>Ga0116143_10001073_pt1 | contig 34441 bp, 13 predicted proteins | sample AD_UKC034_MetaG_FD_89745 | JGI IMG/M metagenome (GOLD analysis project Ga0116143, IMG submission 89745) | Active sludge microbial communities of municipal wastewater-treating anaerobic digesters from USA - AD_UKC034_MetaG | ecosystem: Engineered > Bioreactor > Anaerobic > Digestate | place: USA... | reverse complement strand
TTATCTTATTATTTCTTCTGTTTCGCTTTGTGATTGGCCTTTGATGTTTTTATATGTCAAAAAAATGACAGAAGCAGAGTTTAAGTTAAGATTAAAATCATTTGTTCATTTTATTCCGGCATTAATAGTGTTTTTAATGCAAATAGGATTATACATTGGCTTATCGGCAGAGGATAAACAACTATTATTAAAGTCTAAAGAATTCATTTCTGACATTCCTTCAATTGCTACATTCCTAAGTGTTTACTATTTTTCTATAGCAATTCTGTTTTTCCAAATACTATTCTATGCTGTGGCAATGATTATTAAACTCGTAAAACATAGAAGAAATATACTAAAAGAATATTCTTATAAAGATAAAATCACTCTTAATTGGCTATTTGCTTTTGTAATTCTTTATCTATTATATTTTGCTCTTGAAATAATAATATTTTTATTTCCATCTTTAAATGTATCAGAGCCTACATATTTTTCTATTGTATCTGTTCATATATTTATTGTAGGAATATGGGGATTAAGACAGAGAGAAATCTATTTAAAAAGGTCGTCGGTTATTTTGCCACCCGATGAAGTGTTAATAGGCAAACAGAAAAAAGAAGAGCCTCAAGATGTTGATAAGGTTGTCGAGAAAAAAACTTCAGTTTCAGAGCGCAAACAGGTTTTGCTTACTGATAGTCAGAAAGATGAACTTGCTGAAAAAATTACTTCTTTAATGAAGGATAAAAAATTGTATCTTAACGATGAATTATCTTTAGAAGATCTTGCTTCGGAACTGTATATACATAAGAATTATATTTCATACGTTATAAATGAAGCTTTTGAAATGAATTTTTATAATTACATTAATACATATAGAATTGAAGATGCAAAACGTATGCTCTTAGATAAATCATTTGATAACCTTTCAATTGAAGGAATTGCAAAATCTTGCGGATATAAATCAAGAAATGTGTTTTATCCTGTATTTAAGAAATTTGAAGGTGTAACACCTCTGGAATATAAGAAAAAAAATCTGAATTAAAATTTTTAGCTTGACTTGAAATATTTTTTCTGATAAAATATTTATCGTAGGAGAGTAAATTTTTATCTATTAATACCTATTTTAATTTCTAATTTCTTCTATTAATCATAAATATTGTTATTTTAGTCAAAAATAAAACTTAAAAATATGAATAGAATAACGAGACAATCATTTTTATCTTTTTGGATAATTCTGATGATAAACTGTGTTTTGTATGGTCAAAGTATTATAAATATTGGAGGAGAATCAGGTGATTTTATTCGAATGTTACCGACAGATATTGGATTTTATAAAACGTATACTCAGCAAATATATTTGCAAACGGAGATAGCACAGGAAGGTGAAATTACTCATTTAAGTTTTGATTTTCTTGGTGGAAATGATATTAGTAATTCTAATACGTGGACTATTTACCTTGGTCATACCGATAAAACAGAATTTCTAACTAATGAAGACTGGATTAGCAACTCCACGCTGACACAGGTGTTCTCAGGAGAATTGGCAGAAAATCCCAGTTCAGGTTGGTATGAGATAACACTTGATGACAGTTTTTTTTATAATAATACTTACAATCTTGTAATAGCGATATTGCAGAATAAAGATGGTGCAAATGCTGACGGAATTAATTATTTTGGTTCTTTTGAACCGGGTATAAGCGCGAGAAGTATTTATGTAAGAACTTATTACGAAGTAACAGGAAATATTGATCCTGACAATCCCGGGAACTTTGATGACAATCCTGATTTAACTATGGGAACATCCCTTAGCATAAACAGAATTAAATTGCAAATTATAGAACCGTTTATATGTTTGGAACCATCTGATTTGACAGCTTCGTCAATAACAAATAATCAAGCATTGTTGGGTTGGACCGAAAATGGTAGCTCTGTCCAGTGGGAAATCGAATATGGACTTACGGGATTTGCTCAGGGAAATGGCAATTTAGTTACTGATATTACTGAAAATCCATTTTTATTAGAGGGTTTATCAGCAAATTCTTCATATCAGTTTTATGTCAGAGCATATTGTGGTGATGATGATTATACCGATTGGGCAGGACCATTTCAGTTTACTACTCTTTGCGGCTATAATGTTCCGTTTCTTGAAAGCTTTGAAGTCGGTTATACTGCCGGTGCCGATATAGGAGCGGTAAACAATAATCCTTGTATGTCCCAACAATCTGAAGCAGGCTCGAATAAATGGAAAACGAATGACGGATCTCCATACCCGGTAGCCTATTCGGGAGATTGGAATGCTAATTTGTATCACAATAATACTGATTGGATTTTTATCCCTGTTTCGTTAAGTAACGAAAAAATGTACTCTTTTTCTATGTTTGCAAAAAGAAGTTCTTCGAGTGCAACAATAGAGGTAAAGTATGGAACTTTAAATTCTGCAGCAGGAATGACAACAGGAACAATAGTAAATTCTTCAGCAATAGGTACGGAATATTCTGAATTAACAGGTGTGATAATTCCACCTGCAACAGGAATATATTATATTGGAATCAAAGGGAGTATCCCAAGTTCTTTAAATTATTTATCAATTGATGATATTTCTGTTACAGAAATTTCCTGTCCATATCCATCGGGGTTGACCTATAGCGATTTAACACAAACAAGTGCAATGATTAAATGGACAGAGCCTGCAAATGCGCCGTCAGAAGGTTATCAATATTATTACTCTCTTTATAATTTGGCTCCGGATGAAAATACTATCCCAAGCGGTTCTGTCTCAGCAGGTATTGCCGAAGCTGAAATTACGGGCTTGTCACCAAATAAAAGATATTATTTTTGGGTACGTGCAGTATGTAACGAAACTGAAAATGATTTCTCAGATTGGACAGATTACGGAACATTCCGAACAGAATGCGGGGCCGCATATATTCCATTTTTTGAGGGATTTGAAGATGGATTTGTTAATGAAACAACTATTGCCGGATGTTATTTTCAGGAACATGTGGGAGGAACCGTAAGAAATTGGGAGGCTTTTTCAGGATTTTCTCCTTACCAGGGAAATTGGAATGCTGCATTGTATCATAGTACTCAACGATGGCTATTTATTCCGGTTTATCTTGAGCAGGATATTGAATATAATTTTTCCGTATTTGCTTTGGGAACGGGCAGTATAACTGTTAAATATGGGACAGGCTCCACTGCAGCAGATATGACAAATACTATTATTGGAAGCGCGGTAATTACATCATCTTACCTCGAATATTCAAACGTGTTTACTCCTGCAGTTTCAGGAGAATATTTTATTGGTGTATTAGGTGTTAATACAAGTGGTACTTCATATTTAAAAATTGATAACTTTGATATTCGAAAAATTCCTTCTGCCGAGATTTTAGGAACTACAACAGTTTGTCAAAATGCTACAGGTGTAAATGTGAGTTTTGTAAATCCTGAAGACTTGCCGGTTAAAGTAACTTATAATGTTAATGGAGGATCAAATCAGATTTTAAATATTGCTGCAAATTTATCTGTTGATGTGGCTGTTCCGACTAATGAACCTGAAACATTGGAATATTATCTGCTTAGTGTTGAATATCAGGATTTGCCTAATTGTCCAACTGTAATTGATCAAACTGTAACTGTTACAATTGAACCTCAAAGTTATGCCGGAATAGTTTCTGAAGATCAGAATATTATGAGTGGAACACAACCTGCAGATATTAGTCTTTCGGAGGCAACAGGAGTTGTGCAGTGGGAAATGGCAGACGATATTGGGTTTATTACAAATCCTGTTGTGGTAGGTACGGATAATATTGTGCTTGCTGGCGAAGATATTGGAATTCTTACTGATACAAAATATTTTAGGGCTGTTGTAACCAACGGAGTGTGTGAATCTGTTTTTTCAGATGTAGTTACTGTAACCGTAACACAGTTTACATACAATATTGTACTTAAAGATGGCGATGATCCTGTGGCAAATCCTTTGAATTTCGGCGAATACGAAGAGGGTTATGCTCCTATAACTGAAAAAGTCATTACTATTGAAAGTACAGGTACAGGAAATATTGAAAATATTGTGGTCGAGTTAACAGGCGATGATGCTTTAAGTTTTGAAATAACTGAACCTCTTCTTACAATTCTTGATAATGATAATCCTGCAACAACCTTTACAGTAAAACCACAGGATGATCTGGAGCCAGGGATTTATAATGCTACTGTTATTGTATCGGCTGATAATGAAGTAGAAGAAGGTTTTGCAGTTGAGATGACTGTAACAGCTACTCCGTTAACCTATACAATTGTGCTCAAGGAAGGTGATGATCCTGTGGCAGATCCTTTGAATTTCGGCGAATACGAAGAGGGTTATTCTCCTATAACTGAAAAAGTCATTACTATGGAAAGAACAGGTACAGGAAATATTGAAAATATTGTGGTCGAGTTAACGGGCGATGATGCTTTAAGTTTTGAAATAACTGAACCTCTTCTTACAATTCTTGATAATGATAATCCTGCAACAACCTTTACAATAAAACCACAGGATGATCTGGAACCGGGGATTTATAATGCTACTGTTATTGTTACTGCTGATAATGAAGTTGAAGCGTCTTTTGCTGTTGTTTTTACTGTTAATGAAATTTCTGAATATTTGGTTGTTTTTACGGTTACTAATGTTGCTGAAGAACCAATTGCAGGAGCAGTAATAAACATACATGATGTTGATGTTTTAACTACCGGAATTGATGGTACAGCTTCAATAGAACTGTTAAATGGTTCATACACTTATGATGTTACAGCTGATACCTATACTAGTCTTAACGGATTGGTTTTTACGGTCAATAATGCTGATGAAAACATATTTATTACTCTTGTTTCTAGTACTGTTTTTGTGAAAGATGACGAATTTTATTCATATACGGTTTATCCTAATCCTTTTAAAGACTTTTTGATTATTAATACTGAAAATAACATTTACTCTGATATAAAGCTGATGAATATTGCAGGAGAAGTGATATTGGAAATTAATACATCAGGCACGGAGGAATTAATACAAGATTTGGAATCTTTAACACCTGGAATTTATTTGCTGGAAATTACTAATGAAAAAATCAAGCAATTTAATTATAAAATTATTAAGAATTAAATTCTGTTTTCTTTCCTGCAAATAGCCTGAGCTACGCATGTGGCGTTTAGCAACATATGTGACAAGTTTGACATTTTCTTATCATATTAAATCAGTTATTGGCGAACTTATATTTTACTGACATTTTATTAAGTTTTTGTACTAATATTTAATACAAACTGTATTATTTTATCAATTAATACTCATTTACCATTAATTATTTGCTTCTGTATATACAGCATTCGTATTTTTGTATAGAGAGAAAAATTTATTTGTGAAAAATTTAAGATTAAATATATAGTTGTTTTTGATGTTCATTTATAATAACATAAAACATTTTTTAATTCTGGTTGTACTAACCGGGTTATTTATATTTAATATGTATAGTGAGGTGTGGGGACAGGTCACCTTATTATCTCCCACTGGTGATGGAGGGTTTGAAACAGGGACAACTTTTGCAGCAAATGGTTGGACTCAAGTTGGAACGTCAACTCCGACTTGGTATATTGGTAATGCGGCAGGTGTTCAAGGTGGGAGTAGAGCTGTGTTTACAGGAACAAATAGCACTACATATTCCGGAAGTGGAAGTACCGCAAGAAAGAATCATTTTTATCGTGATATTAGTATTCCTGCAGGAGCGTCTGATATAACTTTGTCATTTTATTTAAAGATGCCAACTGTTGATAATAATTGTGATTTCATCAAAGTGTACACAACAACAACTAGTTATACTCCGGTAGCGGGAACACTACCTGGAGCAGGGTATTCAGAAGTATTTAGTTATACAAGTCCTGCGTTATCTGGTTACACATTACAAACAGTTAATCTATCAAGTTCTTTAGCCGGCACAACTGTTCGATTAGTTTTCACACTTGTTACAGATGGATATTCAAACTATGGAAATCCTGCTATAGACAATATTTCATTGACATATTTAGCAGTTCCTCAAAATGCACAATTCTACAACATTGGTTCATCATCACAACTTGCATTTAACAACTCATACATAAACGATAATACTCCAACATTTAGAGCATCTGCAACCCATTCAGGTAGTTTTAATAGATTTTTTATAGAAATAAATACTTCTTATGAGTTTTCAGGAACCGCCTACACTCAAACCTTTTCGGGAACCTATTCGTCAGGCACTCAATACGACTTGGAATGCAATTCACTTTCTTCATCATTGCCAACAACTAATGGAGTAACGTATTATGTTCGGGTTAAAGCCTCTGATGATGGGGGTTCATCTTGGGGTAACTGGTCATCCGAAACTTACTCGTTTACATATAAATCAAGTGGTGAAGTGGATTGGATGCAAACCACAACGGCACAGTTGGGGACGGCAAGTTTAACTATGTCGCAGGCAAATGACGGTTATCTTTTTATGCCAGTAACTTCATCTACATTTTATGGAGAAACAACATCTGCTGGAAGTAACGAAAACGGGGAAGACTATATAATTATTCAAAAGATTAATGCAACATCATCATTTCAATTGGCATCTTTGAATGTTTATTTTCGGTCACTTGGTTCAACAAACAAGTTTGTGCTCGCTTTATATGATGACGATGGGACCTCGGGTGCTCCGGGAACACGCTTGGCATATACTTCAGAACAGACAGCAAGCTCAACAGGATGGAAGACTGTGGTTCCAACATCAACGCCGACTCTTTCGGCAGGGTATTATTATATTGCATATACATCAGATGATTATTATCTTAAAATTAATTATATTGGAACAGGTGGTATTGGAGGGGGGTATACATCTAGAAGCTATGATGGTACATTACCTTCTTCATGTCCGTCGATTACTAGTGGATCCTATACATATGCTATGTATCTTACAACTGCTGCTCCAATAGGTGAAGCTCTTTCCACATCAATTTGTTTTTCTTCCTATATTGGAGCAACTGCATGGGACCAGGTAACTTGGTCTGAAACAGAAACTAACGGTAATGTTAAGTTACAAGTCTGGTACGACAATTCTGGTACTCCAACGATAATTGGAGATGGTATTATAAGTGGGAATTCTTCCGGTATTGCATCAAGTCCGATTGATATTTCCGGATTGAATACAACAACTTATGCAAAGTTATATTTAAAGGCAATTTTAACGCCATCCGGTGGCACCCCACGATTGAACGATTGGAAGGTAACCTGCAGTTACTCTCAACCTTTGATAACGGTAGGTTCATTATCTGCTTTTAGCGACCAATGTATTAACACAACATCTGCAAATAAAACATATACAGTGTCGGGATCTAACTTAACTGATAATATAACAATTACTCCACCCGCAGGTTATGAAATTTCAACCAGCAGTGGCTCTGGTTTTGTTGCAAATCCGTCAACCTTAACTCTTACTCAAAGTGGTGGAACAGTTAATTCAACCACAATATACGTACGTTTCAAACCAACCGCAGAACAGACTTATTCGGGGAATATTACACATACGAGTTCAGGTGCAACGCAAAAGGATGTTGCGGTCAGCGGTGATGGTGTAGATACAGAGCCAACTGTAACAGCAGGTAGTGCAGGGAGCATAACATCTTCGTCAGCAACTATTTCGGGTAATACTATTACAGATATCGGTTGTAGTACAGTTTCTGCTTATGGTGTGGAATATAGTACCACTGAAAATTTTACTCCGGGAACAGGAACACAACAAGCTGGGTCGGGTTTTAGTGGAAGTTCAGGAGGTAGTTTTATCTCTGGGTTAAGTAGTTTGAGTTCAAACACAACTTATTATTATCGGGCTTATGCAACTAATAGCGGTGGAACAGATTATAGTGATCAGAGTAGTTTCACTACCCTCTTGCCCGAATGTTCAGGAACCCCTGATCCTGGCAATACACAGGCAACTGAAACAGAAGTTTGCCCCGGGAGCCTAACGACTCTTTCTTTTCAAAATTCATTTACTTCTTATAGCGGAATTACATACCAATGGCAATCATCAACAAATGGTACTGTTTGGAGCAATATTGGTGGAGCAACCTCTACTACTTATGTAGCAACTGTTACTGATAATACATATTATCGTTGTAATGTAATTTGTAGTTATGGTGGTACCGGTTCTTCAACTGCATTGGAAATAGAAATTGTAATGGAGGCAGATTGTTATTGTACGCCTACATATTCGAGTGGTGGAAGCACAGATAATGTTACAGGAGTTGTTCTACAATCATTAAATGATACTCCGCCTGCTAACAATAGTCCTTATTATTTTGACCGTACATCAGTTCAGAATGCAATACCTCAAATATATCAGTCTTATTCTTATAATGCCTCAATAACAATGGGCAGTGGTTCACCACAGTATTCAAGAGTATGGATTGATTTTGACCAGGATGGGTCATTTGAAACAGGAGAATCTTTTTCCCTTGGTACTGATGCAGGTGCTAATGGTACTTCTGTAATTCCTATTACTGTCCCAATAGGAGCAGTTCCGGGCATTACAATTTTACGTGTAAGAGGGGGAGATGACAGTTCAATAAGTAATAATCAGCCTTGTGGTGCTTCTAATAGTACCTGGGGACAAGCACTTGATTATTATGTTAATATAGTCGAATTGGAAGCTTGTGATGATATTCCGAATCCGGGGAATACTTTATCAACTGCTACGGAAGTATGCTCAGGAGAAGATTTTACATTATCATTACAATATGGTTTTCCATTTTCAGGAATAACTTACCAGTGGCAATATTCTACTAATGGCACTGATTGGAGTAATATCGGAGGAGCAACTAATGCTACATATCAAACTTCAATAACTGCAGATAAATATTTTCGATGTGCAGTTACCTGTAGTGGAGAAGGAACCGGATATTCTTCGTCTTTATTGATAGATGCTAGCATGATGATTTCGTGTTATTGCGAAAGTTATGGAGCAGGATCTTTTCCTGGGGTTAAATATGTGGGATTTAGTGATATCAACAATGTCTCTAATGTGGCGAATTATTCTGATTTTACATATTTGGTTGCAACGGTAACTCCGAATGAAAGTTATAATATTGATGTTAAAGTAAATACAGATGGATCAAGAACATATCATATTTTTGCATGGATAGATTGGAATCAGGATGGTGATTTTGCAGATTCAGGAGAGGCTTATGATTTAGGTACGGCCTATAATGTTTCTAATGGTTCAGCTTCAGCTTGTCCTTATAGCATTACAGTACCTTCTGGTGCAGTATTAGGTAATACTTACATGAGAGTATCATCAAGATATAATACTGATCCTGCGCCTTGTTCAACTGGATATGACGGAGAAGTAGAAGATTATTCAATTAGAGTAGTAGAACCTGTCGCTTGTTCGGGAGTGCCTGAAGCAGGTACTGTATATCCATCTTATCAGTTTGTTGAATCAGGATCAACAGCTAATCTGTCGGTACCTGATTATGATTATAATGATGACATTACTTTCCAGTGGCAATCATCAGACAATCCTGACGGACCATGGTCAAATGTAAGCGGAGGCTCAGGAGGGACTACTCCGTTTTATACTACACCGGCAATATACGAATCTACATATTACAGATTACAGACAACTTGTAACAATGCTAAAGCCGCTATATATTCGCCTGTAGGAAAAGTGGATTTGGTTTATTTGATTAGTGGTAGTAGTCCTATAACTTCATGTTCCGGAGCATTTTTTGACTCGGGCGGAGGAGGTCCTGATCAAAGAGGAAACTCTACATATTATTATGCTAATAATGGAGATTATACAATGGTTTTTCAACCAAATACAGCGTATTCTTCAATAAAAATTTATTTTGATTATTTTAAAACAGAAGAAGACGCTGATATAATGTATGTTTATAACGGTAATTCAACGAATGAAGCAGACTTATTAGGCCAGTACTCAGGTGAATTAGAACCTTTTGTAGTTTGTTCATCTGATCCTAGCGGGATTCTCACAGTTAGATTTGATGCAGATGGATTAATTCGAGATGACGGGTGGGAGGCAAGATTTGAATGCGTTCCTCCCTGTACGGGCACACCTGATGGCGGTTCAGTAAGCTTGTCAATGGATCAGGGGTGTTCCGGAATAAACACTACAATATATTTATATGGTGTAGGATACGATGTTAACGGTATGGATTATTCAGGGTTTTCATATCAGTGGCAAGTATCAACAGATGGTACAACATGGTCGGATATTTCGGGACAAACAAATCCGGCAGTTGGTGAATATGTTACAAGTGCAAGTAGGTACTTTAGGTTGGCAGTTACCTGTAATGGTAGTTCCGAAACTGCATATAGTAGTGCAGCATATTATGTCGCTCATACATGTGATACTTACGAAATGGGTGATTCCGGGAGTCCAATTGAAACCTGTGCAGCAATGTTTTATGATTCAGGAGGACCATCAGGAAATTATTCAAATAGTGAGTCTCAAACAATTACATTTTGTACAGATGGTAGTTCTGAGCATGTTAAAATAATTTTCTTTAACATCGATATTGATTTTACCGGAGATACTGATTATTTATATGTTTATGATGGAGACTCTGATGCATCAACTTTAATATTTCAGTTTACTGGGACATCGGATATAACTAATATACCACCCGAAATAGTATCTTCAGGTGAGTGTATAACATTTAAATTTATATCAGGAGGTTCTACAACTGACACAGGTTGGGAGGCTGTTGTTATATGTACAGATGATGAAAATACAACGGCACATAATTTCTGTGATGGTGCCACACATATTTGCAATTTGAATGGCTATCGAGGTACAACTTCAGGTTTTTATCAGCCAAATTTTCCCGGGAATTTTGAAGAAGAAAGTAATTTGTTTGGAGGAACTATAGAAAACAATTCATGGATTGCTTTTACTGCAGAGTCAACTTCAGCAGAATTTAATGTGTCAGTTTCGAATTGTAATGGTGGATCAAATGCTATTCAATTAGGGGTATATCAAGCAACTAATTGTGATGGTTTTGTGCTGGTATCTTCAGATTATTATACAAGTACTTCTGCAACATTAGCCAATAATACAACAACAACAATTACAGTTCCTTCACCATGGAGCAGTGTGTCAGCATTAGTGCCTGGTAATACTTACTATATAATGATTGATGGTAATGCAGGGGCTATATGTGATTATCAGATTACAGCTGAATCGGGAATTGAATTTGCAAGTGTGGACATACTTGAAGATTGTATTTATGATGGTGGTCATATAACAGTTACAGCGTCTGGTGGAGAATTTTATTCATGGACTGGACCTGGTTCTTTTTCTGCTTCGACCGCAAGTGTTACAATTTATAATGTTGGAACATATACTGTTACTATTGCAAGTGGAAATCCTTTATGTCCTGATGAGGTCGAAATAGATGTTGTTATAACAAGATGTTCTACTTTGCCAATTGATTTGTCGGAGTTTAATGCTTATTGTAATCGAGGGTATGCCGTGATTGATTGGACAACAGAATCCGAAATCAATAATGATTATTTTATTCTCGAAAAGTCAGAAGATATGATGGATTTTGTCTCAATTGCTAAAATCAAGGGCAAAGGAAACAGTAATGTATCAAATAAGTATTTCTATAATGATTATAATTTATCATCCGGTAATGTCTATTACAGACTTAAGCAGGTTGATTTTGACGGACAATCAGAAATCTCTCATGCTATTAATCTTGATTGCTCAAAAATGATGGATGACAATACAGAAATTTTTGTTTATCCCAATCCATTTAACTCAGAACTAAATATTTATTTGTCAGATTTTTCTAATGAAAAAGTTTATTTCGAAATATATGATGAACTTGGAAAATTTGTAATTTCTGAGAATGTAATAATTCTTGAAAATACTTATGAGCATAAATTATATCTGGGCGATCTTAGACCTGCTGTTTATTATTTAAGAATAATTACAGGTAATAATGTCGTTAATAGAAAAATTGTAAAACAATAATTGAATTAGTGTATATTAGAATTATTAAAATATTAATGAATTTAACCCGAAACGGAGGTATTCTCAATGCTAAAGAAGCAGCGAATAATTCCTCTCTCTCTCTCTCTCTCTCTCAACAGCATATCAGACTAACTCATACTTCTGACACCGCTGCAATAAGGAGAATACACCGTTTCGAGGGTTAAAGCATAAATCTAAACATAAGAAATGTAATGAAAGGAATAGCAAAATATTTTATATATTTTGCTATTCGTATTTATAAATAAAAATATGTATATCATTGAAAACTTTGGGTTAGTTTTAGTATGGAATAATTTAAATGTATATTAGCTAGTCATTATTTCTTAACGCATAGTTTTTTCAATTTTAAAAATATGGATATAAAAGCACAAAATCATGTGTTATTTCTTTATTATGTAGCATGTATTTATATTATCTTTGTTGTCAATTAACCGTTATTATGAAGAATTTATTTTGTTTTGTCATATCGCTTTTATGCGTAATGCTTACGCAAGCTCAAGGTTTGCATTATGGGTTTACAGGAGGATTAACAGCCTCAACAATAATAGAAAAATCTGATATAAATAGTAAAATTGAAAAAACTTTAAAATATGGATATCAGGCCGGAGTTTGTGCTGAATTTGATTTATTGAATGTAGTTTATGTAGGAACAGCAATTTCGTTTGTAAGTAAAGGCGATAAATTTAAAGACCAGTTCGCAGTTTCAAAAGCAAACTTTGGTTGTTTTGAGGTGCCTGTATATTTTGGGTACAAAATTCCACTCGGAAATTTTTATGTTAGTGCTAATATTGGCCCGTACAGTAGTATTGCTATTGTTGGTAGCAGAAGTTTTAAGGCAGATGCAGACCCCGAGAACGAACCTCCTTTTGAGTGGAATTTTGAGGAGACAGGTCATGAAGCCTATATTGATAATAATACCGAATTTTTTGGTGACGATTGGAATTCGTTTAAAAGATTTGATAGTGGTATAAGTGCAGGATTAAAACTTGGATATCAGCAATATCAGTTATCAGCGACTTATTCAAGAGGGTTTGTTGATATAAGACCTGAAGAAACAATAAAATCAAATAATTCGGTTTTAAATATTTCATTAGTGTATTTTATTAAATACTAATAAGAAAATTGTATTAAAGACATGAAAAAAGAAAATATAACATTTAACTCAAAAATATTAAAAGTGACAGGAATTAGATTTTGCATTTTAATGATGCTTCTGTTGATTAATGGCTTTACATTTTCGCAGAATTATTATTTGAATTTTTTTGCCGGTTCTGATACAAATAACATTCAATCAGTGTTTGTGAAAAATTTGGCAAATGATTCGAGCATTATGGTCACCGGTGAGGATGTAGTTAATTTAATTCCGCCTAGTGATTTAAAATTTTTAGGTTCATCTCAAAGTAGTTTTAATGTTTATCCTAATCCAACTACAGGAGACTTTTTTGTTAATGTAAATATTCCAATTGTAGGAAATGTTGAAGTGGAAATATATGACATTAGCGGTAAAATTGTGTTCCATAGTTATTTTAATGCTGAAAAGACCTTTTACAAGATTAGGTTTCAAGGTATTCTTTCAGGTATATATTTTATTGTTATTAGGTCGGACAGTTTTCTTTTTTCCGAAAGAATAATTGGTATTGACAATACTTTATCGGAAATTTCAATGGAAATTGTAGAGTCAATTAGTTCAACAGAAATTGATATCAAAGAAAAGTCAAAGGGATTATATATTTTACCGTATCAATTTGGAGATATATTGTTAATGACAGCAATGTCTGAAGCCGGAAATAAAACAAATAAAACGTTGATAATAAATAATGATGGAACGCTGACTGAAGGTGATAATATTAGTGTGTTTTTCAATTTTTACAATTGCGAAGATTATGAGCAAAGAGAATATACTGTTGTTGAGATTGCTGATAAGGTATGGATGGCTGAAAATATTAATAGTACAATATTTTCGGATGGACAGATAATAAAACAAGTCGGCTCGGATAATACATGGCAACAGCTCTCAACAATTGCATATTGTGATTATGAAAATAGTACTAATCTATCAGAAGATTATGGCAAATTATATAATTGGTATGCAGTAAATTATTCAGGAGGTATTTGCCCACAAGGCTGGCATGTGGCAACTGATGCTGATTGGTTGGAATTGGAGAATTATTTAGGAATTAGTACAACTGAAATAAATTCTATCGGTTGGAGGAGTGATTCTGACGCTTGTTTATTAAAAGAGTCCGGAATTTTGCATTGGTTAAGTGATCCGGGGGAATATACAAATTTGACGGGATTTTCAGCTTTACCTTCAGGAATAAGAGATTTGACTGGTACATTTCGTTATCGAAATAAATACACAGCTTGGTGGACAGCAACAGAAAGTAATCAGCAGAATGCCTGGTGTAGGGCTTTAAGAACAGACTCTTGTGATATTTATCGCGAAGACGGTAAAAAAACACTTGGTTTATCTGTACGCTGTGTTTATGATGATCAGGCAGATACTACCCATCATCATGTATATCTTCTTCCTACTGTTGAAACAACTGAAATAACAGATATTTTAATGTACTCTGCCTTATCGGGGGGAGAAATTATTGAGGATGGAGGTGCCGAAATAACGTCAATGGGTATTGTTTGGAGTACAATGATGAATCCTGATATTGATATAAACGAAGGCATGACAAGTGAAATGTCTGGAGCAATAAGCTTTACAAGTTCATTATCAGGTCTTTTTCCAAATATGACTTACTATGTGCGAGCCTATGCTACAAACAGTGTGGGAACATCTTATGGAAATTTGTTGAGTTTTACAACACTGGAAAAGTTTTACTCTGATGGTTCTGGTCTTATGGATATTGATGGAAACGAATACAGTACTGTTGTCGTTGGTGGAAGAGAATATATGTCAGAAAATTTAAGAACATCTTCTTATAATAATGGAGATCCTATTACAAAAATTACTGATTCAAATGGATGGATGCTTGCAGGCTCAGGTTCATACTGTTGGATGGAGGATGATTCTACAACGAATGATGGGTTGTATGGTAAATTATATAACTTTATGTCAATAATCAATGGAAATATTTGTCCTATAGGCTGGCATGTTCCATGTGACGATGAATGGATGGAACTCGAGATTTATTTAGGCATGGATGAAGAAATATCCGGCGATATTGGATGGCGTGGGGATAATCAAGGCGGGATGCTTAAACAAACAGGATTTGATACATGGCTTAGTCCAAACGAAGGGGCAACAAACCAAAGTGGATTTACTGCATTACCGGCAGGGTATAGAGGTAGTGACGGGTTTTTTCAAGATGCGGGGAGCAGTACTTATTTTTGGTCTATGTCTGGTACCGGCTATAGCTCCAATGCTTGGGTTAGAGCTTTGAATAATACAGAATTCGGGATTTTAAGAGATAGTGTCGAATTTATTAAAGGAGCTTCAATAAGATGCATAAAAAGTATTTTCACTCTTCCAGAAGTAACAACTAGTGAAGTTACAGATATTACAATCTCTACTGCCGTTTGTGGTGGAAATATCATTTTTAACGGTTGGGACGAAATATCTACAAAAGGTGTTGTTTGGAATAGAACAGGTAATCCCACAATTGATGATAATGAAGGAATGTCAGTTGATGGTAGTGGAGATGATGCGTTTCTAAGCTTTATTACAGGTCTTGACCCTTCTTCGGTTTATTATGTTAAAGCCTATGCTATAAATTCTGAGGGTGTTGCTTACGGAGAAGAAAAGATTTTTAACACATTGGCAGCTTTATTTATTGATGGTCCGGGAGTTTTTGATTTTGATGGAAATCAATATAAGACAATTGTATTAGGTTCGAGAGAATGGATGGCAGAGAATTTACGAGTAACAAATTCGATTATTGGACCAATATCTCATGTTGAGTCAGACGAAGATTGGCAAAATTTGACATTTGAAGCTTATTGCTGGTATGATAATGATTCAGCAGCTTATGACAGTATTTATGGTAAATTGTATAATTTTTATGCTGTTTATGGAGAAGGGATTTGTCCTGATGGTTGGATGATACCTAGTGATTGGGATTGGATAGAGTTGGAAGTGGCTGTAGGGATTGAATCAAATGAGGCCAATCTGATGGGATGGAGAGGATTGGATCAGGGTGGAAAAATGAAAGCTCCGGGAACTGAATATTGGAATGCTCCAAATGAAGGAGGTACAAATGAATTCGGGTACTCTGCCTTACCGGGTGGTTTGAGAAATACAGACGGTAGTTTTAGTGACTTGGGAATTTCAGCAAATTTTTGGATGTATGATACTGATTACAATGAACCATATTGGCCTTATTCAAGACATTTTAAAAATGACTCGGTAAAAATTGGAAGAATGGTTAATGATTCACGGTATGGTTTTTCGGTAAGGTGTATAAAAATGTCATATTTTGCAACTGTTGTAACTAAACCGGTTACAAATATTTCGGATGGAAATGCAGATTCGGGTGGCAATGTAATTTTAGAAGGATATTTTGGCGTTTCTTCAGCCGGAATTGTTTGGGCAGATTTTGAATACCCGACAATTGATGCCAATTTAGGAATGACGTTTGATTCTTCAGGATTAGGAGAATTTACTAGCACAATGACAGGTCTGGTGCCGGGAACCGTTTACTATGTGAGAGCTTATGCTACGAACAAGGATGGAACATCGTATGGAAATCAATTTATGTTTACAGCTGAATAAATTTATTTTATGATTATTAATAATAAACTTGATAATACTTTTGGTACAGTTGGAACTGTTTTAGGTGTTGTTATTCTTCTTTCCGGAATTTATGTATGTTTTTATTCATGGATTGGATTTACTACGATTATTGTGGGAATTTTTCTCGCTTTTTCGAATACAAGTACTAAACTAGATGTTGAGAATAAAAGACTAAAGTATTCGAGTAACATGTTTGGATTTATAAGTGTAGGATATTGGATATCGGTAAAACCCGAAATGAATCTTTTTCTTAAAGATTGCACAAAAAAGAATAATTTTTCACTAACAGGAAATAAAAGCCCAAGTCCATTGACAAATGATTTTAGAATTTTTTTAACTGATGAAAGTGGACGCGAGCTTTTAGCTGTTAAAAAATTCAATGACAAGCTGCTTGCTGAGAATGAAATGATTGATTTAAAGCAAAAATTAGGTTTGAAAAATCAATAGGTTTTAGAGATTTAGTAAAAATTATCTTATTTTTCTTTTCTGATAGTATAAAATATCTATATTTACAGACGAAAATTTGTAAACTACCTGAAATGATTGCCAATTTTGATGCTGTCATATTTGATTTAGACGGTGTAATTACCGATACTGCATCTATTCACTGTATTGCCTGGAAACAGACATTTGATGGAGTATTAAAACATTATAGTAAATTAAATAATACAAAATATATCTCCTTCGATATAGACAAGGACTATTTTGAATATGTAGATGGTAAACCACGTTATGATGGCGTTTTGTCATTTCTCGGTTCTCGTGGTATAGAGTTTCCTTATGGGGAAATTTCTGATAGCGGAGATATGTTTACAATCTGTGGTATTGGAAATAGAAAAAATGAAATTTTTAACGATTTGCTTCAAACCAAAGGAGCAGAAGTGTTTGAGTCAACAGTTACTTTAATTAAGAAATTAATTGAAAATGATATAAAAGTTGGTGTTGCTTCCTCGAGTAAAAATTGTAAACCAATTTTAAAGAAAGAAGGTTTGGACAAGCTATTTATGGTTTGTATTGATGGACTTGTTTCGGAAGAAAGGAAACTCAAAGGAAAACCTGCTCCTGATATTTTTATGACAGCTTGTGATTTAATGGATGTCCCTTACCATAGAGCAGTAATTGTTGAGGATGCTGTCAGTGGCGTTACTGCTGGGAAGGCTGGGAATTTTGGTTTGGTTATTGGTGTTGCCCGTCACAATAATCACATTGAATTAAAAATAAACGGAGCAGACATAGTTGTTACGGATTTAGAGGAGATAAATTTGGAAACGATTTCGACTTGGTTCGAAGTAGGGCTTAAAGAGGATTTGTGGTGTTTAAAATATGTAGATTTTATTCCTGAAAATGAAAGAAGCCGGGAATCTTTATTAACTGTAGGAAATGGTTTTTTTGCATCAAGAGGAAGTTTTTGTGAAGAAAAAGCTTCAAATAACCATTATCCGGGAACATACATGGCAGGTGTTTATAATAAATTACCTTCTGTTATTCAGGGAAAAACTATCTATAATGAGGATTTGGTTAATTGCCCTAACTGGCTTTTTACAAGTTTTAAAATTGACGACGAGGAGTGGATAAATTCAGAATCGTTTAGAATTATTGATATTGAAAGAACTCTTGATTTTAAAAAGGGAATTTTGTCAGGCTGGGCATTGGTTGAAGATAAAAAAGGCCGTCAGACTATGGTAGAGTCAGTGAGATGTATTAGCATGTTCGATAAAAATCTTGCAGGGCTTGAATATAGTGTTACTCCACTAAATTATTCGGGAAGAATTAGCATTAAAACCGGTTTGGATGCCGATATAATTAACGATGGGGTTTTTAGATACAGAGATTTAAATCAAAATCATCTTACTAAAGCGGTAACTTCATTTAGTAATAATATTTTAAGACTTGACACAAAAACTGTTCAGTCAAATATCGATATTTCTGTTGGAGCTATTATTTATTCAAATATAGTTGAGGCAAATTCAACAATACGTCAATCAGAGTCTTCTATTGAAATGGAATTTTCAGCAGAGATCTCTGAAAATCATGAATTTGTGATTTATAAAAATATAGCATACACAAATTCTTTGGATACTAAGAAATTTGATATTGATAAAAAACTACAAGAAAACAATCATTTCAGCGATTTAGTTAGCAAGTCTGCATCTGAATGGGCAAAAATTTGGAAAAAAGCGGATATTGAAATCGAAGGCGACAGGCTAAGTCAAAAGCTTGTAAGACTTCATATTTATCATCTTTTAGTTTCTGCTTCGGAACACAGTGTTGATGCAGATGTAAGCATAGGAGCCAGAGGTTTACATGGGGAAGCATACAGAGGTCATATTTTCTGGGATGAGTTGTATGTATTTCCATTTTACAATATTCATTTTCCTGAGGTGACGAAATCGATGCTTATGTATCGTTACAAAAGGCTTGAAGCTGCTCGTAGCTACGCCAAACTAAATGGCTATTTGGGAGCGATGTTTCCATGGCAAAGTGGTAGCACAGGTGAAGAAGAAACTCAGGAAATACATCTTAATCCAAAATCAGGACTTTGGGGAGCTGACTATAGCAGGAACCAAAGACATGTTTCTCTTGCCATTGGATTAAATATTATAAGATATTATCAGGCAACTGATGATAAAGATTTTTTAAGAAATTTCGGATTCGAAATGTTGACGGAGATTTGCAGATTTTTTGTTTCTGCCTGTAAATATTCTGCCAGGGATTTTCGTTATCATACTGAAAATATGATGGGACCGGATGAATTTCATGAAAAATATCCAAATTCTGAAAAGGGCGGGTTAAAAGACAATGCTTATACTAATGTAATGCTTGCATGGTTGTTGAGACAAACAATTAGTATTTTTTATAAGCAAAGCGAGTTGATTTCGAATGCCGGATTCCTTCCAAATAATTCGGAAATTGATAAGTGGACTGATGTAAGTGAAAACCTTTCGATAAAATTTAACGAAGAAGGAATAATTGAACAGTTTGATGGCTACTTTGATTTAAAAGAACTCGACTGGGTTGCCTATAAACAGAAATACGGTGACATATACAGACTAGACAGAATATTAAAGTCAGAAGGTTTAAATCCTGATGATTATAAATTGTCGAAACAGGCGGATACTTTGATGATATTTTATAACCTTACCGATAAGGAAATAAATGAAACTATTGCCGGATTAGGATATGAATTGCCACAAGAATATAAAATTAAGAACTTTTATTATTATGTTAGTCGCACAAGTCATGGTAGTAGTTTAAGTCGGGTAGTTCATGCATATCTTGCTCACAAATGGGACTTGAAAGATGTAGCTGAAAATATTTTTCATGAAGCTCTGATTAGTGATTATAGTGATATTCAGGGTGGAACTACATCTGAAGGAATTCACGCAGGGGTTATGACAGCAACAGTAATGCACATACTTAACTCATATGCCGGAATAGATTTTAGAGATAAAGTTTTGTCTGTTTCACCGGCTTTGCCAAATTTATGGCATCGTTGCAGATTTAATTTTATGTTTAGAAATATTCATTATAAAATGATTATTAATCACGATTCATTTAAAATTAAAACCAATAATGATGTCGGGTTAAGAATATATAACACTCCTTGTGTTATTGATAAAGACGAGTGGTGGAATATTGATTTATAGACTGTTATAACTAAAGTTTATAAATACTCTATCTTTATTTAATTTTTAATCAATTTTAAGTAGCTATCTCTGACTTTTATCATATACATTCCTGAACTAAGATTACTAAGATTAATAGACCCCTTGTTCTCAATGTATTCCCTTAATATCAGTTCTCCATAGATATTATATATTTCGAGGTAGTTATCATCAGATATTTCACTTTTGTCGTAAAAGAGAAAATCAGATATAGGATTTGGATACAGGGAAATACCATTTATTTGTAAGAGAGGAATTCCCGATGTGTTTTCTTCTACTGTGATTGTAGCTTCAACATTCAAATTAGTTGGAGGAGACGTTTGAACAATGCATGCCGGTAAGTTAAAATTTCCTGAAGCATTATAATCGCCAGCAATATTTCCATTATATCCTGATACCGACCAGGATAAGTTAACATTATGAGTAACACCATATATGTCGTCTATTGTAATTTGTTGAGCGAGCAGATTTGTAGCTGTACTAAGGCTTGTTCCATATGGAACAGTTATGTCTTCTACAACATTATTGATATCAATGCCAGAAATTTCTGCATCCGGTAAGTCGCATGAACGTTCCGAAATTACAGCATTACTTGTAGTTATGTAACACAAAAATTCAGAATATGATGCTTCGTCTTCTAACAAGTAATACCCAAAATAAGGCAATAGAATGTCAAGTACTGTTTGGTTTTGTTGCTCACGTGAAATTGTAAAACTTGATTCGCAATTACCACCCATCCATCCTTCTGCAGTTTCACATGAACTTGCATCTGATGAAGCCATATAACAATGTCCGCCACCATTGATGCTTACATATGTTTTACAATCCACATTCAATAACTCATAAGTAAGATGTCTTCCTGCATCACTTTCAACAACACAGTCAAATTCTGCGTCAACAACAAGACTGGGAACAGTAATATAAGGGATACTGTTAGTTATAGCATCATAGCCCCCACCGTATGGCCAGGGCGGATTGCTTAATGCAGCACATAAAGTAACTATAGTAGTTACTTCATTATTATTGGCAGCACCTATTAATGTTGCCTTACCACCAAGCGAATGACCAATGATAGCTGTTTTATCTGTTACATGATTAAAGAAGAGTGAACCAGAATTGGTATTTTCAGATTTGATTTTCAGATTTAAGAATTTTAAATCTAGTCCAAAAGCTTCATGATTCGGCGATGCAATAGGAGGACTTGCACTTTCGGTAGTTGGAAATAGAACTATATATCCGTAAGTGGGTAATGCTTCCAAAAAATATAGATATAAATTTGGATCAGCCATTGCTGTACCATGACCAAAAATTATTGCAGGAAATTGTCCCGAAGCAATCGCAGCATCAGTACCTCCTGTTGTAGAAGGATAATATATTACTGTTTCTATTTGTCGGTTATTTCTGTCAGGATCTGTATAGGTAATAGTCTTTTTCCCAGTTTGATATTGTGCATTTGAAACCAAACTCAAAAGGATTATTGCTGCCAAAAATTGTAGTTTTATTTTCATATTATTTTTTTTATAATTCAAATTTCGTAAAAATTGATTAGATATCATCATTTTGTCAAAAATGTAGATGTATTAATTTATAAAATGAATACAATACATTGAACAAATGTACAAAAAATTCAAATATTAAAACCAAAAAATAAACATTTTTATTAACAATTTGCCATTGTTGGTTTAAAATACGTTTTAAGAAAAGATTTAATGAGTATATTCGCTATCTGAAACAATTTATTCTGTATATGTTAGGAGACGTATTATTAATCGAAGACAAGCATTTATTGGCAGCGAAGAAAATAGTTGAGGAATTATTAAAAATAGAGAAAGACAAAATTATTGTCTGTATTTCAGGGGAGTCTGGTAGTGGTAAATCTGAGGTTTCTCATTGCATAGGAAAAGAATTGGTTAAAATCCATAAAATACCGACCAAAATATTACATTCGGATAATTATTACAAGGTTCATCCACATCAGCGTAATCAATGGCGAATTGATAATGGAATTGAAAATGTTGGGCTCAATGAAATAGATTGGGATAAATTGAATGAGAACGTGGAAGGATTTATAAATAATAAAATTGCGAAAATGCCTTGTGTAGACTTAGTACCTGATGATATTGATGAGCTAATTACTGATTTTTCAAAGATTAAAATATTGATAATTGATGGATTATATGCAATAAATTCAAATAACTCGGATTTAAATGTATATATAGATCTTACATATCATGAAACGAAAAAAGCTCAATCATTACGGGGAAAAGAAAATTCGGATGAATTAAGATGGAAAATTCTTGAGCAGGAACATAAGACAGTATTATCTTTAAGACCAAAGACGGATATTTTTATTAACAAAGACTATTCAGTGACATGTGTAAAGTAAGAGCTTCGATTTTTATTGTTTTTGTGTTACTCAGTTTGGTTAGTTGCAATAAGTCAACCAAAGAAACGTTTAATCAAAAGAACGATCCAATAAACGAGTTGGCATCTGTTGTAATTCTTAAACCCGGCGAAAATGTAATTAATCTTAATGATTATATTCTTGACTTTTCTTTAATTGATTCTGTTTATTACGAAAACAGTAACTATGTATATAATTCCGAAAATAATACATTAACTATCACATCTGATTTTGACGATATTCCTCCATTATCTGAAATAAGTATTGAAAGTCAGGGGTATTTATATTCAATAATTTGTAAAAAAACTTGTCGCGAAACAGTTGAAATAATATTTATTCCCGAGATAGATCAAGAATATTCTGATGTGAGAGTTGCCGGTGATTTTAATTCTTGGAATTCTGAAAATTATGAAATGAAACAAGATGATGGTATTTGGAAACTATCACTAAACTTAGATTGTGGTTTGTATAAGTACCAAATAGTGGCTGATGGAAAATATCTTAACAATTCTAAATCCGGAGATACAATCCCAAATGGATTGGGTGGATATAATACCATACTCGATGCATTTCAAAACTGTAATACTTTAAATTTTAAATTAGAAACTTCATATTTTGAGGACAACAAAATAACTATCGGGTTATCTGAAACTCCTGATAAATTAATTGTTCTTTGGCAAAATCAAATTATTCCCAATAATTTAAAGAATTTGGAATCAGGGAATTACACTTTCGAAATTCCTGATCAGGCAGAAGAATTAGACCGAAGCTATATTCGTGTTTTTGCCTGTTATGAGAATTGTGTGGCAAATGATTTGTTTATTCCTCTTAAAAACGGAAAAGTAATAGATGACATAAAGGATATTGTTAGGCAGGATAAATTTTCCAATATCATGTATTTTATTTTGGCAGATCGGTTTTATAATGGCTGTAGTGAGAATGACCGGAAATTATCTGATAATCGTGTAGCGGATAAAGCAAACTATCAGGGTGGAGATTTGTATGGAGTCTTAGAGAAACTAAAAGAGGGTTATTTTGACAAACTCGGTATAAACTGCCTGTGGATTTCTCCTTTGTTTAAAAATCCTGAAAAAGCTTATATGGAATATCCTGAACCCCATAGATATTTTTCTGGTTATCATGGATACTGGCCTATTTCATTAACCGAAATTGATGATAGATTAGGTAATGACAGTATTTTTAAAGCGTTAGTAGATTTTGCTCATGATAAAAAAATGAATGTGATATTAGATTTTGTAGCTAATCACGTTCATGAGGATAATCCCCTTTATCAAAACAATAAAAATTGGGCTACACAGCTTAATCTTGACGATGGACGAAAAAATATAAGAATATGGGAAGAACATAGATTGACGACATGGTTTGACACCTTTTTGCCATCATGGGATTTTAATAATCAGGTTGTTGCTGATACTATATCTCAGTTTGCTGTATTATGGCTTAAAAAATATAATTTAGATGGGTTTAGACACGATGCAACAAAACACATTCCGGAGTCATTCTGGAGATTACTTACAAAAAAAATCAAAACTGACTTTCAGGATAAAGCTATCTTTCAAATAGGTGAGACATTTGGAAATCGAGAACTCATCGCTAATTACATAGGTTCGGGAATGATGGATTCACAGTTCGATTTTAATTTATATTTTGATGCACGAATTTGTTTTGCAAATATTGATAGTGATATGAAAATTCTCGCAAAATCTCTGTTAACTTCATTAAACTATTATGGTTATCATAATCTTATGGGTAATATTACCGGCAATCATGATATGATTAGGTTTATAAATATGGCTGATGAGTCGGTACAGCCCGGTGAAGATGACCAGGAAGCAGGTTGGAATAGAGATATTATGGTAGAGAAAGAATCGTCGTATCAAAAGTTAATAAATTTGACCGCATTCATTATGTCAATTCCGGGAGTCCCCTGCATATATTATGGCGATGAAATTGGATTGCCGGGAGTTGGCGATCCAGATAATAGAAGAATGATGAAATTTGACGAGCTTTCTGATTTTGAAAAAAAGACTTTTGACAAGACTTCAAAACTTATACATATAAGAAAAAGCAATATTGAATTCCTTCTCGGCACTACAACGGTAATTCAAGCCGAGAAGAACTTGCTTGTTATAAAAAGGAAGTATTTTGAACACGAATCTTTTATAATTTTTAATCAATCCAATAAAATAAAAGATGTGCTTATTCCTAAATCAGTAATTGGAAACATAAGTGGTTTGAAAGAGGCTTTTGATTCTGAAATTAGTGAAAATGAAACAAGTGTTCAATTGAAACTGAGACCACTTTCTTGCGAAATATTGATTAAAAATTAATAAGAGTTTTAAATGAATATGAATTAAGATATGAGAACAACAATTAAGTTTATGATTATTATTGCTTTTTTATTGAGTTTGTTTGGATGTAATAACAGAAATGAAAACAAAAAAAATATTGCCACAGAAAGCACTTATGATAAAGTGCTTCCAGAATGGGCAAAAAATGCTGTCATTTATGAGGTAAATGTCCGGCAACATACTGCTGAGGGTACTTTAAATGCATTCTCGAAAGATATCCCCAGATTAAAAGAAATGGGTATAGATATTTTGTGGATTATGCCAATTCAGGAAATAGGAGTATTGAATCGAAAAGGAAGTGCAGGATCATATTATTCAATCAGGGATTATAGAAAGGTTAATCCGGAATTTGGAAATTTGGATGATTTTAAAAATCTTGTTAAAATAGCTCATGAAAATGGGATGTACGTAATTCTTGATTGGGTGGCAAATCACACAGCATGGGATCATGTCTGGATGAGTGAACACCCCGATTTCTATACTAAGGATTCATTAGGAAACAATATTCCACCGGTGGAGGACTGGGCAGATGTAGTTGATTTAAATTATGATAACAAAGATATGCGTCTTGCGATGATTGAAGATATGAAATATTGGATAACAGAAACAGATATTGACGGATTTAGATGTGATGTGGCCGAAATGGTTCCGACAGATTTTTGGAATGAAGTGAGAGAAGAACTCGATAAAGTAAAGCCTGTTTTTATGTTAGCAGAAGCTGAGCAGCCGGAGCACCATATTTCTGCTTTTGATATGTCATACTCTTGGTGGTTACTTCATGGAATGAATCAAATTGCAAAAGGAGAGAAGCCTGTTACCGAAATTGATACAATAATGAAATGGGAGGCAAAGAATTTTCCCGAAGGAAGCATTAAAATGAGATTTACTACAAATCATGATGAAAATTCATGGAATGGGACAGAGTTTGAGCGTTATGGTGAAGGTGCACTTTGTTTTTCGGTATTATGCTATACTTTACCGGGAATGCCATTGTTGTACTCAGGACAGGATGCAGGTTTTGATAAAAGGCTGAAGTTTTTTGATAAAGATACTATTATCTGGGGCGATTATAAATTCCAGGATTTTTATACAAAACTTAATAAGTTGAAAAAGAGTAATATAGCTTTATGGAATGGAATTTATGGTGGAGATTTTGAAATTATACACAGCAAGAAAAAGTCACCGGTTTTTGCATTTGTAAGAAAAAAATCCGAAAACGAAATTGTTGCTGTTTTTAATTTCTCTGATAAAAAGGCAAAAGCAGAGATTAAAATTAAAGATAAAAATGCAAATTATATTGATTATATGACAGATGAAAAATATACGGCTGCTGATTTGAAAAATATAGAGTTTGATGCTTGGCAATATTTGGTTTTAATAAAACAATAAAGTGAAAATTCTATCTGAAAAAGATCTGATAAAACAAGGGAATATCGATGAGGTAAAAGACTTCATGTTGTATAAGGTAATGCTGTTTAGTAGTCTTGTCGGTATTCCTATTATTCTCTTTAACGTTTATTTTTCATTTTATGTTGATATAACCCTCAGCGGTGTAATCAATCTTATTTTCTTCTTACCAATCATCAGTGTTTTAATTTTTTACAGAAGAATAAATTATGAAATTAAAACATATATATTAATTGCTTCTGTGGTTGCAATGTCTTTTTTCAATTTTTATGTTGGAGCATATACCGGTGCTTCATATATGTTACTTTTAAGTGCCATGACTTTTTCTGTGGCTTTTCTGAACAAAAGGCAAGCATTAATTTCTATTATATTTTGTATATTGATAGCTACTATTTCTGGAGCTTTCTATGTTTTAGAAATTTGGACATTAGAAATAGATAATAAAAAATTAACTACAGTACCATCATCATGGATTTTATCTATTGGTTTATACGCTTTTTTGAGTTTTTTATTTTTAATAGCTTATAACATTATTCAAACGAAGTTAATACAGAAGATAGAGCTTGAGCACAAAAACAATCTGATTTTGGAACAGGCGAATTCTAAATTAAAGGAAATTTTGATAAAACAGGAAGAACAGCAAAAAGAACTTATAATCGCAAAACAAAAGGCAGAAGAGAGCAATAGCTTGAAAAATGAATTTCTTCACAATATGTCGCATGAAGTAAGAACTCCGCTTAATGCTATAATAGGATTCTCTAAATTATTTAAAAAAGAGAATATTTCAGATGAAAAAAGAACCCAGTTTGCTGATATCGTAATTCATAGCGGAGAGTCATTACAAAAGGTTATTGATGATATCCTAGAGATTTCTTTTCTTGAGACACGTCAGATTTCGATGAATATTGAGAAAATAGATGTGGAAAGTTTTTTGAATGATTTGTTTTTGATTTTTACAGTAAATAGACAATTGGATGTAGATTTAAAGTTAAAATCCCCTCTAGAGAAAATTATTTTATTATCAGATTTGCATAAGCTGAATAAAATTTTAGGCAATCTTATAGAAAACGCGTTGAAGTTCACAGAGAAAGGGAGTGTTGAATTTGGTTGTTATAAATCTAACGATGAAAACGTTTGTTTTTTTGTTAAAGATACCGGTATTGGAATATCAGAAGAAAACTTTGAAAAAATATTCTCCAGATTTAGTCAGGGACACGATCAAATTGCTGCAAAATTTGGAGGGCTTGGATTAGGGTTATGCATAGCAAAAGAAAATACAGAATTGCTGCAAGGTAAAATTAGGGTTGAGTCTGAATTAGGTGTGGGAACGATTTTTTATGTTGAGATTCCTGTAAATTATAAAGACAGCAAAGATTAATACTCAACATTTACAAGAAACAAACCGTCTGCCGGAACAGATTTTCCTGCATTACCACGATTACGGGATTCAATTATTTTATAAAAATCAGAAATGTTTAATTTGCCCCGACCTACTTCGATTAATGTACCGACTATTGCTCGTACCATATTTCGTAAAAATCTGTCTGCAGTTATGTAAATAATTATTTTATCATCTTGAGTTTTTATGCCGGCATTCAGAATTTTACAGTTATTAGTCTTTACATCTGTATGTAGTTTGCTGAAACTTGTAAAATCGCTATAATCAAGTAATTTTAAAAGAGCCTCATTCATTAAATCAAGTTTTAACGGTTTTGGAAGATATAATGAAAGTCCATAATCAAATGGATTCTTTTTTGTACTAATAATATATTCGTAAGTTCTACTTTTAGCTGAAAACCTTGCATGGAAATCTTCACTTGCAGGTGTGATATCAAATATTGCTATATCTACAGGCAGATAATTGTTAAGTTTTTTTACTGAAATATAATTATAGTTATTTTCGGAATCAAAATGAGCAATGTAGTATTTGGCATGAACTCCTGCATCTGTGCGACCACAGCCGGTAATTTCGACACTATCTCTAAAAATGAGATTTATACTATCTTCAAGTATTTGCTGAACAGTTTGTGCATTTGGTTGTCTTTGCCAACCACTGTAATTTGTTCCTTTATAGCATAATTCAATTTTATATCGCACAAACTAATGCTTTAATTCTTAACAATTCTGAAATTATGTATTTCATTCCCATAACTTAGTTTCAATATGTATATTCCGGCATCTATGTCAGGATTTAGTTTTATGGTCTGATTTCCTGAATTTGCATTATAGATCGTCTCTTCATAAACAAATTGTCCCAGCATATTCACTATTGAGTATTTAACTTCACCACCAATATTTAAAAAGAAGTCAATATTTATTTCATCATTGAAAGGATTTGGATAAGCCATAGGATCGTTGATAACAGTATTTACTACTCCTGAGATATTATCACAATATACAATATTCGAATAAGCTTCGTCGTAATATTCCCCATCACCCGGTGAGCAACCGTCAATTCTGCGCACTTTAATTCTGTAATAAGTACCATCTTCGTCAGGGTTCATTTCAACATAATTGAATGTGCTGTACAAAACAGAGTCAACAACTTCTAGAGTTTCAGGACTATCTCCACTCATAATAAAATAGTACACTACAAAAAATCCCTGGTATCCTGCCCAGTTTAAATAACACACTCCGTTATTATCAGAAACTACATTTAATAAACATGTCCTGTGGTGGACGGAATAATCACTCTCTGCTCCACAAGAATCTACTGAAGTTATACGGTATTTATAATATTGATCAGATGGACTTACGTCGAAGTCTTCATAAATAGCCGGTTCTGTAAAATCAAGATCAGTGATAAATTCAAATCCGTCCCCAGCATCACGGTATATCTTATATAATTCGGTTCCCTGATTAGGCGTTTTCTCCCACATAATTTTAATTGTTTCATCATCTGTTACAGTTGCAAGATTTATCTCTTCATCGTTGAACACTGTGCTTACTACAACAAATACAGTGTCGCCCAAATGACAACCTGTTGCATCAACGACTTCAACAAAATACAGATCTTCGTTCTCAACTTCGATTGTTGGATTTGTCGATCCGGTACTCCAATGGTAAGAAACAAATGTTCCGGGATTTAGAATCAATGTGTTTCCATAACATATATAGGCATACTCATCAAAGTAGCCGATATCAAGCATTTCTGGTTCAGACACTGTTTCTTCAAGTATTTCTGTACAATCTGTAGGATCTGTAACAGTTACTGACCATGTGCCGGTACCTACATTAGTAGCAATATTGGTATTACCTGCGATTCCACCCTCCCAATTGAAAGTATATCCTAAGCCGGAACCTCCGTCAACAATAACTGTTATTGTTCCGTTTTCAAGTCCGTTACAAGTCATATCTGTTGAAGTAATCTCATAAACATGTGGAACAGCCTGTGTAAGTGTTGCATAAGCCGTGTCGTAACAGTAATAACTATCTCTGCAGATTATATAATAATCTCCGCCTGTAAGTCCGGTAATGTGAGGGTTAACACCTATTATTTCATCATTATCATTATACCAATAATATGCACTGTATATTCCGGTTCCACCTGTTGCAGCAGCGAGTAGCTCTCCATCATCATAACCTGCACAGGTTATAGGAGTAATCGTAATATTTACATCAAGTAATGGCGATTGATTAATCAGATAACTTGAATATGTCTCACAATAGTTTTCGTCTGTTATTGTCAAATGATAAGTGCCACTGCTTAAATCTAGAATATCCTGATCTGTTGAAAAAATACCTCCGACACCTTCTTTAACCCATTCATAGCTTAATGTACCTACACCTCCCGAAACTTCAATATCAATCTCTCCGGTTGATTCTCCAAAACAATGAACATGAAGCAAATCTTCGGAAATAATATCAATGCCTTCAGGTTCTGTAATCTCATAAGATGCAGAAGTTGAGCAATTATGATCATCACTAACTGTTACATTATAAAATCCTGCAGGAGCATTAATAATATCAAACACTCCATTTACATATGTGTCATCATCCCACGTAATTTCGTAAGGTGTAATGCCTCCTATAATAGTAATATCAATAATCCCGCTTAAGTCACCATAGCAGCTGTTATGTGTAATAGTTTGAGAAATAATTAATTCATCAGGTTGAATAATTTCCTGGGAGCCTGTTTCAGTGCACCCATTTCCATCAGTTACTGTGTACAAGTAACTACTAGGCTCAAGATTCGAAATAGTGCTTGTGGTTTCTGAATTACTCCAATTGTATGTATATGGAATAGTTCCCCCACTTACTGATAAAACGATTTGCCCGTCCGCATCATCGAAACATGTTATATTAGTATTGCTTAGATCTATATCCAGCGCTTCCGGTTCGATAATTTCGTTTGACAAAATTCTTGAGCATGAGCCTGAATCATAAATAGTTACACTATATATTCCTGATTCTAGATTTGTACGTTCATATAATACTGTGTTAGCATTTTCCCAAATGTGTGAACCAGAATTACTATATTCCAGAACAATTTCCCCTGAATTATTTCCATTACAAAGGATTTGTGTAATGGTAATATTCGCATCACTAATTAGGTCATAATATGGTAAATAAATCACAGAATCAGCAATAATATTACCTAACGCATTTTTTATTAAGATATGTTTGAGTCCACCCGACTGTGAATTAAATATTGCTGAAGCTTGCCAATTTTCACCATTATCAACGGAATAAGATGTCCCTGCAGGAGAAGTAATGTCAATAGTTCCATCGTTTGTCTCGTGACAACTTGGGGAGGTTAAATCAGCAGTAATATCTGATGTGCAGTTAAGACATATTTTTGCTAAACCTTGGTCTGTTGAGCCAACCCAAAGATAATTATCATCAAATGAAGTTGAAAGAAAAGATACATCAAAAGAAACAGGATATGGTACCCAAATGCCATTATATAACTGGACTTCTCCATTCTCGAATGAACAGACAATACCTGTAGGAATTTCAACTATTGATCCCATGTTCGCTGTACCTGAGTATGGGTGTAGTACACAATTAGAAATAGTTAAACCATCCTCAAAATATCTTAATGTATAGTCTGTCCCAAAATATTGTCCGGTTGTGTTATTTAGGCATTTTGCTCCTGCAAAATCTTGAGATTCTGCACATCCAGATAACGTAGCGTCAGTAAATATGGCACTTTCGTAAAACTGTATTGCAGTATTCATAATAAACCAAAGTCTTCCGTTTTCAAAATGGATCTCATCAACATTGTTATCAATCAATCCGTCAGTAGTGCTAATCTCACCTGAAACAACCCCTGCTGTAATAATTGTTACTTTATTTTGTGTGGAGACATAAACGATACCCGTATTATCTGATGTTATACTATTCACATACGAGTTTGTCAGACCTTCACCGGTATTTATTTGTGTAATTGTTCCACCATTAATTTTATTTAACCCATCTACCGTACCAACCCAAACATTTCCATTTATATCTTTGTGAATAGCTGTTATTTCATCATTTGATAAACCATCAAGAGCTGTAAATGTTCTCCAGTGTTGGTCATCTATTTTGTTTAAACCGGCAGTTGTACCTACCCATGTAATATCATCATAATCTGTATAAATTGTGGTGATTTCATCACTTACAAGATTTCGGTTTGTACGGTAGATAATAAAATCATTCTCAAAATCATAAACTGAAATACCGTTAAAAGGAGATCCACACCATATTTTGTTTTCTCCGGCATGTGTTATAATGTGTTTACTAACTATAGTATTAGTCAATCCATCGTAATAAGTATATGTTTCAAAACTAGTCCCGTTATATTTAGTTAATCCGGCAGCTGACCCAATCCAAAGATTTTGATTATAATCCTCTCGTAAACTTAATACATTAGCCGTCGGCAGACCTTCAGTTGTCGTAATTGATTCCCATTCATGATAATCGTATATTCCAATACCACCATTTGTTGCAACAGCAATATTCCCATTATACAATTGAATAATTTCATTAACCAATAATCCTGGTAAACCGGTAGTGGTATTGTGAGTTTTAAATGAACTTCCATTATATACAGATAGTCCGTTACCGGTTCCAAACCAAACATTATCACTTCTGTCAACAAGAATTGTTTTAACCCCGTTAGAAACAAGCCCATTGTCTGTGTTATATGCTGTCCAAGTTAACCCATCATAATATGCTACTCCCATATTAGAGGTCCCAATCCAATTATTCCCGTAATTATCTTCTTCTACACACCAGATAATATTTGATGGTAATCCATCTCCCGTAGTCATATTTGTCCATGTAGCTCCGTTAAATTTTGAAAGTCCGCCTGAAGTGGCAGCATAAACATCTCCGGATGAATGAGCACAAATGTCATATACAATATTACCACCCAACCCGTCAGCTGTTGTATACGAAGTAAAATTGATGCCATCAAAAACAGTAATGCCACTGATAGTTCCAACCCAGATATTACCATTGATGTCTTCTTCAATGCTTCTTACATTATCATTTATCAAAGCTTGTTCGAAAGAATAGTAAGTAGTGTTTTGTGATCTCAGACTTACAAACAAAAATGTGAATGTGAAAATTAAAATCAGTATTTTCATGTTGTTTAGATTTAACTTTATATTAAGCAAATTTAATAAAAAAATGGAATACTTATATAAAAATAATCGGCTAATGACATGCTTTATTAACCGATTATATTTGAAAACTATAAAAGAGAATTATTTCAGTAGAGCCAATGCATTTTTAATGCGATTTAGGGCTTCTAGCATCAGCTCTTCACTAGTAGCATAAGAAAACCTAAGACATTCCGGAGAACCGAAAGCCGTTCCGCCAACAGTTGCTACATGTCCTTTGTCGAGAAGGTATAGAGCCAAATCGTTGGAATCTTTTATAGTATAGTTTTCATATTTTTTATCGAAGAAATACGATACTTCAGGGAATACATAGAAAGCACCTTCAGGTAGATTTGTTTTAAAACCAGGGATATCTTTCATAAAGTTAAGAACAATATCTCTACGTTTTTTGAAAATTGCTGTCATTTCTTTGCATTGTTCAGAACCAGCATTTAATGCAGCTTCTGCAGCCTTTTGTGCAATTGTACATGCACCCGAAGTAAACTGTCCTTGTAATTTTGTGACTGCTTTTGCAATCCATGCTGGAGCTCCGATATATCCTATTCTCCAACCTGTCATAGCATATCCTTTTGATACTCCATTTACAACAACAACTCTGTCTTTTATTTCCGAGAATTGAGCAATGCTTTCGTGTTTTCCTACAAAGTTAATATGTTCATATATTTCATCAGATAAAACAATAATATTTGGATGTTTTGAAATTACTGATGCTAGATTTTTTAATTCTTCTTTAGAATAAAGGTTTCCAGTAGGATTAGATGGAGAACTAAAAATTATCGCTCTGGTTTTGGTAGTAATTGCAGATTCTAATTGAGTTGCAGTCATTTTAAAATCCGAATTAATGTCACATTTTATTACAACAGGTATGCCTTCTGCAAGTCCTACCATATCAACGTAGCTTACCCAATAAGGTGCTGGTACTATAACTTCATCACCTGGATTTAATATGGATAGAAAAACATTGATAATAGAATGTTTTGCTCCTGTAGAAACAACGATTTGATCAACAGAATAATCTAAATTGTTCTCCCTTTTGAACTTGTTGACAATAGCTTTTCTTAAAGAATCATATCCGGGAACAGGTGGGTAATGAGTAAAATTATCATCAATTGCTTTTTTTGCAGCTTCTTTTATATGTTCTGGAGTGTCAAAATCTGGTTCTCCTATGCTAAGATTTATTATATCAACCCCTTG
>Ga0116143_10001066_pt1 | contig 34648 bp, 34 predicted proteins | sample AD_UKC034_MetaG_FD_89745 | JGI IMG/M metagenome (GOLD analysis project Ga0116143, IMG submission 89745) | Active sludge microbial communities of municipal wastewater-treating anaerobic digesters from USA - AD_UKC034_MetaG | ecosystem: Engineered > Bioreactor > Anaerobic > Digestate | place: USA... | reverse complement strand
GTCATCGGTGGCAGAACTCATGCACACGTAGAAAAGCGGATCTTCGGGCCAACGATGGAGGTCATAAATGTCAGCAGCATGCTCCTGAAAATCGGCATCAAAAAACAAATTATGGTGAAGCAGACCGGGCAATTTGCGCCGCACACCCAGATAAAATATCAAAGAGCCGGGTGCCATTTTCCTGGATTCCCAATAAGCATCGGAATACTGCCTGGCCTCTACTGGCAACAAAACCGTATCGGTATGATGGTAATCTGCAGAGGAAATCAGAAAATCAAATTTATGAGTGCCTGATGCAGAAACCAGGTGGGTAAACTTCTTTCCAGAAATTCCAATGGATTCAACAGCATCCTCAAATGAAAATTTGACCCCTTTTTCCAGGGCGAGTTTATAAAAAGCTTCAAATAATCGGGTCATCCCACCTTTGGGATACCAGGTACCCAGCTCCATGTCAGCGTAATTCATGAGACTGTACAGGGCCGGTGTATCTGAAGGTTTGGCTCCTAAAAACAAAACGGGAAAGCTCAGCCAGGAACGCAATTGCTCATTTTTAATGCCCTGGTGGATCACAGACTCGATAGATTTCAGCATCTCGAGCCGGAACAGGGAACTAAGAATTCTTAAATCCATGAACTCCAACAAACTGAGAGAAGGCTTGGTGACAAAATCGGACATACCCACCTCGTATTTGTATTGAGCCTCCTTCAGAAATTTTCTCAAAAAAGCTGCGGAACCGGCCTCTTTTTCTTCGAAAACGGCTTCAATTTCTTTCATTTCAGCAGGCGCGTCAATCAATCCATCTTTAAAAAAGATCCTGTAGGATGGATCAAGACGATCCAGAGTGAAATAATCCGATGTGGATCTTCCATGCTTATTGAAAAACTGTTCGAAAACATCGGGCATCCAGTACCAGCTGGGGCCCATGTCGAAACTGTAGCCTTCTGCCTTCATCGAGCGTCCCCTGCCTCCAAAGCCGGAATTTTTTTCAAAAATCCTCACCTGATGGCCGGATGCAGCAAGCTCTATCGCCGCTGCCATACCAGAAATACCGCTACCTATGATTCCAATGGACGCCAATGATTTAGTTTTTCCGAACGTAGACAATTAAAAAGGCGTTTTGTTTAAGTATTATTATTATTTATTAAACAAAAAAGGCCTCCGGGATTTTTCCGGAGGCCTTTTATTTCAATTAGACAGATAAACTTATTCTGCTTTTCCGCCCTTGAGCTGATCCTGTAAGGTCTTCAGTTCATCCATTTTGCCTTCTGCTGCCAGAAGAGCCTGTTGAGACCAGGTAGTTGGGTCGTGCATTTTATAACGAGAGCCCGCCTGATCCAAAATCTCCTTCAGTTTTTCTATAGGAGCATCTGCCAATTCGCGGAAGGTGAAAATCGATTGAGCATTGAGGAGTTCGGCAATTTTCGGACCGATCCCTTCTATGATCTTCAGGTCATCTCCTGAAGCTTTGGCCTTTGATTTTTTAGGTGCCTCAGCCGGAGTTTCTTCGCTTCCGAAGAGCAAAGTGGATGGTTCAGCCTCTTTCTTTTCAGCTTGCTGGGCTTCCAATTTAGCTTTGGCATTCTCCTGAAGCTGCTCTTTCAGGGCACTGAAACCTTCAATCTCTCCAAGTGTAGCCATTTCTACCTTGGAGGCCTGCTTCTCGATCACCTTACGGGTCACCTGCTTTTCGGTATCTTTCTCCTTTTTCACATTCTCATCTGCTTCTCTCCGGATATCCTCCAAATAGCGCGTATGAGAAACAAGGATTTTCTTTTCGTCGCGGTTGAATTCCACCACCTTTACTGTCAGTACATCCTCGACATTGGCAAACTGATTGTTTTCCTTTTTCATGAACTTGGTTGGCGCGTAAGCCTCCAGTCCGTAAGGCAACTGAACGGTATATCCTCTGTCGTCCTTGCGGAGAACGGTAGCTTCGTGGTAGGATCCTTCCGGGAAAACGTTTTCAAACGTATCCCATGGGTTCTCCTCCAGTTGCTTGTGACCGAGGGACAATTTGCGTGTTTCCATATCGATATCGAGTATCTGAACATCCAGTTCATTGCCCACCTTGGTAAACTCGGATGGGTGGTTGAATCTTTTCGTCCAGCTCAGATCTGAAATGTGCACCATTCCGCCTATTCCTTCCTTCAGTTCTACAAATACGCCATAAGGAGTAAGGTTTTTGACGATTCCGGTATGCCTGCTACCCACTGGGAAATTCTTTTGCACCTGAGTCCAGGGATCTTCTGTCATTTGTTTAAGGGACAGAGACATTTTGCGCTCTTCGCGGTCCAGGGTAACCACTTTGGCTTCCAGTTCCTGGCCGACAAAGAAGTAATCCTTCGCATGCACAGGCTGAGTGCTCCAGTTGACCTCTGACACGTGGATCAGGCCTTCCACCCCCGGAGAAATTTCCAGGAATGCACCATAGTCCTCGATGTTCACGATCTTCCCTTTTACGATGGAACCTTCCGTGATGTCCATCGGAATCACATCCCATGGGTGCGGCTGCAATTGCTTCAGACCCAATGAAATTCTCTTTTTGTTTTCATCAAAATCAAGCACTACCACGTTTACCTTCTGGTTTTTCTCCAAAACTTCGGAAGGATGGTTGATGCGTCCCCAACTGATGTCGGTGATATAAAGGAGACCGTCCACGCCACCGAGGTCGAGGAATGCTCCAAAATCTGTGATATTCTTAACGATACCTTCGAGTACCTGGCCTTTTTCGAGACCGGATATGATCTGCTCGCGCTGCTCCTGAAGATCTCCCTCAATGAGCGCCTTGTGAGAAACCACTGCATTCTTGATGGTCTCGTTGATCTTGACAACCTTAAACTCCATGGTCTTACCCACGTATGCATCGTAATCCACGATCGGCTTGATGTCGATCTGTGAACCGGGGAGGAAGGTCTCCAGACCATTGCAATCAACGATAAGCCCGCCTTTGGTCTTGCTGATCACGCTACCCTTGATAATGGTACCGTTTTTATAGGAATCTACCAGGGTTTCCCAGGCACGCAAGAGCTTGGCCTTTTTCCTGGAAAGCACCAGGTGGCCTTTTTCGTCTTCGGTGCGCTCTACGTAGATCTCAATGGTTTCTCCCGGCTTAACTTCCATATCTCTGAATTCAGAGAGAGGAATCACCCCATCTGACTTATAACGGATGTCAAAAATGACATCGTTTCCGGCTACGCCTGCCACCCGGCCTTGCAGTACCTGTCCATCGGTGATGGAGCTGAAGGTGGAGTCGTAGTCATTCAGGTATTTCTTCTCGTCCTCGGGAGAGTACTGAACAGCATTTTTGTTTGATACACTCCAGTCAAACTCGTCGTGAGGGCCGGAATAATCATCGGCTTCCACGAGTTCCTCCAGGGCAACTTCCTCTTCCAGAAACTCCTGCACCTTGGGACCACGATGGTCCATAGGGGTAGGATTGTCCAGGGATTCCTGGATTTCCTCGGGTTCTGTTGTTTGTTCTTCGTCCTGGATCAAATCTTTTTCGTCCAACATTTTGGCAATTTTAAGTGATGAAATAATTTTTGCGGCGCAAAGTTAAGACCTTTTTATATATTGAAATGCAGAAATTGCTGAATTTCAAATAAAAAAGAGCACGGATTGGCCGTTTTCCTGTCCTTTTTGACCCGCCACGGAAGGAGTTCAGGACCTCTTTCCGGCATTGAATTTATGCTCAGGTTCTTTTATATTAAAAAATATACTATTTGTTAAACCCGCCCCCGGGAAGATATCTGAGAAGCCAGAATCAGGTAGCCTCCTCAGACCACTTCCGGCTTTCAAATGAAAAGGAGTTCCCAAAACCTGATAAGCCTGCTGAACAGATGTGAATATGCTATTGGAGGTCAAACTGCCTTTAAGATTATCACCTGTTCGGGTTATAGGGCATATAAAGGATCCCATGTGTACCGGATAGTCAGATATCGAAATAAAACAGGATCTGGACCAATAAAATTGAGTTCTTCGGTGTGTGCTCAAACCATTAATGTCACTTATGAGGCTCTGCTTACCCAATCACCGTGAATTTTGGACGAATGGAAATTCAGGATCTCTTACAAACAGACTGGCTCAAAATATACCATACCTGCCTCCTGACCCGGAAAATGCTGAATATAGAACCTTAAACCCCAAGTCTTCGGACCACGACCCAAAATAATTGATTCCCAAAGTATTTTCATTTCCGCCAGGTCAGATAGCTGAATAATCCAAGCTTCATTACTTTTGATAAAAATTGTAGACCAACTCAAAGCCAGATTTTTATCACGACCCATTCGCAAAACCTGAAAACACATCATGGATTTTATCGTTCCAGTGTACTGAATTTATTGCAACGAAAAGATCCCACCTTCTAATGTCATCCAGCATGATACCAGACGAAAAAATAAGAAAAACCGCTTTGCTCTCCAGCATGGGTTTGCTCGCGGTCTCCCTGACACAACCGTGCTATTGTACCACTGCTACCTGCTCAGATTCCATCATCGTTTTCCTACTGGGCTGGGCAGCTATTTTCAGCGGACCGGAGGGCATCATCTGGCTCGCCAATCCCCTCTTGTTCTTCGCATGGTTCTTTTTAAAAAAGAACATAAAGGTCTCTATGTTTTTGAGTCTGCTTGCCTTCATCCTGTCTCTCTCCTTTTTAATGTTGGGCACCATCCTGGACAACGAGGCAGGACACAGGAATGCCATCCAATCTTACAAAGCCGGATACTGGCTTTGGGCTTCCAGCAGTCTTTCAATGATGCTGGGTACCTTTATACTGGTCTACCGATATAATCTGAGGACCAATCCCAGTGGCAGGATCTGGAGAAGCTGGTATTAAAACACAACTGGAATGGATTTTTTGATTATAAGGTACTGTCGAACTTACCCAAACTATTTAAAAAGTTTTGATTCCAATGCAAATATCGTCTCAGCCTGCAAGCAACAAATTTCGGGATGATTTCAAAAGATGACCCATAGTAATCATGAACCCAGATCAATTCCACTTACTGAATACATTTTCTTCCAACAATCCTCCCCCAATGGTCAAAGAAAAATCTGGGGCATGGATTTCGGAGAAATACTGATAAAGATCGCTGAAAATTCAGACTTCTACTGAAAATAAAGGATAATTTTTTATTATGTCGAATTTACAGTCTATATTTGCCGATATTATCGTCTTATATTTTATCTGAGCTTGAGTTCCCGTCATAAAAAATCCTCCCGCGGCAGTGAATTACATGTACCCAACCGGTACCTGAGTAAAAACTATGTGCAAGATCAGCAGTTGAGCCAGGTGCCGGCTGGAGCTGAACCGGATATTGAGGCCACAAAGTATCTGGAGGTTAAGGCAAAATCCATGATCAACCAGGTCAACAGCCCGGATCTGTTTATGGATTATTCACTTAATCCATATCAGGGTTGTGAGCATGGCTGCGCCTATTGTTACGCGCGGCCAACCCATCCATACTGGGGATACAGCGCAGGAGATGAGTTTGAGACCCGGGTCCTGGTCAAGACTAATGCAGTAGAAGTCCTTAAAAAAGAACTTTGTGCCCGATCATACCAGGTTAAACCCATCATGCTTTCAGGCAATACGGATTGCTACCAACCTGCAGAAAAGAAATTTCAACTGACTAGACGCATTCTGCAACTTATGCTGGATTGGAGGCATCCTGTCATGATCATCACTAAAAATGCCCTGATTAAAAGAGACCTGGATATCCTGGAGGAACTCAACAATTGGAACCTGGTCAGGATAGCCATAAGCCTGACCGCCGCTTCTGATCAGACCAGAAGGCTCATGGAACCCAGAGCGTCCTCCATAGGAACACGGCTGGATGCCATTCAGCATCTTTCTCAAAAAAATATCCCCGTACACGCCATGATGGCACCGATCATCCCATCCATCAACGATCATGAAATCTTTGATATGGTTCGTCTGGCAGGAGAAGCAGGTGCATCCTCTGCCTCCTGGCAGATCGTAAGACTAAACGGAGAGGTACAAACCGTTTTTGAAAACTGGCTCCTATCCAATTATCCGGATCGAACAGACCGGGTTCTGAATCAGATCAGATCTTGTCATGGTGGTCAATTGAACGATTCCCGCTTTGGCACACGCATGAAAGGAGAAGGCCTGAATGCCAGCCTGATCAGCCAACAATTCAAGCTGGCTCTCAATCGCTTTTTGCCAAAAAAGGAATTCCCGCCCCTGAGAACAGATTTGTTCAGACCCAGCAAATCGGGCATGAGGGAGCTGTTTGACTAATCAAAAAAGTAATATTCAAATATGACAGGTCCCCTTATCAGAAAATTGGGAAATATATGGTCGGCGGTCTTTCTGAACAAATCCAATTTAATGGGAAAATATTCGAAGTCAGAGGAGCATTAAAATTATCAAGAACCCTGACTTGCATGCCTTAGTATTGACAATTCTTAAGCTATGACTATAATGTGTCAATTTGGAATATATTTGTCCGGAATTTGCTAAAAACAAACCAAAAAATGCCTTTGTAAGGGCACGCTTGGTCGCAATATTCCTTTTCAGAATATTTTTGATCCTAATTGATAGTTAAAGTAAAAATACGAAACGATTAAACCATGATGGATACACTGATCCCTCTTATTTCCCTCATTGCATTGGAAGTCATTCTCGGAATAGACAATATTATCTTTATTTCCATATTGGCGGACAGACTGCCGGAAGAGCAAAGAAGCAAACTGCGTAATTGGGGGATAGGACTGGCCATGGTGATGAGACTTATGCTTCTGGCCCTCATTTCCTGGATCTTAAAATTGGATCAGACTCTTTTTACGATACTGGAGACTGAGATTTCCGGTAAGGGACTGATCCTGATATTGGGTGGACTTTTTCTGCTCTATAAGAGTACCAAGGAAATATACCACAAAACAGAGCTTGCACAATCCCAAAATCCTGTACCCCCTGCCAAAGCTGGTTTCGGCAGGATGCTGACAGAGGTGATCATACTGGACCTGGTCTTTTCTGTGGATTCCATTATTACCGCGGTCGGAATGGTGGATGAGCTCTGGGTCATGTATACGGCCGTGATCGCGACTGTGGTCATCATGCTCATTGCTGCCAAACCGATCAGTGCTTTCATCCACGAGCATCCTTCCTTTAAGATTCTGGCATTGTGCTTTCTAATGATGATCGGAGTTTCGCTGCTGGCCGAAGGTCTGCATTTCGAAATACCCAAAGGATATATCTATTTCTCCATGGCTTTTGCTTTCCTGGTAGACATCATTCAAATGAAAACGGTCAAACAAAAGGCCTGAGATGATTATATGTGCAGGTTCCTAACAGAATAATTTAAAACAGATCCATTGACCTGAATTTGGGAAACGTCATTTCAAACTAAGACAGATCAGGAGGGTTCATACCAAATTTGAAGTCCGCCATTTTAATTCTGGGTATTATGAATGCGAAAAATTCCCTTCATAACTCCTTGAAAAAAAATTTATAAACTCTCCAGTTCGCCTTTGGCTTCAGAAAATATCTGAGTAAATAAAATCGTCGACGATCAGTCCCACAACTTTTTTAGCCAGGGCCAGATTGTCATTCGTGATGACGTAATCAAAATATTTCGCGTATTCCAGCTCTTCTGCAGCACGGTGCAGTCTTTTCTGTATGGCCTCTTCGGATTCCGTACCTCTACCTGTAAGACGTTTTCGGAGGACTTCAAGAGAGGAAGCCTTCACATAAATGGTCAGCACATTTTTATAACCCCGTTGCTCGACGAGCTGGGCGCCTTTCACGTCGATATCAAACAAGGCAACCTTTCCTTCTCTCCAGATCCGCTGGATTTCGCTCATGAGCGTGCCGTAATATTGATTATCGTATACTTCCTGGTATTCAAACAATTCATCTTCCCGGATCATTCTCCGAAAATCATCCTGAGAGACATAGTAATATTCCCTGCCATGGATCTCTCCGGGCCTGGGCTTGCGGGTTGTGGCAGAAACGGAAAAACTCAGACGGTCAAACGTCTGCAGCAAATGATTGGCCAGTGTCGTCTTGCCACTTCCGCTGGGTGCCGTAAGGATGATGATCTTACCCTGAAGACTCATAGGATATTGGCCAGTTGTTCCTTTATTTTTTCAAGCTCATCTTTCATCACCACGATGAGCCGCTGGATGGAGGAGTGTTGTGCCTTGGCCCCCAGGGTATTGATCTCCCGACCCATTTCCTGGCTGATGAAGTTTAGTTTTTTGGATTTGCTGGTGCCATTGCCATTGATTTCCTCTAAAAAATAGTCACAGTGTTGCTTCAGCCTGACCTTTTCCTCTGTGATATCGAGACGCTCCAGATAATACAGCAATTCCTGCTCGAACCGGTTTTTATCAATGTTTTCATTGGCGAAGGTGCCGTTGAGTGACTTGAGGATTCGGTCCTTGAGAAGCTGGATTCTCTCCTTTTCAAACTGTCCGATTTCCTCCAGGTGATCAAGTATGATGCGAATGCGGAGCAGAAACTCATTTTCGATGGTTGCACCTTCTATGATTCTAAAGTCGTTGAGCTTTTCAATGGCCTCCTTCATCACACCCAGGGTGTATTCATATTCCTCATCATCCAACTCGTTGTCATTGGGCTCAATAACGTTGGGAAACTGAAGGATGGCATTGAGAATATCGGTACGGCTCAGGTCGATGCCCAATTCGTGGATTTGATTATAAAAAGACCGAAACAAATTCTTGTTAAGTGAATAGTCCTCATCCCCTTTTGAGGAAATGACACTTACGTTGAGGTCTAGTTTACCCCTGATAACTGTTTCATTGAGGAGCTTACGCACTTCGAGCTCTTTATGCTTATAAGCATTGGGAAGCTTTACCCTGAAATCGTTCATTTTGGAATTCAGGCACCTGAGTTCGACTGTGATCTCTTTGTCCTTATATTGAGCTTTTACCTGACCGTAACCGGTCATTGAATATATCATCGGCCTGTTTGTTTGGGCGAAGGTAAGAAGATTCAAACAATGGAAAGGAGCCACGGGGTTGGGCTTCAGGATCCGCATTTTGATTCCCGGAAAGGGATCTATACCTGTATCTTATTGATAAAGAAATGCTTAGAGGCACTTTTTTTAAAAAAAAATAAGGTTTTTGTTTTGCAGAAGCCTGAAAATTGCGAAATTTGCCGACTCTTTTGAGTAAATTATTCATAACTAATTAAATATCAAGCAAATGAGAAAAGCGGATTTGGTGTCCATAATCTCGGAAAAGTCAGGTGTTCCCAAGGTGGATGTACTTGTCTCGCTGGAAATGTTCTTTAAGGAGGTGAAGGCTTCTCTGGCCAAAGGCGAGAACGTATTTATCCGGGGATTCGGCTCTTTTGTTGTTAAAAAACGCGCGAAGAAGATCGGTCGTCACATCAAAAAGAACGTGGCCATCGAAATTCCAGAGCACTTCATACCTTCTTTTAAACCTGCCAAGATCTTTGTGGACCACGTTAAGTTGGGCAAAGAACCAGAAGGAGCAGCATACGAAGAGGAAGGAGAAGAATAGGATGCTAAATAAGCCCCTCCATCTAGCCTTGTTGATCTGCGCTCTGGGAATCCTGAGTTACTTTTTGTTCGATATCGTTTCTCCTGAACTCAGGGAGGTCGATAAAGGAAGACAAAAGTCCCTCGAGGTAACCGGACTTGGAAACCTTGAAAAGGAAGCGATCAAAAAGCTGGATCCGGCTCAGAAAGCTGAACTGGAAGGATGGCATGATAAATCCAGGGATTCCGCACAAGCCGGAGAAGCCTTGAAATCCATATCGGGCCTTTGGTACCGTGCAGGACGCATGGACGTTTCCGGAGCCTATGCCATGAAAGTGGCAGATATGGAAAAAACGGCTGAGGCATGGGGAATTGCAGGTACGACCTTTCTGACCGGTATCGATGGGATGACAGATGAAAAATCAAGGATGTTTTGTCGCCAAAATGCGGAGACTTCACTCGAAAATGCCATCTCTCTTGCACCCAAAGAACCCAGATTCCGTCTGCTTCTGGCCCTTGTTTCGGTAAAAATGCCGGGAGAAGACCCCATGCGGGGCATTCGCTCGCTTTTAGATCTTGAAAAGGAGTATCCGGATTACCTTCCTTTGCAATATACCCTGACTCGTCTGGCCTTCCAGACCGGACAATGGGAAAAGGCAAAGGTCCGTTTGGATAAAGTCCTGGCCAAAGTCCCACTGGATCGCGAAGCAAACTGTCTGATGGCTGAACTGCTGAGTCTGGGACATATCAAGGGAGATCCGACCACCTTTGAGAAAATATGTCAGTCGGAAGAGAAAAACAAATAAAAGGAATTGACTTTGCAAGTCTCAGTCCTTTTATCTATAACAAATGATTTAAAAATTTTATAAACCATAATTATGCCTTGCGGTAAAAAAAGAAAAAGACATAAGATAGCCACGCACAAGCGCAAGAAAAGGCTGAGAAAGAACAGGCACAAAAAGAAAATGAGGTAGATTGACCAGGCGGGACTGAGTTATTATTTCCGTTTTCTGAATAATATGCATTCCTCATCATTAGGAATAGCTTTACCAGGAAGATGTCAATCCAGGCCCTTAGGACGTTTTCGTCTTTGCTTTCATAGAGTCCAATCCGCCCAATGAACCGATGCGATATTTTTAGATGATTGATCTTCGTGGTCAGCTAAAATGTCAGTATCAGCCGGTAATCCTCAAGCCCGCATCTAAACTTTCAGATGCATGGAAAAAGAGTTAATCATCTCCTCCCATCAGGGGACCGTGGAGATAGCTCTGCTGGAAAATAAAAAACTGGTAGAGCTACACAAACAGAAATCCAACACACACTACAATGTGGGTGATATTTTTTTGGGTCAGGTCAGGAAACTCATGCCGGGCCTGAATGCCGCTTTTGTTGATATTGGGCATACCAAAGAAGCTTTTTTACACTATACGGATATGGGGCCTGTCCTCAATTCGGTCAAGAAATTCACGCACGATGTCATTCATGGGGCACAAACCACAGCCTACCTGGATCAGTTTGAGATCCAACCCGATATACACAAGAATGGCAAAGTAGGACAGGTTCTGGAAAAAAAGAACCTGCTGCTCGTCCAGATCCTGAAAGAACCCATTTCCACCAAAGGGCACCGGCTCAGTTGCGAACTGACCATCCCGGGAAGGTATGTGGTCCTGACCCCGTTTACGAATACCATTGCCATTTCCAAAAAAATCGCCGAAGCTGAGGAACGGGAAAGGTTGTTTAATCTGGTGGAGTCGATCCGCCCAAAAAATTTCGGGATCGTGGTCCGTACCGCAGCTGAAGGTCGCAAGGTGGCAGAACTACACGAAGAAATCAATTCCCTGCTCGAAAAGTGGCGGCATATGTACCAGCAACTGGTCAGGGCCAAACCTCCTGTCAAACTCCTGAGTGAAGTGGACAAAACATCGGGGCTCATCCGCGACATTCTCTCCAAAAATTTTACGGGAATTCATGTCAACGACTACGATCTGTATCTGGCTATAAAGGACTATCTCCAGGCCAACCTGCCTGAAAAGTCTGGAATCCTGCATTTTTTTAAAGGAAACAGGTCTATTTTTGATGCATACGGGGTTAAAAGACAGATCAAATCATCCTTTGGAAACACTTCCACGCTGCCTAGCGGTGCCTACATTGTCATAGACAAAACCGAAGCCATGCACGTCATTGACGTCAATAGTGGCCCAAAGGTCCAAAAAATGGACCAGGAAACAGCTGCCATGCAGGTCAACCTCGAAGCGGCTGAAGAGATCGCTCGTCAGCTCAGGCTCCGGGATATCGGAGGCTTGATCGTCATAGACTTTATCGATATGAAGAGCAACGACAATAAGGTCGAGCTCTACAAAAAGATGAAGGAGTTTATGGAAAATGACCGGTCACAGCACACCATTCTGCCCCTTTCCAAATTTGGCCTGATGCAGATCACGCGGCAGCGCGAAAAGCAGGAAATGGCCATCGATACCACAGAGCGCTGTCCCTGTTGCAATGGTACCGGAAAAATAAATGCTTCCATATTGCTGATAGATCAAATTGAATCCAAACTCGATTTCATCATGAAGACCCGACCAGCCAAAAAACCAATTCTGGTGGCACACCCCTTTGTGGTCGCCTACCTTAAAAAAGGCTTTTTTGGGTATGGTTGGAGATGGTACTGGAAGTATCAGAAGCGAATCCGGATCGTGGAAGATAATGACCTGGGTCTGATCGAATTCAGATTCTATGATGGACCTGAGGACGAGATACGATTGAGGGATTGATTTCCCATCCGATCTTTTATTTTGGCCACACTTCCTGCTGATTTCAAACCTGCAGCATGTCTGAATGGATTAACTTTACCGCTCAGATGTCTTCTTCGCCTAAAGCTATTCCGGTACTGATCTGTCCCCAGCATTGGGGCCTGGGGCATGTCACCCGTACCATCCCGGTCATACGGTATTTTATCGAAAGGGGATATCAGGTTCACCTGGCCTGCTCCGGTGCGGGAGCAGATTTACTGCGCCTGGAATTTCCCGATCTCCCGCTATACACAATAGCGGATTACAAAATGAGGTATCCCAGAGCGAGCATGTACTGGAACATGGGCATTCAAATGTGGCAGCTGCACTCCGCCATCTTCAGAGAACATCGTCAAATCAATAAGATCTGTCGGGAAAAAGATATTCGGCTCATCGTTTCAGACTCCCGGTTCGGAGCATTTGCCCGCCATATCCCATGCGTGGTGATCGCCCATCACCTTCATCTCCCTCTGGGCAACCGATTTATGGAATTCTTTACCGACCTGTGGATGAGAATTTTTTATTTGAGGTTCGATCAGATCTGGGTGCCAGATTTTGATGGACCGGTGAATATTTCAGGTGACCTGACCCGCAAATTCCGTTCTAAAAAACACTATTTCATCGGCCCATTGAGCCGTTTTTCAAAACTGGACCTTGCAGACCGTTATGATTGCGCCTTTGTGCTTTCCGGACCGGAGCCACAACGTAGTTATCTTGAAGACATCATCCTGAAACAGCTGCCCGGACTTGGATTAAGCTCTGCCATACTGATACGGGGAACCCGAGAAGGGAAGCCTCTTCCCGTCACCAAAGGCCTCGCCGTGATCGATTTGGCTGCTGGTACCGAACTGAACCGTATCATGAGCTCATCCCGTTTGATCGTTTGCAGATCGGGCTATTCCTCCCTGCTCGATCTTTCCGTCCTGCGAAAACCCGCTCTGCTCATCTCCACACCGGGCCAACCGGAACAGGAATATCTTGCCAGAGAATTGCACCGGAAAGGTCTCTTCCTGAATGTGGCACAAAATAAATTAGACCTTTCCAAGCACCTTAAGGAAGCTGAGGTTTATCCGGGATTCCATTCGGATTTACCTGCTCCTGTGCTATCCGGCACCCTGGATGATCTGCTGTCCCGCCTGAAAATCAAATAATTGAATCACCCAAGACCAGCTGATCAACCAAACTTTATCCAAATACCATCATCCGGATCCGTTTTCTTTTAACGTTTCTGTAATAGCTTTATATCAAGCATTTTATTACTTTTACGGAACCGTAAGGAATGTAAGGATACATGTCTTTGAGCCATAAAATAATTGCCTTGGTGTTTGCTTGTCTGCTGGCAGCAGACGTGTGCTACCAGTGCATCAGATATGTTAAACCCATATTTTCCTATCTGGAATGTAGCTCTGGAAACGGCGGAAATGCCTCTGGTCTGGGCTATAACGTTCTGGAGGAAGAACTTTATCATCCCGTCGGAGCTGATTGGCCCGCCTTGACCATGATTCCGATCGATTTTATTCTGGTCCTGTTTTCAGACCTAAAAGATTTTATTTCCTTGTCATCCTTAGACAGTCCGGAAATTCCTCCGGAATACAAAGTATGATATTAAAGATGGCTTGTTCGCTCATGCCATTCCCTTTCCCCTTTTAATTTTTTTTTCAATTTGGACTCGACCCGCACAGACCACGATACTGTGAGGTTGATGTTCTGAATTCAATCCTTAACAACAGAATCTCCATGAGAGATAAAAATAAATACTTCTGGACCGATGTCCAGGCAGGAGTGGTGGTCTTCCTGGTAGCATTGCCTCTCTGTCTGGGCATTGCTCTAGCGAGTGGAGCACCACTGTTTTCCGGAATTATATCCGGCATCATTGGCGGCATCGTGGTCGGATTTCTGAGCAACAGTCAGCTGAGTGTGACCGGACCTGCAGCGGGTTTGACAGCTATAGTTTTGGGAGCTATTACCGCACTGGGGAGCTATGAAGCATTTCTGGCCGCTGTGGTGATCGGAGGTTTGATCCAACTCCTGCTCGGGCTGATCAAATCCGGGACCATTTCCAATTATTTCCCATCAAATGTGATAGAAGGAATGTTGACCGCCATCGGGATCATCATCATCCTGAAGCAGATTCCCCATGCCATTGGCTACGATAAGGACAATGAAGGGGACTTTTTCTTTATTGAAAAGTCTACGGGGCACAATACCTTTTCTGGAATCATTGATGCGGTCAATTATGCGCATCCGGGAGCCATTCTGGTTACTTTGATCTCTCTGGTCATTCTGATCGCATTTTTGAAGATACCTTTCTTGAAAAAAATCAAAACTGTACCTGCAGCATTAATCGTAGTCTTGCTGGGAATCCTGACAAACGAGTGTTTTAAAATGTGGATGCCCAATCTGATCATCACGGAAGACCATCTGGTCAGGCTGCCGGTAGCAGAATCATTTGAAGGATTTTTAGCCCAGTTTACACTGCCGGATTTTTCTTCCTGGCTACGCACCGATGTCTGGCTGATCGGACTGACCCTTGCTATTGTGGCTTCCATTGAAACACTGCTTTGCATCGAGGCAACGGACCGCATGGATCCACTCAAACGCTTTACGAATTCAAATACTGAATTGATCGCACAAGGCACCGGGAATATTCTCAGCGGACTCATAGGAGGCTTGCCCATGACGTCCGTCATCGTGCGGTCCTCTGCCAACATCAATTCCGGAGCTAGAACCAAGGTCTCTGCCATCACCCATGGTGTCTTATTACTACTGGCTGTCGTATTCATTCCCGGATTGCTCAACCGTATTCCCCTGGCCTGTCTGGCCGCCGTACTGATTATGATCGGATACAAACTGGCCAGCCCATCTGTGTTCAAACATATGTGGAATTCCGGAAAATACCAGTTTATACCCTTTGCGGTCACTGTACTGGCTGTCGTATTCACTGATCTGCTCAGAGGAGTGGGCATCGGAATGATCGTATCTATTTTCTTTATCCTCAGGGCTAACCTAAAGCTCGCCTATTTTTTCAAAAAAGAAAGCTATCAAGCCGGTGATCAAATCATCATCAAACTGGCCCAGGAAGTATCTTTCCTCAATAAGGCCGCTATAAAGCAGACACTAAACCATTTGCCCGAAAACAGCAAGATCACGATCGATGCTTCTGAAACCTTCTATATCGATCACGATGTCCTGAAACTGATCCGGGAATACCTAGAATTCGGATCAAAAGAAAAAAATATTGAAGTCACCCTTAAAGGATTCCGGGAAGAATACCAAATGGAAAATTCCCTGGACCATATTATTGTATCCTGATAAATTTAGAAAAATTGAAAAAATTCATGAAAGCTCATTCTCTTGAAACACAATCCTCCATCAATCCGGAAAAGGCCCTTCATTTTTTAAAAGAAGGAAATGTTCGTTTTATGAACAACCTGATGGTCAAAAGGGACTTGCTCGAACAGGCAAACGATACGCGCGAAGGACAGTGGCCATTCGCGGCCATCTTGAGTTGTATCGACAGCCGTACCTCCGCAGAACTCATTTTTGACCAGGGTCTGGGTGACATCTTTTCCATCAGAATTGCAGGGAACATCGTAAATACTGATATCATAGGAAGTCTTGAGTTTGCCTGCAAAGTCGCAGGATCCAAGCTCATCGTGGTATTGGGTCATACGAATTGCGGTGCCATCAAAGGTGCCTGCGACCATGTGGAAATGGGGAACCTGACTGAATTGTTATCCAAAATCCAACCCGCTGTTTATGAGGAAAACAAAACCCTCGATCCAAACAGACGGAACTCGGAAAACTATGAATTCGTGGAGAATGTGACTGATATCAACATTTACAGGTCCGTCAAAGCCATTGTCAGCAGAAGCCCCTTACTGGAAAACATGATAGCAGAATCTGAGATCGCGATCATCGGTGCCAAATACGATCTGGAAACCGGAAGAGTACACTTTTTTGATGACAGCCTGATCAAAGACAGGGAGGGAATAGCAAATCTTTTTGGGACTGCCAATGCAAAGGCTGTTTAAAAAGAAAAAGTCTTTGGTTTTTCTCAATTCGGATTGCTGAATCAGAATTGCTTGTTTAATAAGGCCATTGCCATTTTTTCCAGGCGATTGGCACGTGTTACAGGACGCTTAGCCTCATTATAATAGCGAACGTATTCCCTCCTATGCGAGGGGGCTAATGCGTCAAAAATTTTCCTCAATTCAGGCCGGTCTTCCAGGAATCGTTCAAAAACCGTATCCGGTCCGGATTCATGGATTGCATCATTGGGCTTTTTCTTTTCTGGCCTTTGAGCTTTCTGGAGGGTCTCGACCACATACTCCTTTATTTGTTTCAATTTTAAGTTCAATTCTTCCGGTCTTGAAAAACGCCACTGACGCATGGACTGGGTTTTGCCTTCCTGTGCGTTGACCAAAACGCGGAACTGGTCTTGTAACAGAGCTCCCTGAAAAAACCAAAGACCCAAATAACTTTTAAATACTGCAAATCCGATCAGATTGATACCGTCCCGACTGTACACGGGGCGCCCCCATTTCAAATCTTCCCTCAATCCTAAATGAAGCAGCATTCCTCTGATCGCTCCCAAGGCCTCTCTTTCCGAAGGGTTTAATGAATCCAGATAGGCACCCACCATTGCATTTTCCATATAACGAACCGGTGTTTGCAAACAAATGTAGGTCATGACATGACAATGGACAAGCAAATGCCCTGATGATCCCTTCTATTTCGGGAAAAAGACTATTTTTACCCGCAAAACACAGAAAAATGGACCAAAGACCCTGGTTAAGAAAATATCCGGCAGGCATCCCAGCCAACATAGATGCAGAAGCATATTGCTCCTTACTGGAGTTTGCAGAAGAGTGCTTTAAACAATTCGGAAAACTGAAGGCCTTTACCTTGATGGGAAAGTCCATGACTTACAAGGAACTGGATCAGAAATCAAGAAATTTTGCGGCATACCTTCATTCCAGAGGACTCAATCCCGGAGACAAGATTGCCCTTATGATGCCCAACCTTCTGCAATATCCGGTAGCCATTTTTGGTGCGTTGCGGGCCGGCCTTGTGATCGTCAACACCAATCCTCTATACACTCCCTACGAAATGGAGTATCAGTTCAACGATTCCGGGGTAAAAGCTATCGTGATCGCTGAAAATTTTGCTGCCAATCTTGAAAAAGTTCTTCCTAAAACCAAGATCCAAATCGTCATCACCACTACCATCGGTGAGTTTTTGGGTGGAATCAAAGGCTGGTTCGTTGATTTTGCAGTAAAGCGCATCAAAAAAATGGTGCCGAAATTTACCATCGAAAACACCATTTCCATGGGACACGCCGTGAGCGAGGGGAGCCGGTTTTCAATCAAGCCTTTTACCCCTGCACTGGACGATGTGATCCTGTTGCAATATACGGGTGGCACTACAGGTGTCAGCAAGGGTACCATGCTGACCAACCGCAATCTGGTAGGTAACCTGATGCAAATCAAAGCCATCATCAATCCATACCTGAAGGTCGGTCAGGAAACCACCCTGTCCCCTCTGCCTATGTACCATATTTTTGCCTTTGCTGTCAATGTATTGGCCATGATGTCCATTGGGGCTAATACAGTGCTCATCGTCAATGCCCGCGACATCGGTTCCGTAGCCAAAGCCTTCAAAGATTACAAGATCAGTCTGATGACCGGAGTGAACACACTCTTCAATGCCTTGCTGCACCATCCGGGTTTTGAAAAATCTGATTTTAGCGCGCTTCGGGTCAGTGTAGGTGGAGCAATGGCCATCCAGACCGCGGTTGCAGAGAAATGGAAAAGCGTAACCGGATGTCCGCTCTGCGAGGGATATGGCATGACAGAAGCTTCTCCGGTGGTCAGTCTGAATCCATTGGACGGTAGTGGCAGACTGGGTACGATCGGCTTGCCCGTGCCCAGTACGGATGTACGCATTGTCGCGGATGATGGCCGCATCTGTGGGCCCAATGAAATAGGAGAAATTCAGGTCAAAGGTCCTCAGGTTATGAAAGGTTATTACAACAAGCCCGACGAAACTGCCAACACCATCCGCGAAGGCTGGCTGTGTACGGGAGACATCGGTCTGATGGAAGAAGATGGTTATTTCCGCATCGTCGATCGGAAAAAAGACATGATCCTGGTTTCAGGTTTCAACGTATATCCGAATGAGATCGAAGAGGTCATTTCCAAACACCCCAAGGTGCTGGAAGTAGCTGCCATCGGCGTCCCTGACGAGAAATGCGGCGAAGCGGTCAAAGTTTTTGTCGTAAAAAAGGACAAAAGTCTGAGTGAATCCGAGCTGATCAAATACACGCGTGAGTACCTGACCGGATACAAGATTCCCAAGTTTGTGGAATTCCGAGATTCCCTGCCAAAGACCAACGTAGGTAAGATCTTAAGGAGGGAACTGAGAGGATAGGGAGAGGAAATTTTTTTGGAACCTTGGTTCCCTTTCTCCGCATCAGACTTATTCTTCCTTATTATTGGAATTCCGAATTTGCCAAAACAATGAGTTAGTTTTTCCCGGCAACTTCGAATTTTCCACCTTTGCGAAACGGACCAGGTAGAAAAGCTGATCCTGTATGATCTGTTTGGTAAAGTTGTATCCGAGTGGGCAGGAGCGGATTGTAAGGATGAAATTGAAACTTCCAGTTTAACACCGGGCTTATACCTGATCGAAATAAGGCACAGAGATCTGTCCCGATCCATGCTCAAATTCAGTCTTGAAAAATAAAGGGTTTTTAAGTTGCTTCTCGGTTCAGGACTCTCTCTGAACCAATCCTTCCTTGATGCTTCTGATTATCCAGGGCCCTTCAAAGATCATTCCTGAATAAACCTGCACCAGGTCCGCTCCTAATTCAATTTTACGCAGGGCGTCCTTCGGTGAAGATATTCCACCGGCACCCATGAGGGTAATGTTGGGGTCAGCCTGTCTGGCCCATCCCAACATTTCGTCTGAAAAAGGCTGCACCGCTTTGCCGCTGAGCCCTCCGGATTCTCCTACCCACCTGGTTTCTTTCAATTCTGCTGGTCTGCGTATGGTGGTATTGGTCAGGACAAGGCCTTGAATGCGCGTGGCGCGTACGGCTTCCAGTACATCGGAAAGGGCCTCCGGGTCCAGGTCGGGCGCCAGCTTTAAATATACGGGTTTGGACCTGGGTCTGGCATGATTATCGTCCTGGATGGTCTGTAGCAGCCGGATCAGAGGTTCCTTTTCCTGCAGTGCCCTCAGACCTGCTGTATTGGGGGAAGAGACGTTGATAGTGAAATAATCGACGTGATCAAACAGAGCCCGGAAACAATACAAATAATCCTCAGCAGCCCTTTCGTTGGGGGTGTCTTTGTTCTTTCCGATGTTGCCTCCTATGATCAGCTTTTTTTCATTTTGAAACGCTTTCAACCTGCTGACAAGCGCATCCACCCCCTCGTTGTTGAAACCCATCCTGTTGATAACAGAACGATCTTTGATCAACCTGAAAAGCCTGGGCTTGGGATTTCCGCTCTGGGGTCTGGGCGTCACGGTCCCAACCTCTATAAACCCAAAGCCCAGCTCCTGCAACAAGGGAAGCCAGCGTCCATCCTTGTCAAAACCGGCAGCGAGTCCCACGGGATTTCGGAAGTGCATACCATCCACCACACGCTCAAGCGAATGATGCTCACAAATAAAAGACCTTTTCAAAATCCATGAGATCAGGGGTATGGACAGGGCAATGGAAAACAACCTCATGCTGAAGTAGTGTGCCCTTTCGGGATCCATCAGAAAAACGATCGGTTTTAAAATCCTCCAGAAGAACATCTGTATAAATTTATTGCGCTTGAACTTTATTGAAGAAAGGGATTGGTGACCCTTTCCTGACCAATGGTCGTCACCCCGCCATGACCTGAATAAACCCGTGTCTGACCGGGGAGCGGGAACAGCTCGGTGCGGATGGATCGGATCAGGGTATCAAAATCACCTCCGGGCAGATCCGTGCGTCCGATACTGCCCTCAAACAAAACGTCCCCTGAAAACAGCACCCCGTGATCCGGTGCATAAAAGCTTAGACTACCAGGACTGTGTCCAGGCGTGTAGAAAACGTCAAAATTCACTCCTCCAAAAGTCTGACCCGGTCCAGCTTCCAGGTATTCGCCTGGCTCCGGATATTCAAATTGACGGAGACCATACATACCACTGACCGCATTGGCAGACCGGTAGATGGTCATCTCGGAAGCATGCAAGCAGGGTTTGAGCCCGAAATTTTTAAAAATGAACTGAAGGCCAAACACATGATCCACATGGGCATGCGTCAGGATCAACTTAGAGAGTGTTAATTCGTTTGATTCTAAAAAACTGAGAAACTGCTGCTCCTCTACGGGTGTATAGAATCCGGGGTCGATCAAAACAGCTTGATCCGGATCTGTCCAGAAAAGGTAGGTGTTCTCGTAAAACGGGTTCACCGAAAAACAGTGGATTTCCATAATTCGTTATAATTTGCGCAAAATAATGGAATTCCGGCTGATTCGATGTGCAATAATTCTGGTCTGCCTCTCCGGCAGTTTGACGCTATCTGCTCAAAATGCACAGGAAGTTTTTGGAAAAAACAAGGTCCAGTATAACAAAGACCAATCTGATTGGTGGATTTACGAAACTGCTAATCTGGTTTATTACTGGTATGGGAAAGGAAGAAATACTGCACATTATTTTATCAACCTGGCGGAAGAAGAAAACCAGAAGGTTCTGGGACTTTTCGAATATCACCCCAAGGAAAAGATCGAACTCGTCATTTATTCCGATCTGTCCGACCTGGAGCAGTCCAACCTGGACCTCACTCATATGTACACGCCCATGCTCTGGAATCTCGAACCCAGAACCAAGGAACAGAAAATCCTCCTCTACTTTGACGGAGACCATCAACACGCTTTAAAACTTCTCAGAAAAGGTCTGGTGCAGGTATATTTCAACTCAATGTTCTCAGGCACCAACTTCCAGGAGGTAATCCAGAAGGTAATCTCCTACAAATTACCTCCCTGGTTTGAAACCGGGCTGACGGAATACCTGGGAGAAGGGTGGACCGCAAAAGATCTCACTCTCCTGTCCGGCATGTGGAATAAGAGAAAAAGTTTCCGTAAATTTTCCAACCGATACCCTTCCTTCGCAGGAAAATCTTTCTGGAATTATGTGGTAAGCGAATATGGGGATAAGTCCTTGCCCAACTGGCTTTACCTTATACGGATTCAAAAGGATCTGGCCCAGGCAACCCGGATGGCTTTTCAACGCGATCTCGAAGAATTATTTGAAGAATGGCGCACATACTATCAAAGGGAACTTTCTGGTACTGAATCAGAGCTTCCTGATAGCAAAAGAATCAGATTGAAAAAAGAAGAACAAATACATAGAATATCCTATTCAGAAAACTACAAAGGCTGGGTGCTGATCACGGATCAAAACAACCGGAAAAGAATCAGAATATTTTCACGGGACCTCTCTCAAAGAAGGAGTATTTACCGCTCAGGCCACAGGAACAAGATCAATGTCCCGGATCCCGGATACCCGGTATATGCGGAACATGCCGGAGAAAAATTCAGCGTCATTGCTGACGAAATCAGAAACAGGATCCGGCTCACCCTGAAGGATCACCTTAGCGGAGAGACTGTAAAGACCTGGTTGCCGGATGACATCACAGCTATATACGATCTGGCCGTGATAGACAGAAATCAAATTGTTTTTTCAGGCAGCTCCAATGGATTTTCTGACCTTTTTCTTTACAAGATCAAATCGCGCAGCTACCAGAAGCTGACTGATGATCTTTACGATGATCTGAATCTTTCGCTGATCAAAACACAGGAAGGTATGTTTGTCTGCTTTAACTCCAACAGAACTGCCAGGGAGATGCAGAAAACCCGCCTGGACAGCATTCTTCCAACCGGACCCTTTTCGGTATTTCGGATCCGGATTCCGGATACTACCCGAATACTTACGAAATTAAGATCTCCCTTTCCTCATAGTTCTCTGGAATCAATGAGGATGCTCAATCCTGATATAATGCTCTTGAAAGCCATCCATTCCGGAGGAGAGATCCATTACATCAGCGGTCCAAATGGATCCTATGATCTCTCACATCCTCAGTTGGACAAGCTTTCAGCGCAGGAAAGAGACCCCTACCTGCTCAACATTTTCAGAGATTGGAAGGGAAGGTATTACGGCAAAGTGGAAGACCTGGCCAACAGGTTGAAATCCGCACCACTGATTGAGGAAGGGAAGGGGTTTTCTTCCGGAGACAGTGCAGATGATCAAATAGAAATGCCCGTAGATACTCAACAAATGGCGCGGTTTCAGTCTGCATTTGGAGATCCCCCCAATACCCGGGAAATACTCCTCAATTTTTTTCAAAAAAAGAAAATTGATTACAATGAAATTTACCTGGGTCCAAGCACAGCACATAGACAAAACAGAATTCCCCTGACCCAATTCAATCCCAACCAGGCTATAGCATACAGAGACAGGTTTCAGATTGAAGAAACCAGTGCAAACCTCAACAACGACCTTCTTTTTGGGGGACTCAATACCTTTGCTGGATTCAACCGAAACTTTACACCTCCCAGACTTGGTTTGTTGCTCAAACTGCGGGTGCGCGAGCTGTTTGAAAATTACTTCATCGAGGCTGGTATCAGAATTCCCACCAATCTATCCGGTACCGAATCCTTTCTTCTTTTTTACAATCAGAAAAACCGGCTCGATCATATTTTTGCCATTTACAGAAAAGGCGAGTCAGAAACTATTCCGGTCAGCAACTTCAACAACTACAGACAGACGACCAACACAGTGCTGTTCAATTATCAGCTCATTTATGCACTGGATCCTTACAGGAGTATCAGGCTCAACAACACTCTGAGGAACGACCACCGGTATTTCAATGCTACGGACCGCATCACACTTGATAGTTCAGGTACACACCTTCAGAGCCTGGGCAGCCGTTTGGAATTCGTGTATGACGATGTGCTTGGACTGAGCATCAACCTCAAACAAGGTACACAGATCAAAGTCTTTATGGAAGCCATGAAAAGATTTGAACTCAGTCCAGGTGACAACTGGAATTTTCAACCTGTTAACGGCCTATTGTACATTGCTGGATTCGACGCCAGACATCATATACCTGTCTTGAGGCATTCTGTATTCAGCAACAGACTATATTTTAATTCTTCGTTTGGAACCCTTCGCATGCTCAACCACCTGGGAGGAACTGAAAACTGGATTATTCCAAGGTATTCCCAGGAAAACAATACAGGAGACAATCTGAATTACGCATTCGCAAACCAGGTCACCGAGGTCCGCGGCTATCCTTTGGGATCAAGAAGGGGCAGTTCCTCGATGGTGTTCAATTCAGAATTGAGAATTCCTTTTTTCCAGTACATTCTGGGGCACAGTTGGAGAAATAGTTTGTTGCGAAACCTGCAATTGGTGGGATTTGTAGATGCTGGAATGTCCTGGAATGGTTTTTTACCTGATCTGAGAAAAGCGGAAGTAGTGACAGCCAAAGTCAGCAATCCGGCCGTGGAAGTAGATTTGAAATTCAAAAGAAATCCCGTGATCAGCAGCACCGGTCTGGGCCTCCGTAGTGCTTTGTTTGGATATTTCATCCGGTTTGATTACGGATGGCCATTTGATTTCAAAGGACTTCAAAAACCAATGGCCCACCTATCACTCGGACTGGATTTTTAGAAAGCGCGTGATGAGATAACAGGAATATATGCCTGTTTCCGATTTACTGCAAGGCTCCGCGGAAACGAATGGCCAGGTTGTAAAGTGAATCGCTCTTTTTGAGTTCCTGGATCAACTTCATAAGTTCTGAATGAACTTTGGTGCGATCCCCTGTCGCAGCAGCTTTTGCGACCAGCGCGTTAAATCTGAGTTCCTGTTCTCTGCCTTGCAATTGCGGCACATCATTGATGCGCTGCACATCGCTCAACAATTCTCCAAAAAGGGCATTGGCTTTGTCAAACTGACCGGTCTTCAGATATGCATGGGCGAGATAATATTTAGGCACACAAAAACCATTGCAGGCAAGAGCCATTGGCGCCAGACTGTCTATCATAGGCTGATCCTGAAAATAGTAAAAGGATGCTTTTTCGTTGAAAGCCATATCCCCGACAGATGCACGTTCCATACTGACAGGAGTGGCCATCATAGAGGCATACATATCTCCGTTGTTTTGTCCTCCACCCTGTTGGTAGAACAGAGTAAAATAGACGACGGCCACGATCGTACTGGCTGCTGCCATATAGGGTATCCATAGCTTGCTCAGGAATCTGTTTATTCCGGGTTTTTTGGGTTCCTCCTCATTTAATTTGGGCATGGTATCATAAACAGATCTGAGCAAAGCGCGGGTCTCCTCATCCTCATCAGAATTTTTTTTCAAACTTCTGAGCAGGGATGCAGTCAGGCTTTTCCTCAGGGCTGGGTCATTGCGCAGATCTTTTTCAAATGCCTCGCGCTCTGCCGGATTCATTTGTCCCTGGAGGTAGGATTCTATTTTTTCTTTTGTGTTTTCAGTTTGCATGATGTATTCCTTTTTTATACGAACAACTTATCCTCATCTTCTTCAATCATATCTGCCAGTTTTCCAAGACAGCCACTGAGATGAACCGGAATGGATCCGGTTGTATAATCGCGACCGCATTTTTCTGCCAGTATCTTCACCAATTGCTCCCTGTCCCGTACCAATTGTTCTCCGATGTGATAATGATACATGAGATGAGCGCATTTGCAATCCATTTTGGCTATGTACTTTTTAACCTTTTCAATGATGTAGGGATCCCCGCTCAGCTCATCCAACCGGGTGAGCTGTTCTTCTGTCGCCTTCCATCGATTGGAGGCCCGAACCATTTCTTCACAAACATTTCGGGTCAGTTTAAAATAGTAGCCCTCACAATTTTCGCGGGGACCTCTTCCGGCCTCCTTTTCCTTAAAGATCCTCAGCACTATTTCTATGTAAAACTCCTCCCAGTTTTCGTATAGGGATGATACATATCTTTCGTACTTTCGGAAAAAATGCCGGGCATTCTTCCGTATGGATTCTTCCTCAAAGAGCAAGCGGGCGGCATTTTTCTTGCCTTCCTCTCCCTTCAGGATCTCAGATTGGAATGATTCGCAGGATTTGCACATATGGTTCTGTTCGTATGGTGTAAAAATATCCTGTAATTTAAGGGGCAGACACCAAATTAAGTAAAAATATATATACCCATCTGATCCATAGGGCCTTAAACACAAACAGTCTCACCTGGACTGCTACTGATCCGGAAATGGGTTCCCCTACATATTTCATACGGGCATTTTATTTTTCTTCATCCAGCTGCAGATCCTATAAAGTGGAAAGAGCACTGCGGTGCAAAAAATAAATTTTAAAATTTTCTTTCTAACTGCCTTAATTTTCTTTTGGTCTTTGCACCATTCAGTCAAATCAGCAATTGAAATTTTAATTAACAACAACCATAAAAATCATTTCATCATGAAAAAGTCGTTCTTTCTTCCATTCGCACTCAGTGCCCTCACCCAATTCACAAATGCACAAAGCCTTCCAAACGGTACACCCGGTGGGCTCCAGAACCCGGAAACAAGGCTGGTCAGGAATTTCAATTCTTCCTGGGTCAATATGTTGGTCAAAACCCAACTCATGGGATCAGCCTTTACAGAAAAGATCGCGCTCCTGCACACACTTGAAACAAATTCCGGACAAACCGCTTCATTGGATATAGATAATTTTGAGACAGAAGCGGACTGGAAGCAGTCAGAAGAAATTATCAACCAGGCCGCTGGTTATATCGAAAAGTATGATTTCGAAAGTGCTCACAAATTATTGGGACGCCATATCAAAACGAATCCAGGTAACGATGCAGCACGATATCTGCTTGGTTTGACACAGCTCAGTCGTGGATTGTATGGTCCTGCAGCGAGTAATTTTTCCAAGATCAACTACCGACTCGCTCAATCCGGAATAGCAGGCCTCGATGAATTCAGAGATGATGTCAGGTTTTATTACGCCATCTCGGTCACCATGATACCTGGTGGAAAGAGCATTGCAAAGGTCCTTTTCAAACAACTCGACCACGAAGGTTCTGCCTATAAATCCATCTGTCGCGAAATGGCAGAGTTGCTGTGACCCGATCTTTACTACACTGGTTTTACCTTACTTTCAAAGGTCGTTCGAAGTGAACGGCCTTTTTTTTTAAACAGGATCCGGATTAAAAACAGAATATAAAATTACGCTTCTTCATTAAGAAAGTATTTGGTTGACCGGTTTTAAAGGGGGCGGAACATCACGATGGTCAAACAATTCCCGCAAGTCGATTTCAATCGTTCTGCTGATGGCCGTGATAGGCACATCATTGGCGCTTCCCTCAAAAGGACTTTCTGAAGCTTCTCCGATTTTTTCCATGGTAGTGAATACCCATCCGCATAGAACACTGAATGGAACCGTGAGCCATACGTAATGCTCACCCATTTTGTTAAACTCCTGCAACATACCCAAGGGAAGCAGCACCACAAAAAGTTGAATGAACCACAAATTGAGGGTAGCGTATTGCCGGGGATATGGAAAGTTTTTAATTCTTTCAGCTGCTCCTTGAAAATTGTACAATTCCCTTAAAAGATTCTCCATTTCCATATGCCTGAAATCTTCGATGTACCCGAGTTCCAGCAACCGGCGAAGGTGAGCAGACTGAAGGCCGATGATCTGTGCCGCTTTGTTGGATTTGCTCAGGATTTGCCGGCATTCCTCCTCAGACAGGTAATTCTTTAATTCGTCCTCCATCTTATTTTCATGCTCCTCCACTCTGAACCATTTATTCTTGTATTCCTGATTGTGGGCTTTATATATGGCTTCCCAGATACGAGGTTCTCTGAGTTGAAACCGAAGGGCTGTCACCCACCCCAGGTGCCTGTCCACCAGAATTCTGTGAATTTGCCTGAGCTCGGATTCAGGTACCGGATGCTGTACCATCCTGTCTGTTACAAAATCCTTCACCAATATCCCCCAGGAACGGCTTGCATTCAAGATATTGCCCCAGATCTGTCTGGCTTCCCATAATCTGTCGTAGGAGGCATTGTTTTTAAACCCCACCACAAATGCTACTGCTGTGCCGAGCAAGGCTACCGGCAACCAGGGTAGACTGAGCCAATTCCATTTAAAAAAAACATACAGGGCGGTAGGAATCAGTGAAATGACAAATAATCTAAATAAATCAAAACGCGTCCATAGGAGAACTTCTTTCCAGGTATAATTTTTTCCAGTATGCATCATTCAACAATTTAAATTTTATGAAACAGAACCCGCTGGGCTCTGATATTTGCGGCTGATGATTGGATGCAGAAAGACCGTACTCAGAATTAAAAACACCCCTACATAAAACCAACCATTCATTTGCCTGTGCTCCTGCAATATGAGTATGGACAGCAAAATCCCATAAATGGTCTCCATATTGAAGGCCAGCATCGCACTGAAGGCAGAAAGGTTTTTCATGGATTTCAAAGCCAGGGCATAGGGTACCACCGTACAGAGAACAGATAAAATGATGAGGTAAAACCAATCGGAAGCATCCGGCCAGAATTTGGCATCCGGAGACCAGGAGTAAATCCCGGGCAGCAGCAAACTGATAAAAAGCCAAACGGAAAACATCTCGATCCATGTGATGGTAAGCGATTCGGATGTCTTTATGTGCTTTTTATTCAGGCTGGCAAAAACAGCAGACAAGGCTGCCGCAAGCATCCCGACCAGAAAGCCCAGTCGGAAATCCCCTGAAATCGTTCCATTGATGAGCAGGATGCCCGGAATGATGGCAATTCCAATCAGCGCATCCTTCCACATGACAGGGCGCTTGTTGAACCATGCTTCAAAAAAAGCGGTCATGACGGATATGGTAGAAAGACAAATCATGGCTACGGATGAATTGGCCAGTTTGATGGAACCGTAAAAACAAATCCAATGCAGGGCCACAACGACTCCGATGCTGCCAAAAACTTTCAGATTTCTTTTGGTTATCTCCCTGACCAATCCCTGTTGGACCATCAGTGGAAGCATCAAAATCCAGGTCAGCAAGGCCCTCCACCAGACCAGCGTGACAGCCGGCAAATCAATGACATGTCCTAAGATCCCCGTAAACCCAAACAGGAACACAGCAGTATGAACAAAGAGGTAGGACCTGGTGACTGGCTTCATGATTTTAAAAAAATTCGCAGGACATCTTTTCATTGCTCTGTAGAAGCCAAAAAAGACGGTCTAGGATTAGGTAAATCCATGCAAATATCTATTTTTGTGCCCTCTTAAATCAAATGGCAGTGAAAATTTTACACCCTGGCGACAAAGCACCCGCATTTACAGCAGTTTCTTCAGACCGAAACATGGTTTCCCTTTCTGATTTCCATGGAAAAAATGTACTCCTCTTGTTTTTTCCTTTTGCCTTCACAGGAGTCTGCACCAAGGAGCTATGCATGATGCGCGATGACATCGCCCGATATGCGGGCCTGAATGCCGAGATCATTGGAATTTCAGTGGACAGTCCTCATGCATTAAAAAAATTCAAGGAAGAACAAAATCTGCCCTTTCTCTTGCTTTCCGATTTCAACAAAACCATATCTGCCTCTTACGGTTGTCTTTATGAAGAATTTCACCTTGGACTGAAAGGGGTGTCCAAAAGATCCGCCTTCCTGATCGATAAAAATGGTGTGGTAAAATATGCAGAAATTTTGGAAAATGCCGGAGAACTGCCTAATTTCGTCCTCATAAATCAAACCCTGGAATCCTTAAGCTGAATCTGCCATGAACAATTCACAATCTCAACCCTGGAAAGACCTGGAGGATGATGTACTGACAGAGGAATACATCGGAGAAGTGTCTGAAATCATTGTTTACAACGACGATGTGAATACTTTCGACTGGGTCATTGAATGTTTTATGGAAGTCTGCAAACACAGTTTTGAACAGGCTGAACAATTATCCATGATTGTCCACTTCAGCGGCAAAGCGAGTGTAAAAAGAGGCGTATTTGAAGTCCTGAGACCCATGAAAGATGCCTTGTGCGAAAGAGGGCTTTCCGCTGTTCTGGAAACCATCAAAGTCTGATCCAGGTGCCGGTATTTAAACTGCCGGATCATGAAATCGTTTTTCCACATCCTTCCCTTGCCGAGCCCTCAGGCATTTTAGCTATTGGGGGTGATTTATCGCCCGACCGAATCCTCCTGGCTTATCAAAATGGAATCTTCCCCTGGTATGACCATGGCGAGGAAATAGCCTGGTGGTGTCTGACGCCCAGACTCATGCTGATCCCCTCCAAAATTAATATTTCAAAAAGCATGAGGTCTCTTATCAACCGGTCAGCATTCTGCGTCAGTTTTGATCGCTGTTTCCTGGATGTTATGCAAGCCTGCAGGAGCATCAGGCGCAAAGGGCAGCGGGGCAGTTGGATTCACTATGACATCCTGGAAGCCTTTTTAAAATTGCACGAACTGGGACTGGCTCACTCTGTGGAAGTCTGGCAGGCTGGCAAACTCGTGGGTGGCCTCTATGGCCTTGCCATGGGCAGAATGTTTTGCGGAGAATCCATGTTTGCGGAGGTATCAAACGCCTCTAAATATGGCTTGATCCGATTGTGCGAATTGTTACAGGAAAAGAATTTCGAACGAATCGATTGCCAACAGGATACTGATCACCTGAAAAGCATGGGGGCTGAATTATTTGCAAAGGAAGAATTTCTTCAATATCTGGAAAAGAACAAAGAGTTCCCTCTGGTTCAGGAATCCTGGTCCATCCACTCGGACCCGGACTGTCCGCAAGGATCAATCTGAAAGCTCAGATCCGATCTCAATCAAAGCATGGACTTCAGTTTCTTATCGAGGCTGTGCTCATCACCAGGGGTGTATCCGGAATGAGAATAAACGATATTTCCGCCCGCATCTACGACAAAGGTCTGAGGTACCGATTGGAAACCCAGTTTTTTGAGGCTTTCGCGGTTGACATCAGATAGAACGGTGTAATCCCATTTCTTTTGTTCTACCATTGGCTTTACTTTATTGAGTTGTTGGATGTCGTCAATGGTAACGGCCACTACTTCTATGCCACTTTCTTTCCAATTCTTATACAGGCTCTTCATCGCATCCAGCTCTTTCTTGCAAGGTGAACACCAAGTTGCCCAAAAACTGATGACAGTGAGTTTATTTTTTGAAAAACTCTTGTTCATATCATAGGCACGGCCATCCAGGGTCTTAAGCGTCAAAGCAGGAAATTTCCTTTCAGAAGGGGTAAAAGAGAACAATGCGATAGAAATACAGATTAAGAAAGATTTTAATGTGGACATGGAAGACTGTTTTAGATAATAAAAACGTAAAGTTGATGGATTAATTCCACTAATTTGGGGCCTGAAATTGAATTTAACGAATGATTAACCAACTTTCTAAGGCCATCATATTCAGTTGTTTAAGCCTTATTCTTACCCGTGCAGCCAGCCAGGAATCCCTATTGGTTTTTGGCGGTTTTCAGGCCAACGCCAACGTCTTCCTCAGAGACAGCCAGATTGGGGCTGCCAACATCCCACAATACGATTATCAGCTGTTTGGTGCTGAAACCTGGTTCGACCTCAACGCGTCCTACGCAGGTTTCAACGCAGGAGTCCGCTTTGACCTTTTTAATAATTCCAACCTGCTCTATCCCCAGGGTTCTTACACGGCCCAGGGAATAGGAAGATGGTTCATCAACAAGGAGATCAACCGTCTGGACATGACCGTGGGTTATCTGTACGATCAGATCGGATCCGGGATCATCTACCGCGCCTGGGAAGAACGCTCTCAGTTGATCGACAATGCGCTCCTGGGTGCCTCCGTGAAATATACCATCAACGACAACTGGAGTGCCAAAGCCTTCACGGGTAAACAACGCAACCTGTTCAGCGTGTACAACTCTGTCATTAAGGGCGCAATGATTAATGGGTTTTATGCCCCTTCGGACAGCAGTAAGTGGTCCATCGCTCCGGGTGCCGGATTCATCAACCGGACCTTTTCGGACGAGCAGGTGCAGGATCAGGCCAACATATCTTCCGGATATCTGCTGGTGGACCAATTCAATCCAAGTTACAACACCAATGCATTTACATTTTATAATACGCTCAACTACGGTCCCATCAGCTGGTATGCAGAAGCGGCTTTTAAACCCTCCTCTTTGATTTACAACCCACTGGCCATCCGATCTTTGCCAAAAGGCGAAACCAGTCTCGGAAAATATGAAAGAACGAATGGAAGCGTATTTTACACGAGCATTGGCTATGCCGCACACAACCTCGGCATCACCCTGGAGGGAAAACGAACAGATGGTTTTGATTTTCGCGCGGACCACAGGATAGACCCTCTGGCAGCAAACCGGGGACTGATCGCCTACATTCCACCCATGGCGCGCATCAACACTTATCGCCTCACTTCTTATTATTTCCCTGCCACCCAGTTCTTAAATGAAATGGCCTACCAGATCGACTTCAAGTACAGCCTGGGCAGCCATTGGAATTTTTCTCTAAACATATCTGACATCCGGGATCTTAATTTTGATGAACAGTTTTATAAGGAAATCAACGGAGAGATCGTTTACAAACAGGAAGATGCTTATCAAATGTCGGTTGGTCTGCAGCGACAGGAAGTCAACGTATCTTTGTATTTTGGCAAACCTGCCACAGAGCCAAAAGTCAAAACCTGGACTCCTTATGCTGAATTCCTTTATTACTTTAATGAAAAAACTTCCCTGCGCATAGAAACCCAATATATGCACAACAAACACGACATAGGGTCCTGGGTATATGGACTGGCAGAACTGGGTATCAGCCCCCACTGGCTATTTGAATTGTCAGGTATGTACAACACCTATCATCCCAAGGATGGAAAAAAACTTTTTTATCCAACGGCAGGCATGGTTTTCAATTATGGAAACAACCGCATCGGTTTGCGCTATGTCAAGCAAATCCAGGGGATAGTTTGTTCAGGTGGTATTTGCAGGCTGGAACCCGCATTCAGTGGATTACGTGCATCGATCACTTCCAATTTTTAATGGACTTTTATTTATCACTTGTATATCTGATATGAAAATGAAGAATCCGCTTCTCATCGCAGTCACTGTTATTCTTTTTTTTGCATCCTGCTCAGAATGGGAACAACCCGTTCCGATTCCGGACAGTGGCAACATAAAATCAGAAAGAGTAATCCTGATAGAGGAGTTCACAGGCGCTTCCTGTACCAACTGCCCTGCTGGTTCTGCCGAACTCAAGGCCATTCTGGACAAATATCCCGACAATGTCGTGGTAGTGGGACTACATTCAAAATTTCTATCTGCACCTGTGGATCCGGCAGATCCCAATCTCTACACAGATGATGCCGAAAACATTGAAATATTTCTGGGCCGCGGTGCAAAACCGGAAGCTGCATTCAACCGAAATCTTTTTACACACAACAGAAACATCCGCATCAGTCGCCCAGACACCTGGAATAACTTTGTAGAGAAAGAGCTCCTCGCAACCCACCAGGCCGATCTCAGAATCGCCATGGATTACGACAGCCTCAGCAGAAAAATGAATATGACTTTAACCGCCATTGCCAGACAGGACATCGATGAAGCGGTGCATGCCCACGCGGTTGTGACTGAATCAGACATCAGCATCACCCAATTGAGTCTCACGGGAAAAATTCCCAACTACATTCAGGAACACGTGTTGCGCAAAGCACTGACTCCGGTAGGGGGCATCAAGATTGCCGATTCGATGAAAAAAGGAGAAAGCATTTCCAAATCATTTGAATTCACCCTGCCCGCTCAGGATAATAATTTGTGGGTAGCTGAGAATTGCGCCGCTGTGGGCTTTATCAGTCTGGGCGAATCGAAAAAATACGTTCTTCAGGCGGCAGAAGCCAAACTCATAAAATAGCGTTAAGGCAGGTTGCCACTTCATCGGCAGAAGATGCCTGAGACAAACTTTTATCTTTCGTACAAAGTTAAAATCTCTATCAGGTAATTTTTCTGTTCTCGCAGGTTATTTTCCGGATAAGCTATCTGCTGCCCTGCGTTCAGGTCGCACAAATTCAGGAAACTGAATCTCCGGTCGATCAGGCTTGAATGTATCGTATGGTACCGGGATGCTGTCAAATTTTTGGATTTTGGATTCAATTCTCAGAATGGAATCTGCAATGGCCTGCGCTCTACTCATCGTTCTCCTGCTGCATTCCTGCATTCGCTCCAGGAAAAACTTTTCCTTGCGTTCCATTAACTTACGTTCTGCCAGGGCAGCGATTTTTTGATCGTCAGCTGGACCGCACCCAAGTAAAGCCACTCCCAAAACGAAACAGTAATAAAAAATCCGGTTTCTCATTTTCTCAACATTTCCACTTCCTTCCTCCTTTGTTGGAGCAAGGAATCTACCCAATACGGCAACTGTGTATCATTCATCTGCCTGCACAATGAATCCGCTTCCTTGAAATAATCGGAGGTATGTCGTTGAAAAAGGCTGTCCGCTATTTGAAAAGAACGGATGTCAGCCTCGTTTGCATCTCCTCCACAGGAGGTACAAAAAAGCACAAAAATTATGGCAGGATAATATTTCATCCCATAAAAGTTTTCTTCTTTTTCAGTTCAAAACTCTGTCCCAGATAAACCTTGCGAACCCGCTCATCTGCAGCCAGCTCCTCTGCTGTCCCGCTCATCAGGATCTTGCCTTCAAAGATCAGATAAGCGCGGTCCGTGATGGAAAGAGTCTCCTGTACATTGTGGTCTGTAATGAGAATGCCGATGTTCTTGTGTTTCAGTTTTTCCACAATAGATTGAATATCTTCCACAGCGATTGGATCAATACCGGCAAAGGGTTCATCGAGCAGGATGAACCTGGGATTGGATGCCAGTGCCCTGGCTATTTCGGTGCGCCGTCGCTCGCCTCCGGAAAGCGAATCTCCGGGATTTTTTCTCACCTTGTGCAAGGCAAATTCATCGATCAGATTTTCCAATCTGTCTCTCTGTTCCTGACGACTGATGCCTGTCATTTCAAGGATTGCCTTGATGTTATCTTCCACGCTGAGCTTCCGGAATACAGAGGGTTCCTGAGGCAGGTAGCCCACTCCTTTCCGGGCCCGGATGTACATGGGATCATGGGTGATCTCCATATCGTCCAGAAAAACTTTTCCTTCGTTGGGCGTGATGAATCCTACGATCATGTAGAACGTGGTTGTTTTACCTGCTCCATTGGGTCCCAGCAGTCCGACGATTTCACCCTGCTCCAGTTGAATGGATACTCCGCTGACCACCGTCCGGGCTCCGTATTTTTTAAATAATTCTGTCGTGCGCAGTTGCATTATTCCAAAGTTATTTTC
>Ga0116143_10001065_pt1 | contig 34685 bp, 29 predicted proteins | sample AD_UKC034_MetaG_FD_89745 | JGI IMG/M metagenome (GOLD analysis project Ga0116143, IMG submission 89745) | Active sludge microbial communities of municipal wastewater-treating anaerobic digesters from USA - AD_UKC034_MetaG | ecosystem: Engineered > Bioreactor > Anaerobic > Digestate | place: USA... | reverse complement strand
TCGCAACTTGCCCCTTCGGCGCGAAGCGCGCCTCGGAACAAGTTGCTTCACCAACATTTGGCTGGCCGTCGCAGGCTGCGCCTGCTAGGCTCGAGCCAAAGTTGGTGAGCGCCGCGATTCGGCTACAGAAATGAAATTAATTCGACCATTGCTTGCCACCGCGGTCCTGGCCATCTGGATGTTTATAGCCTGTGCCGTCACGGCGTATATTGGCGGAATATTAACGTCAATATACGGCATAGAAGGTTACTCTGATTTAGAGCGTTCCCTCGGGGGCATCACGATCCCCTTAACAGGAAACGCAAAGATGCATATCCTATGGTTCAATATTGTCGTATTTTTCCCCGTATTCCTGCTAATGGCTGCCCCAGCTGTATGGCTACTTCAGGGGAAGAAATAATATGAAGCCGAACAAGGTGGTGGAGAGGTACGCTCGTAAACTCGCGCCCCTCACCACTGACGTTAGCGAGAAGAGAAAGAATATGGATGCATCCGCGCTGCTCGTGGGTGTATCCTCAACCCGAAGGGAGAAGACAATGCAGACAAGAATGATCGCTGGCGTCGCACGGTTGGTTCTGGCCGCTTCCGTATTCGTAGGTATGACCACCGCGCAGGCGCAGAGTACAGACCGCACCGATGAGTATAGGGCGGAGATCGCTTCCATCGAGCACTTCAACGAAGTGCAACGAGAAGCGGACATGCCCGAGATGGAAATTCCCACATACGAGGCATGGCTGAAGGCAAAGCAGGAAACCGAAGCAAACGCCCTTACCAGTGCCGACTCAGTCGCGGAACCCGACGAACCGACCAAGCAGGAACGAATGCGGCAATGGCTGAACAAAGGCGTTCGTACGGCGGATGACCAACCGAGTTCGATTGCAGATGCTGAGATGAAGCGTCGCGAGCGCCTTTGGGCGAAATCGTCTCAGCTACTGAAAGCTCATCAGCAGGAAATGGAGCAAGCTCGCGAGTGGGCAGAACAACACGGATTCGCCGAAAGCGCACGTCTGCCCGAAGGTGGCGTCATGGGCCTCGTTGGTATACGGAACGGGATTCCCAAGTACAATGTGACATTCAACGCAGGAGCAGCAGACACCATCTCCGTAGATGAAGTGTGGCCGGGTGGCGGCAGCGGTCTTGATGTGTCCGGGGCCAATACACTCCTCGGGATTTGGGACGGCGGAGATGTTCTCACAAACCACTACGAATTCACATCAGGCGGTGCAACATCTCGCGCCGTTGATCAAGACGGAACAAGCTCGTTGCCTGTTGATCTACATCCTACCGCAGTCGCTGGAACGATGACAGCTGCTGGTGTCGCATATTCAGGCGACCCAAGGGGCATGGCGTATCAGGCTCAGCTCTGGACTTACGATTGGGTCAATGACATCGAAGCGGAGATGAACTCCGCATACGCCAATGATCTCCACGTCTCCAATCACTCCTATGGCGAGCAAGCGGGGTGGGGTTTCATAACTGTCTACACCCCTACTCCCGTTTATACAAACTGTTGGTGGGGCGACATTGCCATAAGTCCCAATGAGAGCCACTACTTCGGCGAGTACGATTCGGATGTAACGAATACGGACGCGCTCGCCTACGGCAACCCATACAGTCTTCCCGTTTGGGCAGCTGGGAATGACCGCGACGATGCGGCGCCAACAGATGGAAGATGGTACATCACCTTTTCGAACACAGTACCGATCTGGAGCAATACGTCACGTCCTAACGACTACTATCAGAACGGATATGACACGGTTTCAGATCATGGAGTTGCCAAGAACGTTCTTACAGTCGGCGCAGTGTACAAGATTTCGGGAGGGTACGGGGGTACATCATCGGTATCCATTGCTGCCTTCAGTTGCTTCGGGCCGACTGATGACGGGCGAATTAAGCCTGACGTAGTCGCCGCAGGCGTAGACCTTACGACTCCGGTGAGAAATCCTGCCGACCCGAACAACCCCTACTACTACGTGTTATCGACGGGTGACACAAACAACCCGTCATATGCGACAGGAACCAGTTTCTCCTCGCCATCCGCAGCAGGAGCACTCGGTCTGCTGGTTGATTTGCGAGAACAACTTTCACCGGAGCTTCCGTACTGGGCATCCACACTCAAGACAATCATCACTCATACTGCTGATGAGGCCGAAACAACCGGACCTGATTACAAGACAGGTTGGGGTCTCATCAATGCGGAGAAAGCGGCATTGCTCATTCAGCAGGATTACGACGACGGCGGAAAGCAGTACATCAAAGAAGTCCTGCTGAATGATGGAGACTATATCGAATTTCCCGTGATTGCCACAGGTGGTGTTCCCGTTACAGTCAGCATTGGTTGGACGGACCCGGCTGGGACTTCACCAGCGGAAAGTCTTGATCCGACCAACAGCGTCCTGGTGAACGATCTCGACCTCCGCATCATCAGTTCATCAGGTGTGACCAACTTCCCTTGGGTGCTCGATCCTGCGAACCCATCATACGCAGCTACCACTGGGGACAATGTCCGGGACAACACCGAACAGGTCGTTGTAACCAATCCCCCAGCAGAGGCCGTCTATACGGTGCGGATTACACACAAGGGGACGCTTGTTGATGATACCGGAACAAACTCGGCTCAAGCCGTGTCGATTATCCTTTCTGGCATCCTCCCTGAATCTCGGTCACAAACCCAGATTGCGGAGTTTCTGGTGGCTGGTGATGACGAACTGGTTGGTTGGCCGTCCGTTGTGGGGCAGAACTACAGAGTTCAAACCGCAACGAACCTGCTCGTTCAGTCTTGGACAAATCTAAGCGCTGAGATCAGCTCAACCAAGACTAATACTACATGGGAATCCGAAACAGCCCCAACGGGGGAGATACGTTTCTACCGATTGATTGACACGAACTAGAGAACCACCATGCAGGGCTTGCGTACATCGCTTGCGTGGCTGGTTCTCGGTATCTGGTTCACGCAACAAATCGTCCGGGCGGACTTGATCTATTTCCGCCCGGACGAGCCCGTGCAAGTCGGGCTGTCAACGTGGGACTTGGATATCAATGACGATGCCGTTGTCGATCTTGTATTCAGTGGCTCGCCCTCGGAGTTTGAGTGTTTCACAGAGGGAAGCAACCTGCTGCTGGGCATCCCTCCTTCACCGCCAGATACCGGCCATTATCTGTATCCTCTCGATCCTGGCTATGAAATCGACTCAAGCCCGACCGCGCCAATTGAATGGGGGACTTCACCGTATGGATGCCTTTTCGCATCCTATCAAGAGGGCGCCGGTGGCTGGACTGGTATCGGTTACTGGCGGGAGGAAAACGCGGACGGATATCTTGGCGTACAGTTCGATATCGACGGTAATACTCATTATGGCTGGGTTCACGTAATCAACACTTAGGGCATCACCGGAGAGATTGTCGAGTGGGCATATGAATCCAACCCCAATACGGGCCTTCAAGCGGGAGTTATCCCCGAGCCAACGACACTTCTACTGCTCCTTACCGGAACGGGAGTGCTGGTACTCCGAAAGAAGAAGATTCGCTAACAATCGGCTTCACACGTACAGGGGTTCCGCTGGCGCTTCACCCCTGACGGTGAACCGTGACGTTCCTCCGGACGCACGTCGGAAGTAAAGAAACAATTGATGCTAAAACAAATCGTGGTATTATTACCTCATGGATAAGAGCGTGACTAAACTGGGCAGGCTTGGAATGGTTGATGACAATGGCTTTGTGCCGGGATCTCCAAGTTCCAGACTCGCTCTTGTATGGCCTCTTACCCAAGAGCTGACCTCTTTAAGCAAGAAATACGATGCTAAACGAAGACTACAAAGAAATGTTGCAGTCGTTAGTCGACGAGAACGTTAAATTCCTTCTTGTTGGCGCTTACGCCCTGGCAGCGCATGGCTATCCCCGGTCAACCATGGATATTGACATCTGGGTACGGCCTTCTCCCGAGAATGCACGGGCCGTTTTAAGGGCTTTAAGCAAGTTTGGGGCCGCCCTGCACAACCTGTCATCCACAGATCTTCAAAAGAGTGATACGGTATTTCAAATTGGAGTAGCTCCCAGAAGAATCGACATAATTACCGGGGCTTCTGGTTTGGAATTTGATGGGGCCTACAGTCGATCTATTGAAACAGATATCGACGGGCTGAAGATTAATATCCCCTCTCTTGATGACCTCATCTGCAACAAAAGAGCTTCGGCAAGAGCTAAAGATATTGCAGACGCCGAAGCACTGGAAAAACTGAAACATTCCGAACAATGAGCCGGAGTCTACGGGTTCTCCGCCGGGTGGTTCATCCCGAGACTCATCCCCGACGTTCCCCCGGACGCACTTTGGATCCAATGGCTGCATCTGGCCTTGCATATTTTACGCGGAACCTGTTATTTCATTCTCGCTGATTTGCAGAAGGAATTTCACTCTTGGAGGAAAAATGGCAAAGAAAACTGAACAGATTACGGGCAACATGCTTATTGCGCAGAGCGGCGGGCCGACGATGGTTATCAACCAGAGCCTGATCGGAGCGGTGCTGGAGGCGAAGAAGCACAAGAATATCAAAGGGATTTATGGCTCACTGCACGGCATCCAGGGCATTCTGAAGGAAGAGTTCATTGATCTTCGCAAGGAAAGTGTGAGCAACCTTGAGGCGGTCGCGCAGACGCCCTCTTCCGCGCTGGGATCTGTGCGCAAGAAACCGAAGCCGGAAGACTGCGTAAAACTGTTTGCGGTGATGAAGAAATACAACATTCGTTTCTTCTTCTATATCGGCGGTAACGACTCCGCGGAGACCACGCACATCGTCAACGAGGAGGCAAAAAAAGCGAAGTATGAACTGCGCTGCTTCCACATTCCCAAGACCATTGACAACGACCTGCGCGAGAACGATCACACGCCCGGCTTCGCCAGCGGCGCAAAGTTCGTCGCCATGGCCTTCATGGGCGACAACCTGGACAACCGCGCGCTTCAGGGCGTCAAAATCAACGTGGTCATGGGCCGCCACGCCGGCTTCCTGACGGCCGCCGCCGCGCTGGCCCGCGTCTATCCCGACGACGGACCGCATCTGATCTATCTGCCCGAGCGGGTGTTCAGCATGGACAAGTTTGCCCGCGACGTGAAACGGGTCTTCAAAAAGCACGGTCGCTGCGTGGTCGCGGTCTCGGAAGGAATTTCCGACAAGGACGGAACGCCGATTGCGGCGCTGCTGACCGCGGAGGTCGAGGTGGACTCGCACGGCAACGTGCAGCTCAGCGGAAGCGGCGCGCTGGGCGACCGCCTTTCGGACTACATCAAGAACAAGACGCAGATCTCGCGCGTGCGCGCAGACACCTTCGGATATCTGCAGCGTTCGTTCCCCGGCATCGCCTCGAAAGTCGACGCAAAAGAGGCCCGTGAAACCGGCGCGCTGGCGGTCAAGCTGGCGGCCACGAAAGACACCGACGGAAGCATCGCCATCAAGCGCAAGGCGGGAAAGAAATATGCCGTGACCTACAAGCGCGTACCTCTGAAGAACGTCGCAAAGGAAACCCGCCACATGCCGGACAGCTTCATCAGCAAGGCCGGAAATGATGTGACCAGAGCGTTCATCAACTACGCGAAACCGCTGGTCGGCGAACTGCCGAAAATCGGCCGGTTCAAGGGCGTTCGCGTTAAAAAGAAATAGAAATCGGAATAAATCGTAAATTGGGCCTTTTTTTGAAAAATTGGCCGTTTTTGGGCCATTTTTGACGATTTTTGCCCGTTTTTGAGCGTTTTTTGGCATTTTTTGCCGTTTTTTGATTGGAAAGCATCAGGAGACATTTCATGGAAAATTTCTCATATTTCAATCCGACGCGGATCGTTTTTGGAAAAGGCTCCATTGCCCGGCTTCCGGAGCTGATTCCCTCCACCGCCCGCATTCTGCTGACCTGCGGCGGAGGCTCGATCAAACGCAACGGAGTCTATGACCAGATTAAAGCGGCCCTGAAGGACCGCGCCGTTCTGGAATTCAGCGGCATCGAGCCCAATCCGCAGTTCGCCACCTGCATGAAGGCGGTGGAAATTGTGAAGGCCGAAAAGATTGATTTCCTGCTCGCCGCCGGCGGCGGCTCCGTGCTGGACGGCACCAAGTTCATCGCGGCGGCGGCGCGCTTCGGCGGGACCGATCCATGGGACATCCTGACCGGGGCATCGGTGACGGATGCCGTCCCGATGGGCGCCGTGCTGACCCTCCCGGCGACAGGATCGGAATCCAACGGCACGGCCGTGATCTCCAACAGTCAGCTCAACGAAAAGCTGTTCTTCGGAAGCGAACTGACTTATCCGAAGTTCTCCATTCTCGATCCCGAAGTCACCTTCACCCTGCCCGCCGGCCAGACGGCCAACGGCATAGTGGACGCTTTTGTGCATGTGATGGAGCAGTACATGACATTCGCCGTGAACGCCCCGCTCCAGGAACGGCAGTCGGAGGCCATTCTCACAACACTGATCGAGGAAGGCCCAAAAGTTCTGGAGAATCCGAACGACTACAACGCGCGGGCCAACATCATGTGGTGCGCCTGCCAGGCGCTGAACGGGCTGATCGCCTGCGGCGTGCCGCAGGACTGGGCCTCGCACATGATCGGACACGAACTCACCGCGCTCTACGGCATAGACCATGCCCAGTCGCTTGCGATTGTCCTGCCGGGCGTGCTGAAGCATCAGGTGGAGTCCAAGCGCGACCGCCTGCTCCAGTGCGGACAGCGCGTGTTCGGAATGCGGACAAAAAGACCGGAAAGCGTGATTCGCAAAATCGAGTCGTTTTTCCTGTCGCTGGGGGTGAAAACCCGGCTGAAGGACTACAACATTCCCGCCAGGGCCGCAAAGATTGTCGCGCAGCGCCTGGCGGCCCGCGGAATGAGGCTCGGAGAAAAACAGGATATTGATGCGGACGCCATATCCGCTATACTGAAAATGCGGCGATAGACTGCCGCAAAGCATATCCAGGGAGAATAGACATGATTGGCGGACTTCTCGGCGAAATTCTGTTTCAGGCCCTGCTTTTTTTCATCATACTGCGCCTGATCGCAAAACACGAGGCCGACTATGACTTCGGCAAGCTGGCCATGCTTTCGGCCGTCATCACCATGTGCACAACCGTGCTGACCCTGCTTGCCGCCGACCGGGGGCTGATCTACATACCGGCCGGCTACACCGCCGCGGTGGTCGTGGCCACCTGGCTCCTGGTCAAGTTCTGCTGGGTGCCGGTCTGGAAGGCGCTGATTGCCGTGGTCACGGTCATCGCCCTGAAGGCGGTCGTCCGATTCCTCATCCTGATGCTTCTGGCCCGGGCCCTGGGCGGGCCGGCGGCCGGAACTCCGGCCGCCGCAGCGGCCCCTGCCGCGCCCGCCGAGAAAAGGGCTTCGGCGCAAACACCCGATGAAGTCCGCCTTCGCGAGATCCACGGATGGCTCCGCTGGCAGGTTTCGCTGAGCGAACAGCTCGCCGCCGCGAAAAAGATATGCGACAGCCAGACCCCTCCGGTTGAGATCACCGGGAGCACAGCCCTGGTTGTGGCGGGATCGGACGGGAAAGTTCCCGTGCGCAGCGGCCGGCTTCAGGTTACGGGCCGGGCAGGCGGAAACGGCGTCGAAAACGCCGCGGCGGTATTGAACGCCCTTTCCGAACACGCGGCAGTTAAACCCGATGGCATCAAGGTTCACCCGCAGCGCATGGTGCAGGATCCGGTGGACGCCCGATTCACCATCTTCACGCTGAACATCGCCTATCCGCCGCGGTTTCTGCTTGCGGATGCCCCGCCGGCGCTGGAGCCGGCGGCCGAAGAAGCCGCCGGAATGATTCTGCCGGCCGGCGACCCGGCGACGGCCGCGTCCAACGCGGTTGCGGCCGCTGCGACCGCCGCAGGATTCCAGCTGACGCGCCTGAGTCCGCTTCCCGTATTTTCCGCACCCGGACCCGAAGGGAAGATCGCACTGCTTCCCGTGCTGATTGCCGGGCGGGGGCCATGGAACAGCGTGATTGAAATCCTGCGCGCGCTGGAGAGCAATCGCGGCCTGCAGATTGAAAAAATGGCTTTGCGCCCGTTGACGAACGGGAAAGACTGGGAAATGTCCGTCCGGTTCGAGCAGGCCGCATGGAAACCCGAGGGGCCATAGGACCCCGCCGAAGGGCCCCGAACCGCAATTAGCAGAAAAACGGGCTGGATTTTTGGCCCGAAACGGGACATTCTGTCCGCGCAAAAAAAAGCACAGGAGCAGCAATGGCAAAAATACTGCTGAAAAATGTAAACACTCTGGTCACCATGGTTCCGGGCGAAAAGCCCCTTCACAACGTGGATCTGCTCATTTCGGGGAAGAAAATCGAGGCCATCGGCCCGAATCTTCAGATCCCGGAAGGAGCGCGGGTCCGGACCATTGACGGAACAAACCGCGTGGTCTATCCGGGGCTGGTCAACACCCACCATCACCTGTACCAGACGCTTACCCGCAACCTGCCCAAGGTGCAGAACGCCAAACTGTTCGACTGGCTGGTCGGCCTTTATGAAGTCTGGCGCGAGCTGACCCCCGAGGCGGTCGAAGTCAGCACGCAGGTTGGGCTCGGCGAACTGCTGCTGTCGGGCTGCACGACCACCACCGATCATTTCTATGTTTTCCCGCAGTCCGCGCCGGAGGAGTTTCTGGATGTCGAGATTGACACCGCCCGCAGGATGGGCGTTCGCTTTCATCCGACCCGCGGAAGCATGAGCCGCGGCAAGTCCTGCGGCGGCCTGCCGCCGGACGATGTGGTCCAGAGCCCGGAAGCCATCCTGAAAGACTGCGACCGGCTGATTGCCAAATATCACGATCCGAAGCCCTTCGCGATGTGCCGGATTGTGCTGGCCCCATGCTCGCCATTCTCGGTGACAACGGAGCTGATGAAGGAAACTGCCGCCTATGCCCGCACCAAAGGCGTTTTCCTGCATACACACCTCTGCGAAACAAAGGATGAAGAGTCCTTCACGATGCAGGTGCTTGGAAAGCGTCCGCTGGCCTATATGGAGGAATGCGGCTGGGTCGGCCCCGACGTCTGGTACGCCCACGGAATCTATTTCAACGACGATGAGATCAAGCGGCTGGCCGAAACCGGAACCGGCGTGGCGCACTGCCCCGGCTCCAACCTGCGGCTCGGGTCAGGCATCTGCAAGGTGCCGCAGCTCCTGCGCGAAGGCGTGCGCGTCGGACTGGCCGTGGACGGCAGCGCCAGCAACGATTCCTCCAGCATGACCCGCGAAATGCAGCTCGCTCTGAACGTGCACCGCGTCGGAACCGGCGTGGACCAGATGCCGCCGCAGGATGTGCTGAAAATCGCCACCACCGGAGGCGCAAGCATTCTCGGTCAGCCTGAAATCGGCCAGCTCAAGCCCGGCATGGCGGCCGATATCGCGATGTACCGGCTGGACCGGGTCGAATACGCCGGCGCCATGCACGATCCGGCCTCCGCCATCCTGTTCTGCGGCGCGGGCGCGCGCGCGGACTACACCATCGTCAACGGGAAGGTGCTGGTGGCGAAGGGAAAACTGGTCGGCCTTGACGAGGAAGCGCTTTTCGCCCGCGCCAACGAAGTGGCCGCAAAGATGGTCGAAAACGCCGAGCGCAAAACGGGCGTTTCCTACCGCTGAATTTGAAACAGACAGTTAAACAACAGAAGGAGAACAGATGAAATTCTGTGATTTTATCATACCGCACACGGTCGAAGAGGCCTGCGGAATCCTCAGGCAGCTGGGGGAAGCGGCGCAGCCCATCGCGGGCGGAACCGCCTTCCACTTCTATACTGATGACCGCATCGAAACAGCCATAGACCTTTCCCGTCTCGAACTGAACGGCATCACCCCGGCAGACGGCGGCTTCCGCATCGGCGCCATGACAACCCTCGACCAGATGACCGGCTTCAAGGCCGACGGCTGGGTGCTCGGCGAAGTGGCACGGCATATCTCCACGCAGCAGATCCGCAACATCTCGACCATCGGCGGAAACATTTCGCGCGTGTTCCCGTGGTCGGACATGGCGATCGCCCTGCAGGCGCTCGGCGCCGTGATGCATGTCCAGAGCGACAGCGCGCAGGACATTCCCGCGGACGAGTTTTTTAAATCGCAGCCGGCGAGGCTGTTCAAGGACGGCGCGCTGCTGGTGGGCGTGACCGTGCCGGCCGTTAAAACGCCCTGCGGTTTCGGATGGCGCAAGGAGCAGCGCACCAACAAGGGTTTCGGCCTGATGACTTCCGGCATTATGCTGACCCTCGGCGGGAATTCGATTTCCGGCATCCGGATCGCCATCGGCGCCGGTGTTCCCTTCCCCCGCCGCCTGCCCAAGCTCGAAGCCGCGCTGACGGGGAAACCGGCCGATGAAAAGACGCTCGGCGACATCATTCTGTCCCGCCCCGAAGAGGTCAACTGGATTGCCAAGGAAGGCCTCAGCGAGGAATACATCGCCCATCTGGCGGATGTTGTGATTTATGACGCCCTGATGCAGGCCGTGCGCCGCGCGAAAGGAGAATGACATGCGTGAACCAAAACATACAATAAGCCTCACCATCAACGGTCAGAAGAAGAAGTTCAAGGTCAACGCCGAGGAAAAACTCCTCGATGTGCTCCGCCGCGAAGGCTACAAGAGCGTGAAGTTCGGCTGCGGCGAGGCCACCTGCGGGTCCTGCACCGTCATCATGGACGGCAAAGCCGTCTATTCCTGCATCCTGTTCGCCTTCCAGGCCGATGGACACGACATCTGGACCGTTGAGGGAATCGGAACCTTCGACAAGCCCCATCCGCTGCAGCGCGCGCTGGTGGATGAGGGCGCCGTGCAGTGCGGGTTCTGCATCCCCGGCATGATCATGTCCGCCAAGGCCATGATGGACGCCAATCCAAAGCCGGAGGAGGAAGAGTTCCGCGAGAAGATGGACGGCAACCTGTGCCGCTGCACCGGTTACGAGAAAATCTGGGTGGCCATCCAGAAGGTCATTGGAGGTGCGAAATGAACGTCAAGGATCTGAAAGTCGTCAATCATTCCGTTGAAAAAGTGGACGCCATGGCGCTTGCGCTGGGCAAGTCCCTTTATGTGGCCGACCTGAAACCCGAAGACTGTCTTCATGTCAAGATGCTCTGGAGCCCCCATGCGCATGCGCGCATCAAGTCCATTGACGTTTCAAAGGCCGAAAAGATGAAAGGCGTCCATGCGGTGCTCTGGCACGGCAATGTCCCGCGCGTTGCGCACTGCACCGCCGGCCAGGGATATCCCGAGCCCTCCCCGTACGACACCTTCATGTTCGACACCAAGGTCCGCTATGTCGGCGACCGCGTCGCCGCCGTCTGCGCGGAAACAAGGGAAATCGCCCAGGCCGCCGTCGAGGCCATCAAGGTCGAATACGAGGTGCTGGAGCCCGTGCTCTCGATCTGGGACGCCCTGAAGCCCGGCGCGCCCGTCATTCACGACGAGCCGGACTGTTCGATTCCGATTCCGGTGCCCTACGAGCCCGAGAAGAACGTCGTTGCCCGCCTTGAAATGACCGTCGGCGATGTCGAACAGGCGTTCAAGGATTCGGACTTCGTGTTCGATGAGGAGTATGAAACGCAGTACGCGCAGCACTGCCCGATGGAAACCTATGTCTGCTCGGCCCAGATTGACGCGCGCAACCGCATCGTCATCACCACCAGCACCCAGGTGCCCTTCCACTGCCGGCGTATTGTCGCGCAGACCCTGCAGATCCCGGAGAAGCAGATCCGGGTGATCAAGCCCCGCATCGGCGGCGGCTTCGGCAGCAAGCAGGAGATTCTGCTCGAGGATGTCGTGGCCATGTTCGCGCTGCGGACGCAGAAGCCCGTGTTCTTCGAATTCACGCGCCAGGAAAATTTCCTGACCGGCCGCACGCGCCATCCGATTCATTTCAAAATGAAGGGCGGCGTGAAGAAGGACGGAACCATCACGGGCTACAGCATGATCGCCACCTCCAACACCGGAGCGTACGGCGGCCACGGCCTGACCGTGATCGGCTGCTGCGGGAGCAAAGTGCTTCCGCTGTATCACATTGACAACCTCTACTTCAAGGGGACGGTGTGCTACACAAACCTGCCGGTCGGCGGCGCCTACCGCGGGTTCGGCGCCACGCAGGCCTTCTTCGGATTCGAGTCGCAGATCGACATGATGGCCGAGGCGATCGGCATGGATCCCCTCGAGTTCCGGATGAAAAATCACATCCAGCTTGGCGAAACCTCCCCGGTTTTCTCCGCGCTGGGCGAAGGCAAGGAAGGCGTGCCGATGGACATCAGCTCCTGCGCGCTGGACGAGTGCATCCGGCAGGGCGCCGAGGAAATCGGCTGGAAGAACCGCAAACCCCACACCGAAAAGACCGGGCGCTACCGCCGCGGCATGGGCATGTGCTGCCTGATGCAGGGATCCAGCGTGCCGGAAATCGACATGGGCGCGGCCTCCATCAAGATGAACGATGACGGATCCTTCAACCTGCTGATCGGCGCCACCGATCTCGGCACCGGAAGCGACACCGTCCTCGGGCAGATCGCCGCAGAAGCCATCGGAACGACGATTGACAAAATGATCGTCTACTCGTCCGACACCGACATGACTCCGTTCGATGTCGGCGCGTACGCCTCCAGCACGACCTACCTGAGCGGCGAAGCCTCCCGCAAGGCCGGCGCGAAGGTGAACAGGCAGATCCTTGCGGTTGCGGCCGAGATGCTGGACAAGAAACCGGAAGACCTCGTGGCAGCCAACTCCGTGGTGACGGCGAAGGACGGCAGCGCGAAAGTGACCTTCGCGGAAATCGCGAAGTATTCGCTCTACCAGAAAAACCAGTTCCAGATCATGGACACGGCCTCGCACATCACGCACAAGTCCCCGCCCCCGTTCGCGGCCCACTTCGTGGAAATTGAAGTGGACACCTGGACCGGGAAAATCCGGGTGATCAAATACGTGGCCACCGTGGACTGCGGCACCGCCATCAATCCGAAGCTGGCCGAGGGCCAGACCGAGGGCGGCCTGATGAACGGCATCTCCTACGCGCTGACGGAGGAGTACCTGTTCAACGACAAGGGCCGGATGATCAACTCCACCCTCCAGCGCTATCACCTCTTCTCGATGAGGGACAAGCCCGAGGTGAAGGCGATACTGGTGCCGAGCTGGGAGACCACCGGACCCTACGGCGCAAAGAGCGTATCCGAAATCTGCATCAACGGCGCAGGACCCGGAATCAACAACGCGCTCTACAACGCCTGCGGCATCCGGCTGCACACCATGCCGTTCACACCGGAAAAAGTGTGGAAGGCCCTGCAGGAAAAAGAGAAAAAAGCGTAATCATCGCGAAAGAAAACCGCCGCGCCCGAAACGGCGCGGCGGTTTTTTATAATGAAAAAGAGAAAAATACGACGGGGGTTTATACCGTTCATGGCCGGCTACGCGGCGGCGGCCATGATCGTTTCCTGGTTTTTGGGAAGCAGGATTGATGAAGGAACACTCGCCCTGATTCTTTTCGGTCTTGTTCCAGTTGTGATGTTCGCATGGATCCATGACACGCTCGTTCAAGGAGAGATGTGGCGGCAGGGCCCGCGCTCGCTCACCGCGGCGTCAACCCTGAATGAACAGCGGATATCCCGAAAGAAACAGCCCGTGAAATTCTGGACCATGATCGCGCTCACAGCGGTATTTGCAGCAGCGGCTGCTGCCTTTGTTGTGATGGGAATACTCATCAAGTGCTCGGTCTAAAATGCCGCAGCCCGTCCCAAAAGGCTGACATCCTCTCCGCCCGAAAACTTCCAGCCACTGGAAGTTTTCGGGAAAAAGTTCCAGGGATTGGAACTTTTGATGAAAGGGTAAAACCTTTTTCGGGATTTTTTCTGGCGGGACTGTCGCCAATGCTTCTATACTTTCCGGTTTGAAGTGCCAGTCATCCCGAGGAGATGAATCATGAAGTTTGCAAGGTTGATCGTATCGATTGTTTTTCCCGTTTTTCTGACTTTCCCCTCCGCCGGCCAGGTTCCCGAAGTGATCAATTACCAGGGCCGTATCCAGGTGCAGGGCACCAATTTCACGGGAACCGGGCTGTTCAAGTTTGCAATCGGAACTGAGGGCATGGGCACCGTATACTGGAGCAATGACGGCACGCTCGGCGGCGAGCCTGCCGCCGGCATCGAGGCAAATCTGGACAAGGGCCTCTTCAGCCTGGGGCTGGGAGACACAAAAATCACCGGAATGGCTGCGCTCAATCCGGGCATCCTGGCCGGCACGGATTTGTGGATTCGCGTCTGGTTCAGTGACGGCGTGCTGGGTTATGAGCAGATTTCGCCCGACCAGCAGATTCAATCCGTTCCCTATGCGCTCCTTGCGGCCGGAGTATCTTCGCTGGCTGGACATGATGTGACAGAACTGGATGATGTGAGCGATGCCGGCAGCGGCATGATCATTACCGCCGACGAGAGAAATCAAATCGCATTTAATCAAGACGGCATCGCCGCGCTGAGTACAAACCTTGCGGATGAAATTTCCGGCCGCGTGGCGGCGGACGCTTCACTGGCCGGCGACCTGGCCGCCGCCAGCAATGCGCTGAATGCCCGCGTGACTCAAAATACTGATGATATCTCCGCCAGTTATTCTCTAATCACAAACAACGCCGGCCGCATCACGGCACTGGACACCGCCAAGGTGAACCGGGCCGGCGATACAATGACAGGCGCGCTGAACATCAGTTCCGCGGCGGACGCGGGTGATCTGGTCATTGGCTCAACCGGAACCGCCGTATCAATCGGGCGCAGCGCCAGTGGAACCGGGAGCGGAACGGCCGTCGGGCGCGGGGCCAACGGCTCCGGGTATGGCGCGGGCATTGGTTTATACGCCGATGGCTCCGAAAACGGAGCAGCCGCTGGTTATTCCGCAAAAGGCGGATGGCATGGAGCCGCAGTGGGCGCGCAGGCCAACGGGTCGTTCTATGGAGTGGCCGCCGGGCGGCAGGCGAATGGATCCATGGCCGGCACGGCAGTGGGTTATGACGCAAACGCATTCGACCGGGGAACCGCACTGGGGTTTGGCGCAAGGGCGATGGTCGGAGGCATTGCCATCGGGCCGGGTTCTTTCGGCATCCTGACTAATATAGCCATCGGTACCGACGCGTGGGCGGGCGGCATCCAGCGCATCACCATCGGGAATGAAATCCAGAACGAAGTGGACAACAGCATTGCGGTGCGCGGCAGTCTGTACCTGGATGGCGGAGAAGCTGTGTATTACCGCCCCGGCGCGGGCACCGGAACATGGGTCAACCTGCTGGAAAATACGGCCACCGGCACGCCACTGTATGTCTATACGGAAACTGATCCGGTTTGGGATGCCGAGAAAGCAGGCTATGCGACTGGTACTCCTCTGTATGTGTACAGCGAGACGGATCCGGTCTATGCCTCGGAGAAGTCGGGACTGGCCACGGGAACCCCCGTCTACGCGGAAAGCGATCCCGTATGGGAGAGCGAAAAGTCAGGCTACGCCACAGGCACACCGATATACGTGGAGGCCGATCCAGTCTGGGCGGCCGAGAAAGCAGGCTACGCAACTGGAACTCCTCTGTATGTGTACAGCGAAACCGATCCTGTCTATGCCTCGGAGAAATCGGGACTGGCCACGGGAACCCCCGTCTATGCGGAAACAGATCCGGTGTGGATTGCCGAAAAAGGTGCATACGCGACCGGAACTCCGGTATATACAGAAACTGATCCGGTGTGGGCCGCCGAGAAAAGCAGCTACGCCACGGGAACCCCGCTGTATGTTTACACAGAATCGGATCCCAATGCCGTGCTGGCCGATGGCTCCCGCGCGATGGATGGAGATTTGGATATGGGCGGCAACAGCATCACCAACTTTTCCACCAACAGCATTTTTTTTGCCGACGGAACGGCAATGGGTGTGACGGATGTCCAAAACTGGAACAGCGCTTATGGATGGGGAGATCACAGTGCGGCGGGCTACGCCACAGGAACTCCGCTGTATGCCCAGTCAGAAACCGATCCGCTGGCCGTTCTGGCAGACGGCTCGCGCCCCATGTCGGGCCGTCTGGACATGGGAGGCAACGGGATCACCAATGTCAATTTCATTGCCTTTGATACGAACGTCCAGGTCGGTGACGGAGCCCAGAGTTTCAGCTCGTTGGGCGGCAGTGTGGCCATTGGAAAGGACGCCACGGCGAGATACCGCACCTCGGGTCTCGCTATCGGAACAGAAGCAGACGGCGATTACAACGGCATCGCCATCGGATACCAGGCGGACGGGCAGTACAGCAACATCGCAGTTGGTTTCCAGTCCAGCGCATATTCCGGATATGATCGGATTGCGATCGGCTGCAAAATTACGAATCGGGTGAACAATTCTTGTGCGATCCGGGGCACGCTTTATCTGGACGGGGGAACAGGGGTCATGGTCCGCTCTTCTGTTGGAACAGGCGCATGGTCTGCCAAAGCATTCACCATTGATCATCCGCTCGATCCCGAAAACATGGTGCTCCGGCACTTCTGTCTGGAGGGCCCGGAAGTGCTGAATGTCTACAACGGCAATGCGGTGCTGGATGACGCGGGCGAGACGGTGATTACACTGCCCGACTATTTTGAGGCGATCAACCGCGACCCGCGATACGCGCTCACTCCCATTGGCGCAAAGATGGATCTGTATATTAAACAAGAGATTTCAGACAACCGGTTCATTGTGGCCGGCGGCGCGCCCGGAGGAAAGGTCAGCTGGGAAGTCAAGGCGCTGCGTTCCGATCCGGCCCTGCTCGAAGACATCAGGCGCCGGCCGGTGGAGCAGCCGAAAAGCGAACTGACGCCGGATCAGATGGTCCAGGAAAATGAGACGGTTAACACCTTCCCATAGCCATGGAGCCTCATGTTGAGCCATAAAAGGTTTGCTCCCCGCGTGCAACTGCGGATACAGTCTTCTTTTGAAATCAGCCCGTTAATCCGTGGTTCCTGTTCGGAAATCACACCAGCTAAGGAAATAAGCAATGGATAACCTTGTACTTGTCACCGTGAATAATGAGAGTTTGACTCGCGAAGAAGCGCGCCGGATCGGCCGCGACATGGCTGCGCGGCAGGGCATTCCCCCTCAGATGATTGACAAGTATCTTGAGCAGGCCGGAGAAGAGCTTGAGAAACACACGGTCGAGCAGTTCATTAACCAGGCGCTTATCAAGGAAGAGGTGGACCGCCGGGCGGTGCCCGTCTCTGAAGAGGAAATAGGCGCCGCCGTGGCGGAACTGGAACGCTCTTTCCCCGAGGGCATGACACTCGACAAGGTCCTGGTGGCGCAGGGAGTCTCCCGCAAGGCGGTGGAAGAGGAAATCATCCGCAATGAACGCGTGCGCAAGCTGTATGAAACAGAAACCGCCGGAACGCCTTCCGCGTCCGATGAACAGGTGAGCGCCTTCTATCAGGCCAACAGGGAGCGATTCAGAACGGAAGAGTCTGCCGAAGTCCGGCATATTCTGATCGGATGCAAGGCCGGAGATGACCCCGCAGTTTTCCGGACCGCAAAGGAGGAAGCCGCCGCGATTCGGGAGCAGCTTCTCAATGGGGCCGATTTTGGAAAACTGGCGGCGGAAAAATCCGCCTGCCCCAGCGGCAAGCAGGGCGGAAGCCTGGGCGACGTCAAAAGGGGACAAATGGTGCCCGCCTTTGAAGAGGCGGTGTTTTCGCAGACGGTCGGAGAAATCGGTCCGGTGGTGACAACGGAATTCGGCTGCCACGTCGTGCAAGTGACCGCGCGGAATGAAGCCGCCGTAATACCCGAAGAAGATGCGAAAGAAAGCATTCGCGAACATCTGTCCGCACAGGCAAAAGGTCTGGCGTTTGAGAAATTCGTCGCCGGTCTGCGAGGAAAAGCCCGCATCACTTACGGCGGCCGGGGCGGCGGGATCATCATTCCATGAAAAACCCCGGGGACCGCGCCGGAAAGACACAGCAGGAGATGATATCTTGAAAACAATCCCGATCGGCAAAGCATTCACCCTGATGGAGCCGGGTCCGGTGGTTCTGGTTGTGACCCGCGACGGGAGGAAGAACAACATCATGACGATCTCCTGGACCATGGTGATGGACTTCACTCCGATACTTGCCATCACCACGGGCCCATGGAATTATTCTTTCGCTGCACTTCAGAAAACAAAAGAGTGTGTGATTTCCATTCCGGCAGTCGACCTCCTCGACAAAGTCGTTGGAGCTGGAACCTGCTCCGGCGCCGACACAGACAAGTTTGAAAAATTCGGCCTGACTCCCGTGAAGGGAAAACATGTCCGCCCACCTCTGATCAGGGAGTGCGTGGCAAACATCGAATGCAGAGTGATCGACATCGTAAAAAAGCACAATATCGTTGTGCTTGAAGGCGTTGCGGCACACCTCAACGGATCACGAAAAGAGAAGCGCACCATTCATGCTATTGGCGACGGCACATTTGTTGTTGACGGACGGAAACTGGATCGGAGGAAGATGATGGCCTCCAGGCTTCCATACGGGATTTAATTCCCGGCCCGAACCGGGCGGGATGCGGAACAACTGGTATCCCGGACAGGGATCGAACCTGCGACCTGCGGTTTAGGAAACCGCCGCTCTGTCCAACTGAGCTACCGGGACGCCATTAAGTGATTGAGATAATTCACACTTCCGCTATTTTTTCAACGCAGAAGATACACCCTGAACATGAACTGCGCCACTATAACCAATTTTGAGGCCTATGAAAACTGTCGCCTGTGCCCCCGCGAATGCGGCGTGGACCGGGCCGCAGGCAGGACGGGTGTGTGCGAAGAAACGGCCGAGTGCCGCATTGCCTCCGCGGGACCGCATTTCGGCGAGGAGCCGTGCTTCAGCGGAACACGCGGCTCGGGCACGGTATTTTTCACCGGATGCTCCACGGGATGTTTTTTCTGCCAGAACTGGCAGATCTCCCATGAAGGCGCGGGCCACGTTTATGACAGGGAATCTTTTTATGCCCTGCTGAAGGCGCTCGCAGCCAAAGATGTGCACAACATCAACTTTGTGACGCCCGACCACTTCTGGCCTCACATCGCATGGGCCTGCAGCAGGCTTCGCACGGAAGGCGTTTCCATCCCCTTTCTGTTCAACAGCTCCGGCTATCATCGCGAAGACATGATTGAAGCCTATGCCGGACACATGAATATTTTCATGCCGGACTTCAAGTTTGCCGATCCCGAACTGGCACAGCAGTGCATGCAGGACCGGCGCTATCCGGATATCGCCCTCAAAGCTATCCGGAAAATGGTTGAACTGAAGGGCTTTTTGACTCCGTGGGACCCTTCGGGCGAAACGACCGCCGTATCCGGAGTGCTTGTTCGCCACCTGGTGCTTCCGGGTCATATTCAAAACAGCATTGATGCGCTGCATCTGCTTAAAAATGAGTTCGGGCCCCTGCTTCCGATTTCAGTGATGAGCCAGTTCCGGCCAACGCGTCTCTGCACGGCGAGGGATTGCCTGACGCGCACGCTTTCGCCACAGGAGTTTGAAGAAGTTGTCGCGGAAGTGGAATCACTCGGCTTTGAAAATGCATTTATTCAGTCTGTTCCGGACAGCGACGCCTTTATGCCCGATTTCAGGCGGAACGACCCGTTTCGGGGCAACCGCCGCTGATACCCTCATGATTTAACTGGAACGCGGAAGCTGCGCAGACTAGAGTTGTGTTTATGAAGATACTGGTTACAGGCGGCGCGGGTTATATCGGAAGCGTCACAGGCAGAATGCTGCTGGATGAAGGCCACGAAGTCGTCATTTTCGACAGCCTTGAGCGCGGCCACCGCGAGGCTGTTGATCCGCGCGCCGCCCTGATCGTCGGCGACCTGCGCAACCGCCAGGACATCCGCGCGGCCATGCTGAAAACAAAGCCCGACGCCGTAGTTCATTTTGCCGCTTTTGCGCTGGTCGGCGAATCCATGGAGATGCCGGAAATCTATTTCACGAACAATGTAACCGGGGGAATTCATCTGGCCGACGCCATGCTGGAGGCCGGCGTCAGAAAAATCATCTTCTCCTCCACCTGCGCCACCTACGGGCAGCCGGACGTTGTGCCCATGACCGAGGATCTGCCGCAGAGACCGACCAATCCCTACGGCGAGTCGAAGCTGATGTTCGAAAAGGTGCTGCTGTGGTATCAGCAGCTTCACAGCTTTGAACCTGTGTTTCTCCGCTATTTCAATGCCTGCGGCGCCCTGGGCGAACTGGGCGAGGATCACGATCCCGAAACACACCTGATCCCGAATATCCTGCTCGTTCCCCTCGGGAAAAAAGAGCATGTGATGATGTTCGGAGACGATTATGACACACCCGACGGAACCTGCGTGCGCGATTACATTCATATTGCCGATCTTGCTCAGGCTCATATTCTGGCGCTGAAGAAGGGTGTTTCCGGAGCGTTCAATCTTGGCAACGGAGACGGGTATTCCGTGAAACAGGTGATTGAGGCCGCGCGGGAAGTGACCGGCCATAAGATTCCCGCAAAAATGGCCCCGCGCAGGCCGGGCGATCCCGCAAGGCTGGTGGCCGCCGCGGACAAGGCGAAAACAATTCTGGGCTGGAAGCCGCAGTATCCAGACCTTCGCACGATCATCGAGCATGCGTGGCAGTGGCACAAGAGCCACCCCGGCGGTTATCGTTCATGACGCGTCATGTTGAGCTCATTTCCACCGGCGCCGAGCTGCTGATCGGCCGCACGGTCAACAGTCACGCGCACGCACTGGCACGCGCCCTGCACCCGACCGGGCTCCGCCTGAGCCGCGACACAACCATTCCCGATGACCCGCAGGTGCTGCTGGGAACGCTTAAAGGAGCCCTGGAACGGGTGGATGTTGTAGTTGTCACCGGAGGACTGGGGCCGACTTCGGACGATATCACCCGGGAAACAATTGCCGCATGGCTGGACCGGCCGCTGGTGCTGGACCGGGATGCGTCAGAGCGAATCCGCCAGGCATGTGAAAAGCGGGGTTTGGAACCAAGCCAGGCGCGCATGCGTCAGGCTCTGGTTTTGGAAGGAGCCGTGGTCTGGCCGAACCTCACCGGGGCCGCGCCGGGCGAACTGATTGAGGAAAATGGCAAATTTATTGTGCTTCTCCCGGGACCGCCGCGCGAGATGGAGCCGATTCTCACACAGAGCCTTGTCCCGTGGATCGAACAGCAGTACCGGCTGATTCCGCCGCCTGAGCATATATTTCTGCTCGCGGGCGCGGCCGAGGGCGATATCGTAACGCTTTTTGAAAAGCACCACTTTCCGCCCGACGGGATTGCCGCAGCCTACTGCGCCTCGGCCGGCACGCTCGAAATCCGCCTTTCTGCTGACTCGCCGGTCTTGCTGAAAGGGGCGGCCGACACCGTAAGAGGACTGCTGGGGGATGCCGTGTTCGCCGAAGAGCGGACCTCTCTGGAGGCGGTGGCCGGCCGGATGCTTGCTGAGAAGAAACTGACTCTCGCAACAGCGGAATCCTGCACCGGAGGACTTCTGGGGAGCCGCATTACGAATGTCAGCGGCAGCTCGGCATATTATCTCGGCGGCGTGGTGGCTTATGACAACCGGATTAAAATCCAACTGCTCGGAGTTTCCGAAGACACACTGGCCGGGTACGGCGCCGTGAGCCCCCAGACGGCAAAACAGATGGCGGAGGGTGTCAGACAGCGGCTTGGAGCGGACTTCGGTATTGGCATCACCGGCATTGCGGGACCGGCAGGCGGAACGGCGGAAAAACCCGTGGGGCTTGTATATATCGCCCTTGCCGATGACGGACAAACCAAAGTGAGGGAGTGCCGGCTGAGTTCCAATCGCGAATTCGTTCGGTTCATGAGCACACAGCTTGCACTGGATATGCTTCGACTTCGTCTGATGCAGAAATGAGCGCTCCGAATTCCATACGGGCCTTTATCGCCCTCAAGCCCGACCTTGATGCCCTGCGGTCAATTGTAAAGGCGCAGAAATCGCTTCGTCACTGCCCCGCCCATGTGAGCTGGACACATGAGGATCAGATTCACCTGACGCTGGCCTTCCTGGGGGAAATTTCCTCTGCCACGGCAGATGCACTGAAGCCGAAGCTTGATGAAATTGCCGCGAAATATTCTGTGCACCGCTGCCGGCTCTGGGGTCTTGGAACTTTTGGCCCCGAACGCGCGCCGCGGATTGTCTGGGTTGGACTGGACTGTCCCGATCCGCTTTTCAGGATGCAGAAGGAAACAGCAGACGCCTGCCGGGAGCTTGGAATCGGGCTTGAGGCGCGCGATTTTCACCCCCACATCACCATTGGCCGCATCCGTTCTGCGCGCCATGCGGATTCATTGACATCGGCCGCCCGCTCGGATAGAAATACACCCTGCGACCCTTGCCGGTTTGATGCCATGCTGCTGATGGCCAGTCGGCCAGGGCCGCAGGGCTCGCGCTACACAATTTTAAACAGATCGGAATTAGAAGGAGAGTAGACCATGGCCGCCAGAGCAGCATCGAAGGAAAAAGACACCGACAAGAAGACCCCGTCCGCGCTCAGCGCCGTGCTGGCGCAGATACAGAAGGAATATGGCGAGGGCGCCATCATGCGGCTGGGCGCCGATGAAGGCCACAAGCAGATTCCCTCCATTTCCACCGGCGCGCTGACCCTGGACCTCGCGCTGGGCATAGGCGGAGTTCCCCGCGGCCGTGTGATCGAGATCTTTGGCCCGGAATCCTCCGGAAAAACCACCCTCGTTTCGCACATCATCGCCAATGCGCAGAAAAAGGGCGGACTGGCGGCGTTCATTGACGCCGAACATGCCTTTGACCCCATGTATGCCCGGAAAATCGGCGTCAATCTGGACGATCTGCTGATTTCCCAGCCCGATTCCGGCGAAGAGGCCCTGAACATCGCCGAAACGCTGGTGAAGAGCAACTCTCTGGACGTGGTGGCAGTGGACTCGGTGGCCGCGCTGGCCCCGCAGGCGGAGCTGGACGGGGCAATGGGCTCCGCTCATGTCGGGCTGCAGGCGCGCCTGATGTCGCAGGCGCTGCGCAAGCTGACCGCTGCAATCAACAAATCCAGGACCTGCTGCATCTTCACCAACCAGATTCGCGAAAAGATCGGCGTCATGTTCGGCAATCCCGAGACCACGCCGGGCGGACGGGCGCTCAAGTTTTATGCTTCGGTGCGACTCGACATCCGCCGCGTGTCCGTGCTCAAGGACACCGCCGGGAACGTGTATGGAAGTCACACCCGCGTGAAAGTCGTGAAGAACAAGGTGGCCCCGCCGTTCACGCAGGCGGAATTCGACATTCTCTATGCCGAAGGCATTTCGTGGACGGGAAGCATTCTTGATGCCGCCATTCAGTACGACCTGATCGACAAGCGGGGTTCGTGGCTCGCCTACGAAGGGCAGCAGCTCGGGCAGGGCCGCGAGGCCGCCAAGGCCTTCCTCGCCGAAAACAGGGAGATGGCGGATGCCATGGTGGCGAAGATCACGGAAAAAGCGCACTCCAATCCCTCCATCCGCGGATCCATGGCGGTGACCGGCGCCGATGTGAGTGAATAATCATGATGACCGCAGCTGAAGTCAGACAGTCCTTCCTCGATTTCTTCAAGGACAAGGAGCATGTCGTCGTCCCGAGTTCGCCCGTGGTGCTCCCCTCGGACCCCACCCTGCTCTTCACCAATGCGGGAATGAACCAGTTCAAGGAAATTTTCCTGGGCGCGCGCGAAAGCCAGTTCCGGCGCGTGGCGGACACGCAAAAATGCATCCGCGTCAGCGGCAAGCACAACGATCTTGAGGAAGTGGGCATAGACACCTATCACCACACCTTCTTTGAGATGCTGGGAAACTGGTCGTTCGGCGACTACTACAAGCGCGAAGCCATCTCCTGGGCATGGGAACTGCTCACCCGGGTGTGGAAACTGCCCAGGGAACGGCTGTGGGCCACCGTGTACCGCGCCGACGACGAAGCGGCCGAGCTCTGGAAAACCTGCACGGACATAGACCCCGCCCGCATCCTGCGGTTCGATGAAAAGGACAACTTCTGGGAGATGGGAGACACCGGGCCCTGCGGCCCCTGTTCGGAAATCCATTATGACCGCTCCGAAAAAGGCTGCGGACCGGAAATGGTGAACGCGGGATCTCCGGAATGCATTGAGATATGGAACCTCGTTTTCATCCAGTACAACCGCAAGTCTGACGGAAGCCTGACCGAACTTCCGGCCAAACACGTGGACACCGGCATGGGCTTCGAGCGAGTCGTGTCCGTCATCCAGGGGAAAAATTCCAATTACGACACGGATGTTTTCCAGCCCGTCATCAGTGCGGTGGCCAATTTGAGCGGACGCAAGTACGAGGGGCGCGACGCGGTGGCCATGCGCGTGATTGCGGATCATCTTCGGGCGCTCTCCTTTGCCATCGCGGACGGGGTGCTGCCGTCAAACGACGGCCGGGGCTATGTGCTTCGCCGCCTGCTGAGGCGTGCGGTACGCTACGGGCGCAACATCGGCCTGAAGGATCCCTTCATGCGCAAGCTGTTCCCCGTCGTGGAAAGCATGATGGCGGGAGTCTTTCCCGAGCTGAAAACAAACCGCGAAAATATCATGCGCGCGCTCAACGCGGAAGAAGAGAGTTTCGCCGCCACACTGGACCGCGGCATTGCGATCTTCGATGAAACCGTCGCCGAACTGAAAGCGAAGGACGAACTCACCTTCCCGGGCGACGCGGCCTTCAAGCTGTATGACACCTACGGCTTCCCGCTGGATCTCACGGTCCTCATGGCTCATGAGCAGGGCCTTGTGGTTGATCAGGAGCGCTTCAATGAACTGATGGAAGCACAGAGAAACCGCGCGCGGGGCGCGCGCCGGGATGCCGAAATGGCAAAGGAAATGGATCAGATCTCGGCGCTGGTGGCGGCCGGCATTCGTTCACAGTTCACCGGCTACACGAATCTCGAGGATGAAAGCGAGATTATCTGCATCCTCAGGGACGGCAAAGCCTGTGACCGGCTGACGGCCGGCGACGAAGCGGAGATCATGCTGGCCAAAACACCTTTCTATGCCGAGTCGGGCGGGCAGGTGGCGGACCTCGGCGTGATCCGCGGCGCAAGCGGCGAGTTTCACGTCATGGACACCCAGAAACCCGCCGATGGAATCATCCTGCACATCGGCCGGGTGGTTCAGGGCTCTTTCACCAAAGGAGAGAATGTGTTTGCGGAAATTGACAAGGAGCGCCGCGGGCGCATCCGCCGCAATCACACCGCGACGCATCTTCTGAACTATGCCCTCCGGTCACTGGTGAACCCCTCCATCAAGCAGGCCGGGTCACTGGTCACGCCGGAGCGCCTGCGCTTCGATTTCAGCCACTACGAAGCCATTCCCGAAGATAAAATTGCGGAGATCGAACATCTGGTCAACGACTGCATCATGCAAAGCACTCCGGTTGAAACCTATGAAATGGCCCTGAAGGACGTTCATGGATCCGGGATTGTGGCCGTGTTCGACGAAAAATACGGAGACATCGTCCGCGTGCTGGATGTCGGCGGATACAGCCGCGAGCTGTGCGGCGGCACCCACGTCCGCAACACGGGGGAACTGGGGCTCTTCCGGATCGTGGCGGAAAGCTCCATCGCTTCCGGCGTGCGACGCATCGAAGCAGTCAGCGGCTGGCCGGCCTATGAATGGACCCGCCGCGAGCACGAGCTCGTGCGCAGCCTCGCCCATCGCTTCAGCTCGACCAGCGAGGAAATTCCCCAGCGGGTGGACACACTGGTCAGCCAGAACAAGAAACTTGAGAAGGAACTGAAGGCCGCGGCGACCCAGTCTGCTCTTTCCCGCACGGATGAACTGCTGACGCAGCAGCAGACCGTTGGGGGCCTGGCGCTGCTGGCGGCCGATCTCGGCGAACTTCCGGCCGAAAACCTGCGCGAGGTCATGGATTCCCTTCGCCAGAAAATGCCGTCCGGCGCCATTGTGCTCGGCAGCCGCGCCGACGGGAAGGCCTGCTTCACGGCGGGCGTTTCCGCTGATCTGATTTCACGGGGGCTGCACGCGGGACAGCTGATCAAGGCCGTGGCCGCCATCGCCGGCGGTGGGGGCGGCGGACAGCCGCAAAAAGCGCAGGCCGGAGGCAAACACCCGGAAAAGGTCGCAGAAGCCATTGCAAAAGCGCCGGGCATCGTGCAGGGTATGATTAAAGGTTAAGAATTCATGAATCTGGCAGAACTTATCGGATATGCGGGATCAGTCATCATTCTGGTCTCCCTGCTGATGAAATCGCTTCTCAAGCTGCGGTGGATCAATCTGGCCGGTTCCATTCTGTTTTCACTGTACGGGCTGATGATCAAAGCGTGGCCGGTGTTCGGGATCAACGCGGTCATTGTCTGCATAGATGCATGGTTCATTTTTCAGATGATCCGGCGGTGGGACTATTTTGACCTCGTGCCGCTTTCGGAAATCGGAACCGCATATTTCAGAAAGTTCTTCCTCTACTATGAGAATGACATCCGCTCATTCTTTCCGGACGTCGTTTTTGATTCACTGACCGGATCCGAAACCTATATTCTTTTCCGCAACATGGCGCCGGTGGGTTTTTTCGCGCTCCGTTTTGAAGGGGAGGAAGCCCGCGTGGTCGGAGATTACGTGGCCCCGGAGTACCGCGACTTCAAAACCGGCAAGTTTGTCTATGATGTCAAGCGCATGTACTTCAAGGAAAAAGGGATAAAGCGCTTCGTGGCCGATTTTGGGAAAGACATCCACTCAAAGTATCTGATCCGCAACGGCTTCAGAACCGATGATGGATATCCCGACCTGCTGGTCAAGCATCTCTGATCCTGATTTTTTCTGATTTTTTACTTTTCTCACGACAGGGCTTCTTCTAGCATCTTCGCAGTGAGGTCCGTTACAACATAATTGAGGAGACTGTCATGAAAAGATGTCTGTTCACAGCAGTTTTGATATGCCTGTTTGTTTCTTCCGGTGCGCTGGCCGCGGAAAAAAAGTCGCCCAAGAAAGCCGAGAAGAAGGCTGAACCCAAAGTCGAAAAAAAGGCCGAAAAAAACAGCCCTTCCAAATGGTCCCTCAGTGCAGGGGTTCGCTCCCGCGATCTGGATGTCGAATTTTCTGCCGCGGCGCCCTCCTCCTATGCAGACTGGGCATCGCTGGTTCGACGTCCCCGCAACACCGGTTCAACTGACATTGATAACGGCACCACCCCGCGCACGGACTATGAAGACGGCGAGGTTGTTTTTGATCCGTCATGGACATGGGTGGACGGCACATCGCTCTTCGGCATGGATAATGATGCCCAGCTCGGAATACGCGACGTGTTCAATACAGTTACGTTCGGTTCCACCCGGACCCGCCAGTGGTCGGAGCTGAGCCAGACCGCACTGGAAGGGGAGGACGACACCACCAAAGGCGGAGCCTACGTGGCCGCACGGCGCGCCATCGGGGACAAAGGGCTTGGGTGCCTGGTTCAGTACGGCATCAATGTGTTCGAAATTGACAGCGGCTGGCAGGAAACGGCACGCCAGACCATCATGGAGCGGCAAACCCGGTACGCAACCACATATGACATTTACGGATGGGGCTCTGCCGTAACCCCCGCTCCCTTCGAAGGCGGCGATGTCTCTGAATGGGTGGTTGTGGATGCCGCGCTGCATAATGCATTTTACGGATGGATGGGGCTTGGAGACGCGATGGAACCGCGCCAGACGCAGGATGCCCGGCAGCGCACGCTGGCCGTGCTGACCGCGAGCTCAAAAACCGACCTGGATGTGGATGTGCATGACCTGCTGCTGGGACTTGAATGGGCGCTCCCGATCGGCGACTGGCTGTCCCTCTCGCTTGCCGCCGGCCCCACGCTGAACGTGATCTCGTGGGATCTGGAACACACCACGGAATGGGTCAATCAGACCACGGGCGCCGCCCTGCAGACCATGCAGGAGAAAGACGGCGACGATGAGTTCGAAGTCGGCGCCGCCGCACAGGTGACGGTGCGCCTGAACCTGGACAAGAAAGGCCGCGTGTTCTGCGAAGGTTCCGCCGCCTACAACTGGGTGGACAAAATTGATGCCAGCACGGAATCCGCATCGGCGGAAATTGACGTCAGCAGCTTCTCCGGTTCGGCCGGTATCGGGATCCGGCTCTAAACTGCTGCAGGATTGAATGAGAACGGCCCGGCGCAAGCCGGGCCGCTCTTTTATCCCCGGGAAGCCTGAAGCAGGGCCAGGTCCGCCAGCACAAGCGCCGCCATGGATTCAACAATCGGCACGGCGCGGGGAACCACGCAGGGGTCGTGGCGGCCTTTGGCCTCCAGCACGGTTTCGCGGCCCGCTTTGTCGCAGGTCTTCTGCGGCAGTCCAATGGTCGCCGGCGGCTTGAAAGCCACGTTGAAAACTATGGGCTCCCCGTTTGATATCCCGCCCTGGACTCCGCCACTGCGGTTTGTCGCGGTGCCGAGTTTTTTTCCCTTGAGCACAAACGGATCGTTGTGAGCGGAACCGTTCATGGTCGTGCCGGAAAATCCGGATCCTATTTCAAAACCCTTCGTCGCGGGGATCGAAAGCATGGCGTGAGCCAGCATGGCCTCCAGTTTGTCGAACACCGGCTCGCCCCAGCCGGGGGGGACATTGCGGCAGATACAGGTGACTATGCCGCCGACTGAATCCTTCCGGTCGCGGGTTTCCTTAATAAGCGCTGTCATTTTTTCAGCGATCTTCAGGTCGGGGCAGCGCACAGGCGTCCTGTCGACATCTGAACGCGTGAAAGAACCCGTTGAAAGGTCTCCGGCATCCACCGGTCCCGCGGCCCGGACCCATGCCACAATTTCAATCCCGAATTTCTCCTTCAGGAACTTCTCCGCAATGGCCCCGGCCGCGACGCGGCCAATGGTCTCGCGGGCGCTGGAGCGCCCGCCCCCGCTGGAGGCGTGAATCCCGTATTTCTGCATGTAAGTGAAATCCGCATGAGACGGCCGGGGAATATCCGTCACTTCGCCATAATCCTCCGGACGCTGATCCGCGTTGCGGACCAGCAGGGCAATCGGGGTCCCCAGTGTTTTGCCTTTCTCGGTTCCGGCCAGAATGGTGACGCTGTCCTTCTCATCACGGGGCGTGGTCAGGTCGCTCTGGCCCGGGCGACGCCGGTTCAGCTGCGGCTGGATGTCCTTTTCCGAAAGCTCCATGCGCGGCGGGCAGCCGTCCACAACGGCACCGACCCCAATGCCGTGCGACTCGCCAAACGTCGTTACTCTAAACAACCGTCCAAATGTATTGCCCATGACCATTCTCCAACTCGCCCATCAGCGTACACAAGTCCGGCCAGGTTGCAAGAACGATGGCTAAATGAACAATGTCGTGCCGGACTGGTCGGCTTCCTCAAGGAACGCGGCAACGCCGCCGACATCTACCCCGTCAACAAGCTCTTCCTTCGTGATGCCCATCACGTCCATGCTCATGCTGCAGGCGACCAGGCGCACGCCGGACGCCTTTGCGTCGGCCATGAGCTCCGGAAGGGATTTCACGCCCTTTGTTTTCATGACGTGCCGCATCATTTTTGTGCCCGCGCCCATCATGTGCATATTGGATAGCTTCAGCGCCCCTGCTCCGCGCGGCATCATCATGCCGAACATTCTGTCGAGCAGCCCCTTCTCCACCGGCGGAGGATTGCCCCTGCGCAGAGCATTCAGGCCCCAGAAAGTAAAGAACAGCGTCACCTCGCTGCCCATGGCCACCGCGCCGTTGGCGATGACAAACGCGGCGAGCACCCGGTCCAGATCGCCGGAGAAGACCACAAAGGTCTTCTTTGAAGATCCCGCAGGGGGCGCGACGGCCGTGGCGCGCGCGCCGCCCACACGGATGCGCGCGGTGATTTTCATGCCGTCACGGGTAATATCCAGCAGTTCATGACCGTTTCTGCGGCACCACGCGGGCGCATCGGAGAAGAAACCCGGATCGCTGGCGGTCACAACCAGTTCGTCGCCGGCATTCATTCCGGCCGCGGTGTCCCTGAGCTTCATGATCGGGCCCGGACACTGCAGGCCGCAGGCATCCAGTTCAAGCGTCCTGCCCGTGGAGGCGATTTCGCCGGATGTTCCGGCAGGATACGAAACCAGCGGGGCCTCCGGCACGCCGGGGGCCTGTTCATCGCCGTGCCAGCTGCGGAAAGTGAGCATGCCCCCGCTCAGATTGGCTGCCCGCGGCCAGCCCTTCTGCTTCAGAATCCGGTACGCGAGATAGCTGGTGAAGCCCACCTTGCAGTACAGATAAACCGGTTTGTCCTTCGGAATCTCATCCATGCGCTCGCGGAGCTGTCCCAGGGGAACATTCACCGCGCCGGGAATATGTCCGAGGTCGTAGGCGGTTTTGGGCCGCACGTCCACAATGGTTCCGTCCTGCGTTTTCTTCGGGAAATCCTCGGCATACCAGACTTCGGTGTCGCCCTGAAGCATGTTGGCGGCCACAAAGCCGATCATGTTCACCGGATCCTTGGCGGATCCGTACGGCGGGGCGTAGGCCAGTTCCAGTTCCTGCAGATCATAAACAGTCAGGCCCGCGCGGAGGGCGGTGGCCAGCACGTCAATGCGCTTGTCTATGCCGTCATAGCCGACCACCTGCGCGCCGAGGATCTTTCCGTCATCGGCAAACAGGAGCTTCAGGTGCATGGCGGCCGTGCCCGGATAATATTCCGCATGGCCCGGAGGATGAATGTAGGCCTTGTGATATTTGATTCCCCGTCTCTTCAACACCTTCTCCGTGGCGCCCGTTCCGCCGCCGGTCATGTGAAAAACCTTCACAACGGAGGTGCCCTGCGTCGTGGTGTATTTCGTGCTGCGTCCGCAGATGTTCTCCGCGGCGATCCGGCCCTGCCGGTTCGCAGGCCCCGCAAGAGGAATCAGCGCCGGGGTTCCCGTCACGGTGTCAATCACCTCCACGGCGTCGCCGGCCGCATAAATGTCCGGATCGGAGGTGCGCATGTGCTCATCCACCCTGATGCCGCCGTTGGGGCCGATCTCCAGACCGGCCTCTTTCGCCAGGCCCGCCTCGGGCCGCACACCGATGGAAAGCACGACGAAATCGGTCGCGATCTTTTTTCCGCTGGCGAGTTCGACAATCAGGTTTTCTCCCTCCTGGCGAAAGGCGGAAGCCGCCACGCCGAGGTGCAGCTTCACGCCCTGCTGGCGCATGTGGTCTTCGAGATCGCGGGCCATTTCAGGATCCAGCGGAGGAATGATCTGCTTCGCGAGCTCAACCAGTTCGACATCCATCCTGCGGTGGCGCAGATTTTCAGCCATTTCCACGCCGATATAACCGCCGCCGATCACCACGGCCCGCTTCGCGCCCTGATCCACCTCGCGTTTGATGATGTCCATGTCCACCACGTTGCGCAGCACGAACACCCGGGGCAGGTCCATGCCGGGCAGGGGCGGGCGAATGGGGCTGGCCCCCGGGCAGAGCACCAGTTTGTCGTAGGTTTCCTCATACACCTGATCGGCGTCGCGGTCGCGCACGACGATTTTTTTCGCGGCGCGGTCAATGGACTGCACGCGGTGAGCGGTCCGCACATCAAGATTCAGAGAGGCCTTCAGGCTTTCCGGGGTCTGCAGCAGCAGATGCTCGCGATCCCTGATATCTCCGCCGATATGGTACGGCAGCCCGCAGTTGGCAAACGAGACATGCCGCCCCTGCTCCAGGATAATGATTTCGGCTGTTTCATCCAGCCGCCGCGCGCGCGCGGCGGCGGAGGCCCCGGCCGCCACTCCCCCCACGACAATGATCTTCATCTGAAGTCTTCCTTCCGGTTATGAAAACGGGCAGCTTCCTGTCGGACACGCACCGCTCGAACAGGCTCCGGATTCGCACGGGAGCGAGCTGCCCGAGGAGGTGCTGAACGTGGAAAGCTGTTTCTCGACCGATGCGGAACCGCACTTCGGGCACTTCGCCTTCACCGAACGGCTTGCCGCAAGCGTCTCGAACGCATGACCGCATTTTCTGCATTTGTACTCAAACAGCGGCATGGCTCAAACCAGCGCCTCGATTTCCGAAACCAGCTTGGCATCCTGCTGCACACCGACAAACGTTTTCGCGGCCTGGCCGTTCTTAAAGATGATCAGCGTCGGGATGCTGCGCACACCGAACTGGCCGGCCACTTCGGGCAGGTCATCCACGTTCACTTTCGCGATTTGGGCCTTGCCGGCGACCTTTTCGGCCACCGTCTCGAGAATCGGCCCCTGCATGCGGCACGGGCCGCACCACGGGGCCCAGAAGTCCACCAGCACCACGCCGGTCTTTATGGTTTCTTCAAACTGACCTTTTCCGATTTCTTTCACTTTCTCGCTCATGGCTGTCTCCTGTTTTTTCCAATGGCTGGAACTTTTATTTCAAAAACTTCCAATGATTGGAACTTTTCGCGAAAAAAGTTCCAATCATTGGAAAAATCACTTCACGCCGGCGGCCATCACGCCCACCAGCGCCCAGATGAACATGGCAATATAGAGATTGCCGGTCAGCGGGCAGGCGCCGGTGCGGCACCCCACAAACTTGTACATGGCCGCGCCCGCGAGGGCTCCGGCGACGGCTCCGATTGCGATTCTTGCGGCAGCAGGCATAATCACTTCCCCTCTCTGCATCCCTTTTCACGGATGCAATCCAGAACACTGATGGAACGCCGGTCTTGAATCGAATACCAGACTTCCTTTCCCGTGCGGCGGGCGGCCACGATGCCCGCCCGCTTGAGGTGGTTGAGATGCTGCGAGGTGGCGGCCTGCGAAAGACCGATGCGCTGGGCGATCTCGAACACCGGCGCGCTTTCCTCCCGCTGAAGGACCTCAATGACCTTGAGCCGGTGCGGGTGCGCCAGCACCTTGAGCACTTCGCAGACCCGCTCAAACATTGCGAGGGAAAGCCCCTCGCTGCATGGTTTCGTATTCATGACACACCAATATATTCATATATCATGATATGTCAAGATAAAAAGGAAAAAATCCGCGGGAAGGGTCGTTTTTCAGGCGATTTCGGGGCCGCTCAGCCCTTCAGGGCCTGCAGGGCCTCCTGCTCCGAAGGATAGATGAGCAGCAGCGCATCAATGCCCAGCTGCTGGATCACCTTCAGCACCCGCATGTCAATTTCGCAGAGCGCGAATTTCCGGCCGCTCTTCTCGCTGGCCTTGTGATAGTCCAGCAGCGCGCCGATCGCCCGGCTGTTCATGTACATGATGCGACTGCAGTTGAGCAGCGTTGCGCTGTTCGACTGGTCCTCCAGATGCTTGCGCATGGCCTGGTCAAAAGCCTCCACCGAAAATGCGTCAATCGCTCCGGTGGCCTGCACCACCAGCACCCCGTCTTCCGTGCGCGTGTCGAGGGACAATCCCTTTTTCTGCAGCGCGCTGACCGCATCTTCGCGCGTGACGAAGACGCGAATGAGCGACGGAATGCCCAGCTGCTGAAGACTGCTCATAACCGCGGGGGGTACGCCGCAGAGGACAAACTTGCCGGTGCCGAGCTTGGTCTGCCGGTTGAATTCCAGCAGCATGCCCATTCCACGGCTGTTGATGAAGGTGACTCCGCTCAGATCAAGAACGATTTTCTTGTTGCGGCTCCGCACCTGAGCGCCGACTTTTCTGTTAAGAATGTCCGACGTGGTCATGTCAATTTCGCCGCTGCACACGGCCACAATCACGTCCTCATTCTGTTCCAGATCAATCTTCAGCTTTTCCGAATCCATGGCACCTCTCCATTCTGAATAGCCCGACTATAGCGGCTTTTGAACTCTGCGCAATGCCTTTCTGCGCCTTCGGCGGAATAACATATTCCGGAATTTTCAGCATTACGGGGTTGCAATATCCGGAAAATTTAATATTTTCTGGCGGGACCGGTAACGAATGCGGTGATGGATTAACAATATAACAGGGGCGGAATGATGGTGAAATACTGTGGACTCTGGATGCTGGCGGTTCTGATGATGCTCTCGCTCACGGCTTGTGAGGATCTTTATCCCTTTCTTTATGACGATGATGATGACGACTCCGGCGGCGCCGTCGCCGCGGCGCCGGCGGGCGAGAGTACGGCCCGGAAGTCCACAGACCGCTCTGCCGAGCAGGACAGCGATGACCGTGACGACAGCCCGCCGCCCGCCGACACGAGCGGGTCTCCCGGAAGCGTGCCCGCGGATTTTGCGGGAGTGGTCTGGCTGCACGCGAATGTGTCGGGCTGGGCCCAGACGGCCAGCCTGAATGCCAAAGTGAGCGGAGGAAACATTGTGCTGAACTACGACAAGGCCCATTCCTGGCCCGAGGTCAGCGCCGGAGGAACCCGCGTGGTGGCCAACCCCTGGGTGTTTGTCTGGGAAAACGGGAAGTGGTATGCCGCCACGTTTGAATGGCTGCGCAAAGGACAGACCAGCAAGCCGGCAGGAACAGTTCACGGCAGCCACATCAAGAAGGCGCCCCTGGATGATTTTGTTCCGCAGAGCGGCGTCCGCTACGGCTTCATGGTCAGCGGCCTCGCGCGCGACAGCACACGCAGCGTGCAGGAGCGCAGCAACGTGGATATGGTCACCTGGCCCTAGGCCCCGGCCAGCATCTCGCGGGCATGCTTGAGCGTGACGCTGGTCAGCTCGCGGCCGCCCAGCATGCGCGCGACTTCCTCCACGCGGCTTTCGCCGTCCAGCGGGAGCACGCTGGAAACCGTGCGGCCGGACCGGACCTGTTTGGAAACCGCATAATGCCG
>Ga0116143_10001061_pt1 | contig 34708 bp, 9 predicted proteins | sample AD_UKC034_MetaG_FD_89745 | JGI IMG/M metagenome (GOLD analysis project Ga0116143, IMG submission 89745) | Active sludge microbial communities of municipal wastewater-treating anaerobic digesters from USA - AD_UKC034_MetaG | ecosystem: Engineered > Bioreactor > Anaerobic > Digestate | place: USA... | reverse complement strand
GGCCTCGGACCGTAGTGGAAGCGCACCACCCGCCCGAACCACGGCACCCAGCCAGGGTCGAGGTCGAGCCCGGCGCGGCGCACGCGCAGGTCGGTCTGGTCCATCCCCAGCCAGACGTCCGCATGGGTGGAGGTGAGGTCGAGCCGGGCCGGGCGCAGGCACAGGCTGGCCGGGCCGATGCCCGCTTGCAGGCGCAGGTGGCGGCGGCAGGCGGCGAGCCAGGCGGCGGCCGCGACCGCGGGTTCGCCGGGCGGCGGTGGCGTGCCCAGCCGCCATGCGGGATCGTCCTCCGCCAGCTGCAGGCGGTGCAGCAAGTGGCCGAGGAGGTGGACGGGCAGGGTGGCGGCGTGCTGCGGATGGGCGTCCAGCCATTCCGGCAGGCCGAGGCGTTCGAGCACCGGGAGCAGGAAGAGCAGGCCTCCCGCCGCGGTCGGCTGGGAGAGGGCGAGCGTGTGGGGGCGGGCGGGCGCGTCGGGACGGCGCGCGTGCGGTGCGCGGCGCGTCGGCGCAGCGTCCGCCGGCGCCGCCGCCCGCCCGGCGGCCTGCGCTGCGGCGACCGCCGCGGGCGGGAGGTCGCGCCGCTGCCCCGCACCGCCGCCGTCCGGCTCTTCGCTTTGCGCGATCGCGGGCGCCTGCGCGGCCGCATGCGGTGTTTGCCTGTGGCGGGGGCGCTCCGGCGGGGGGGGCTGCTGTGCGCCGGACTCCCGCAGGGGCAAGCTGCGCCCGCCGTCGCGCCCGCCGTCGTGGTCGTCGAGGGCGCCCGGCCCTGCCGTCTCCTGCAGGCGCGTGCGCCCCTGCGCCTGCGGCTTGGTTCCCGGTTCTGCCCCGGGGCGGTGGTCGCCGAGCGCGTGGGGCGGCCGTGTCGCGGCTGCAGAGCCGGCGGTGCCCGCAATGTCCTCCGGCGGCGGCGAGGCGGGCCCCGCTGGCGCGTCCCGGGTCAGGGACTCGGCGAGCTGGCGGCGGGCGTCGGTGGGCGGGAAGGTGGTCCGCACCCATCGCAGGAGCGTGCGTCGCGCATCCGCGTCCGCGCCGTCGTCCGGGAGCGCGCCGCGCCGGGCGCGGACGCGGGCGGCCAGCAGCGCGGCTTCGTCCGCGCCGAGCGCGAGCAGGAGGCGGGGCGCCGCGCCGGCGGCGAGCAGCGCGTCCCACCAGCACGCGAGCGCGACCGGCGCCTCCTCGCGGCGGGCGAGCGAGAGGGCGACCCGGCGCAGGCCGGCGCGTACGCCTTCTTCCGGCCGGTAGCCCGGCACCGCGAGGGCCCAGCACCATGCGCGCGCGGGGCGACCGCCGAGCAGCTGCGTCGTGAGCGCAAGGTGGGCCTCCAGGGCGTCGGCGAAGCGCACGGCCGACGCCCTGGCGAGCCGGGCGTCATCGCTCTCCGCTCCCGCCACCGCGGCTGTCGCGCGACAGGCCGACTCCAGCCCGAGCGCCACCTGCTGCGGCGAGGCCTGCGCGCCGAATGCCGGCAAGCGCAGCCGCCGCACCAACAGCAGCTCGCCGCCGTCGCCGGGGAGGCTGGCGGTGCGCAGCGCATCCTCGATGAGCAGGCCCGCACGCCGGGCCCCCGCGGCGTCGGGCGCGCGGATGCCGAGGTGGCGGACACGGCGCTCGGCGATCATGGCGCTAGCCCTGGCGGGTCCCTGCCATGGTGCCGGCAAGCGCGACCGGGCTGGACGAGTCGATGAAATGCACCCGCGTCTCGACCGCGAGCGCGATCGCGTCGCCCTCGACCCGGGTCACCACGGCGGCGGCCGTGTTGCCGGCGAGGTCCTCCACCGTGGCGCGCGCCACCACGCGGTCGGCCTGGTAGATCAGCGCCTGCATGCCCACCCGGAGCCGCAGCGGCTCGGTGACACGGATCGGCAGGCGGATGCCCGGCCGGGCGGTGACCGGCTCGGGCAGGCGCCCGGACAGGATGCGATCGACCGGCGCATGGCTGGCGAGCAGCAGGGTCATGTGCACGATGTCGTTCATCAGCGCCTCGGCTTCGACGTCGCCCGCCCGCATCTGGCCGAACAGCCAGTCCGCCAGGGACTGCAGGCGGCGGCGCTCGGTGAAGTCGATCTCGCCCCAGCGCGCCAGTCCGGCCAGGTTGCGCAGCTGCGGCGTCGCGTCGAACTGCGACAGGCGCTCCGCCCAGTCGAGGCGGATCGACGGCGGCACCGCGCAGAACGCCTCGTGCAGGCAGGTGGCGATGCCCGACAGTTCGTCGAACAGCGCCGCGGCCCGGCTCGCCACCGCGCCGCTGCCGTGCTCGCCGTCGATCAGGTCGCCGAGCGAGACGAACTTGTCGGCCTCGTCGCGCGCCTGTTTCCAGCCCAGGGTGGCGAGCGCGGCGAGGTCGATGCGGGTGCTCGCCGTGCGCGCCTGCTGCACGGCCTGCACGCGCCGGCCGTGCAGGCCGGCGATGGCGGCGGGCACGCCCTTGGCTGGCGTGTCCGCGGGCTGGGCGGCGAGCTTGAGCGCGTGGAGCTGGCTGCGCAGTTGTGCGCTCTGCAGGGCCTTGATGAGCAGGTCGCTGCGGTCGAGGCGGTCGAGCAGCGCCGGTGCATGGGCGAACCAGCGCGCCGGGGCCTCGCGCACCGTGGCGAGCAGCTCGCGCAGCGCGTCGGGAGCGTCCTGCCGTGCGTGCAGGCAGCTCGGCACCGCGGGCGCGAGCAGGCCGGGGTCCAGGCTGCGCTGGGCGGTGGGCAGGATCGACTCGGCCTCGCGCGGACGCTGGTAGGCGATGAAATGGACGTGGTCGCGCAGGATGCGGCTGCGGCGGTCGTTGATCGCCGCCAGGCGCGCCTCTTCCTCCGCGATCAGGGCGCGCGTCACCGCCACGTCGTGGCGTGCCTCGGCCAGCTCGTCGCCGATCGCGCGCAGGCGGTTCTCGAGGGCGCGCGCGCTGCCGCGCAGGGCGTCGAGCACACGCTGGCCCGCCGCGATCGCATCGCGGTAGCGCTTGATCCGGCCTTCGAGCTGGCGCATCAGCGCCACCGTGTTGTCGGCGAGATCGGTGCCGTCGGCAAATTGGGTGGCTTCGTCGACCCGCACGCGCAGCGGCGTGCGCAGCAGCAGCGGCATCCGCCACGGCTCGCGCAGCAGCCTCGTGAATGCCAGGTTGCGCGGGCGGGCGTCGAGCAGGGCCTGGTCCTCCGGGTTGTCGCTGTCGATCGCCGGCAGGCGCACGTTCTTCTCGAGCTCCTCCGCGCTGGCGTAGAACAGCGCCGGGTCGCCGCGCGTCCCGTAGAGGTCGATGTCGAGGAACAGGCCCGGCACCTCGCCGCCGTCCTCCGCGGTCAGCGCCAGCGCGTGCGCGGTGAGCGCGCTCACCGCAGCGTGGCGCGTGGCGGTGGTGTAGTCCTTGGCTTCGGTCGCGCGCGGTGCCTGCAGGCGCTCGGCGATGCTGACCGTGCGCACCTCCGCCCGCCCGACCACGGGAGCGCCGCCGGTGACGTCGGATGGCAGGAAGGCGCCCGCGGCGGAGACCGTGTAGCGGGGCTCGCTGACCGCGCGGATGAAGAGCTTGGTGTCGGCCGACTTGTCGATCTCCAGCGTGCGCTTGTCCGCGCGCGTGGCGTCCGCGACGGCCTCGGTCCCGCCCCCGATGCGCAGGCCCGCGCCCGTCGTGCCGGGCAGCGCGCTCCTGGCGGGGGCGGTGGCGCCGCCGTCCGCGCTGGCGCCGGGTGTGGCGGCCTCCGCCTTGAGCTCGTCGAAGAAGCCGGCGATGCGTGCGCTGGAAGCCACCGCGGTCTCGGACTGGGCGATCGCGGCCAGCGCGGGCGATACCGCCAGGCGGGTGGCGGCCGAGGTGCCGAGGATGATCTGGCGCACCCGGTAGATGTCGGTCTGGACCTTGACGAAGTTGAAGTCCACCAGGTCGTCCGCGCGGTCGGCGCGCGCCTTCAGGAAGGCGATGAAGCCCCCCAGGCCGCGCTGGAAGATCTGGTAGCGCTCGTGCACCGACAGCGCGCCCAGCAGCGGATCGTCGTAGAGCGCGAGCGCCGCCGCGACCTGGCCCCTGGGGCCGGCCGAGGTGGGGGCGAGCAGGTCGCGTGCGCCGAGGAAATGCCATGCGCCGAGCTGGCGCGCGCCGGCGGGCAGGCTGCCCGCGAACCACGGCCGCTCGTTGCCGTCGGCGTCGAGCACGCCGGTGGCGCCGAAGCAGGCCCCGCCGCCGGCGAGCAGGAAGCGCATGCCGCGCACCTCCAGCCCTTCCATGCCGATGCCGGCCGTGCCGCCCGCCGGCACGAGGAGCCGCACCCAGCGCGCGGGGCGCGGCAGGGCGCCGGCGCGCGTGCGCACGAGGTTTGCTGCGCTCGCGCCGGGGATGCGGTCGAGCCCCCACCATGCCTGGTGTCGGCCCTGGCTGCTGTGCCATTCGAGCAGGACTTGCACGGGCGGTGCGTTGGGGTCGAGATGCACCCACGCGTACAGCGACTCGCCGGCGTCGGCGCGCAGCACGGCCGTCGCGCCGTCGAGGCCGTATTCGGTGATGCCGCCGTCCGCCGCGGCCGGCGCCGCATGCCCGCCGCCGGCCGGTGCGCCGCGTCCGTCCGCCGGCTCGACGCCGTCGATGCGCTCGAAGGGCGCCCACAGGTCGTTGTGGGTGAGCAGGGTCCAGGCTTCGTCGCCGCCGCTGCGGGCATCGGCCGGTAGCACGCCGCAGAACCACTTCCGTGCATTGCCGTCCGCCGCGCGGCTGCCGGTGATGCCCCAGGCCGCGCGGCCGTCGAAGAGGGTGAACGCCATGCCGTCGACCTCCTGCGCGTCGAGCCCGACGAGGGCGGCGGGGATGCGCAGCTCGACCCAGCGCCCGCTCGGCGGCAGCTCGCCGATGCGGGCATGGGCGGCCGTGCCCGCAGCTCCCCAGGGGATGAGGTCTTCTCCCCACCACGCGCGGTGTTCCCAGTTGCCCGCGTGCCACTGCAACATCAGCGTGCGTGGCGGCTGCTCCGGGTCGAGGTAGACCCAGGCGAACAGTTCGCCGCCGGCAGCCACGGCGAGCGTCTCGGTGGCCGCTTCGAAGAAGTGCTGGTGGATGCCGTCGCGCAGCGTCGCGCGATGGCCGCCGCCTGCGGGGGGCGGGCCCCAGGGCGCGAGCGACTCGGGCTCGAGCGCCTCGGCGTCGGCGGCGATCTCCGGCACCGCGAGGCTGCGCCCGCTGATCGCCCGTGCCAGTAGCGCGGCGCGCGTGCGCAGGCCCTGGCGGGCGCCGAGCTGGCGCGCGCGCGCCAGCGTGAAGGCCGCCAGGGTGGCGGCGAACTCGGGGTCGATCAGCTCGCGGATCAGCAGGCGCGGCTCGAACACCGCCTGCGGCACCGGCACCAGCAGACGCACGCGTTCGCCGAGGCTGGTGTCGAGGGGGGCGAGCGGGGCCGCCTCGGCAAGCGCGGCGTCGAGCTGCTCGCTCGGGATCGGTGCCGCGTCGAGCTCGAATCCGCCGGGGAAGAAGTCGCTGCGCAGGCTGTCGAGTTCGAGCACATGTGCAGGCAACAGGCCGAAGGGCGGTAGGCGGGCGAAGTCCGCGCCGAGGCTGGCGGGCGGCGGTGGCGGGTCGCCGGCCGCGGCGATCTGCTCGGCGAGCTGTTCGATCTGCGCCTGCCACAGCGCGGGCAGGCGCCAGTGTGTGGCGAGGCCGCCGGCACCGCCGCCCATGCGCGGCCAGCGCGCGCGGGCGCCCGCCCGCACCACGCTGGCGCGGTCGAGGAAGAGCGGGGTCCAGTCCGCGGCGCAGGCCACCAGGCCGAGCGCCACGCCCCATGGTGCCCAGGGCAGCTGCGCATGCTCGCCCAGGCCGCGCTCGGCCTCGAAGATGCGCCAGGCGATCAGGTTGCGCCAGCGCCCGGCGCCTGCGGGCGGCAGCGGCGGCAGGCTGCGCCACTCCTCGGGCCAGGCGTACCAGAGCAGGCGGGCAGCGTCACCGCTGCGCCAGTCCTCGAAGGCGGCGCCGCCGTCGCCGGAGCAGGCGTCGAGCGGGCAGGGGTCGGTGAGATCGAACTCGCCGATGCGCTCGCTGGCGACCGGCTGCAGCACGAGGATGCCGACCCGCGGCAGGGCCGCCGGGGCCGCCGCGACCACCTCGCCGAGCGCCGGGCCGACGATCTTGCCTGCGAGCACCGCGCCGCCGCCACCGGCGCCGCCGAGGCCGGAGAAGGCCGAGGGATCGGCCACCACCGGGAGGCTTCCGAGCTCGAATTCGTGGGCGCGGGCGACGTGCACATCCTCGCCGCTGGCGCCGAGGCCGTTTCCCTGCATCAGCGCGATGCGGCTGCCGCCGAGGCCGCTGCCGACATCGGCGAGCGCCGTCTCCAGTCCCTGCACCACGCCCGCGGTGAAGGCGCGGCCGCGCAGGGCGACGTGGGCCGCGGCCCAGTCCTGGCGGGCGGACAGCGTGGGGCCGGTCAGCGTGCGACCGGCAAACAGGTTGGGCCGCCGCAGCCACCAGCGCGCGGCCTCGGCGGCGTCTTCGGGAGCGAGGGCGAGGATGCGCTCGCCGGGGAGCGGATGTCGGATCGGGCGGATGCTCACGATTCACCTCCAGGCGTCAGGTGCCGCCGCTGGTCGGCTTGCGCCGGCGTGGCGCGGGCTTGGCGGGCGCGGGGGCCGCAGGCGATGGGGCCGCGGGCGCGGTCGCCGGCGGGGCTGCGGCACCGCGCCGGCGCCGGCCCGAGGGCGAGGTCGCGGCCGCTGCGGCGGCGGGGCTCGCCGAGGCCGCCGGCACGGCGGCGGACAGCGTGCGCGCAACCGGCGCCACGTCGGCGGCGGGCGGGGTGTCGGTAACGGGCGGGCGCAGCGGCTGCGGGCGTAGCAGCTTGCGCGCGAGCGGCGCGAGCTCTTCCGCGCTCGCGCTGGCCGCCGCGCGATCGGCGCCGCGCCAGTCGGCCTCGCCGCTGGCGAGCTCGCGCAGCGCGGTCTTGCTCGGTGCGGTGTCTGTGCGCGCCGTCTCGAGCCGCACCAGGCCGTCACCGACGCCGGGCGCGGAGAGTTCGGCGGCCACTCTCAGCACGGCCGCCTGGTCCACGCTCCCCGCGCGCGTCAGCTCGCCGATCGCCGCCGCGGTCAGCGCGGGAGAGTCGGCGAAGCGGGGGCTGGCGAGCAGGCTGTTCACCTCGACCGCCGCGCGCGGCGTGGCGGTGGCCAGCACGCGCTCGAGCGCGCCGTCGAGGCCGAGGCCGCCGAGCCGGGGGCGCAGGTCGTCCATGCGGTCGAGGCCGGCGAGGCGGATCGCCTCGCCGGCGAAGGCGTCGCGGTAGGCGAGGTTGCGCCGGCGCACGAACCACAGCGTGGGCAGCGCGGCCAGCCGGGCCCATTCGGCATCGGCCGGATCGCTCGGTGCGGAGGGCGGCAGGGCGCGCGGAATGCGCAGCTGCTGCAGGATCTCCAGCGGCTTGCGGGTGGCGACGAGGTTGATCGCGGCCGGGCGCAGGGCGCGGAGACGGTCGGCGAGGCGTGCGGACACCGCGCGCCACTCGTTGCGCGGCACCGGGGCGAGGATCAGCACCGCGGTCGACTCCAGCGTGTCCGCGGCGGCGGTGAGGTCGATCGGCGGCAGGCTGAGCGACTCCTCGACCAGGGCCGGCAGCTCGTCCTCCGGGATGATGGAGAGGTCCACCGCCATCTCGGCGGGGAAGTAGCGCTGGGTGAAGTCGCGCACGTCGATCATGCCGGGCGGGATCGGGCCTGCCGAGGGCAGCAGCGCGAAGCGCTCGCGCGCGGCGAAGCCGCGGCCGCCGTTGGCCGCGAGCGCATCGGCGAGGTGGAGCTGGTGCTGCAGCAGGTGGGCGAGCCGCAGCGCGCGCGGGGCGTGGCCGAGGCCGGGCAGGTCGGCGCGGTCGGCGCCCAGCTCGCGGCGCACCAGAGGGGTGTCGATCCACACCGGGACGTTGTTCTGCAAGGCGATCATCGCCAGCGCCAGCACGTTCGAGGACAGCGCGCGCGCGCCATCCCCGGCGAAGATCGTCGCTGCGGCGCGGCCGCGGCGCGCGTCGAGCGCGTCGGCGGCGCCGTCGTCGTTCCACGGCACCAGCACCACGGCGGTGGCCTCGACGATGTCGGCGTCCTCCACCGTGCGCGGGCCGGTGATCGTGGTGGGGTAGGCGCCCACCGGGTTGTCGGTGAACTCCACCGGGCGCAGCGCGAGCACGAACAGGCCCGTGCGGTTGCGCAGCGGTGGCTGCGCGATGCGGCCGAGCCCGAAGCGGGCGGAGAGCTGCTCGGCATGGGGGATGTCGCCCAGGCGCACGCTCGCCGCGCGCGGCAGCACCACGAGCTCGCCCGCGGGGGTGACGCCGTGGCCGGGGGCGATCTCGATGCGGTCGCCCTCGCCGCGGCTGACCTCCAGGCCGCCGGCCACGCCGCTGCCGGCGGCGCGACCGAGGTCGGCCTCGCGTGCGAGAATGTATTGCTGGTCGCGGATCAGGTCGCGCGCGGCGAGGAAGCGGCCGTCGAAGTAGCGCGGGCGTTCTCGCCGCGGGTCCTCGATCAGCACGCCGGCGGCGCGCAGCGCGGCCACCTCGGCTGCGGCGAGCGTGGGGCGGGCGGTTGCGGTCCTCAGGTCCATGGTGAATCCTCCGGCGCGCCCGGGGGCGCGCGCATCGGCAGGCGGGTCGGCTGCCGGGTTGTCATCGTTCTCTCGCTCCCTCGCCGCCTCACAGGCCCGCGCCCAGGGCGCCGGCCAGCAGGCCCAGGTGCGGCAGGATGCGTCTCCCCCAGTTGTCCACGATCACCGCGCCGGTGCGCTCGGGTGGATTGCCGGCGCCGACGGCGACGAAGACGCGGGCGAGGAAGATCGCGGTGGGGTCCAGGCTGGGCGGGTGGCCGGGCGGACGCGGCAGGTCGCCGTTGGCGTCGAGCTGGCCGGCGAGGCTGGGCCAGGCGTCGAGCACTGCGTCCTGCAGGGCGTCGCGTCGCGCCGCGGGGTCGAGCGCCGAGAGGTCGGGGTCGCGCAGCGGCAGGCCGTCGAAGTCGTCGTCGAGGCCGTCGCCGCGCAGCACCAGGTGCAGCTCCCAGCCGTCGCGCAGGCGCGCGGTCTCGACCGCGTCGAGGGCGTCGAAGGGGCCGCTGGCAAACGCGGGGGCGAGCGCCTGGCGGCAGGTGACGAAGCGGATGAAGGCGTCCGCGATCACCGCCCGCGCGGGGAGCGCTTCGGCGCCGGCGCGCAGGCGCGCGCTGGCGAAGCGGGCGGGATCGTCGAGCGCGGCGCGGCGCAGGTCGTCGCCGCCGTCGCGCGCGAGCTCGGTGGCGAACCAGCGCTCCAGGCGCAGGCACACCGGCACGCCCAGCTCCACGAGGCGGCCGAGGCGGTCGACCGCGAGCCCCGGGGCCACGCGCAGTTCCTCCTCGTGATCGGTGCCTGCGGGGCGGTGGAGCACGCGCAGGCCGGCCAGCGTGCCGCCCCCGTGCAGGCCGATCGCGCCGAGGCTGCCGTCGCCGGCGTCGAGGCTGCCTGCGGGCAGGCGGCGCGCGCCCGCGCCGGTGGCGAAAGCGAGCGCGCGTGCGAGGCGGTTGCGGTGGTAGGTCTGCTCGTCGGCGAAGTCGCGCGCGCCCAGCAGCATGCCGGTGGCGTAGTGAGGCCGCGCTGCGGCGGGCAGCGCATAGAGGGGGTCGTCCGCAGGCGGACGCGCTGGGCTGTTCATGTGTCGCTCCTCGGCGGGCGCGGCTTGGGCGGCCGCGCCGCCCTCGGTCGGACGGGCGTGCTGTCGATGCGGGGCCGGGTCGGGATCGTCGGTGTCAGGACCCCGGTGTCCAGGATCGGCCGGGTCGGATCGAGGATCGTGCGCTGGATGCTGACCTCGGCGATGACGGGGGCGCTCTTCTCGCCCGTGTCGGTGAGCACGACGAGCTGGAAGCGGTGGACGCCGACCGCCAGCCCGGCGTCCACCCTGATGGTCGGCTCGCGGGTCGTGATCGGCTGTCCGCGCACGAAAGTGGCCATGGTTGTGCTCCGCTGACGGGGCCGGTGGCGATGCGCTCAGCCCTGGCCGAGGTAGGTCCACAGGTAGGTGGTCACCTGGCCGCCGCCGAGGTCGAAGGACCTCGTGCCGTCGAGCATGAAGCTCTGGCCGAGGCTGACCGAGCGCGGCGCGTTCAGCACCGCGGTGGGCGCCTCGGTGTCGGCGACGATGACCACCACGTCGTCGGGGATGGACTGGTTGCCGGCGTCGTCCACCACGACGAGGCGGAAGGTGTGGCGGCCCAGGGCGAGCGGACGCTGCGGCGACAGCGTGACCTCCACGGTCGGGGTCTCGGTCTTGACTTCGGTGTTGATGATGAACTCGGCCATGATCGGCTCCTTGGTGGGCGAAACGGTTTGAACGAGGCTAGTCGAGCAGCCGCCAGCGGTATTCGGCGAGGTGCTGGCCGGGCGGTGCGAGCGAGGCGCTGCCGTCGAGCACGAAGCTGCGGCCGTGGGTGACCCGGAGGTCGGGGCCGGCGTCGGCGGACGGCTGTATGGCCCCGGCGGCGGAGGCTGCGCCCGACAGGCGCGGATCCAGGCTGCCGACGCCGAGCACGCGGTCGCCGCGGCCGAGGGTGGATTGGTCCGCCCTCGCGGGCTGGGGCGGTCGGGCGGGGCCGAGCCACGTATCGACGCCGACCAGGCTCGCGACACCCACGAGCAGCGGCCAGCTGGCCTGCTCGATCTGCACGTCTACGTGGGCCGGCGCCTCGAGCTCGACGATGCGGCGCAACAGGCCGAGCTCCTCCGCGCTGCGTTCACCGTGCAGCAGCACCAGGCTGCGGTAGGCGAGACGGTCGTGGAAGGCGAGGACGGCCGTGCGCTCCGCGTTGTCGGCGACCTCGTCGCGGAACAGTGCCAGCAGCTCGAGGCGTTCGGCTTCGCCCAGCACCAGCGTGTCGCCGACCACCGAATTGCCGCTGACGACCAGGCCGGGAAGCAGCGGGTCGTCCTCGACGTTCAGATCGACGCCGAGCAGCGTCGACATCAGCCGGCGCAGGCGGAAGCCTTCGAGCACCGCGATCCGGCCTTCGCGCACCCCGCCGCCGCTGGCGAGGTCGAGCGCCAGCAGCAGGCCGCGGCGGGTGCCGTGGAAGCGCGCGAGGTCGGCCGCCCGGCGCAGCCAGTCGCGCCGCCGCGGCGCGGGCAGCGCGGCGTCGAAGGCCACGCCGATCCAGCCGCCCAGCCAGTCGAGCGCGGGCTCGGCGGTGACGTCGGGGTCGCTCGCCAGATGGGCGGCGGCGACGCGGTCCTCCAGCACCGTCAGCCAGCCTTCGACGTTGCCGAGGAAGCGCTCGAGGAAGTCCGCCGGCGTGCTCTGCGGCGCCAGGGGCGACATCGGCGCGTCGGCGGCGGGGCCGAACTCGGTCTCGCGGTACAGCCGCGGCAGGTAGTGGTCGCGGTAGGAGAAGCGCGGGCCGTGGATGCGCAGCGCGGCGATCTCGGGCGAGTCACGGCCGTTGCCGTACAGGCTCAGCCGCACCCACAGGTAGCGCCCGGCGAGCGCACGCACGCGCCGGCTGCTGCGCTGCACGAGGGCGGTCCACAGGCCGGCGCGCCCGGGCTGCGGGGCGCCCCAGGCGCCCAGGCCGGGGTGGCCGGGCAGCTCGGAGGGCAGGCGCTCCCAGGCGGCGTGCGGCACCGCGCCCGCGGGCAGGTCTGCTTCCGGAATGTCGCCGAACACGTGCGGATGCCAGTCGGTGGCTCCGTCCGGGACGGGGTCGGCGGTGGTGGCCAGCCAGGCGATGAAGCCGCAGCCGGCGGGCAGGCGCGCTTCGGCGTAGAGGCGGTGCCAGACCGTGGCCTGGTTGCCGCTGTCGATCAGGTGTGCTGGCCGGGCGTGTTCGGTGGGAATCGTCGGATCGGCGGGGGCGAAGCTGGCGGCCTCGCCCCTGCGTGCCAGGTGCGAGACCGAGAGCCGGTGCAGCGGCTCGAGCGCCGGGCCGGCCACCGCATAGCGGGGCGGCTGGTCGAGGCGATGGGCGAAGGGCGCCTCGATCGCCTCGGGCTGCAGCGGATACACGTCGCCGCTTGCGACCAGGCTGGTCGCCGCGCCGGTGGTGCGCGGCACGAAGACCGGCGCGTCGCGGCGGCCGGGCACGCGCACGACGACCCGGCCGTCGCCGAGCCAGTCGAGCGCGTAGGCGAAGCGCACGCCGGTGAGCGCCTGCGGGGCGCCGACCGTGCCCGCGGCGTCGATCAGGCGGAGCCGGCATTCGCCGTCGCCGAACCAGGACAGCAGCAGCGGGCGCCCGTCTTCGGCGACCGCCATCGCCTGTGGCCGCTCGCCGGCCGGCCAGGCGAGAGGATCGAGCACACGCATCACGAGCGGCGACGGATTCTCGGGCTGCGGGCGGAAGGTCCCCGCCGCGTACTCGGCGGCCGGTCGCGCGACCGCCATGCAGCCGGCGAGGCGGGCCAGCCGCCCGCTGCCGCGTTCGAGCAGCCAGGCGCCTGCGCCCGGCGCCGCGGCGACCCGCCAGGCCTGGAAGCCGGGGGTCGGCAGCAGCGCATCGGGCCAGCGCCCGCGCAGGTCGTGCAGCAGCAGACGCTCGGTGAGCGCGACCACGAGCACGTCGTCGTGGCCGATGGCGAAATCGCGCGGGCGTTCGGGCAGGGCGAGCAGCGTGGCCGTGCCGGGCAGGTGGCTGCGCGCAAGCAGCGCGCCGGCGCCCTCGTCCCACCAGGCGTGCGCGCCCTCGCGGTCGATCGCCATCGGCAGGCGCTCCAGCGCCGCGGTGGCGATGGCCGCGGCGTCGTCTGCCGTCGCCCCCAGGCTGCGCTCGCTGGCCAGGTGCAATGCACGGCAGCCGGGGCGATGATCGACGTGCTCGAGCCAGGGCCAGTGGGCCGCGTCGGCGAGCAACCAGAAGCGCTGGCGGTTGGCGTCCATCAGCACACCTCGGGTACGACCGGCACGGCGACCGCGCTGTCGTCGGCGAAGGGGTTGGGCAGCGCAGCGAGCGAGGACGGCGCGGCGTTCGCGCCGCTGCCGGGCACGACATCGACGACCAGCACGCCGAGCAGCTCGGGCAGCTGCCAGGGGCTGAGGTCGAGCTGCTGCGAGCCGTCCGCAGTGTTGCGGGTGAGCAGTCGCCAGGCAGGTGTGCCCTCGGTCCCGCCGCGTTCGAACAGGTTCAGGCCGGCGACCTCGGCGACGCCGGCGACGCGCGAGATCTCCACCTCGAGCTCGCGCTCGCGCACCGCCCTGCGCAGCGGCCAGCCCGCACCGCCCGGCCCGTGGGGCGGCAGCGGCCAGAGCAGGCGGCGCAGGGTCTCGCGCACCTCGAACAGGACCGCTTCGCGGGCGAAGCCGTCGCGGATCACGACCGCCACCGCCAGGCCGAGCGCGACATACTCGCAGCCGATCACGTAGCACTCGGTGGCGAGCGGGGTGCGTGCGGCGAGATGGGCATGCACGCGCTCGATGAAGGGGCGGTCGGGGCGGGGGTTGGGCGCGGGGCCGGGCGCACGCGCGGGCAGCACCATCACGCTGACCACACCGGGTACGTCGAAGCGCCGCTCGCGCGGTTTGAAGCGCGGCAGCACGTCGACGCGGCCGACCTCGGCGCCGGGCACCTCCAGCGCCAGGCGGCGGTAGTCCTCGGCGGTCACCGCGCGCTCGCGATGGCGGAGCAGCGCGGGGATGCGGCGCTCGGCGGCGGCGAGGGTCTCGGCGTCTTCACCACCCGAGGTGGGGAGGGGCTGGAGCACCTTGATCGCGGGCAGCGCGCGCCTGCTGCCGACGAGGCGCGCGCCGGCGACCTCGGTGAGGCTGCCCGCGGGCAAGTTGCCGGCGCGTCCTCCGCCGAAGCGGCCGTAGGCCAGGCGGATGCGCATCTGGCGCTCCGGCACGCGGCCGCGCACGCCGTCGCCGAAGCGCAGCGTGCCGGCCTCGGCGTCGAGCTCGAAGGCAGCCGCTTCGCGGGCGACCACGGCATTCACGGACAGCGCGGCGAGGTCGTCGACCCGCGTCCACCGGCGGTAGCCGCGGCCCGGTTCCTCCACCTCGATGCGCAGGCCGGCGGCGTCCACCGAGCCGGCGGGGAGCTGGAAGACCTGGTCGCCGGCACCGGTCGACACGCCCAGAACCCGGCCGGAGAGGGTGGAGCGCTGATCCACCTCCACCGCGTTGACGCCGACCCAGGCCAGCTTGAGGCTGTCGACCCCGCTGCCCGGGCGCGGACGCAGGCGCAGCCAGCCGATCAGGCGCGCGGCGCGCTCGGGGTCGTCGATCCGTGGGGGGTTGTCGCCGACGCCGGCGCGCGGGTTCTCGCCGACGTCGTTGGACGGGGCCCAGATCAGCGCCTCGTCGGGCATGGGCAGGCGCAGCACGCCGGGCCGGGTGAGCCCGGCGGTGGTGTCGTCGGCTTCGCCCGGCAGCGGCTCGAGCGTCAGGTAGTCGGCGTCGATGCCGTTGGCGCTGCGGGTGACGATCTCCCACATCACCGGCACGCGGGCGCGCGGCCCGATCTCCTCGAACAGCGCCGGCGCGGCGATCGCCGGCACCACGCCCACCGACAGCCGTGCGGTGCTGCCGCTGTCGCCGCCGCCGAGGGCGCGGCGCGCGGCGGCGTTGACCGCGGCCTGCTGCTCGGGCCGTGCCGCCGGGGCGAGCAGGGCGAGCCAGAGCGCGTGGTCGAGGCTGGCGGCGAAGACGTCCACGCCCTCGCCTGCCGCCTGGCCGTTCTCGAACAGCGGCGCGACCAGGTAGCCGCGGGCGGCGCCGTCGATGCGGTGCACGCGCTGCAGGCCGTCGATGACTTCGGCGAGCCGGGCGCGCTCGGCTTCGCCGAGTGGCTGCTTGTAGCAGGCCTCGGCGACGATCGGCAGCACGGTGGTCTCGGCGAGGGTCTCGAAGGGCACGGGCGCCTTGATCGTCGCGCCGGCGGCCAGCGTCAGGCCGTCGAGCTCGGTGGGCTGGGCGAAGCCGAGGCCGACGACGGCGGTGGCGGGCTGCGCCGGGCGCAGGCCCTGGCCGAGCAGCTTCAGGAACACCAGGCGCTGGCGCTCGGGGATGAGGTTGGCGCGGTAGAGCAGCGCGTCGCCCAGCCAGGCGAAGAGCTCGAGCAGCGTGCGCCCCGGGTCGCCCAGGCGCGGATGCGTCCATTCCGGGGTGTGCGCCGGGATGCGCGCGAGCAGGTCCTCGAGCAGGTCGTCGAAGCTGCGGTCGTCGAGGCGCGGTGGCAGGATCGGCATGTCAGCCCTCCTCCAGTCGGACGGTGACCGCCACGGCGTCGGCGGCGCCGGAGCGGGCGAGACGGTAGGCGATCTCCACCCGGAGCTCGCTCGGGCGCTCGGGGACTTCGAGCACATCCACGCGGTCGAGCAGGATGCGGCGCTCCCAGCGGCTCAGCGCCGACATCGTCCAGTCGTGGATCTGGCGGCGGGTGGAGAGGTTGTTGGGGGCGTGGAGCAGGCGGTCGAGGCCGGCGCCAAACTCCGGGCGCATCAGCTGCTCGCCGGGGCGGGTGCTGAGGATGACGCGGATCGCATGGCGCACGCTGGCCTCGAGGCCGGGCCAGTCGAGGCGGCCGTCGGCGTCGGGCACTGCAAACAGCGGCCAGCCGATCAGCGGGCGCGGAAGGGGCTCGTTCATTCGCCACCTCCACCCTTCTTCGGGAAGGGGATGCAGACCTTGATGAACATCATCCAGCGGAAGAAGAGATCGAACAGCGACAGGAAGATGTTGAGCACGATGAAGGCGCAGATCGTGATGACCGGGATGTTGAAACTGCACAGCCAGCCGAGATCCAGCCCGTTGCCCTCCGGCTTCCTGCCCTCCATCAGCTCGAGCGGATCGCCCGAGAGCAGGTGCTGCATCGAGGCCGGCACGGTGAAGGCCACGTTGGGCTTGAGCTTCTTCAGCATCTCGCGGTCGCTCGGGTCGGGCATCGCCACCTGCACCGGCGGCGCGCCGCCGCCTTCGAACCAGGGCGCGATCACGAAGCCGGGGCTGTAGGCGCTCCATACCGTGCGCGCGGGGCAGACCCCCTCCGGCTTGAGGCGCACGAAGGCGCGCAGCACGTAGCGCGCCTGCGGATCGTCGTAGCGCCCGGCCTGGCCGGCGAGCGCCTCGAAGCGCTGCAGCAGGCAGGCCGACAAGGCCTCGGCGAGCCGTCCGGCGGTGTCGGCGTCGAGCGCAGGCCACCCCAGCGGCATGGCGGGCGCGGGCGCCGCGTCCTCGCCTTCGAGCAGGATGCGGGCGGCGGTGCGCAGGAAGCTGCCCGCGGGCACGCTGCCTGCGACGGGCTTGCCGGCGGCGTCCGCCAGCGGCAGGCCGATGCCGTCGAGCACCGTGACCAGGGCCGTGGCCTCGGGGCCGTCCTCGAAGGCGCCGAACTCCACCGCGAGCTGGCGCAGCAGCAGCAGCAGGCGCTGCATTGCGCCGCGCTCCTCGGCGGCGGGCGCGCTGCGTGCGAGGCCGGCGAGCGCGGGCGTCAGGGGCTGGCCGGGGCGCGGGAAGCCGTCGCCGAGGCCGCGCAGCGGCCCCGCGAGGTGGGACTGGAAGGCGCTCGAGTGCGGTCCGAAGGTCTCGTCGTCCAGACGTGCCGCGCCGCCTTCGGCGCGCTCGCTGCTGGTGGTGGGCACGAGGCCGTAGAAGAGGGTCGCGCCGGCCGCGGCGCACACATCGGGCGGAGCCACGAACATCGGCATCACCGCCTCGGACAGCAGCGCATCGTCCTGCGCCTCCAGCACGGCGCGGATCTCGCGGTCGAGTGCGGGCTGGCCGGTCGATGGGCGCGCCAGCCGTCGCGCTGCCTCCGGGTCGTGGCGGGGGCACAGTGGCGTGGCGGCGTGTTCGACCCGGGCCCAGCCGCGCACGCCGTCGGCGGCGTGCATCCAGCCCTGCTTCAGCTCGCGTCCATCGGCGTCGCGGCGCAGGCGGCGGATCACCAGGCCGGCGGACTCCACCTTCGCCGGGTCGATGCGCGGGCGTCCGGGCGTGTCGCAGCGCGCCTCCATGACGGCGAGGTGGAACTGGCGCTGGACGGGCTGGAACAGCTTGAGGAGCGGCCGGCCTTCCGCGGCCTGGCGCAGCTTCTCGCGTGCGGCTTCGGCATCCGCGGTCTTGCCGGCGGTGGTGCGTGCGCCGGCCAGCCCGAGGCGGCCGCTGGCGGCGCGCAGGCGCTCGAACAGCCCGCGGCCGGCGCGGCGCGCGCTGTCGACGCCCGTGGCGAGCGCTTCGGCGCGGGCGAGGTCGTCGCGCAGCGCGATGCGTCCTGCCGGGTCGCGCAGGGCGGCGAGCACCGCCTCGATGAAGCGGTCGTCGCTGCGCTGCAGGATCGCCGGTGCGCCGCTGCCCTCATCCGGCCAGGCGGCGAGATCGCGTGGTGGCCCGAGCAGGACCTCGTGGGGATGGCTCACCATATGTTTCCCGCTCCTGGCGTGTAGCTGGTCGACACCACCGCGGTGGTGTCGACCAGCTACACGCCAGGAGCGGGAAACATATGGTGAGCCATCCCCACGAGGTCCTGCTCGGGCCACCACGCGATCTCGCCGCCTGGCCGGATGAGGGCAGCGGCGCACCGGCGATCCTGCAGCGCAGCGACGACCGCTTCATCGAGGCGGTGCTCGCCGCCCTGCGCGACCCGGCAGGACGCATCGCGCTGCGCGACGACCTCGCCCGCGCCGAAGCGCTCGCCACGGGCGTCGACAGCGCGCGCCGCGCCGGCCGCGGGCTGTTCGAGCGCCTGCGCGCCGCCAGCGGCCGCCTCGGGCTGGCCGGCGCACGCACCACCGCCGGCAAGACCGCGGATGCCGAAGCCGCACGCGAGAAGCTGCGCCAGGCCGCGGAAGGCCGGCCGCTCCTCAAGCTGTTCCAGCCCGTCCAGCGCCAGTTCCACCTCGCCGTCATGGAGGCGCGCTGCGACACGCCCGGACGCCCGCGCATCGACCCGGCGAAGGTGGAGTCCGCCGGCCTGGTGATCCGCCGCCTGCGCCGCGACGCCGATGGACGCGAGCTGAAGCAGGGCTGGATGCACGCCGCCGACGGCGTGCGCGGCTGGGCCCGGGTCGAACACGCCGCCACGCCACTGTGCCCCCGCCACGACCCGGAGGCAGCGCGACGGCTGGCGCGCCCATCGACCGGCCAGCCCGCACTCGACCGCGAGATCCGCGCCGTGCTGGAGGCGCAGGACGATGCGCTGCTGTCCGAGGCGGTGATGCCGATGTTCGTGGCTCCGCCCGATGTGTGCGCCGCGGCCGGCGCGACCCTCTTCTACGGCCTCGTGCCCACCACCAGCAGCGAGCGCGCCGAAGGCGGCGCGGCACGTCTGGACGACGAGACCTTCGGACCGCACTCGAGCGCCTTCCAGTCCCACCTCGCGGGGCCGCTGCGCGGCCTCGGCGACGGCTTCCCGCGCCCCGGCCAGCCCCTGACGCCCGCGCTCGCCGGCCTCGCACGCAGCGCGCCCGCCGCCGAGGAGCGCGGCGCAATGCAGCGCCTGCTGCTGCTGCTGCGCCAGCTCGCGGTGGAGTTCGGCGCCTTCGAGGACGGCCCCGAGGCCACGGCCCTGGTCACGGTGCTCGACGGCATCGGCCTGCCGCTGGCGGACGCCGCCGGCAAGCCCGTCGCAGGCAGCGTGCCCGCGGGCAGCTTCCTGCGCACCGCCGCCCGCATCCTGCTCGAAGGCGAGGACGCGGCGCCCGCGCCCGCCATGCCGCTGGGGTGGCCTGCGCTCGACGCCGACACCGCCGGACGGCTCGCCGAGGCCTTGTCGGCCTGCCTGCTGCAGCGCTTCGAGGCGCTCGCCGGCCAGGCCGGGCGCTACGACGATCCGCAGGCGCGCTACGTGCTGCGCGCCTTCGTGCGCCTCAAGCCGGAGGGGGTCTGCCCCGCGCGCACGGTATGGAGCGCCTACAGCCCCGGCTTCGTGATCGCGCCCTGGTTCGAAGGCGGCGGCGCGCCGCCGGTGCAGGTGGCGATGCCCGACCCGAGCGACCGCGAGATGCTGAAGAAGCTCAAGCCCAACGTGGCCTTCACCGTGCCGGCCTCGATGCAGCACCTGCTCTCGGGCGATCCGCTCGAGCTGATGGAGGGCAGGAAGCCGGAGGGCAACGGGCTGGATCTCGGCTGGCTGTGCAGTTTCAACATCCCGGTCATCACGATCTGCGCCTTCATCGTGCTCAACATCTTCCTGTCGCTGTTCGATCTCTTCTTCCGCTGGATGATGTTCATCAAGGTCTGCATCCCCTTCCCGAAGAAGGGTGGAGGTGGCGAATGAACGAGCCCCTTCCGCGCCCGCTGATCGGCTGGCCGCTGTTTGCAGTGCCCGACGCCGACGGCCGCCTCGACTGGCCCGGCCTCGAGGCCAGCGTGCGCCATGCGATCCGCGTCATCCTCAGCACCCGCCCCGGCGAGCAGCTGATGCGCCCGGAGTTTGGCGCCGGCCTCGACCGCCTGCTCCACGCCCCCAACAACCTCTCCACCCGCCGCCAGATCCACGACTGGACGATGTCGGCGCTGAGCCGCTGGGAGCGCCGCATCCTGCTCGACCGCGTGGATGTGCTCGAAGTCCCCGAGCGCCCGAGCGAGCTCCGGGTGGAGATCGCCTACCGTCTCGCCCGCTCCGGCGCCGCCGACGCCGTGGCGGTCACCGTCCGACTGGAGGAGGGCTGACATGCCGATCCTGCCACCGCGCCTCGACGACCGCAGCTTCGACGACCTGCTCGAGGACCTGCTCGCGCGCATCCCGGCGCACACCCCGGAATGGACGCATCCGCGCCTGGGCGACCCGGGGCGCACGCTGCTCGAGCTCTTCGCCTGGCTGGGCGACGCGCTGCTCTACCGCGCCAACCTCATCCCCGAGCGCCAGCGCCTGGTGTTCCTGAAGCTGCTCGGCCAGGGCCTGCGCCCGGCGCAGCCCGCCACCGCCGTCGTCGGCCTCGGCTTCGCCCAGCCCACCGAGCTCGACGGCCTGACGCTGGCCGCCGGCGCGACGATCAAGGCGCCCGTGCCCTTCGAGACCCTCGCCGAGACCACCGTGCTGCCGATCGTCGCCGAGGCCTGCTACAAGCAGCCACTCGGCGAAGCCGAGCGCGCCCGGCTCGCCGAAGTCATCGACGGCCTGCAGCGCGTGCACCGCATCGACGGCGCCGCCCGCGGCTACCTGGTCGCGCCGCTGTTCGAGAACGGCCAGGCGGCAGGCGAGGGCGTGGACGTCTTCGCCGCCAGCCTCGACCACGCGCTCTGGCTCGCCCTGCTCGCCCCGGCGGCACGGCCCGAGCAGCAGGCCGCGGTCAACGCCGCCGCGCGCCGCGCCCTCGGCGGCGGCGACAGCGGCAGCACCGCACGGCTGTCGGTGGGCGTGGTGCCGGCGATCGCCGCGCCGGCGCTGTTCGAGGAGATCGGGCCGCGCGCCCGCGTGCCGGTGATGTGGGAGATCGTCACCCGCAGCGCCAACGGCATCGACGCCGACTACCTGACGCTCGAGCCGCTGCCGGGCGAAGCCGACGACACCACCGCCGGGCTCACCCGGCCCGGCGTGCTGCGCCTGCCCATGCCCGACGAGGCGCTGATCTGGGCCCCGTCCAACGACGTCGGCGAGAACCCGCGCGCCGGCGTCGGCGACAACCCCCCACGGATCGACGACCCCGAGCGCGCCGCGCGCCTGATCGGCTGGCTGCGCCTGCGTCCGCGCCCGGGCAGCGGGGTCGACAGCCTCAAGCTGGCCTGGGTCGGCGTCAACGCGGTGGAGGTGGATCAGCGCTCCACCCTCTCCGGCCGGGTTCTGGGCGTGTCGACCGGTGCCGGCGACCAGGTCTTCCAGCTCCCCGCCGGCTCGGTGGACGCCGCCGGCCTGCGCATCGAGGTGGAGGAACCGGGCCGCGGCTACCGCCGGTGGACGCGGGTCGACGACCTCGCCGCGCTGTCCGTGAATGCCGTGGTCGCCCGCGAAGCGGCTGCCTTCGAGCTCGACGCCGAGGCCGGCACGCTGCGCTTCGGCGACGGCGTGCGCGGCCGCGTGCCGGAGCGCCAGATGCGCATCCGCCTGGCCTACGGCCGCTTCGGCGGAGGACGCGCCGGCAACTTGCCCGCGGGCAGCCTCACCGAGGTCGCCGGCGCGCGCCTCGTCGGCAGCAGGCGCGCGCTGCCCGCGATCAAGGTGCTCCAGCCCCTCCCCACCTCGGGTGGTGAAGACGCCGAGACCCTCGCCGCCGCCGAGCGCCGCATCCCCGCGCTGCTCCGCCATCGCGAGCGCGCGGTGACCGCCGAGGACTACCGCCGCCTGGCGCTGGAGGTGCCCGGCGCCGAGGTCGGCCGCGTCGACGTGCTGCCGCGCTTCAAACCGCGCGAGCGGCGCTTCGACGTACCCGGTGTGGTCAGCGTGATGGTGCTGCCCGCGCGTGCGCCCGGCCCCGCGCCCAACCCCCGCCCCGACCGCCCCTTCATCGAGCGCGTGCATGCCCATCTCGCCGCACGCACCCCGCTCGCCACCGAGTGCTACGTGATCGGCTGCGAGTATGTCGCGCTCGGCCTGGCGGTGGCGGTCGTGATCCGCGACGGCTTCGCCCGCGAAGCGGTCCTGTTCGAGGTGCGCGAGACCCTGCGCCGCCTGCTCTGGCCGCTGCCGCCCCACGGGCCGGGCGGTGCGGGCTGGCCGCTGCGCAGGGCGGTGCGCGAGCGCGAGCTCGAGGTGGAGATCTCGCGCGTCGCCGGCGTCGCCGAGGTCGCCGGCCTGAACCTGTTCGAACGCGGCGGGACCGAGGGCACACCTGCCTGGCGACTGCTCACCCGCAACACTGCGGACGGCTCGCAGCAGCTCGACCTCAGCCCCTGGCAGCTGCCCGAGCTGCTCGGCGTGCTGGTCGTCGATGTCGTGCCCGGCAGCGGCGCGAACGCCGCGCCGTCCTCGCTCGCTGCGCTGCCCAACCCCTTCGCCGACGACAGCGCGGTCGCCGTGCCGGTCGTACCCGAGGTGTGCTGATGGACGCCAACCGCCAGCGCTTCTGGTTGCTCGCCGACGCGGCCCACTGGCCCTGGCTCGAGCACGTCGATCATCGCCCCGGCTGCCGTGCATTGCACCTGGCCAGCGAGCGCAGCCTGGGGGCGACGGCAGACGACGCCGCGGCCATCGCCACCGCGGCGCTGGAGCGCCTGCCGATGGCGATCGACCGCGAGGGCGCGCACGCCTGGTGGGACGAGGGCGCCGGCGCGCTGCTTGCGCGCAGCCACCTGCCCGGCACGGCCACGCTGCTCGCCCTGCCCGAACGCCCGCGCGATTTCGCCATCGGCCACGACGACGTGCTCGTGGTCGCGCTCACCGAGCGTCTGCTGCTGCACGACCTGCGCGGGCGCTGGCCCGATGCGCTGCTGCCGACCCCCGGCTTCCAGGCCTGGCGGGTCGCCGCGGCGCCGGGCGCAGGCGCCTGGCTGCTCGAACGCGGCAGCGGGCGGCTGGCCCGCCTCGCCGGCTGCATGGCGGTCGCGCGACCGGCCGCCGAGTACGCGGCGGGGACCTTCCGCCCGCAGCCCGAGAATCCGTCGCCGCTCGTGATGCGTGTGCTCGATCCTCTCGCCTGGCCGGCCGGCGAGCGGCCACAGGCGATGGCGGTCGCCGAAGACGGGCGCCCGCTGCTGCTGTCCTGGTTCGGCGACGGCGAATGCCGGCTCCGCCTGATCGACGCCGCGGGCACGGTCGGCGCCCCGCAGGCGCTCACCGGCGTGCGCTTCGCCTACGCGCTCGACTGGCTCGGCGACGGCCGGGTCGTCGTGCGCGTGCCCGGCCGCCGCGACGCGCCGGTCTTCGTGCCGCGCACCACCGGCGCGGCGACCAGCCTGGTCGCAAGCGGCGACGTGTATCCGCTGCAGCCCGAGGCGATCGAGGCGCCCTTCGCCCATCGCCTCGACCAGCCGCCCCGCTATGCGGTGGCCGGCCCGGCGCTCGAGCCGCTGCACCGGCTCTCGGTCTCGCACCTGGCACGCAGGGGCGAGGCCGCCAGCTTCGCCCCCGCCGATCCGACGATTCCCACCGAACACGCCCGGCCAGCACACCTGATCGACAGCGGCAACCAGGCCACGGTCTGGCACCGCCTCTACGCCGAAGCGCGCCTGCCCGCCGGCTGCGGCTTCATCGCCTGGCTGGCCACCACCGCCGACCCCGTCCCGGACGGAGCCACCGACTGGCATCCGCACGTGTTCGGCGACATTCCGGAAGCAGACCTGCCCGCGGGCGCGGTGCCGCACGCCGCCTGGGAGCGCCTGCCCTCCGAGCTGCCCGGCCACCCCGGCCTGGGCGCCTGGGGCGCCCCGCAGCCCGGGCGCGCCGGCCTGTGGACCGCCCTCGTGCAGCGCAGCAGCCGGCGCGTGCGTGCGCTCGCCGGGCGCTACCTGTGGGTGCGGCTGAGCCTGTACGGCAACGGCCGTGACTCGCCCGAGATCGCCGCGCTGCGCATCCACGGCCCGCGCTTCTCCTACCGCGACCACTACCTGCCGCGGCTGTACCGCGAGACCGAGTTCGGCCCCGCCGCCGACGCGCCGATGTCGCCCCTGGCGCCGCAGAGCACGCCGGCGGACTTCCTCGAGCGCTTCCTCGGCAACGTCGAAGGCTGGCTGACGGTGCTGGAGGACCGCGTCGCCGCCGCCCATCTGGCGAGCGACCCCGACGTCACCGCCGAGCCCGCGCTCGACTGGCTGGGCGGCTGGATCGGCGTGGCCTTCGACGCCGCGCTGCCCGCGCCGCGGCGGCGCGACTGGCTGCGCCGGGCGGCCGACCTCGCGCGCTTCCACGGCACCCGCCGCGGCCTGCTGCTGGCGCTCGACCTCGCCAGCGGCGGCGGGGTGCGCGAAGGCCGGATCGCGGTGCTCGAAGGCTTCCGCCTGCGCCGGCTGATGTCGACGCTGCTCGGCGTCGATCTGAACGTCGAGGACGACCCGCTGCTTCCCGGCCTGGTCGTCAGCGGCAATTCGGTGGTCGGCGACACGCTGGTGCTGGGCGAAGCCGAACGCCTCGAGCTGCTGGCACTGTTCCGCGACGAGGTCGCCGACAACGCGGAGCGCACGGCCGTCCTCGCCTTCCACGACCGTCTCGCCTACCGCAGCCTGGTGCTGCTGCACGGTGAACGCAGCGCGGAGGAGCTCGGCCTGTTGCGCCGCATCGTCGAGCTCGAGGCGCCGGCCCACGTAGACGTGCAGATCGAGCAGGCCAGCTGGCCGCTGCTCGTGGGTGTCGCGAGCCTGGTCGGCGTCGATACGTGGCTCGGCCCCGCCCGACCGCCCCAGCCCGCGAGGGCGGACCAATCCACCCTCGGCCGCGGCGACCGCGTGCTCGGCGTCGGCAGCCTGGATCCGCGCCTGTCGGGCGCAGCCTCCGCCGCCGGGGCCATACAGCCGTCCGCCGACGCCGGCCCCGACCTCCGGGTCACCCACGGCCGCAGCTTCGTGCTCGACGGCAGCGCCTCGCTCGCACCGCCCGGCCAGCACCTCGCCGAATACCGCTGGCGGCTGCTCGACTAGCCTCGTTCAAACCGTTTCGCCCACCAAGGAGCCGATCATGGCCGAGTTCATCATCAACACCGAAGTCAAGACCGAGACCCCGACCGTGGAGGTCACGCTGTCGCCGCAGCGTCCGCTCGCCCTGGGCCGCCACACCTTCCGCCTCGTCGTGGTGGACGACGCCGGCAACCAGTCCATCCCCGACGACGTGGTGGTCATCGTCGCCGACACCGAGGCGCCCACCGCGGTGCTGAACGCGCCGCGCTCGGTCAGCCTCGGCCAGAGCTTCATGCTCGACGGCACGAGGTCCTTCGACCTCGGCGGCGGCCAGGTGACCACCTACCTGTGGACCTACCTCGGCCAGGGCTGAGCGCATCGCCACCGGCCCCGTCAGCGGAGCACAACCATGGCCACTTTCGTGCGCGGACAGCCGATCACGACCCGCGAGCCGACCATCAGGGTGGACGCCGGGCTGGCGGTCGGCGTCCACCGCTTCCAGCTCGTCGTGCTCACCGACACGGGCGAGAAGAGCGCCCCCGTCATCGCCGAGGTCAGCATCCAGCGCACGATCCTCGATCCGACCCGGCCGATCCTGGACACCGGGGTCCTGACACCGACGATCCCGACCCGGCCCCGCATCGACAGCACGCCCGTCCGACCGAGGGCGGCGCGGCCGCCCAAGCCGCGCCCGCCGAGGAGCGACACATGAACAGCCCAGCGCGTCCGCCTGCGGACGACCCCCTCTATGCGCTGCCCGCCGCAGCGCGGCCTCACTACGCCACCGGCATGCTGCTGGGCGCGCGCGACTTCGCCGACGAGCAGACCTACCACCGCAACCGCCTCGCACGCGCGCTCGCTTTCGCCACCGGCGCGGGCGCGCGCCGCCTGCCCGCAGGCAGCCTCGACGCCGGCGACGGCAGCCTCGGCGCGATCGGCCTGCACGGGGGCGGCACGCTGGCCGGCCTGCGCGTGCTCCACCGCCCCGCAGGCACCGATCACGAGGAGGAACTGCGCGTGGCCCCGGGGCTCGCGGTCGACCGCCTCGGCCGCCTCGTGGAGCTGGGCGTGCCGGTGTGCCTGCGCCTGGAGCGCTGGTTCGCCACCGAGCTCGCGCGCGACGGCGGCGACGACCTGCGCCGCGCCGCGCTCGACGATCCCGCCCGCTTCGCCAGCGCGCGCCTGCGCGCCGGCGCCGAAGCGCTCCCCGCGCGGGCGGTGATCGCGGACGCCTTCATCCGCTTCGTCACCTGCCGCCAGGCGCTCGCCCCCGCGTTTGCCAGCGGCCCCTTCGACGCCCTCGACGCGGTCGAGACCGCGCGCCTGCGCGACGGCTGGGAGCTGCACCTGGTGCTGCGCGGCGACGGCCTCGACGACGACTTCGACGGCCTGCCGCTGCGCGACCCCGACCTCTCGGCGCTCGACCCCGCGGCGCGACGCGACGCCCTGCAGGACGCAGTGCTCGACGCCTGGCCCAGCCTCGCCGGCCAGCTCGACGCCAACGGCGACCTGCCGCGTCCGCCCGGCCACCCGCCCAGCCTGGACCCCACCGCGATCTTCCTCGCCCGCGTCTTCGTCGCCGTCGGCGCCGGCAATCCACCCGAGCGCACCGGCGCGGTGATCGTGGACAACTGGGGGAGACGCATCCTGCCGCACCTGGGCCTGCTGGCCGGCGCCCTGGGCGCGGGCCTGTGAGGCGGCGAGGGAGCGAGAGAACGATGACAACCCGGCAGCCGACCCGCCTGCCGATGCGCGCGCCCCCGGGCGCGCCGGAGGATTCACCATGGACCTGAGGACCGCAACCGCCCGCCCCACGCTCGCCGCAGCCGAGGTGGCCGCGCTGCGCGCCGCCGGCGTGCTGATCGAGGACCCGCGGCGAGAACGCCCGCGCTACTTCGACGGCCGCTTCCTCGCCGCGCGCGACCTGATCCGCGACCAGCAATACATTCTCGCACGCGAGGCCGACCTCGGTCGCGCCGCCGGCAGCGGCGTGGCCGGCGGCCTGGAGGTCAGCCGCGGCGAGGGCGACCGCATCGAGATCGCCCCCGGCCACGGCGTCACCCCCGCGGGCGAGCTCGTGGTGCTGCCGCGCGCGGCGAGCGTGCGCCTGGGCGACATCCCCCATGCCGAGCAGCTCTCCGCCCGCTTCGGGCTCGGCCGCATCGCGCAGCCACCGCTGCGCAACCGCACGGGCCTGTTCGTGCTCGCGCTGCGCCCGGTGGAGTTCACCGACAACCCGGTGGGCGCCTACCCCACCACGATCACCGGCCCGCGCACGGTGGAGGACGCCGACATCGTCGAGGCCACCGCCGTGGTGCTGGTGCCGTGGAACGACGACGGCGCCGCCGACGCGCTCGACGCGCGCCGCGGCCGCGCCGCAGCGACGATCTTCGCCGGGGATGGCGCGCGCGCGCTGTCCTCGAACGTGCTGGCGCTGGCGATGATCGCCTTGCAGAACAACGTCCCGGTGTGGATCGACACCCCTCTGGTGCGCCGCGAGCTGGGCGCCGACCGCGCCGACCTGCCCGGCCTCGGCCACGCCCCGCGCGCGCTGCGGCTCGCCCACCTGCTGCAGCACCAGCTCCACCTCGCCGATGCGCTCGCGGCCAACGGCGGCCGCGGCTTCGCCGCGCGCGAGCGCTTCGCGCTGCTGCCCTCGGCAGGCCCGATCCCGCCCGGCATGATCGACGTGCGCGACTTCACCCAGCGCTACTTCCCCGCCGAGATGGCGGTGGACCTCTCCATCATCCCGGAGGACGAGCTGCCGGCCCTGGTCGAGGAGTCGCTCAGCCTGCCGCCGATCGACCTCACCGCCGCCGCGGACACGCTGGAGTCGACCGCGGTGCTGATCCTCGCCCCGGTGCCGCGCAACGAGTGGCGCGCGGTGTCCGCACGCCTCGCCGACCGTCTCCGCGCCCTGCGCCCGGCCGCGATCAACCTCGTCGCCACCCGCAAGCCGCTGGAGATCCTGCAGCAGCTGCGCATTCCGCGCGCCCTGCCGCCCTCCGCACCGAGCGATCCGGCCGATGCCGAATGGGCCCGGCTGGCCGCGCTGCCCACGCTGTGGTTCGTGCGCCGGCGCAACCTCGCCTACCGCGACGCCTTCGCCGGCGAGGCGATCCGCCTCGCCGGCCTCGACCGCATGGACGACCTGCGCCCCCGGCTCGGCGGCCTCGGCCTCGACGGCGCGCTCGAGCGCGTGCTGGCCACCGCCACGCCGCGCGCGGCGGTCGAGGTGAACAGCCTGCTCGCCAGCCCCCGCTTCGCCGACTCTCCCGCGCTGACCGCGGCGGCGATCGGCGAGCTGACGCGCGCGGGGAGCGTGGACCAGGCGGCCGTGCTGAGAGTGGCCGCCGAACTCTCCGCGCCCGGCGTCGGTGACGGCCTGGTGCGGCTCGAGACGGCGCGCACAGACACCGCACCGAGCAAGACCGCGCTGCGCGAGCTCGCCAGCGGCGAGGCCGACTGGCGCGGCGCCGATCGCGCGGCGGCCAGCGCGAGCGCGGAAGAGCTCGCGCCGCTCGCGCGCAAGCTGCTACGCCCGCAGCCGCTGCGCCCGCCCGTTACCGACACCCCGCCCGCCGCCGACGTGGCGCCGGTTGCGCGCACGCTGTCCGCCGCCGTGCCGGCGGCCTCGGCGAGCCCCGCCGCCGCAGCGGCCGCGACCTCGCCCTCGGGCCGGCGCCGGCGCGGTGCCGCAGCCCCGCCGGCGACCGCGCCCGCGGCCCCATCGCCTGCGGCCCCCGCGCCCGCCAAGCCCGCGCCACGCCGGCGCAAGCCGACCAGCGGCGGCACCTGACGCCTGGAGGTGAATCGTGAGCATCCGCCCGATCCGACATCCGCTCCCCGGCGAGCGCATCCTCGCCCTCGCTCCCGAAGACGCCGCCGAGGCCGCGCGCTGGTGGCTGCGGCGGCCCAACCTGTTTGCCGGTCGCACGCTGACCGGCCCCACGCTGTCCGCCCGCCAGGACTGGGCCGCGGCCCACGTCGCCCTGCGCGGCCGCGCCTTCACCGCGGGCGTGGTGCAGGGACTGGAGACGGCGCTCGCCGATGTCGGCAGCGGCCTCGGCGGCAGCCGCATCGCGCTGATGCAGGGAAACGGCCTCGGCGCCAGCGGCGAGGATGTGCACGTCGCCCGCGCCCACGAATTCGAGCTCGGAAGCCTCCCGGTGGTGGCCGATCCCTCGGCCTTCTCCGGCCTCGGCGGCGCCGGTGGCGGCGGCGCGGTGCTCGCAGGCAAGATCGTCGGCCCGGCGCTCGGCGAGGTGGTCGCGGCGGCCCCGGCGGCCCTGCCGCGGGTCGGCATCCTCGTGCTGCAGCCGGTCGCCAGCGAGCGCATCGGCGAGTTCGATCTCACCGACCCCTGCCCGCTCGACGCCTGCTCCGGCGACGGCGGCGCCGCCTTCGAGGACTGGCGCAGCGGTGACGCTGCCCGCCTGCTCTGGTACGCCTGGCCCGAGGAGTGGCGCAGCCTGCCGCCGCTGCCGCCCGCAGGCGCCGGGCGCTGGCGCAACCTGATCGCCTGGCGCATCTTCGAGGCCGAGCGCGGCCTGGGCGAGCATGCGCAGCTGCCCTGGGCACCATGGGGCGTGGCGCTCGGCCTGGTGGCCTGCGCCGCGGACTGGACCCCGCTCTTCCTCGACCGCGCCAGCGTGGTGCGGGCGGGCGCCCGCGCGCGCTGGCCGCGCATGGGCGGCGGTGCCGGCGGCCTCGCCACACACTGGCGCCTGCCCGCGCTGTGGCAGGCGCAGATCGAACAGCTCGCCGAGCAGATCGCCGCGGCCGGCGACCCGCCACCGCCGCCCGCCAGCCTCGGCGCGGACTTCGCCCGCCTACCGCCCTTCGGCCTGTTGCCTGCACATGTGCTCGAACTCGACAGCCTGCGCAGCGACTTCTTCCCCGGCGGATTCGAGCTCGACGCGGCACCGATCCCGAGCGAGCAGCTCGACGCCGCGCTTGCCGAGGCGGCCCCGCTCGCCCCCCTCGACACCAGCCTCGGCGAACGCGTGCGTCTGCTGGTGCCGGTGCCGCAGGCGGTGTTCGAGCCGCGCCTGCTGATCCGCGAGCTGATCGACCCCGAGTTCGCCGCCACCCTGGCGGCCTTCACGCTGGCGCGCGCGCGCCAGCTCGGCGCCCGCCAGGGCCTGCGCACGCGCGCCGCGCTACTGGCACGGGCGATCAGCGGGCGCAGCCTCGCGGTGCCGGAGATCGCCGCCGACGCCGAGGCGCTCGAGCCCGAGTCGCTCGCGCCCTGGGGCCCGCCCCCCGCAGGCGGCGGCCATCGCGCGACGCTGCGCGACGGCATCCACCAGCACTTCTTCGAAGCGGCCACCGAGACGCTCGCCGTGGCTGCCGGCGGCGAACTGTTCGCCTGGGTCTACCTCGACCCGGAGCAGCCGCCACGCACGCTGATGTTGCAGTGGCACGCGGGCAACTGGGAACACCGCGCGTGGTGGGGAGAAGACCTCATCCCCTGGGGAGCTGCGGGCACGGCCGCCCATGCCCGCATCGGCGAGCTGCCGCCGAGCGGGCGCTGGGTCGAGCTGCGCATCCCCGCCGCCCTCGTCGGGCTCGACGCGCAGGAGGTCGACGGCATGGCGTTCACCCTCTTCGACGGCCGCGCGGCCTGGGGCATCACCGGCAGCCGCGCGGCGGACGGCAATGCACGGAAGTGGTTCTGCGGCGTGCTACCGGCCGATGCCCGCAGCGGCGGCGACGAAGCCTGGACCCTGCTCACCCACAACGACCTGTGGGCGCCCTTCGAGCGCATCGACGGCGTCGAGCCGGCGGACGGACGCGGCGCACCGGCCGGCGGCGGGCATGCGGCGCCGGCCGCGGCGGACGGCGGCATCACCGAATACGGCCTCGACGGCGCGACGGCCGTGCTGCGCGCCGACGCCGGCGAGTCGCTGTACGCGTGGGTGCATCTCGACCCCAACGCACCGCCCGTGCAAGTCCTGCTCGAATGGCACAGCAGCCAGGGCCGACACCAGGCATGGTGGGGGCTCGACCGCATCCCCGGCGCGAGCGCAGCAAACCTCGTGCGCACGCGCGCCGGCGCCCTGCCGCGCCCCGCGCGCTGGGTGCGGCTCCTCGTGCCGGCGGGCGGCACGGCCGGCATCGGCATGGAAGGGCTGGAGGTGCGCGGCATGCGCTTCCTGCTCGCCGGCGGCGGGGCCTGCTTCGGCGCCACCGGCGTGCTCGACGCCGACGGCAACGAGCGGCCGTGGTTCGCGGGCAGCCTGCCCGCCGGCGCGCGCCAGCTCGGCGCATGGCATTTCCTCGGCGCACGCGACCTGCTCGCCCCCACCTCGGCCGGCCCCAGGGGCCAGGTCGCGGCGGCGCTCGCGCTCTACGACGATCCGCTGCTGGGCGCGCTGTCGGTGCACGAGCGCTACCAGATCTTCCAGCGCGGCCTGGGGGGCTTCATCGCCTTCCTGAAGGCGCGCGCCGACCGCGCGGACGACCTGGTGGACTTCAACTTCGTCAAGGTCCAGACCGACATCTACCGGGTGCGCCAGATCATCCTCGGCACCTCGGCCGCCACCCGCCTGGCGGTATCGCCCGCGCTGGCCGCGATCGCCCAGTCCGAGACCGCGGTGGCTTCCAGCGCACGCATCGCCGGCTTCTTCGACGAGCTCAAGGCGGAGGCCGCCACACCCGGCGCCAGCGCGGACGGCGGCGCCACCGCCCCCGCCAGGAGCGCGCTGCCCGGCACGACGGGCGCGGGCCTGCGCATCGGGGGCGGGACCGAGGCCGTCGCGGACGCCACGCGCGCGGACAAGCGCACGCTGGAGATCGACAAGTCGGCCGACACCAAGCTCTTCATCCGCGCGGTCAGCGAGCCCCGCTACACGGTCTCCGCCGCGGGCGCCTTCCTGCCATCCGACGTCACCGGCGGCGCTCCCGTGGTCGGGCGGGCGGAGGTGCGCACGGTCAGCATCGCCGAGCGCCTGCAGGCACCGCGCGCGACCGAAGCCAAGGACTACACCACCGCCACGCGCCACGCTGCGGTGAGCGCGCTCACCGCGCACGCGCTGGCGCTGACCGCGGAGGACGGCGGCGAGGTGCCGGGCCTGTTCCTCGACATCGACCTCTACGGGACGCGCGGCGACCCGGCGCTGTTCTACGCCAGCGCGGAGGAGCTCGAGAAGAACGTGCGCCTGCCGGCGATCGACAGCGACAACCCGGAGGACCAGGCCCTGCTCGACGCCCGCCCGCGCAACCTGGCATTCACGAGGCTGCTGCGCGAGCCGTGGCGGATGCCGCTGCTGCTGCGCACGCCGCTGCGCGTGCGGGTCGACGAAGCCACCCAATTTGCCGACGGCACCGATCTCGCCGACAACACGGTGGCGCTGATGCGCCAGCTCGAAGGCCGGATCAAGCGCTACCGCGATGCGATCGCGGCGGGCCAGCGTGTGCTCGACGCCCTGCGCGGCAGCGCGCGCGCCCTCGAGAACCGCCTGCGCGCGATCGGCGACGAGCTGGCCGAGGCACGCCACGACGTGGCGGTGACGCGCGCCCTGATCGCGGAGGAAGAGGCGCGCCTGGCGGCGATCAACGACCGCCGCAGCCGCATCCTGCGCGACCACGTCCATTTCATCGCCTACCAGCGTCCGCGCGAGGCCGAGTCGATCCTGCCCACCGCCCAGCGCAGCCTGGACCCCGGCCTGCTCGCGCCCGCGGTGCCGAGCTGCCTGCACGCACGGCAGGACGCTCCCGACGCGCTGCGCGAGCTGCTCGCCACGGTGCGCGAGGCCCCGGCGCGCTGGTTCGCCCATGCACCGGCGCTGCTCGACCGCCTCGACCGCAGCGACCTGCTCATCAAGGCCCTGCAGAGCGCACAACTGCGCAGCCAGCTCCACGCGCTCAAGCTCGCCGCCCAGCCCGCGGACACGCCAGCCAAGGGCGTGCCCGCCGCCATCGCCGGCCTGCACGGCCGGCGCGTGCAGGCCGTGCAGCAGGCGCGCACGGCGAGCACCCGCATCGACCTCGCCGCGCTCGCCACCCTGGGCTGGAAACAGGCGCGCGACGAGGCCGACAAGTTCGTCTCGCTCGGCGACCTGATCGACGGCGAGCACGGCAGCGGCGCGGTGGCGAGCCGGGCCGCGGCGCTGTTCGACGAACTGTCGGGCATCGCCACCTGCCTGCACGAGGCGTTCTGCGCGGTGCCGCCGTCGATCCGCCTCGACTGGGCGGAGCGCCTGTCGCAGTTCGACGCGACGCCGCAGCTGCGCAACCTGGCCGGACTGGCGCGCTGGGGCGAGATCGACTTCACCGAGCGCCGCCGCCTGCAGTCCCTGGCGGACTGGCTGTTCGGCCAGATGCGGGCGGGCGACGTCGAAGCCGAGGCGCTGATGAACGACATCGTGCACATGACCCTGCTGCTCGCCAGCCATGCGCCGGTCGATCGCATCCTGTCCGGGCGCCTGCCCGAGCCGGTCACCGCCCGGCCGGGCATCCGCCTGCCGATCCGTGTCACCGAGCCGCTGCGGCTCCGGGTGGGCATGCAGGCGCTGATCTACCAGGCCGACCGCGTGGTGGCGCGCGCCACGGTGGAGGACCTCGCCGGCAACACGGCCGCCGCCGTGGTGACCCGGGTCGAGGGCGACGCGATCGCGCTCGCGGTCGAGACGCGGGTGCATTTCATCGACTCGTCCAGCCCGGTCGCGCTTGCCGGCACCATGGCAGGGACCCGCCAGGGCTAGCGCCATGATCGCCGAGCGCCGTGTCCGCCACCTCGGCATCCGCGCGCCCGACGCCGCGGGGGCCCGGCGTGCGGGCCTGCTCATCGAGGATGCGCTGCGCACCGCCAGCCTCCCCGGCGACGGCGGCGAGCTGCTGTTGGTGCGGCGGCTGCGCTTGCCGGCATTCGGCGCGCAGGCCTCGCCGCAGCAGGTGGCGCTCGGGCTGGAGTCGGCCTGTCGCGCGACAGCCGCGGTGGCGGGAGCGGAGAGCGATGACGCCCGGCTCGCCAGGGCGTCGGCCGTGCGCTTCGCCGACGCCCTGGAGGCCCACCTTGCGCTCACGACGCAGCTGCTCGGCGGTCGCCCCGCGCGCGCATGGTGCTGGGCCCTCGCGGTGCCGGGCTACCGGCCGGAAGAAGGCGTACGCGCCGGCCTGCGCCGGGTCGCCCTCTCGCTCGCCCGCCGCGAGGAGGCGCCGGTCGCGCTCGCGTGCTGGTGGGACGCGCTGCTCGCCGCCGGCGCGGCGCCCCGCCTCCTGCTCGCGCTCGGCGCGGACGAAGCCGCGCTGCTGGCCGCCCGCGTCCGCGCCCGGCGCGGCGCGCTCCCGGACGACGGCGCGGACGCGGATGCGCGACGCACGCTCCTGCGATGGGTGCGGACCACCTTCCCGCCCACCGACGCCCGCCGCCAGCTCGCCGAGTCCCTGACCCGGGACGCGCCAGCGGGGCCCGCCTCGCCGCCGCCGGAGGACATTGCGGGCACCGCCGGCTCTGCAGCCGCGACACGGCCGCCCCACGCGCTCGGCGACCACCGCCCCGGGGCAGAACCGGGAACCAAGCCGCAGGCGCAGGGGCGCACGCGCCTGCAGGAGACGGCAGGGCCGGGCGCCCTCGACGACCACGACGGCGGGCGCGACGGCGGGCGCAGCTTGCCCCTGCGGGAGTCCGGCGCACAGCAGCCCCCCCCGCCGGAGCGCCCCCGCCACAGGCAAACACCGCATGCGGCCGCGCAGGCGCCCGCGATCGCGCAAAGCGAAGAGCCGGACGGCGGCGGTGCGGGGCAGCGGCGCGACCTCCCGCCCGCGGCGGTCGCCGCAGCGCAGGCCGCCGGGCGGGCGGCGGCGCCGGCGGACGCTGCGCCGACGCGCCGCGCACCGCACGCGCGCCGTCCCGACGCGCCCGCCCGCCCCCACACGCTCGCCCTCTCCCAGCCGACCGCGGCGGGAGGCCTGCTCTTCCTGCTCCCGGTGCTCGAACGCCTCGGCCTGCCGGAATGGCTGGACGCCCATCCGCAGCACGCCGCCACCCTGCCCGTCCACCTCCTCGGCCACTTGCTGCACCGCCTGCAGCTGGCGGAGGACGATCCCGCATGGCGGCTGGGCACGCCACCGCCGCCCGGCGAACCCGCGGTCGCGGCCGCCGCCTGGCTCGCCGCCTGCCGCCGCCACCTGCGCCTGCAAGCGGGCATCGGCCCGGCCAGCCTGTGCCTGCGCCCGGCCCGGCTCGACCTCACCTCCACCCATGCGGACGTCTGGCTGGGGATGGACCAGACCGACCTGCGCGTGCGCCGCGCCGGGCTCGACCTCGACCCTGGCTGGGTGCCGTGGTTCGGGCGGGTGGTGCGCTTCCACTACGGTCCGAGGCC
>Ga0116143_10001050_pt1 | contig 34836 bp, 31 predicted proteins | sample AD_UKC034_MetaG_FD_89745 | JGI IMG/M metagenome (GOLD analysis project Ga0116143, IMG submission 89745) | Active sludge microbial communities of municipal wastewater-treating anaerobic digesters from USA - AD_UKC034_MetaG | ecosystem: Engineered > Bioreactor > Anaerobic > Digestate | place: USA... | reverse complement strand
CAACGGCGAGCGCATCGCCCATCGCGAGGGTCACGGTGGTGCTGGCGGTGGGCGCGAGGTTTAGCGGGCAGGCTTCCTCCGGCACGCTGATGTCGAGCACGACGGCCGCGGCGCGCGCGAGGGTCGAGTCCGTGGCGCCGGTCATCGCGATCAGTGGCACGCCGAGGCGCGACAAGTGAGGCAGCAGCGTCACGACCTCGGGCGTCTCGCCGGAGTTCGAGATCGCCACCACGACGTCACCGCGGGTGATCATGCCGAGGTCGCCGTGGCTTGCCTCGGCCGGGTGCAGGAAGAAGGAGGGCGAGCCGGTACTCGCGAGTGTGGCGGCGATCTTGCCGCCGATATGCCCCGATTTGCCCATGCCCGTGACGACGATGCGCCCCGCGCAGGCGAGGCACAGGCGGCAGGCCGCCGCAAAGCGGGCGTCGAGGCGCTCGAGAAGCGATTCGACCGCGGTCGCCTCGATGCGCAGCGCGCGGCGGCCGGCGGCGAGCAGTCCGGCATCGGTGGTGGCGGGCGATCCGGGTGCGTCCGTTGCGGCGTTCATGCCCGAATGATACCGCCACGGCCATGAACACTTTAGTATTGCCGGATGCAACCCAGCGAAGTCGCCGAACTGATCCGGGCCGCCCTGCCCGGTGCCCAGGTCCACGTGCAGTCGGAGGACAACGTGCATTTTGCGGCGCTGGTGATCGCTCCCGGCTTCGCCGGCAAGCGCGGCATCGCGCGCCACCAGATGGTCTACGCCGCGCTCGGCGAGCGCATGGGCGGCGAAATTCACGCGCTGTCGATCGACGCGCTGACTCCGGAAGAGGCCGCCGCGCGCGCCGCGGGCTGAATGGACAAGCTGCAGATCCAGGGCGGCGTGCCCCTCGAGGGCGAGATCCGCATTTCCGGCGCCAAGAACGCCGCGCTGCCGATCCTCGCGGGCACGCTGCTGGCCGACGGCCCCGTGACCGTGGCCAACGTCCCGCACCTGCAGGACGTGACGACCATGATCGAACTGCTCGGCCGCATGGGCGTCGATGTCACGATCGGCGAACGCATGCATGTCGAGGTCGATCCGACCACGCTGCGCGAATGCTACGCGCCGTACGAACTCGTCAAGACGATGCGCGCCTCGATCCTCGTGCTCGGGCCACTGCTCGCGCGCCACGGTCGCGCGGATGTCTCGCTGCCGGGCGGCTGCGCGATCGGCGCGCGCCCGGTGAACATCCACGTCGCGGGCCTGCAGGCGATGGGGGCCGACATCAGCATCGAGGGCGGCTACATCCGTGCACGCGCCTCGCGCCTGAAGGGCGCACGGCTGGTGCTCGAGGCCGTCACGGTGACCGGGACCGAGAACCTGATGATGGCCGCGGCGCTGGCCGAGGGCGAGACCGTGATCGAGAACGCGGCGCGCGAGCCCGAAGTCGTCGATCTCGCGAACTTCGTCAATGCGCTCGGCGGCAAGGTGCGCGGTGCCGGCACCGACACCATCGTGGTCGAGGGCGTCGAGCGCCTGGGCGGCGCGCACTATGTCGTGCTGCCCGACCGCATCGAAAGCGGCACCTACCTCGTCGCGGGCGCCATCACCAGCGGCCACGTGCGCATCAAGAACACGCGGCCCGATCACCTGGATGCCGTGCTTGGCAAGTTGGTCGAGGCGGGCGCCAGGATCGACGTGGGCGAGAACTGGATCGAAATCGACATGCGCGGCAAGCGGCCGAAATCGGTCGACATCCGCACCGCGCCCTATCCGGGCTTCCCGACCGACATGCAGGCGCAGTTCGCGGCGCTCGATACGATCGCCGACGGCGTCGGCACGATCATCGAGACGATCTTCGAGAACCGGTTCATGCACATGCTGGAGATGCGCCGGCTCGGCGCCGAGATCCGCCTCGAGGGCAACACTGCGATCATCCGCGGCGTGCCGAAACTCACCGCCGCGCCGGTCATGGCGACCGACCTGCGTGCCTCGGCCAGCCTCGTGCTCGCCGGACTCGTCGCCGAGGGGCGCACCGACATCGAGCGCATCTACCACATCGATCGCGGCTACGAGACGATCGAGGAGAAGCTCTCGCAGCTGGGGGCGCAGATCCGGCGCGTACCGGGATGAAGCGCACGGCGCGCGGGGGCGCCGGGCGTGCGGGCGAGGCCGATGCATGACCGTCTCCTCTCGGGTCGCGCGCCGCTTCTGACGAAGCGGTGCCCTCGGTGCGGCGGCGCTCGGCGCATCGTGTCGGTGGCAGCAGGGCCCTCGGTAGTCGCCTCGCTCTGACCGCCGCTCCTCGGCGCTCTCCACGTTCGTCGACGGTCACGCATCGGCCTCGCCTTCGCGCCTTGTGCCCGCGGTCCGCACCGACGGTACACGGCCGCGGTTACACGTCCGGCAACGAGCGTGGAGAGCGCCGAGGAGCGGCGAGCTGCGCGAGGCGTCCGTGCGCGTTTCAGATTTCGGTGAGCCGATGCGCCGAGCGCCGCCGCGACGAGGGCACACCGGCGGTAGCCGGTGCGCTCGACCCGCGAGGCGGCGGACGTGTAACCGCGGCCGCGAAGCGGCGGACGTGTGGCCGCAGCCGCGAGGCGGCGGACGTGTGACTGTGGCCGCGAAGCGGCGGAGGCGTGACCGCGAAGGTGTGGCCGCAGCCGCGCGCCGCCGCTGCACTACGACGTACGCCGCTCCGTCACCTTGACCGGAACCGTGATCGTCTCGGTGCCGCGAACGATCACCACATCGACGGTCTCGCCGGGCCGCGCCGTCGCGATGCGCGACAGCGCGTCCTGCTGGCCGCGCACCGCGTTACCGGCGATGCTCTCGACGATGTCGCCGGGCCGCAGGCCGGCCTCGAGCGCGGGACTGCCCTGGAAGAGGTTCGTGATCACGACGCCCGCGCGTGACAGGCCGAGCCGTTCGGCCTGTGCCGCGTCGACTTCGCCGAGCACCACGCCGATCGAGCCGCGGATCACCCGGCCGTGGGACAGTATCTCCTGCACCACCCCGCGCACGAGGTTCACCGGGATCGCAAACCCGATGCCCTCTACGCCAAGGTTCTTCGCGAGCACGGCCGTGTTGATGCCGACCAGCTCTCCGTGCGTGTTCACGAGCGCGCCGCCGGAGTTGCCGACGTTGATCGGCGCATCGGTCTGGATGAAGTTCTCGAAGGTCGCGACGCCGAGCTGGCCGCGGCCGGTGCCGCTGACGATGCCCTGGGTGACCGACTGGGTGAGTCCGATGGGATTGCCGATCGCGAGCACCACGTCGCCGACGCGCAGTTGGTCGGAGCGCCCGAGCGGCATCACCGGCACCTCGCCGAGGTCGACCCGCAGGACCGCGAGGTCGGTATCCGGGTCGCGCCCGACCACGCTCGCTTCGCCCTGGCGCCCGTCCGCGAGTTGCACGCTGACGCGTTCGGCCTGGGCGATCACGTGGTGGTTGGTGACGATGTGCCCGGCGGCGTCGACCACGACCCCGGAGCCGAGGGTCTGTTCGATGCGCTGGCGGTAGCGCGGCATGACGCCGCCGAACAGTTCGCCGAGCGTCGCCGGCGGCAAGCGCTCTTTGACCACGCGCTCGGAGTAGATGTTCACGACCGCCGGCGCGGCGCGCGCCACGGCGTCGGCGTAGCTGACGACAGGGGCGGGCGGCGCCGTGATGGCCGGGGCCGGCGCGGCCGGGGCGGGTGGCGGGGGCGCGCGCAGCAGGTCGGGTCGCAGGAAGACGATCACGAAGGCGAGCGCAAGGCCCCCGATGACCGAACCTGCGAGAAATACCAATGCGCGGCCAAGTCTTTGCGGGGTCATGCGTGTGTATAATGCGCCGCTTCCCGGTGCGCGTCACAAACCTGGCATTCTGCAGGGCGCGCAGGCACGGGCTGTACGTTGGGAGACTCTTCGATGACCGATATTGCGGCGACCGCCGATCAGGAGATCGATCATAGCCGGAGGCGGTTCCTGACCGCCGCCACCGTGGGGACCGGCGCCGTGGGCGTCGGCTTCGCCCTCGTGCCGTTCATCAAGTCGTGGAAGCCCTCCGAGCGCGCACGCGCGCTGGGTGCTCCGGCCGAGGTGGATGTCACCAAAATCGAGCCCGGCCAGATGGTCATCGTCAGCTGGCGCAAGCAGGCGATCTACGTCGTACACCGCACGCCGGAGATGGTCGCGGCGATCGGGCCGGACGAGTCGATGCTGAAGGACCCGGCTTCCGACGCGTCGATCCAGCCCGAGTACGCAAAGAACACATTGCGCTCGGCGAAGCCCGAATTCCTCGTCATCGTCGGCATCTGCACCCACCTCGGCTGCCTGCCGAAGCAGCATTTCGAGCGCGGTGAAGCCGCGCTCGGCGCCGACTGGCCGGGTGGGTTCTTCTGTCCGTGCCATGGCTCGAAGTTCGACCTCGCGGGCCGCGTGATGTCCGGTTCGCCGGCTTCGACCAACCTCGTCGTGCCGCCGCATGCATTTCGCGGCGACACGCTCGTCATCGGCGTCGACCCGCAGGAAGGAGTTGCGTGATGGCGAACGACACTACCGCCGCCGCCGGCAAGGGCGGGTTCCGCGCGTGGCTCAACAAGCGGCTGCCCGTCGACGAGTTCATGCAGAGCCAGCTCGTCGGCTATTACGCGCCGAAGAACTTCAACGTCTGGTATTTCTTCGGTTCGCTCGCGCTGCTCGTGTTCGTCATGCAGATCTTCACGGGCATCTTCCTCACGATGCACTTCAAGCCGGGCGAGCTCACCGCCTTCGACTCGGTCGAGTACATCATGCGGGAAGTCGAGTGGGGCTGGATGATCCGCTACATGCACTCGACCGGCGCATCGATGTTCTTCATCGTCGTCTATCTGCACATGTACCGCGCCCTGCTCTACGGGTCGTACAAGGCGCCGCGCGAGCTGCTGTGGCTCATCGGCATGTGCATCTACCTCGCGCTGATGGCCGAGGCGTTCTTCGGCTATGTGCTGCCCTGGGGCAACATGTCCTACTGGGGCGCGCAGGTGATCGTGAACCTGTTCGGCACGATCCCGGCGATCGGCCCGGGCCTGGTCGAGTGGATCCGCGGCGACTACGGCATCGCGGATGCCACGCTGGGGCGCTTCTTCGCGCTGCACGTCATCGCGCTGCCGTTCGCGCTTGCGCTGCTGATCGTGCTGCACCTGGTCGCGCTGCGCCAGAACGGTTCGAACAACCCGGAAGGCATCGAGATCAAGGCGAAGCTCGGACCCGACGGCAAGCCGCTCGACGGCATTCCGTTCCATCCCTACTACACGCTGAAGGACCTGGTCGGAGTGGGCCTGTTCCTGATCGCCTTCGCCATCGTCGTGTTCTTCGTGCCGACCTTCGGCGGCCTGTTCCTCGAGCGGCCGAACTTCGAGCCGGCGAATGCTCTGTCGACCCCGACGCACATCGCGCCGGTGTGGTACTTCACGCCGTTCTACGCGATCTTGCGCGCCGTGCCCGACCAGCAGCTCGGTGCGCTGCTGATGGGATTGTCGGTGGTCGTCTTCCTGTTCCTGCCCTGGCTCGATCGCAGCCCGGTGAAGGCGATCCGCTACCGCGGCTGGATATGGAAGCTCGCGCTCGCCGTGTTCACGGTGTCGTTCCTCGCGCTGATGGTCCTCGGACTGCTGCCGGCCGAAGGCACCTATGTGACACTGGCTCGCATCTTCAGCGTCGGGTATTTCGGCTTCTTCGTGCTCATGCCGATCTACACACGCATCGATCCGGTCAAGCCCGTGCCCGAGAGGATTTCCAACCATGCGTAAGCTCGCGATCCTCGTGACTGCGCTGGCGTTCGCGCCGGCGGCCTTCGCCGCGGGTGGCGGCGGCACCGCGTCGTGGCAGCAATGGCACGCCGGCAACGAGCTCGGCGATCGCGCATCGCTGCAGCGCGGTGCGCGCAACTTCATCAACTATTGCGCGGGCTGCCATTCGCTCAAGTACGTGCGTTACCAGCGCATCGGCACCGACCTCGCCATCTCCGACGAGGTGCTGAAGGAAAACCTGCTGCTGCCGGGCGCCAAGATCACCGATTATGTGCTGACCTCGATGCCCGAGGCCCTCGCCAACGAGTGGTTCGGCATCGTGCCCCCGGACCTGTCGCTGATCACGCGCTCGAAGGGCAGCGACTATGTGTTCCAGTTCCTGAAGACCTTCTACGTCGATCCCAACGCCGCGACCGGCACCAACAACCTCGCGCTGGCGGGCACGGCGATGCCGCACGTGCTGTCCGACCTGCAGGGCCTGCAGCGCGCGGTGTTCGACGAACACGGTGCGTTCGTCGGCTTCGAGGCCGCCGGTGCGCCGGGGCAGCTTTCGCCGGCCGCCTACGACGCTTTCGTGCGCGATACGGTGAATTTCCTCGAGTACGCCGGCGAGCCGGCCAAGCTGCATCGGGCGACCATCGGCGTGTGGGTGGTGCTGTTCCTGCTGCTGTTCACCGCGCTCGCGTGGCTGCTGAAGCAGGAATACTGGAAAGACGTCCACTAGCGATCCGGCCGCCGGCCGGGTCTCGCTGGAGAGTCACGTGTCGAGCCGCCGATCCGCCATGACCCTGTTCTCGGTGCCCCACGATCCGTGGAGCCACCGCGTGCGGATCGTGCTGGCCGAGAAGGGGCTCGAGGTGGATGTCGTGAATGTCGAACCGGGTCGCATTCCGGAGGATCTGCTCGACCTCAACCCGTACCACAGCGTGCCGACACTGGTGGACCGCGACCTCGTTCTGTACGACGCCCGGGTGATCGGCGAGTATCTCGACGAGCGATACCCGCACCCGCCGCTGATGCCGGTCGACCCTGTGCAGCGTGCGCAGTTGCGGCTCGCGATGTACCGTATCGAGCGCGACTGGTACGGTTCGGCCATCGAGATCGACCTCGATGCGACCGGGGCCCATACGGCGCAGCCGCGCAAGCAGTTGCGGGAAGCGATCCTGGCGAGTGCCGAGTTGTTCAAGTTGAAGCCCTTTTTCCTCTCCGCCGAGTTCTCGCTGGCCGACGCCTGCGTCGCGCCGATCCTGTGGCGGTTGCCGCATTACGGCATCGACCTGGCGAAGGAAGCGCAGGCGATCATGCGCTACGCGGCCAGCGTGTTCCCGCGCGCCGGCTTTCGCGCGAGCCTGACCGGCGTCGAGCAGCAGATGCGGGTGGCTTGATGGCCGGCACGATGAAGCTCTCCCGACGCCCCTACCTGCTGCGCGCGATGCACGGCTGGGTCAGCGACAGCGGCGGCACGCCGCACGTGATCGTCGATGCCGAGCGCGCCGGCGTGCAGGTACCACGCGCCTACATCAAGGACGGCAAGATCGTACTCAATGTAAGCCTGTCGGCCACGCAACGGCTCGTGCTCGGCAACGAGTGGCTCGAGTTCGACGCGCGCTTCGCGGGCGTGGTGCACCACGTGCGCGTGCCGGTGGCCGCGGTGCTCGGCATCTACGCGCGCGAGAGCGGCGAGGGCATGGTGTTCGCCGGCGACGAGGGCGGGCCGGAGCCGCCGGCGTCGCCGCCGGCGCCTGACGAGCCGACGAAGCGGCCGCAGCTGAAGGTCGTCAAGTAGGCGCGCTGCCGCGCTTCATCCTGCCTGCGGAGGGCGGGGCGACACCGCCCGCGATCGCCTCAGGTCGTGAACGCATGCCGGATCCACTCGATCCGCATCGACTCGCCGTCTCCCTCTTCGATCACCACATCGAATCGCGCGGGCATCCGTCGCCACTCGGGATGCGCGGCGAGCAGCAGGTGGGCGGCGCGGATCAGGCGCTGCTGCTTGCGCGCGCCGACGCTCGCCGCGGCGCCGCCGTGGCTGCGGGTCGCGCGCGAGCGCACTTCGATGATCGCGAGTGTGGCGCCGTCGCGCGCGACGATGTCGATCTCGCCGGCGCGGCGGCGGAAGTTGCGCGCGAGAATCGTCAGGCCCTGCGCCTCGAGGAAGCGCGCCGCGCGCTCTTCGGCATCCTGGCCACGCGCGCGACGATCCATGGCGGAGTGCGGCTCAGGGCGTGACGGCCGGCATGCCGGCGTCGAGGAGCATCGTCTGCCCGCCCTTGATCTGCGCCCATTCGAGCTGGCGGTACACGCGCCGGCCGTCGTCGATGCGCAGCCGGCCGGTGAGGCCGTCGATGTCGACGGGCGCGCCGCTCGCTATCGCGATGCTCAGCTGGTAGGCGTCATGGCCGAATGCGAACAGCTTGCCGCGCGCTGCGCCGCTCTCGCCCCAGGCGCCCACCAGCGATTCGCGCACCTCGGCGCTCTTTGCGCCGACGCCAAACACCCAGGGCATGTCGGGGAAGATGAGCCCGTCGAGGTCCTGGTTGGCGGTCGGGTGCGGCTCGTACGCATCGGAGGTCGAATAGGTCGGCAGATCGCCGGCATAGTGGAAGCGCAGCTGCGGGCGCAGCAGGCGCGCGGTCTGCGCCTGGCTCGGTGCGAAGATGAACTGCGCATCGCCGCGGCGGCGCGGCTGGAACGCGAGCTTCGTGCCGGTGACCTGTTCGATGCGGCGATGCCGCGCCTTGCTCGCGTCGATGCGCAGCAGGTCGGTGATGGCGGGCGAGTAGTCGTTCTCGGCCGGGAAGTAGGTCGCGGTGCCGACCAGCTCGCCGCCGGCGGCCTGCAGCGCCTCGGTAAAGGCCGCAAGCACGCGGGTGCCCCATTCGCCCACGGGCACGAGCGCGACGCCGCGGCGCAGGCCCTGCGAAGTGAGCCGGCCGGCGATCGAGCGCGCCTCGTTTTCCGGCGACAGCGCGTACTGGTAGAAATTGGCGGGGGTGATGTCGTCGGCGCCGAGGAAATTGAGTGCGAGCAGTGCCGGCCGCGGGCCGATGTAGCCCGCCGCCGCGGCCACTTCGTCGCGCAGCAGCGGGCCGACGATCACGGTAGCGCCCGCCGCGCTCGCGCGCGAAATGGCTTCGGCGATGCTGGTGCTCGCCGTATCGTAGACGCGCACCTGCGGGCGCGTGCCTGCCGGTGAACGGTAGTACGCAGTGAAGAAGCCATCGCGGATCTGCGCAGCGGCGCCGGCCTGGCGGCCCGATACAGGCAACAGCAGGGCGACGTGCGAGGCGCGATCGCGCGCCTGCGGCGCCTCGATCATTTCGATGTCGCTGCGCACGACGTCGTTCGCCGGATGCGAGGGATAGCGGCCGCGCCAGTGCTGCAGCGCCGGGCCGACCGTCGTCGGCATCGTCGCTGCGGTGACCGCAATCGGCGCAAGCTCCAGCCAGCCGCGCACGGTGGGGTCGGCCTCGGCGGCGGGATTGACCTTCGCGCCGCCCTCGAGCGCCGCGCGCAGGTCGGCGAGCAACTCGCTGCGACTCCGGCGTTGTGCTTCCAGCGTGGGCAGCAACGGTTCGCGCGCGATCTGCGCGCGCACGCCTTCGGCATGGCGCCCGGTGGCGAACGCCGCCTGCTGGCGTACGTCGAGATAGCGCGCAGCGTCGGCACGCGCGGCTGCTGCGCCATCGCGCTCACTTCGCTCCACGCGCGCTGCGCGTCCCCGCGGGCGATGCGCAGCTCGACGCCGAGCATCTGCGCCTCGAAGGCCTGCGCGGGGCTCGCGCCCACGCGCGCCGCGGCAAGCGCGCGCCCGGCAGCATCCGGCTGGCGCGCATCGAGCCAGGCGCGGGCCGCGCGCAGCTGCATATCGATCGCCGCGGCACCGCTGCGCTCGGCCGCGAGCGCTTCATAGATTCGCGCCGCCTCCGCATGCCGGCCCTGCTGCGCACTCTGCTCGGCGCGCTCGAGCGTCGGCACGGGTCCCGAGGCCGGGCCGATGCTGGTACATGCGGTGAGCGCCGTGGCGAGCAGCAATGCGAACGGCAGCGCCCGGCTGAATAACGGGGTCGACATGTCTTGTTTCACCTTACACTCGGCGGCACGATGCCCGGGTGGCGCGATGAGGAGATTATAGTGGGTGCGAACGCAGGCCGGATCGATGTCATCGCCACGCCCATCGGCAACCTCGGTGATCTCTCGCCGCGCGCCCGCGATGCGCTCGCGCAGGCCGACCTCGTCGCCGCGGAGGACACGCGCCGCACGGGCCAGCTGCTCGCGGCGATGGGCCTGTCGCGGCCACTCGTCTCGCTGCACGAGCACAACGAGGGCGAACGCATCGCCGAGCTGCTCGCTCGGCTCGACGCCGGCGCCGTGATTGCGCTGGTCAGCGATGCCGGCACGCCGCTGCTGTCGGATCCCGGCTACGAACTCGTGCGTGCGGCGCGCGCTGCAGGCCACACGTTGCGCACGGTGCCGGGCCCGTCGGCAATCACCGCGGCGCTCAGCATCGCGGGGATTCCCACCGCGCGCTTCTGCTTCGAGGGTTTCCTGCCGGCGCGCAGCCGCGAACGCCGCGAGCGTCTCGCCCAGCTCGCGCTCGAGCCGCGCACGCTCGTGTTTTTCGAGGCACCGCACCGCATCGAGGAGAGCCTCGCCGATATCACCGCGGCATTCGGCGCCGGGCGCGAGGCGGCTCTCGGTCGCGAGCTCACCAAAGCCTTCGAAACCCTGTATCACGGCACGCTCGGCGAACTGTCGCAGCGTGCACGCGAGGACGCCAATGTCGCGCGCGGCGAGATCACGTTGGTCGTGGCGGGTGCGCCGGACGTGGCGGTGAGCGGCGCTGTCACGCCGGCGGAACTCGCCCGCATCGTCGCGCTGCTCGCGAAGGAGTTGCCGCCGAGCAAGGCGGCGGCGCTGGCCGCGCAGATCACCGGCGCGCGCCGCAGCGAGGCCTACGATATCGCCATCAAGCTCGGCGGGGGTGTATCCTCCCGCGCGGAGTCGGCCGGGTAATCGCTGTATCTGCCTCGGCAGGTATGGAGGAAAGTCCGGGCTCCTGCGGACGAGGTGCCAGGTAACGCCTGGGGGGCGCGAGCCCACGGAAAGTGCAACAGAAAGCAAACCGCCCCTTCGGGGGTAAGGGTGAAAGGGTGCGGTAAGAGCGCACCGCGTCGGTGGTAACACTCGACGGCACGGCAAACCCCACCTGGAGCAAGGCCAAATAGGGAAGCGGCGGGTCACACCGCAGCGCATGTCCGCGCGTGCTTCCGGGTAGGCCGCTCGAGGCCCCCGGTGACGGGGGTCCCAGAGGAATGATTGCCCTCGACAGAACCCGGCTTACAGGCCGACTCCTTCTCAACTACTGTATAAGCTTCGATCTACAAGCCTCTGATAGCTAAGAGGTCCTCCCCGCGGCCACTGCGCCCGGGCGGGTCGGAACGAACGTAAGTTCTTGTCGTCCCGTCATTTTTTCCCCATCTGCGCGTTGACAGTGCGCCGGCGCGTTTCTATAGTGGCGCCGAGTGGGAGAAAGTGGGGAGAAATGGGCTCCACAGGGGTCCAGGCCATGTTCCGCGGTGCAACAAAAGTCACGATCGACGACAAGGGCCGCATGGCCCTGCCGACCCGGTATCGGGCGGCCGTGGCCGAGCGCTGCGAGGGCCGTATGGTCGTCACGGTCGACCGCGACCAGTGCCTCCTCATCTATCCGCTGCCTGACTGGGAGCAGATCGAACGCAAGCTGATGAGCCTGCCGAGCCTGCATCCGCAGGCCCGGCGACTGCAGCGTCTGATGGTGGGCCATGCCACCGACCTCGAGCTCGACGGACACGGGCGGCTCCTGCTGTCGCCCGAGCTGCGCGAGTTCGCGTCGCTATCACGGCTCGCGATGCTGGTGGGCCAGGGTAATCGCTTCGAGTTGTGGGACGAGGCGCGGTGGAACGAGCGGCGTGATGCATGGCTCGCGCACGAGGAGGCGGTGACGGACCTGCCTGCCGAGCTCGATTCACTGTCGCTCTGAGTAACGGTTTTTCTGGCGGGGGAGGGGGCGGTCGGACCGCTTCACGAGGGCGAGGCGCGATGGATGAGCACGTTCCTGTGCTTGTCGAGGAAGTGCTCGAAGGCCTCGCTCCGAAAGCGGACGGTCTATACATCGATGCGACGTTCGGGCGCGGCGGACACACGGCACGGATACTCGAAGCCCTGGGTGGAGAAGGACGCGTGCTCGCGCTCGACCGCGATCCGCAGGCCATCGCGGCCGGTCGCGTGCGCTTTGCGACCGAAATGCGGCTTACGCTCGTCCAGGCGCCGTTTGCCGATCTTCGGCAGGTCGTGCACGAGCACGCGCGCGGCCGGCCGGTCGCTGGCGTGCTGCTCGACCTCGGCGTGTCGTCGCCTCAGCTCGACGAGGCCGGTCGCGGTTTCAGTTTCTCGAAGGACGGTCCGCTCGACATGCGCATGGATCCGTCATGCGGTGAACCTGTCGCGGCGTGGCTCGCGCGCGCGGATGTCGACGAAATGCGCGAAGTGATCGCGACACTCGGCGAGGAACGCTACGCGCGCCGTGTCGCCCAGGCGATCGCCGCGGCGCGCACGCGCGCGCCCATCGAGCGTACGGGCCAGCTCGCCCAGGTGATCGCCGGCGCGGTGCGCACGCGCGACGGCAAGCACCCGGCCACCCGTACTTTCCAGGCGCTGCGTATGCACGTGAACGACGAACTCGGCCAGCTCGAGCGCGGGCTCGCCGCCGCGCTCGATGTGCTCGCGCCCGGCGGGCGCCTCGCCGTGATCGCCTTCCACTCGCTCGAAGACCGCATGGTCAAGCAGTTCATGCAGCGCGAGTCGAGCGTCGATCCGGTGCTCGCGAAGCTGCCGGTCCTGCCGCCGCACGCGGCGCCGCGACTGCGGCTCGTCGGCGGCAAGCGCCGCGCGAGCGAGGCCGAGATCGCCCGCAATCCGCGCGCTCGCAGCGCGGTTCTGCGCGTCGCGGAGCGCGCCGCGTGATGGCGCTCTCGCGCAGGACATTGCTCGTCGCGATTCCGCTGCTGTGGGTGCTTGCGCTCGGCTCGGCGGACGGAGCGATCTGGGCGAAGCACCACTCGCGCGAGCTGTTCGTCGAACTCGAACGGCTGAACGCGCAGCGCGACGACCTCGAGGTCGAGTGGGGCCAGCTGCAGCTCGAGCAGAGCGCCTGGTCGACGCACGCATTCGTCGAGAACGTAGCGCGCGCGCGGCTCAGGATGGCGATGCCGCCGCCGCAGGAAATCGAGGTCGTGCGGCCATGAGGGAGCGGCGCGGCAAGGGCGGCGGCGGGCGCTACGGCGGCGGCGAATCGGCACCGCGGTCGTTTCGCACGCGCGCCTGGGTGGTGCTCGGCATGCTGGTCGTGGCGGCCGGCGGGCTGCTGTGGCGCGCGGTCGACCTGCAGCTGATGGACCATGCATTCCTCGCGCGCCAGGGCGATGCACGCTTCTCGCGCGTCGCCGCGATTGCCGCGCATCGCGGCACGATCACCGATCGCTACGGTGAACCGCTGGCGGTCAGCACGCCGGTCGACTCGGTATGGGCCAACCCGAAAGAGCTTGCGCTCGCGACCGACCTGCTGCCGCAGCTCGCCAGGGCGCTGAAGGTCGACAAGAACGATCTCGCGCGTCGCGTCACGTCCAACCTGGATCGCGAATTCCTCTACCTGCGCCGGCACATGCAGCCGGCCGACGCGCAGAAGATAAAAGCGCTCGGCATCCCCGGCGTCTACCTGGTGCGCGAGTACCGGCGTTACTACCCCTCGGGCGAGGTCGTCGGGCATCTGCTCGGCTTCACCAGCATCGACGATGCCGGCCAGGAAGGCATCGAGCTCGCGTTCGACCACTGGCTCGCCGGCGAGGATGGCGCCAAGCGCGTGATCCAGGACCGCCATGGCCGCGTGGTGCAGGATGTCGAGAGTATCCGGCCCGTGCGGCCGGGGCGCGACATGGTGCTGTCGATCGACCTTCGCATCCAGTACCTCGCCTATCGCGAGCTGAAGGCGGCGATCCGCGAGCAGCGCGCCAAGTCGGGCTCCGTGATCGTGCTCGACGTGACGACGGGGGAAGTGCTGGCGATGGTGAACCAGCCGGCCTACAACCCGAATGACCGCGACCAGATCAACGCGCGCACCTACCGCAACCGTGCGGCCACCGACATCCTCGAGCCCGGCTCGTCGATCAAGCCGTTCGTGATCGCCGCGGCGCTCGCGTCGGGCAAGTACAGCGAGCAGAGCATCGTCGACACCTCGCCCGGCTACATCAAGGTGGGCGCGCGCATGCTCGAGGACAAGCACAACCTCGGTCGCATCGACCTCGCCACGGTGCTCGCCAAGAGCTCGAACGTCGGCATGACGCGCGTCGCGCTGGAGCTCGAGCCCGAGCAGATGTGGAACACGCTCACCGGCCTCGGCTTCGGCCAGGTGACGACGAGCGGTTACCCGGGCGAGTCGGCCGGCCTGCTGCCGCACTGGTCGCACTGGCGGCCGGTCGGCATTTCCTCGATGTCGCGCGGCTACGGCCTGTCGGTCACGCCGCTGCAGCTTGCGCATGCGTACGCCACGGTCGGCGCCGGCGGCCATTCGCGCCCGGTGTCCTTCCTGCGCGTCGATGCGGCGCCGATCGGAGAGCGCGTGCTCGATGAGCGCGTCGCGCGCTCGCTGGTGCACATGCTGGAGGCCGTCATCGCGCCGTCCGGTACCGGCAGCCACGCCGCGATCCCGGGCTATCGCGTCGCCGGCAAGACCGGCACGGCGTGGAAGGCGAACGCCGGCGGCTATTCCACCGATCGCTACATGGCGGTGTTCGGCGGTGTCGCGCCCGCCTCGCAGCCGCGCCTCGCGGCCGTCGTGATCGTCGATGAGCCGGGTGCGGGCAAGTACTACGGCGGCGATGTCGCCGCACCGGTGTTCTCGCGCGTGGTGGGCGGTGCGCTGCGCCTGCTGGCCGTCGCGCCCGACGCGGCGATCGGCGCACCCGGCGACGACGATGCCGGCACGCCCGCGCCTTCGCGCCGCCAGGTGGCACTGCGATGATGCGCACGCCGGTGAACGTCCCGCGCCGACTCGCCGATCTCGTGGGCGACCTGGTCAAGGTGCCGGCGAGGCTCGAAGTCACCGACCTGTCGGTGGCCAGCGGCGAGGTGCGCGCGGGCGGGCTCTTCTTCGCCTGCGCCGGACGCACGACCCACGGCCTCGCCCATGTGCACGAGGCGATCGCGCGTGGCGCGCGCGTGGTCCTGTGGGAGCCTGCGCCCGACCTGCGCGTGCCGGATTTCCCGTCGGGGATCTTCGCGGCGCCCGTGCCGCAGCTGCATGCGCAGCTCGGCGCGATCGCCGACCGCTTCTTCGGCGAGCCCTCGGCGACGCTGACTACGGTGGGCATCACCGGCACGAACGGCAAGACGACCACCGCATGGCTCGCCGCAGAGGCGCTCGCCGCGAGCGGACGGCGTGCCACCTACAGCGGCACGCTCGGCTATGGCACACCCGGCGCCCTGCGCACGAGTTCGTACACGACACCGGACGCCATCGAAGTGCATCGGCGGCTCGCGGCACTGCGCGACGAGGGCGCCGACTGTGTGGCGATGGAGGTTTCCTCGCACGCGCTCGACCAGGGGCGTGTCGCGGGCGTGCGCTTCCATACCGCAGTGTTCACCAACCTGACACGCGACCATCTCGACTACCACGGCACGATGGCCGAGTACGGCGCTGCCAAAGCGATGCTGCTCTCCTGGCCGACGCTCACCACGCGCATCATCAACATCGACGATCCGTTCGGCAGCGCGCTCGCCAGGGCGCACGCCGGCGACAGCGGTCGGCTGGTCACGGTGTCCCGCCGCGACCACGCGAACGTGCGCGCGAGCGCCGTGCGCGCCGCGACGTGCGGTGTCGAGATCGACGTCGCCACGGACTGGGGCGCCGGCACGCTCGCGACCCGGCTGATCGGCGATTTCAACGCCGACAATGCGCTCGCCGTGCTCGCGCTGCTGCTCGCGTGGGATGTGCCGTTCGCCACGGTGCTGCGCGCCATCGGCCAATGCACGGCGCCGCCGGGGCGCATGGAGTCCTTCGGCGGGACGGCGGGTGCGCCACTCGTGATCGTCGACTACGCCCACACACCTGATGCGCTCGACAAGGCGCTCGCGGCCGCCCGCGCGCACACGGACGGCAAGCTCACCGTGGTGTTTGGCTGCGGTGGCGATCGCGATCCGGGCAAGCGGCCGCTGATGGGCGGCATCGCCGCGCGGCGCGCCGACCGCATCTGGCTGACTGACGACAACCCGCGCACCGAATCGCCGGCCGACATCGTGGCGCAGACCGCGCGCGGCATCGCGCCAGGCGCGGCGCTGCGCATCGAACACGAGCGCGCCGCGGCCATTCGCGGTGCGCTCGACGAGGCAGGCGCCGGCGATGTGGTGCTGGTCGCCGGCAAGGGACACGAGGACTACCAGATCGTCGGCCATGAACACCGGGTGTTCAGCGACCAGGCGGTGGTGAGGGACGTGCTCGGGAGCCGCAAGTGAGTGGTCCGCAGCGCACGCTCGCCCGCCTCGCCGCGGCCTGCGGCGGACAGCTCGTCGGCGCCGATCGCGCCTACAGCGGCGTGTCGACCGATACGCGCACGCTGCAGGTCGGCCAGGTGTTCTTCGCACTCCAGGGCCCGCGCTTCAATGCCGCCGAGTTCGCAGGCGCCGCGGCCGCCGGGGGCGCCGCGGCCGTGGTCGTGCCGGCACGCCAGGACGTGGCGATCGCGCAGATCATCGTCGACGACACACTCGCTGCGCTGACGCGTGCTGCGGCGGCGTGGCGCGCGCATTTCGCGATCCCGCTGATCGGCGTCGCGGGCAGCAACGGCAAGACCACGGCCAAGGGCATGACGGCGTCGATCCTGGGCCAGGCCGGCACCTGCCTTGCCACGCTCGGCAACCTGAACAACCACATCGGCGTGCCGCTGACGCTGTTGCGCCTCGAGTCGACGGACGAGTTCGCCGTCATCGAGATCGGCGCAAACCGGCCCGGTGAAGTCGCGGCACTCGCGGCGCTGGCGAAGCCGGGCATCGGCCTCGTGACGAACGCCGGCGCCGAGCACCTCGAGGGCTTCGGCTCGCTCGAAGGCGTGGCGCGGGCCGAGGGCGAGCTGTTCGAGGCGCTGCCGGCGGACGGCGTGGCGGTGATCAACGCCGATGATGTCTTCAGCGAGATGTGGCGCGGCGCGACCCGCGCCCGCGTCGTGACCTTCGGCCTGACGAATGCCGCCGATTTCCACGCGCGCGATATCACGACCGAGGTCGGCAGCGGCGGCTTCAGCACCGCTTTCACGCTGCACTCGCCGGTCGGCGATATCGCGATCCGCCTGCAGCTCGCGGGCCTGCACAACATCTCCAACGCACTCGCCGCGGCCGCGGCGGCCGTGTCTGCCGGCGCGACGCTTGCGCAGGTCGCCGCGGGACTCGCCGCGATGCAGCCGGTCAAGGGGCGGCTCAATCTGCGTGTCACGCGCGCCGGCGCCTGGCTGATCGACGACTCGTACAACGCCAACCCGAGCTCCATGCGCGCCGGCATCGACGTGCTCGTCGGTCTCGGCGGCCGTCGCTGGCTCGCGATCGGCGACATGGGCGAACTCGGCACGCACGCGGACGAGGCACACGCCGACATCGGGCGCTATGCGCGCGCGCGCGGCGTCGAGCGGCTGTTCGCGACCGGCCCGCTCTCGGCGCTCGCGGTCGAGGCCTTCGGGGCCGGAGCGCAATGGTTTCCGGATGCCGAGACGCTCACCCGCGAGCTCGAGTCCGCGCTCGACGCCGATGTGCGTCTGCTGGTGAAGGGCTCGCGGTCGAACCGGCTCGAGCGCGTGGTCGATGCGCTCGTTGGCGACAGGGCGGGGTGACGGAATGCTGTACTGGCTCGCCAGGGAACTGACCGCCGAATACTCGGGATTCAACGTCTTCTCGTACCTGACGCTGCGCGCGATCCTCGCGACGATGTCGGCGCTCGCGATCTCGCTGCTGGTCGGCCCGGCGATGATCCGGCGGCTGTCGCGCTACCAGGTCGGCCAGGTGGTACGCCAGGAGGGCCCGCAGAGCCACCTGCCGAAGGCCGGTACGCCGACGATGGGCGGGGCGCTGATCATCGTCGCGATCCTCGTCGCGACGCTCCTGTGGGCGGACCTCTCGAACCGTTTCGTGTGGATCGTCATGGCGGTCACGCTCGCCTTCGGTGCGATCGGCTTCTACGACGACTACCTGAAGCTCGTGGTCGGCGACTCGACGGGGCTCGCGCCGCGCTGGAAGTATTTCTGGCAGTCGGTCGTCGGGCTGATCGTCGCCGCCGTGCTCTGGTACACCGCGCGCACGCCGGCCGAGACGACGTTCTACCTGCCGATCGTCAAGAGCGTGGCGCTGCCGATGGCGGCGGCCGGCTACATCATCCTCAGCTACCTGATGATCGTCGGCATGAGCAACGCGGTGAACCTCACCGACGGGCTCGATGGCCTCGCGATCATGCCGGCGGCCATGGTCGCCGCGGCGCTCGGCGTGTTCGCCTACGCCTCCGGCAACGCGGTGTTCGCCAACTATCTCGGCATCCCGGCGGTGCCGCAGGCGGGCGAGGTGCTGATCTTCTGCGCCGCGATGGTCGGCGCGGGCCTCGGGTTCCTGTGGTTCAACTCCTATCCGGCGCAGGTATTCATGGGCGACATCGGTGCGCTCGCCCTTGGTGCCGCGCTCGGTGTCATCGCGGTGATCGTTAGGCAGGAAGTCGTGGCGCTGGTGATGGGCGGCGTGTTCGTGCTCGAGACCGCGTCGGTCATTCTGCAGGTCGCGTCGTTCAAGCTCACCGGCAAACGTCTCTTCCGCATGTCGCCGATCCACCACCACTACGAGCTGAAGGGCTGGGCGGAGCCCAAGGTCATCGTGCGTTTCTGGATCCTCTCGCTGCTGCTCGTGCTCGCGGGTCTCGCCACGTTGAAACTGCGATGAGCACGGCAACCACAGGCGCACGCTACGCCGTCATCGCAGGGCTCGGTCGCACGGGACTGTCGTGCGCGCGCTATCTGCACGCCGAGGGCTGGCGCATCGCGGTCACCGACACCCGCCCGCGCCCGCCCGAGCTCGACGCATTGCGCGCGCTCGTCGGCGACATCGTCGTGCGCGCCGGCGGACTCGATACGGGCCTGCTCGAGGGTGCGACTCTGGTCGTGGCCTCGCCGGGGCTCGCGCTCACCGACCCGTTCTTCGTCACCGCGCGTGCGCGAGGCCTCGAGGTCGTCGGTGACATCGAGCTGTTCGCGCGTGCCGCGCGCGCCCCGGCGGTCGGCATCACCGGCACGAACGGCAAGAGCACGGTCACGACGCTGGTCGCCCGCATGGCCCGCCGAGCGGGACTCACGGTGCGCGTCGGCGGCAATCTCGGTGAGCCGGCGCTCGACCTGCTGGGCGATCCGGCCACGGCCCTCTATGTCCTCGAGCTGTCGAGCTTCCAGCTCGAGACGACGCGCAAGCTCGAACTGGCCGCCGCCACCGTGCTCAATGTCACCGCGGATCACATGGATCGCTACGCGACCCTCGCGGACTACGCGGCGGCGAAGGCGCGCATCTACGCGCGCTGCCATGCCGCGGTGATCAACCTCGACGATCCGCTGGTCGCCGCGATGCGCGCGCCGGTCGCGCGGGACCTGCCGCGCACGACGCTCACGTTCTCGCTGCGGGCGGCGATCGGTGCCGACTACGCGCTCGCCGATCGCGGCGCGGAGGAGGGCTGGTGGTTGACGCGTCGCGGCGAGCCGCTGATGGCGCTCGCGGAACTGCGCATCCCGGGATTGCACAACGCCGCCAATGCGCTCGCTGCGCTCGCGCTCGGCGAGGCGCTCGCGCTGCCGCTTGCGGCGATGCTGGCGGAGCTACGCGAGTTCCGCGGCCTCGAGCATCGCACGCAGTGGGTCGCCGAGGTCGGCGGCGTGCGCTATGTGAACGATTCCAAGGGCACCAACGTCGGCGCGACTCTCGCCGCGGTGTCGGGCCTGCCGGGCACCCTCGTGATCATCGCGGGCGGTGACGGCAAGGGCCAGGACTTCGGGCCGCTCGCCGCGGCGTTTCGCGACAAGGTGCGCCACGTCGTGCTGATCGGGCGCGATGCGCCGGCGATCGCCGCGGTGCTCGAAGGGGTCTGCCCGCTGTCGCGCGCGGAGACGCTCGAGGCGGCGGTGCGCACCGCGGCGAGCGTCGCGCGCGCGGGCGACACGGTGCTGCTCTCGCCGGCGTGCGCGAGCCTCGACATGTTCCGTGACTACACGCAGCGCGGCCGCGTGTTCGAGCAGGCCGTGAAGGAGCTCGCGGCATGAGCGGGTGCCGTCCATGAACGCCGCCACACTCGGCTGGGCCCGCTCGGGCAGCCGCGGCGGCGCCTTCCGCACCGACTGGGTGACGGTTGCGCTGGTGCTCGCGATCACGCTGCTCGGTCTCGTCATGGTGACCTCGGCGTCCGTTTCGATCGCGAACAACGAGACGGGCCAGCCGTTCTACTACCTCGAGCGCCAGCTCGCGCTGCTGCTGGCCGGGGGCGTGGCGGCCGTGGTGCTGACGCGCGTGCGCACCGAGTTGCTCGAGAAGCTCGCGCTGCCGCTGCTGATCGTCGCGATCGCACTGCTGGTCGCGGTGCTGATCCCCGGTCTCGGTCACGTAGTCAACGGCAGCCGGCGCTGGATCCGTCTGCTCGGCTTCAACTTCCAGGCCTCGGAGCTCGCGCGCCTGCTCGTGCTGATCTATGTCGCGAGCTATGCCGCGCGGCGGGAATCGGAGCTGCGCACGAGCTTCTCGGGACTGGCGCGGCCGCTCGGCCTGCTGGCGCTGGTCGGCGTGCTGCTGCTCGCCGAGCCGGACTTCGGCGCGGCCACCGTGCTGTTCGCCACCGGCTTCGGCGTGCTGTTCATGGCGGGTGCGCGGCTGCGCCACGTGCTCGCGATGGTGCTGGCCGCGGTAGCCGCGTTCGGCGCGCTCGTTGCGCTGTCGGGCTATCGCATGCGCCGCCTCGCGACCTTCCTCGACCCGTGGGCCGATCCGTACGACAGCGGCTTCCAGCTCACGCAGTCGCTGATCGCGATCGGCCGCGGCGAATGGTTCGGTGTCGGCCTCGGCGAGAGCGTGCAGAAGCTCTTCTACCTGCCGGAGGCGCACACCGACTTCCTGTTCGCCGTGCTGGCCGAGGAGCTGGGCCTCGTCGGTGTCGTGCTGACCGTTGGTCTCTTCATCGCGCTCGCCTGGCGCGCCCTGCACATCGCGCAGCTCGCGTCCGACGCGGGGCTCAGGTTCCAGGCCTGCCTCGCGGCCGGCTTCGGCCTGTGGATCGGCATGCAGGCCTTCATCAACATCGGCGTGAACATGGGCGCGCTGCCCACGAAGGGGCTGACGCTGCCCTTGATGAGCTACGGGCGCTCGAGCCTCATCGTGACGATCGCGTGGGTCGGCATCCTGCTGCGTGTCCATCACGAGGCCGCCTCGCGTACGCGCGGGCCGGCGACGGTGAGCGCATGAGCGGTGGCACCGTGATCATCATGGCGGGCGGCACCGGCGGGCACGTATTCCCGGCGCTGGCGCTGGCGCGCATCCTGCAGGCGCGCGGCCACGACATCGTGTGGCTCGGGACGCGCGAGGGCATCGAGGCGCGGCTGGTGCCGGCTGAGGGTCTGCCGATCGAGTGGATTTCCATCGGCGGACTGCGCGGCAAGGGCATGGGCACATTGCTCGCAGCTCCGTTCCGTCTTGCGCGCGCGCTATACCAGAGCCTGCGCGCGATGCGCCGCCATCGCCCGATCGTCGTCGTCGGCCTCGGCGGCTACGTCACCGGTCCCGGCGGCCTTGCGGCCTGGCTCGCGCGCCGGCCGCTCGTCGTGCACGAACAGAACGCCATCGCCGGCTACACCAACCGCGTGCTGGCGCGCATCGCGCGCGATGTGCTGGCGGCCTTTCCCGATGCCTTCGACGGCGCCGTGCCGGTGAGCGTGATCGGCAACCCGGTGCGGCGCGAGTTCTTCGAGCTCGGCGAGCCCGCGGCGCGCGCGGCCGGTCGCGGTGCCGTGCTGCGCCTGCTGGTGGTCGGCGGCAGCCAGGGTGCGAACAAACTGAACGCGGTCGTGCCATTCGCGATCGCGCGCCTCGCCGGCAGCGTCCGTTTCGAGGTTCGCCACCAGGCCGGGCCGCGCTGGCTCGACGCGGCGCGCAAGAGCTACCGGGATGCCGGCGTCGCCGCCGAGGTCACGCCGTTCATCGACGACATCGCCGCGGCCTACGGCTGGGCAGACCTTGTGATCTGCCGATCGGGTGCGCTGACGGTCTCGGAGCTCGCTGCGGCCGGCGTCGCCTCGATACTCGTGCCGTTCCCGGCCGCGGTCGACGATCATCAGACGGCAAATGCTCGTTTCCTGGTGCGCGAGGGCGCGGCGCTGCTGGTCCAGGATCGCGAACTGACGGCCGAGCGCCTCGCACGCGAGCTGCTGGAGCTGTGCCGCGGCGGCCGCGAGCGGCTGGTCGCGATGGCCGGTCGCGCGCGCCAGCTGGCGCAGCCGCGCGCCGCCGAGGATCTCGCCGACGCCTGTCTCGCCGTGGCGCGCCGGCCGGCGGGGGCGGGCGCATGAGCACGCCGCTGCACGATCGCATGCGCCGCATCAACACGATCCACTTCGTCGGCATCGGCGGCAGCGGCATGGGTGGCATCGCCGAGGTGCTGATGAACCTCGGCTATCGCGTACAGGGCTCGGACCTGAAGCCGAACGCCGTGACGCGTCGCCTCGCGCAGCTCGGCGCCGCGATCACCTTCGGTCATGGCGCCGCGAACGTCGCCAACGCGGACGTCGTGGTCGTCTCGAGCGCGGTTTCGGCCGACAACCCGGAAGTCGTGCAGGCGCTTGCACAGCGCGTGCCGGTCGTGCCGCGTGCCGAGATGCTGGGCGAGCTGATGCGCTTCCGGTACAGCATCGCGGTCGCAGGGACGCACGGCAAGACGACGACCACGAGCCTCGTGGCGAGCATCCTCGCCGAGGGCGACGAGGACCCCACTTTCGTGATCGGCGGACGCCTGAAGAGCGCCGACAGCAACGCGAAGCTTGGCGCCGGACGCTACCTCGTCGCCGAGGCGGACGAGAGCGACGCATCGTTCCTCCACCTGCAGCCGATGATCGCGATCGTCACCAACATCGATCACGACCATCTCGCGACCCATGAGGGCGATTTCGAGCGCCTGAAGCAGAGCTTCGTCGACTTCCTGCACAACCTGCCGTTCTACGGCCTCGCGGTGCTGTGCACCGACGACGCCAACGTGCGCTCGATCCTGAGGCAGGTGTCGCGGCCCGTGATCGGCTACGGACTCGGAGAAGGCGTCGATCTGCGGGCCGTCAACGTGCGTCGCGAGGGCCCGCGCACGCACTTCATCGCCATGCGGCGCGGCGCGGCGAGCGGGCTCGAGGTGACGCTGAACCTCGCCGGTCTGCACAACGTGCTCAACTCGCTCGCCGCGATCGCGGTGACACAGGAAATCGGTATTGCCGATGAGGTGATCCAGCGCGCGCTCGCGCGCTTCGAGGGTATCGACCGGCGCATGCAGCACATCGCCGATGTCGCGGTCAGGGGCGGCAGCGTATCGATCGTTGACGACTACGGTCATCATCCGGTGGAAATCGCCGCGACACTCGATGCCGTGCGCCAGGCCTACGGCGGCCGGCGCGTCGTGCTCGCCTTCCAGCCGCACCGCTATACGCGCACGCGCGACCTGCTGGACGATTTCGCGAGCGTGCTGGCGGGTGCCGATACGCTGCTCGTCACGGAGGTCTACGCGGCGGGCGAGGCGCCGATCGCCGGCGCCGACGCTCGCGCGATCTGCCGCGCGGTGCGCAGCCGCGGTCGGGTCGAGCCGGTGTTTGTCGAGAAGGTCGACGAGCTGCCGCGGGCGCTGGCGGCGCTGATCGAGGCGGGCGATGTCATCGTGATGATGGGCGCCGGCAACATCAGCGCGGTTGCGCACGAACTGCCCGCACGCCTCGCCACGGCAGGGAGCGCGCACTGATGGGTACGCCGGTGCTCGCCGCCGACCTGGTGCCGCTCGTGAAGACCGACGAGCCGATGTCGCGCCACACCTCCTGGCATGTGGGGGGGCCGGCGCAGATGTACTTCACGCCGCGCGACCGCCGCGACCTCGCGCGCTTCCTTGCCGCCCTGCCGGCGGGCGTGCCGGTGCTGTGGCTCGGCCTCGGCAGCAACCTGCTGGTACGCGACGGCGGCGTGCGCGGCGCCGTGATCGCCACCAACAGCGCGTTGGGCGGCCTCGAGCGCCGCTCCGCCGAGAGCGTCTACTGCGAGGCCGGCGTGGCCTGCGCGCGCATCGCCAAGCAGTGCGTCAAGTGGGGACTGGGGCCCGCCGAGTTCTTCGCCGGCATTCCGGGAACGCTCGGCGGTGCGCTCGCGATGAACGCGGGTGCGTTCGGCGGCGAGACCTGGAACCACGTCGTCTCGGTCGAAGTGATCGACCGCAGCGGCCGCGAGCACACGCGTGCGGCCGGCGAGTACCAGGTCGGCTATCGCAGCGTGCGCCCACCGGCGCCCGACGAGGGCTTCGTCGCGGCCCTGCTGCGCTTCTCGCGTCGGCCATCGATGCAGTCGCACGAGATCCGCGCGCTGCTCGAGAAGCGCAAGGCGACGCAGCCGATCGGCGAGTGGAGCGGCGGCTCGACGTTCACCAATCCGCCCGGCGATCACGCCGCGCGGCTGATCGAGGCGGCGGGCCTCAAGGGTCATCGTATCGGCGGCGCATCGGTATCGACGAAGCACGCCAATTTCATCATCAACCATGGCGATGCCACGGCTGCGGACATCGAGGCACTGATCCTGCACGTGCAGGCGGTCGTCGAGGCGCAGGCGGGCGTGAGGCTCACGCCCGAAGTGCGCATCGTCGGCGAGGCCAAACCATGAAACTCGCGTATCACGCCGGGCGCATCACCGAGGTGACCGACGCCGTGGCCTTCGGTCGGGTGGCTGTCATGCTGGGCGGGGCTTCCTCGGAGCGGGAGATCTCGCTGCTCTCGGGCAATGCCGTGCTCGCAGCGCTGCAGCGATGTGCCGTCGATGCGCACGCTTTCGATCCGGCCGAGCAACCGCTCGCCGATCTCGTGAGCGGGGGTTTCGATCGCGTGTGGCTCGCGCTGCACGGGCCGGGCGGCGAGGACGGCACGATGCAGGGCGCGCTCGAGTGCCTAGGCATCCCGTACACCGGCAGTGGCGTGCTCGGCTCGGCGGTGTGCATGGACAAGCTGCGCACCAAGCGCCTCGTCGCGGCGGTCGGCGTCGCTACGCCCGAAAGCGTGGTGCTGCGCGGACCGGAGGATTTCGGCGCAGCGCTCGAGCGGCTCGGCCTGCCGCTGATCGTGAAGCCTGCCTCGCAGGGCTCGTCGGTCGGCATGACCAAGGTTACCGAGGCCGCGCAGCTCAACGCCGCCTGGCAGGCAGCCGCCGTGCACGAGCCGCTGGTGTTCGCCGAACCATGGGTCACCGGCGCCGAGTACACCGTCGCGATCCTCAAGGGGCGCGCACTGCCTTCGATCCGCATCGAGACGCCGCAGGTGTTCTACGACTACGAGGCGAAGTACTTTCGCAGCGACACGCTGTACCACTGCCCGTCGGGTCTGTCCGCGGGCGAGGAGCGTCGCCTCGGCGAACTGGCGCTCGCGGCATGCGACGCCTGCGGCGTGACCGGCTGGGGCCGGGTGGACTTCATGGCCGATAGCGACGGCCAGATGCTGTTCCTCGAGATCAACACCGTGCCGGGCATGACCGACCACAGCCTCGTGCCGATGGCGGCGCGCGCCGAGGAGGTCAGCTTCGACGAACTCGTGTGGCGTGTGCTCGAGACGAGTTTTGCGCGCACTCCGACCATGAGGACGCGGACCTGATGCGCCTGCGCAGCCGCAATCGTCGCAAGCAGACGGAGCCCGCATGGCGCCTGCCGTCGATCGACTGGCGGCGCCTCGCGGCGACGGCCGGGAGCCTCGCCGCGCTCGGCGGCGCAGTCGCGGGCGTGGCGTGGACGCTCGACCAGCCGATCGAGACGATCAGCGTCGAGGGCCGGTTCCAGCGCGTTTCCCCGCTCGATGTCGAACAGGCGGTCAAGCAGCGCGTGCTCGGCACCGGCCTCGTCAGCGTCGATCTCGAGTCGGTGGGCCGCAGCCTGCAGTCGATCCCGTGGGTCGACAGCGCCAGTGTGCAGCGGGCCTGGCCGCGCGGCCTGCGCGTGCACGTGCAGGAGCAGGTGGCCGCGGCACGCTGGGGCGCCAACGGCCTGCTGAACACGCGCGGCGAGCTGTTCATTTCCGAATCGCGACACATTCCACCCGAGCTGCCGCAGCTTTCGGGGCCGATCGGCACCGAGCGCGACGTGGCGGAGCGCTATCTCGCCGTGCGCGGCCGGCTGATGGAGGCGGGTCTGCGCATCGCCGCGATGCGCCTCGACGAGCGCGGAGCGTGGGAGTTCGACCTCGACAACGGCGTCACCGTGCGGCTCGGTCGCCGCGACGTCGATGCACGCTTCGAGCGCTTCATGGTCGCGGGTCTGAAGCTCGTCGGCGAGCGCGGCGGCGACATCACCTATGTCGACATGCGTTATTCGAACGGCTTTGCGATCGGCTGGCGCACGCGCGGCGTGCAACTCGCCACCGGCAAGCTTCCCGCAGACGACAACCCGGATGCCTGAGCAGACATGGCGAAACGTGCAGAAAGAACCCTGATCGTCGGCCTCGATATCGGCACCTCCAAAGTGGTGGCGCTGGTCGGGGAGATTGCCGCCGACGGCACGATCGAGGTGATCGGCCTCGGCTCGCAGCCCTCGCGCGGTCTGAAGAAGGGCGTGGTCGTCAACATCGAGTCCACCGTGCAATCGATCCAGCGTGCGGTCGAGGAGGCCGAGCTGATGGCCGGCTGCGAGATCCACTCGGTGTTCGCCGGCATCGCCGGCAGCCACGTGCGCAGCCTGAATTCGCACGGCGTGGTGGCAATCCGTGACAAGGAAGTGTCGAGCCACGACGTCGTGCACGTGATCGACGCCGCCAAGGCGGTCGCGATCCCGGCCGACCAGAAGATCCTGCACGTGCTGCCGCAGGAGTTCGTCATCGACGGCCAGGAGGGCATACGCGACCCGATCGGCATGTCGGGCGTGCGCCTCGAGGCGAAGGTGCACATCGTCACCGGCGCCGACAGTGCGGCGCAGAACGTCGAGAAGTGCATCCAGCGCTGCGGCCTCGAAGTCGACGACGTCGTGCTCGAGCAGCTCGCGTCGAGCTTCGCCACGCTCACCGACGATGAAAAGGAACTCGGCGTGTGCCTCGTCGATATCGGCGGCGGCACGACCGACCTCGCGGTGTTCTCGAACGGCGCGATCCGCCACACGGCCGTGATCCCGATCGCGGGCGACCAGGTGACCAACGACATCGCCGTGTCGATGCGCACGCCGACCCACTACGCCGAGGACATCAAGGTGCGCTATGCCTGCGCGCTCTCGCAGCTCGCCAATCCCGACGAGAGCATCGAGGTGCCGAGCGTCGGCGATCGCCCGGCGCGCCGCCTCGCGCGCCAGACGCTCGCCGAAATCGTCGAGCCGCGCTACGAGGAGCTGTTCAGCCTGGTGCGCGACGAACTGCGTCGCAGCGGCTTCGAGGAAGCGATCGCCGCGGGCATCGTGCTGACCGGCGGCAGCGCGAAGATGGAAGGGGCGATCGAGCTCGCCGAGGAAGTCTTCCACGTGCCCGTGCGCCTCGGCCTGCCGCAGCAGGTGCAGGGCCTCACCGACGTGGTACGCAACCCGATTTATTCGACGGCCGTGGGCCTGCTGCTCTACGCGCGTGACAACGCGCTGCCGGGCAATCGCGGGCGCACGTTCGGCGGCAGTGCGAAGTCGATGCTGGAGAGGATGAAGTCCTGGTTTGCAGGCAATTTCTGAGTTCTATCAAAGGAGCGTAGCGAAAATGTTCGAATTAATGGACGCATACAGCCAGAGCGCCGTGATCAAGGTGCTCGGGGTGGGCGGCGGCGGCGGCAACGCCGTGGCCCACATGGTGGGCACGGGCATCGAGGGCGTGGAGTTCCTGTGCATCAATACCGATGCCCAGGCCCTCAAGCACTCGAAGGTCAAGACGGCGCTGCAGATCGGCGCCAACATGACCAAGGGCCTCGGCGCCGGCGCCGACCCCGAGGTCGGTCGCCAGGCGGCGATGGAAGACCGTGACCGCATCATCGAACTCATCGAGGGCTGCGACATGCTCTTCATCACCGCGGGCATGGGCGGCGGCACCGGCACGGGCGCCGCGCCGGTTGTCGCGCAGGTGGCGAAGGAGATGGGCATCCTGACGGTGGCCGTGGTCACCAAGCCGTTCGAGATGGAGGGCGGCAAGCGCATGCTGGTCGCGGAGCACGGCATGGCCGAGCTCGGCAAGTATGTGGATTCGCTGATCACCATCCCGAATCAGAAGCTGCTGACCGTGCTTGGACCGCAGGTCACGCTGCTCGATGCGTTCAAGTCGGCGAACGAGGTGCTGCAGGGCGCCGTCCAGGGCATCGCCGAGCTGATCACGCGCCCAGGCCTGATCAACGTCGACTTCGCCGACGTGCGCACCGTGATGTCGGAAACCGGCATGGCGATGATGGGCTCGGGCTCGGCGAGCGGCGAGGGCCGCGCGCGCGAGGCCGCCGAGGCCGCGGTGTCCTCGCCGCTGCTCGAAGACATCAACCTGCAGGGCGCGCATGGCGTGCTCGTGAACGTGACCGCAGGCATGGACCTTTCGATCGGCGAGTTCCAGGAAGTGGGCACCATCGTCAAGCAGTACGCCTCCGAGGACGCGACCGTCGTCGTCGGCACCGTGATCGATCCGGATCTGGCCAGCCAGCTGCGTGTGACCGTGGTGGCAACCGGCCTCGGGCGTATCCCCGTGTCGACGGCACGTCCGCGCGACGCCGGGCGCGAACCCGCGCGTGCCGAGCCGCCGATGCGCGTGGTGCGCCGTTCACCGCTCAGCAGCTCGGATTACGCCGCGCTCGACCGTCCGACCGTGCAGCGCCAGCGTGCGGTGGGCGACGGGTTGCGGGCCGACATCGCGGATGAGGATGTGCTCGACATCCCGGCCTTCCTGCGGCGCCAGGCCGACTGACGCGCAGGCGACGTTGTGCTACGGTAGCGCCCCGTTCCTGCCGGGGCCGGTGCGCCCTTGCCGGCGCCTCGCTCCAGCCGGTTTCCTGATGGGGATCGGGCGCTACCGCTAAGGCCAAAATGGTCGGTCAACGTACTCTGAAGAATGCCATCCGCGCCTCCGGCGTCGGCCTGCACACCGGCACCAAGGTGCTGATGACGGTGCGTCCTGCGCCGCCCGACCATGGCATTGTGTTCCGGCGCGTCGATCTCGACCCGCCGGTCGATATCCCGGCCTGCGCCGAAAACGTCGGCGAAACCACGCTCGGCACGGTGCTCGTCAAGGGCAACGCGCGTGTTTCCACGATCGAGCACCTGATGTCGGCCTTCGCGGGTCTCGGCATCGACAACGCGATCGTCGAAGTGAACGCGCCCGAAGTGCCGATCATGGACGGCAGCGCAGGCCCCTTCGTGTTCCTGCTGCAGTCGGCGGGCATCGAGGAGCAGGCGGCGCCGAAGCGCTTCGTGCGCATCCTCAAGCACAAGCGCGTTGAGGACGGCGACAAGTGGGCCGAGTTCCACCCGTTCGACGGCTTCAAGGTGAATTTCCGGATCGAGTTCGACCACCCGATCTTCAAGCGGCGCACGCAGAGCGCCTCGATGGATTTCTCGACCACTTCCTTCCTCAAGGAAGTGAGCCGGGCACGCACCTTCGGTTTCATGCGCGACCTCGAGGCGATGCGCTCGCACAACCTGGCACTCGGCGGCAATCTCGACAACGCGATCGTGCTCGACGACCAGGGCATCATGAACGAGGACGGCCTCAGGTACGAGGACGAGTTCGTGAAGCACAAGATCCTGGACGCGATCGGCGACCTCTACCTGCTCGGTCACAGCCTGATCGGCGAATTCAGCGGGTACAAGTCGGGCCACGGCCTCAACAACCGGCTGTTGCGCGCGGTGCATGCCGACAGCGAGGCCTGGGAAGAAGTGGTGTTCGAATCCGCGAAGGACGCGCCGATCAACTACGTGGGTACCGAGGCGCTGCCGAGCAGCGCGGCCTAGCGCGCGGGCGTGGCCCGCGCCGGGGGCTGGACCTTGACCCGCACGGCCCCGAGGTCGGGGTCGTACTCGCGGGCCTGCGCGAGCAGGTCGTCGGCGGCAAACTGCAGCCGCGCCGCCCAGGCGGCGGAGGCGACATAAATCGTCAGAATATGACCGCGCTCGACCGCGGAGGTGACATGGGGGGCAAGATCCGTGGCCACGGCCGCCTGCACGAACCTGAGCCAGTCTCCAGCGGCTTGCGCGCGCCGCTGCAGGGCGGTGAGGGGTGACGAGGGGCGGGCCAGCAGGTCGGTCAGCGGGCGCGGTTTACCATATCGGGCAGACCCTGATTTTCCAGTCTGTGCGCCAGTCTTCTTGTGTCGATTACGCTCATTCGGCATATTTCACCCGCCATTGGTGCGAGAATAACGGATGAATCTGATTTTCTTCTCCCGGCGCGAAGGGCGCGCCCGCCATCTGAACCTTGCCCACCCGGTCACGCTGGGAGCGGTGGGTGCGCTGGCAGTGGGGGTCCTCGGCATCGCCTTCGTGCTCGGCCTCGAACTCGGCCAGCGTTCCGGCAAGGTGTTCGCGCGCGGTGATTCCCAGCACTGGGCGCTGCAGATCAAGCAGCAGCAGGCGGAAATCGCCAACATGAAGAACGCGCTGCAGGAGCGGATCGATGCGCTCTCGATGCGCATGGGCCAGGTCAATGGCCAGATGATCCGCCTCGATGCCCTCGGCAAGCACCTCGCCCAGATGGCGAATATCGACGAGCGGGAATTCAACTTCGACGCCGCGCCGCCCGCCGGCGGTCCCGAGGACGGGGCCGGGGGCGTCGCCGCCCAGATTCCCGACATCACGAGCATGCTGAACGACCTCGAGGCCCGCATCAACCTGCGCGACGCGCAGCTCGCGGCGCTCGAGAACGTGCTGATCGCGCGCCAGCTGCGCGAGCAGATCCACCCCGAGGGCCGCCCGGTGCGCCAGGGGTTCATCTCCTCTTATTTCGGCTCGCGCCAGGACCCGTTCACTGGCCTTGGGGCGTTCCACAAGGGCATCGATTTCGCGGCCCAGGCCGGCGCGGACGTCGTGGCCGTGGCCGCGGGGATCGTCACCTGGTCGGGCGAGCGCGCAGGTTACGGCGAGCTGGTCGAGGTCAACCACGGCAACGGCTATGTCACCCGTTACGCGCACAACCGCCGCAACGTGGTGGCTGTCGGGCAGACCGTGCAACGCGGCGACGTGCTGGCGCAGGTCGGCTCCACCGGCCGCTCGACCGGTCCGCACGTGCACTTCGAGGTACTGCGCCAGGGCCGCCAGGTCGACCCGCTGACCTTCATCCGGCGCTGACCCGCTGCTCCCCTCAGGGGGCGTTTCCGAATCATTTCCGCTGCGCGCGGTCTATCCGTACAATATCCGCCCTTTCCCGGACCAGGGGCTATGTAAGCCACTGATCTGGTTTATTTTTTCAAGGATAGTCCGTGCTCGCACTGCTTACGCGCGTCTTTGGCAGCCGAAACGACCGCCTCGTCAAGAACTACGCCCGAACCGCCCGCGCGATAACCGCCCTCGAACCAGCCCTGCAGGCGCTCGATGACGAGGCCCTGCGCGGCAAGACCGCGGAGTTCCGCGCGCGGCTCAAGGACGGCGCGAGCCTCGATGACCTGATCGTGGAGGCTTTCGCGGTCGTGCGCGAGGTGGCACGCCGCACGCTCGGCATGCGCCATTTCGACGTGCAGCTGATCGGCGGCATGGTGCTGCACGAGGGCAAGATCGCGGAAATGCGCACCGGCGAGGGCAAGACCCTGGTCGCGACGCTCCCCGCCTATCTCAATGCGCTCGCGGGCAACGGCGTGCACGTGGTCACGGTCAACGAGTATCTGGCGCAGCGCGACTCGGACTGGATGGCGCCGATCTACCGCTTCCTCGGCCTCACCGTGGGCGTGATCAGAAACTCCCAGTCGAGCGCCGAGAAGCGTGAGGCCTACGCCTGCGACATCACCTACGGCACCAACAACGAATTCGGCTTCGATTACCTGCGCGACAACCTCGCGTTCCGGCTCGAGGATCGCGTGCAGCGCGGACACGCCTTCGCGGTGGTCGACGAAGTCGACTCGATCCTGATCGACGAGGCGCGCACGCCGCTCATCATCTCCGGCCCCGCCGAGGAGAGCACCGAGATGTACCTGCGGGTCAACTCGCTGGTACCGCGGCTCAGGCCCCAGCAGGAGGAGAACGGCCCCGGCGATTTCTCGATCGACCTCAAGCAGAAGCAGGTGCACATCACCGAGGAAGGCCACGAGCACGTCGAGCGCCTGATGCTCGAGGGGGGGCTGCTGCGCGAGGGCGAGAGCCTCTACGATTCCGGCAACATCCGCCTGATGCACCATCTGAACGCGGCGCTGCGCGCGCACGCGATCTACCGTCGCGACGTCGAGTACATCGTGCGCGGCGGCGAGGTGATCATCGTCGACGAGTTCACGGGTCGCACGATGCAGGGCCGGCGCTGGTCCGACGGCCTGCACCAGGCGATCGAGGCCAAGGAAGGCGTGCGCGTGCGCGAGGAGAACCAGACGGTCGCCTCGATCACCTTCCAGAACTACTTCCGCATCTACAGGAAGCTCTCGGGCATGACCGGCACCGCCGATACCGAGGCGCCCGAGTTCCTGCAGATCTACGGCCTCGAAGTGGTGGTGATCCCGACCCACCGGCCGATGGTCAGGAAGGACCACGCCGATCTCGTCTATCTGACCAAGGACGACAAATTCAAGGCGATCATCGAGGACATCCGCGACTGCGCGCAGCGCGAGCAGCCGGTGCTCGTCGGCACGACCTCGATCGAGACCTCGGAGGAGATTTCCGCGCTGCTGCAGAAGGAAGGCATCACCCACCAGGTGCTGAATGCCAAGCAGCACGAGCGCGAGGCACACATCGTCGCGCAGGCCGGCCGGCCGGGAGCCGCCACGATCGCGACCAACATGGCGGGCCGCGGCACCGACATCGTTCTCGGCGGCAACCTCGAGGCCGAGCTTGCCGCATTGCCGCCGGAAGCCTCCGACGCGGACCGCCAGCGCGTGCGCGCGGAGTGGCAGGCGCGCCACGACCGCGTGGTCGCCGCGGGTGGCCTGCACATCATCGGCACCGAGCGCCACGAGTCGCGGCGCATCGACAACCAGCTGCGCGGCCGCTCGGGCCGCCAGGGCGATCCGGGTTCGAGCCGCTTCTACCTGTCGATGGAAGACAGCCTGATGCGGATCTTCGGTGATCCGAACTTCACCAAGCGCCTGTTGACGATGGCCGGCATGAAGCAGGGTGAGGTGATCGAGAGCCGCATGCTCTCGGGCCGCATCGAGAAGGCGCAGCGCAAGGTCGAGTCGCACAACTTCGACATCAGGAAACAGCTGCTGCTGTTCGACGATGTCGCGAACGACCAGCGCAAGGTCATCTACCAGCAACGCACCGAGATCATGGCGAAGGACGACATCGCCGATGCGGTGCGTGGCATCCGCGCCGATGCGCTCGGCACGATGGTCGACCAGTTCGTGCCGAAGGGCGCCGGGCCGTCCGACTGGGATCTCCAGGGGCTCGCCGAGTCGGTGCTGAAGGACTTCAACACGAGGATCGCGCCGCAGGAGTGGGTGCAGGCCGAACCGGAGATCGACGAGGAGACGTTCCGCGCGCGCATCGTCGAGGCGGTCGAGGCGGCATACGAGCAGAAGGTCGCCCGCATCGGCGTCGAGCTGATGCGCCACGTCGAGAAGGACGTGATGCTGCGCACCCTGGACCAGCACTGGCGCGACCACCTCGCCGCCATGGACTACCTGCGCCAGGGCATCCACCTGCGCGGCTATGCGCAGAAAGACTATCGCTACGAGTACAAGCGCGAGGCCTTCGAGCTGTTCTCGGCGATGCTCGAGCGCGTGAAGTTCGAGACGGCGTCCATCCTCGCGAAGATCGAGGTGCGCACGCAGGACGAGATCGACCGCGAGGAGGAGCAGCGCCGCCAGCGACTGATGCGCGCGCTGCAGGCCCAGCACCAGGATGCGCAGTCCGCACTCGCGGCGGGCGAGGCCGCGGGCGAGGCTGCGGCGGCCCCGGGCGGCGCGCGCGCTGCGGGTGCAGGGGCGCCAGCCGGCGGTGTCACGCGCCTGCCGGCCCGTGCCGCCGCGCCGGCGGCCGAGTCGCATACGCCGATGGTGCGCACCGAGCGCAAGGTCGGTCGCAACGAGCCGTGCCCGTGCGGCTCGGGCAAGAAGTACAAGCACTGCCACGGCGCGCTGGCGCAGGCGGAGTGACCCGCTTCGCGGTGACACGCCTGCCGGTGCGCGTGGTCGCAGCGGCACTGTTCGATGCACGCGGCCGCGTGCTGATCGCCGATCGCCCGCCGGGCAAGCACATGGCGGGACGCTGGGAGTTTCCCGGCGGCAAGGTCGGGGCTCAGGAGGACGAGCGTGCCGCACTCGAGCGCGAGCTCACCGAAGAGCTCGGCATCAAGGTGATCGCGGCGCGGCCGTTCATGACTTCGGCGCACCGCTACCCTGATCGCGATGTCGAGCTGTCGCTGTGGCTCGTCGAGGACTGGCGCGGGGACCCGCGTCCGCTCGATGGGCAACAAATCGCCTGGGCCGCGCCGGGCGAGCTCGGCGATTGGGATATTCTGGAGGCCGATGAGCCTTTCGTTCGCGCCCTTGGCGCGCTGACCGGGACCGACATGAGCACAGACCAGAATTTCGACGTCCGCAATCCCCGCAGCGGTGAGGTCGACTTCCACTTCACCGCGCCGACGACCGCGGAAATCGGCCGCGTTGCCGCGGCGCTGCGCTATCAGCAGCCGGTGTGGCGTGATGCCGGTATCGCGCATCGCGTAGCCGTCAT
>Ga0116143_10001045_pt1 | contig 35056 bp, 20 predicted proteins | sample AD_UKC034_MetaG_FD_89745 | JGI IMG/M metagenome (GOLD analysis project Ga0116143, IMG submission 89745) | Active sludge microbial communities of municipal wastewater-treating anaerobic digesters from USA - AD_UKC034_MetaG | ecosystem: Engineered > Bioreactor > Anaerobic > Digestate | place: USA... | reverse complement strand
ACTACTTTCTTAAAACTGCGCGCGTCCGTTTTCTGTTAGCTGACGATGCCGGCGCCGGAAAAACAATCATGGCCGGTCTGCTGATTAGAGAGCTGGAACTGCGCGGCCTCGCCGAACGCATTCTCATCGTGTGTCCCGCAAACCTGGCATTCCAATGGCAACGGGAACTGAAAGAAAAATTTGATGGCAAATTCACGGTTTTAAAAGGACGGGAAATTCGCGACCAGTTTGGTTTGAATCAGTGGCTGGAGCAGAAACGGGTCATCACGTCTCTCGATCTGGCCAAACGATCGGAAATTCTCCCGGGATTAGGGCAGGCACGTTGGGATTTGGTGATCATTGATGAGGCGCATAGGATGTCGGCGGCTGACGAAAACCACAAGAATCTCCGTTATAAACTGGGAGAACTTCTCCGCGACACTTGCGATCATATACTCCTTCTCACAGCCACCCCGCATAAGGGAGACCCGGTAAACTTCAGTCTCTTCCTGCAACTTTTGGACTCCGATGTTTATGCCGATGTGAAATCCATTCGCGAGGCAATGGACAAGCGGCGCGCGCCCTTCTATCTCCGCCGCACCAAAGAAGCCATGGTATATTTCCCGGAACGGCGGCCGGATGGAACCTGGGTTGCGGAAAAAATATTCACCAAGAGAATTCCACACACCGTGGATTTCAAGATAGACGGCCTCGAATTTGCTCTTTATCGTGATGTCTCCCATTTTGTGAAAGCCCAAAGCATCAAGGCTGCGCTGCAAGGTGAAGATCTGCGCGCCAGGGCTGTTGGTTTCCTCATGTCGCTTTATCAAAGGCGCCTGGCTTCGAGCACCTATTCTATGCGCCATTCTCTGGAGAGCCGGGCGAAACGCCTTCAAGAAGGGCTTAAACACGCCCAGGAACTCATTCATCAGGCCCCGCCGGACCTTCCAGACCCTGAGGAACTTGAAGAAATGGAAGAAGGCGAACGGGAACGCCTCGAAGAAATCCTGGAAGCCATTACCCTGACCGAAAACGCCGAACAAATCCAGGAAGAAATCCAACTCCTCAAGCAACTCGCTCTACAAGCACAGGCCGTAGAAAAATCCGGAACCGAGGCGAAACTTACCCGGTTGCAAGAACTCCTTCGGAAGGAAGGTTTCTTCGATCAACCTGAAAAACGTCTTCTCATCTTTACCGAGTTCAAGGACACCCTGGATTATCTTGTTGGCCGGTTAAAAACCTGGGGGTTCCAGGTTGGTTTTATTCACGGCGGCATGAAACCCGGTTCGCGTGAAGAACCGAATACCCGTCTTTTCGTGGAGCAGCAGTTCAGAGAAGGCGCAATTCAAGTTCTGGTGGCAACCGAAGCTGCCGGTGAAGGCATCAATCTTCAGGCCTGCAATATCCTTTTCAACTACGACATTCCCTGGAATCCCAACCGTCTCGAACAGCGCATGGGACGTATCCATCGCTACGGGCAGAAAAAAGATTGCTACATCTTCAACTTCGTGGCTACCAATACCATCGAGGGACAGGTTCTCCAACGGTTGATGGACAGACTCCAGGAAATCCGGGATGCCCTTGATGACGATGCGGTATTCAACGTCGTTGGAGAAGTACTCCCCGCGTCCCACGTTGAAAGAGTATTAAGGGATTATTACGCCGGACGCATTGGGGATAGCGATCTTGAAGATCGTCTTCTGAAAAACGTTGACGAAGGGCAATTCCGGGCCATATGCAGAAACGCTCTCGAAGGGCTGGCTTCAAAAAAGTTAAATCTTGAAATGCTTATTGAACGGCGCGCTCGCGCTCAGGAACGGCGTGTCGTTCCGGAGACCATCGCCCGTTTCATGCGTGAATCGGCACGATTCGTGCCATACACGCTGAAAGATGTCGTCCAATTACCACATACATTTGACCCGGCCGCCCGGACTCCAATGATACTCCGTCGTTATGAACAAGAACCGGATTGGAAGCTTGCACCGTTGGCGTCCAAGTATCCGCGCTGCTCTACCGATCGCGAAACAGCCGAAAAAAACAATCTCGAATGGGTCACGCCAGGTCATCCTCTTTTCGAGGCTCTGAGACGCCACACACATTCTCAAGCGATAAGCGTATTTGCAAAAGGCGCTTGTTTCTATTCAATCCAACACGCGCAGCCGGCCCGAATTGATTTTTATCGGGCAAAAATAGTGGATGGCCTTGGCAAAAGCATCCACGAAAGATTATTCGCCGTTGAAGTGTCTCTTGAACAGGAACCGCGTCTCCAGGAAGGAAGTATCCTTGGCAATTTTGTCCCCTGCGAACCCAGCGAGGACATCTCCTCCGTCGCGGACATTCCTGATGCGGTCACTTGGCTTCAGAAACATGCCTTAGGTCCGTTTCTCGAGGAAACCCGAGCCGAACGCGTTGCCGAGGTGGAAAGAATTGCCGCTCATGTGGAACTGTCTTTGACGGAATTACTCCAACGGGCAGACGAAGAAATCGGTAAAGCCGCTGCCGAGATCGAAAAGAAAATCGCAGGTGCAGAAGGACGGCTGAAGCAGGCGGAAAATCGGCACGCAGAAATTTTTGCTCGCCGGGAACGCCGCAGAAAAGAACTCGAACAGGAACGGTCTTTATCTCTGCAATCGGTGGAACGCATTACCAGCATTCTTGTTCTTCCTCACCCGGAAGGCCAGAAAGCGGAAGTGCGACGGTTACAACCCGACTCGGAGACAGAAGCGACGGCCATGCAAATTGTTATCGAGCATGAAAAATCCAAAGATCGCCAGGTTTATGATGTTCATGAGAAAAACCTCGGCTATGATATTACCAGCCTTGACGTGAAAACCGGTGAATTGCGCCTCATTGAGATCAAAGGATTGGGAGCCAAAGCCGGGACAGTACTCCTCACACCAAATGAGCGTCGGGTAGCGGAAGACCGGCGGGACTGCTACTGGCTCTATGTTGTAACTAACTGCAACTCCAAACCGGAACTGCAGGAGCCGATCAAAGACCCGGCGCGCTTCGACTGGCATGAAGTCCAAAAAATCGCACATTACTGGCTGGAAGTGAATTCCATGACAAAGCCGATGCAGGTGAGGGAAGATTGGACACCATACCGCAAAAATGATGGATAAGAATGCTATACTTTGCCTATGGCTCAAATATGGACTGGAATCAGATGCGAAAGCGATGCCCCTCCGCTGAATTTCTTTGCGTTGCCCGATTGCCAGATCATCGGTTGGCATTCACGCGCTACTCGAAAATGAGGCAGTGCGGAGTTGCCGACGCCGTTAAGGCCAAGGGGCGATCGTTATGGGGGGTTGTGTTCATGATCGATGAGAAAGATGTCAGCTTCCTGGATAAGAATGAAGGTTACGCGCCAGGACGACCGGAAAAAGTAAACAGCTACCTGCGGGTAGAGAAACACGTCTATCAGTCCAAATCCGATTTGCCGTTGACGGTATGGACCTATGTGGCAAATCGTGAGGATGATCCGCCGCTCCCGCATGTTGAGTACCTGGAGCTAATCATTCGAGGCGCACAACAGTGGAAACTACCAACCACGTACATTGAGGTTTTGAAGGAAACGAAGGTGGCGAGATGATCCCCAAGCAATACAAGTACCTGGTGGAGGTGCATTTCCCATTCGTTAGAGTATTACATATAAAAGAGCCGTTTTCTACTTTCGAAAATTGACATTCGATAAAAACCATGTCTGGAAATCTTTATAAAAAACTTGCGAATAGCAATCTTCTTCAAAGAGCGTGGCATCTAGCACGCAACGATTCACGGACAAATTTCATGTATGACGCATATAGATTCTCAGATTTCGCCTTTCGAAAGGATGATTATATAGTTAAAATTGCGGAAAAAATAAAAACAGGAACGTATTATCCAAAACCGTTACTTACCATAGATGTTCCAAAATCAAGTCTTTCGGTACGTCCAGGAAGTGTTTTAGATATCGAAGATGCAATAGTAATGTTTGCAATTGCATATCTTATCGCGCCTCTTCTTGATAAACAACTACCCGACACCGTTTATTCTTGGCGTTTAAAAAAAGGGGGAAAGAAGAATATTTTTGATGATAATGAAATATTAAAATTTCCTTTTTTAAAACGAGCTACGATACAAAAACACATTGCATTTGTAGAACCATGGTATGAATCTTGGCCACAATTCAATGAAAAGGTAATCGCTTACGAAGAGGATGGCTATAATTTTATGGCCATTTCTGATATTGTGGCTTATTTCGAAAATATTGATCTTGCGCTTTTAAGGGATCTTCTCTTTCGTTATTTGCCTCGAGAGCAAGAAATTATCAATTTCCTCATATATCTTCTAAATTATTGGTCTTGGCCCGCGGTTCATGGCGGTCCCTCGGCTCGTGGAATACCTCAAGGCAATGGAGTAAGTAGTTTTTTGGGGAATATTTACCTCCTACCATTAGATATGGCTTTTAAAAAATTATGCACCCGCGGTGACATAAAATATCTACGATATATGGACGATGTAAAAGTTCTTAGTAAAGATATTCATGTAGCTCGTGATTCTCTGTTCCTTATGAATGAAAAATTGCGAGAACTTCATCTGAATATACAAGGGGCTAAAACAAGGATATTACAAGGTCATGATATTCGAAAAGAATTTTTGGATGATCGTCTTGAAAAAGTTAATAAAATAATTAATAATATTCAAACAACCAAAAACTTGCAACAGAATGATCGCAAAATTATGGTGAAAGGTTTAAAAGAAGAACTCAAAAAAATAAAGAAGCGCAAAAGTGTGATTCAAGATAAAGAACTCCGTCTATTTAGACGCATTACAACTGGATTTACACTTCTCGAGCACTCGGGAATGGTTGAAGAAGTATTAAACCAAATGGAATGCAATCCTGATGCTCGATTACTCAGTAGTGCGGCAAAATATTTGCGTTATCGGGACCAAAACCGTCTAAAAATTCAAAATAGAATTTCCACAATTTTATTTGGAGATAAATTTCTATTCCCATATCAAGAGGCGTATTACCTAATGATCTTAAGATATCAAAGAAATATCGAAACCGATATAATTCAAAAGTTAAAAACGACGCTAAAGGATAAGAAAAAACACTGGTATGTACGACAACAGGCCGCGCAGCTAATCAGTTTAAAACTTTTATCTCAAAAAGAACTTAAAACTCTTATAAAACTATTCAACGAAGAAAGTAATGTTGAGATTAAAAGAGCGATCGGACAAGCATTGACTCAATTGCCTTTGGATCAATTCAACAAACTAAAAGACAGCTGTTTATACGATACCTATCCAAAGATACAAAGATTAGGGTTGTATTTTCATAGTATGCTTTATGATGGTCAAATCGCGGGAAAACAATTTGATTTATTGTTTAATAATTTTCGAGAGGAAAACTTGGTGGACTATTTGTATGCTGTGGAATTACTGTCTAAAACAAAAGAAGAAGTGATTCGTAAAAAATTATTAAAAAAATTAAAAAAGATCTCTGAAAAACTTCATAGACCTATTCTAGAAAAGCGGGTGACATCGATCATCGCGAGGTTACAAAAAGAAAGTAGGCATCCATGATCCCAAAAGAATGTAAACGCCTGGCGGAGGTTGATTTCCCGATTGCCGTGGTGTCACAGCACTCGGCGCGGGAGAAATCCATCCGACATGGACATCCCTCCACTCTTCATCTGTGGTGGGCACGACGACCGTTGGCCGCTTGCCGCTCTATGCTTTTGGCGCTCCTCCTGCCGGATCCATGCGACTCTCTTTGTCCGAAAGATTTTAAAGCGAAAGCACGAGAACTTTTGTCTGAACTGATAGGTACCATAGGCAAGGATGATGAATCTCTGCGCAAAGCATTGCTCACGTTCATCGGAGACTTTGCCAACTGGGACAATTCGGCGCACCCGATGTACTTGAAAATAGGCCGAGGCCTCGTTAAGGCAGCACACCCGGAGGAAACACCGCTTGTTGTTGACCCTTTCGCAGGGGGCGGTTCGATTCCGTTGGAAGCCCTGCGGCTCGGATGCGAAACCTTCGCTAGTGACCTCAACCCAGTGGCATGCCTCATACTAAAGGTCATGCTGGAAGACATACCCCGCCACGGGCCGGAACTGGCCGAGGAACTTCGCCGGGTGGGTGGCGAAATCAAGAATCGGGCCGAGAAGGAACTGGCCGAGTTCTATCCGAAAGACCCAGACGGGGCTACTCCTATCGCTTACATATGGGCGCGAACAGTAAATTGCGAATCTCCTAAATGCGGAGCCGAGATTCCACTTATGCGCTCTTTCTGGCTTTGCAAGAAAACAAATCGAAAGGTTGCTCTGCGCCCCCTGCGTCTCGGCAGGAAGATATCTTTCGAGATATTCCATCCAAAAAGCGACAAGGAAGTCCCGGAAGGCACCGTTTCCCGCGCCAGAGCACGCTGTCTTTGTTGTGGGACAGTTTTGCCGCCAGAACGAGTGCGCGCCCAACTTTCTGAACAACGTGGTGGCGCGGATGTGATTTTCGATAAAAAGGGCCGCCTTATCGGTGGTGCACGGTTGATGGCTGTCGTAACGCTCCAACCAGGCATTCAAGGCCGCAACTACCGCCTACCTACCGACCGTGACTACCAAGCCGTCTGGAAAGCACAGAAACACCTTAAGATAATTCTCGACGAGTGGGAGCGTAACGGGAAAAATGGTCTCTGCCCGGTACCGGATGAGCCACTTCCGCCAATTGGAACTCTCGGCTTCCGCATTCAGCGTTACGGCATGCTTCAATGGGGTACCCTCTTCACGGCAAGGCAAAAGATTGGGTTGGTCACGCTGGCACGATGCATGAAAGATACTTCCAATAGTAACCACATGAGTATGAATCGTGAATTGCTTAGTGTCGCAGTTAGTCGTTGCTCATCCTTCTGGTCCAGCCTCAATATGTGGGTTAGTTCCGGAGAATTCGTGGCGAATGTTTTTGGGCGACAAGCTCTTCCAATAGTGTGGGATTTCTGCGAAGTTTTTCCAGTATCAACAGAATCTGGAGGATTTGATGGAGCAGTTGATTGGGTAGCGCGTGTCACGGAGGCGTGGCCTCCATCAAAAATAGTCGGTCAGGTACAAATCGCCGATGCCACAGAACATCCCTTGTCTGATGATACTGTTGACGTATACTTTACTGACCCCCCATACTACGATGCAATCCCTTACTCAGATCTTTCCGACTTCTTTTTGGTTTGGTTGAAGCGCACTTTGTCCGGACACTCTCTACTTCGTGACCCGTTCGACCCGAAAAATGCATTGTCTCCTAAAATTCGCGAGGCTATTCAGGACGAGACAAAAGAATTCAATAAACGACCCAAGGACAAAGCATTCTTCGAGAAAAGAATGGGCAAAGCCTTTGCCGAAAGTCGGCGACTACTCAAAGAAGACGGGATCAATTCCATCGTCTTTGCCCACAAGACAACGGAGGGTTGGGAGGCCCTTCTTTCTGGCATGATTCGGGCCAATTGGACAATCACAGGGTCGTGGCCTATCGCCACAGAAAGACCGGGCCGTTTGCGATCTCAAGACTCAGCCGCTCTTGCCACCAGCGTTCACCTTGTCTGCCGTCCACGCCCCGACGATGCTCCAGTGGGCGACTGGGGAGAAGTTCTACGTGAACTTCCCAAGCGTGTGGGTAATTGGATGGAGCGACTTCAGGGCGAAAATATCCGTGGCGCGGACCTGGTCTTCGCCTGCATCGGCCCGGCGCTGGAAATCTTCAGCCGATATTCCCGGGTTGAAACTGCGGAGGGTAAGGAAGTAAAACTCGCTGAATACTTAGAAAAAATTTGGGAGGTTGTCGGACGGACCGCCTTGGAGAATATCCTGGGTACGGCAGAAGCCAAAGCAAGAAATGGAATGGCCGGAGCCCTCGAAGAGGATGCCCGCCTAACAGCCCTTTTCCTATGGACTCTTCAGAGTACGAACGGAGACGCAGAAAAAATCGAGACCGAAGCAGTTACGGATACCGATCCGCCGACAGAAGATGACGAACAAGATTCCCAAGAATCTTCAAAGGGCAAAAAGAAAACCGGCTATTCGCTGATCTACGATGTGGTGAGACGATTCGCACAGCCGCTCGGTATCCACCTGGAAGAATGGGAGGACCGTATCATCGTAACGGAAAAGGGCGTGGTCCGCTTGCTGCCGGCTCTTGAACGAGCAACACTCCTCTTCGGCGAAAAAGGAGCACAATTCGCTGCCAAGCAACTGGAAATTAAACAAACCGACATTAACCAGGTGCTCTTGCCAGGATTTGAACGAAAGGCAATTGCACCGGAGATACGCGGACGCCGCCGCGGTGGGCCAAACATCAAAGAAGATGAGGTTTCTCATCGGAGAGGAGCGACAACCTTAGACCGTGTTCACGCAGCCATGATTCTTCAATCCGGCGGACAGACTAACGCATTGCGGGCACTATTGAAGGCCGAAGTTGAACGCGGCCCAGACTTTCTGCGATTGGCAAACGCGCTGTCAGCTCTTTACCCCAAGAATAGTGAAGAAAAACGCCTTCTCGACGCAATGCTGCTTGCGATTCCAAGATAATAGAAAGGAAAATGCCCATGGAAGCTTGGTACAAAATCGCCACACCGCGCAAAGAAGTCCGTCAAGGCCGTTCGTTTAATCCGGATGAATTTGCCATTCATCTTGAACAGGTCATTGCCGGGACCGCCCCAGAAGACTATCGTGATCCAAAGCAGTTTTTTGTTCGCACCTGTTTCACACGGGCGCTCCGTGAACACGCTGGAATGATACTTCGGCGGCTGTCCGGCGAGACGGCGAATACTGCGCCGGTCATGACGCTCATCACCCAATTCGGCGGCGGCAAGACCCATACGCTTACCGCCCTTTATCACCTCGTAAAAAATGGAAATAAAGCATCCGAGTATTCAGGCGTCGGCGACCTGTTGAAGGAAGCGGGTATCAGCGCGGTTCCGAAAGCGCGCGTCGCCGTATTCGTCGGTAACGCCTGGGATCGAAAGGAAGGACATGAGACACCCTGGATTGACATTGCCTGGCAATTAGCCGGAGAAAAAGGCGTCAAGGAACTCGGTACGGCGGCTAAAACCACGCCGCCAGGAACAGATGCTTTGAACCGGGTTTTTCAGGCGGCGGCGAGTCCAGTACTACTTCTTTTTGATGAAGTGTTAAATTTCCTGAATCGCTATCGAGGAATGGCCGATCAATTTCATTCCTTCATTCAAAATCTGACCGTGGCTACGACGGGCACGACGTGCGGCGCAGCGGTTATTAGTTTACCGAGAAGTCAGGTCGAGATGACTGATTGGGATATGCAGTGGCAGGACAAGATTACCAAGGTTGTCCGCCGTGTGGCCAAGGACCTTATCGCCAATGATGAGACGGAAATCAGCGATGTAATACGCCGCCGTCTTTTTGAAGATATTGGAAACGAGCGGATTCGGAAGAATGTCGCCAAGACCTATGCAGATTGGTGTTTTGAGCGCAGAGCACAACTTCCCCCGGAATGGACTGCCGTGGATACTACAACTACTGAAGTCAAGGCGAAAGACTATTTACGCAGCCGATTTGAAATCTGTTATCCTTTCCATCCGGCTACGCTTTCCGTATTCCAACGCAAATGGCAGGTACTCACGCAATATCAGCAGACACGCGGGACGCTTGCCATGCTTGCACAGTGGATTTCATGGGCATACAAGGAGGGTTATCAACAGGCCCGACATGAACCTCTCATCACGCTTGGTTCAGCGCCGTTGGAAGCGTCTGAGTTCCAAAGTGTCGTTTTGGGACAACTCGGTGAGACCCGGCTCATGACCGCAATTGACGCGGATATTTCCGGACCCCAATCCCACGCCCGTGCGCTTGACGCAGACACTACTGGTGCTTTGCGGAATATTCACCGGCGCGTGGGTACGGTAATTCTCTTTGAATCTTCGGGCGGGCAGGTAGATAAGATGGCCCATCTACCAGAACTGCGGTTTGCACTCGGCGAGCCGAGTGTGGATACAACTTCCGTGGATAATGCCGCGTTTGCTCTTGAGGACAAATCCTTCTTCATCCGCAAGGCAGGCTCCGATGGATTCAGGATTGGCTATCAACCCACCATGAAGAAGGTGGTGAGCGACCGCCGGGCGTCTCTTGACGAAGAATCTGAAATCAAGCCCGCCATGAGTAAACTCGTTGAAGATGAATTCAGACGCGGTGCAAATATTCCAATCGTCGCATTTCCTGAAGACGGCTCTGCTGTTCAGGATACCCCCAAACTCACGCTCGTTATTATGGACCCGCTTCATGAATTGACGGGCGAGAATACACTGCGCGGGCAAATTGCGGAGTGGATACGCATGCGTGGCAAATCACCACGACTTTATCCGGGATCACTGGTGTGGTGCCTGAAGAAACCGGGGCGTGATCTGCGTGAAAGCATTGAGATGTGGTTGGCATGGAAGCGAATTACGCGGGAGATTGCCGATGGTACCCTAGGTGGCGATTTTGATCGTTCTGATCGAGCTGAAATTAACTCCAAGATCGCTGCGTCTGAAGATGCCGCTAAAGATGACGTGTGGGGTGGTTACCGTTTCGCCGTGATTGCCGATATGAAAGAATCCGATGGGTTGAAAGTCATTGATTTGGGCGCGGGGCATTCTTCAAGTGATGAAACACTCTGTGGCCGAATCATCACGGCACTGAGGTCCCAGGCGTTGTTGAATGAATCAGTCGGAGCCGGATACATTGACCGAAACTGGCCGCCGGCATTGAAAGAATCCGGCGCGTGGCCCCTGGCAAGTCTGCGGCAAAGTTTTTTAAACGGATCTCTGACCAGGCTCATTGACCCGGATACTATTCTGCGAAGCAAGATTCTTGAATTCGTTGAGAAAGGTGATTTTGGGTTGGCGTACGGACAAAAACCGGACGGTTCATTCGAGCGTGTCTGGTTCAAGGAACTTATTTCCGCTGATGAAATATCATTCGAGTCAAATGTTTTCCTTCTGACGAAGAAAAAATCCCAATCTCTCAAGGAAGGCACACCTCCACCGCCACCTCCGCAGACCCCGGAGCTAAATCCCGAACCGGAACCGGGTACAGGTCCAATACCAGAACCAGGGGCGCAAGAGAAAGCCTTGCGAATCGTTGGGACCGTTCCACCCGAAGTTTGGAATCGCCTTGGCACAAAGATACTACCCAAGCTACGTAGCGCAAAAGATCTGAAGGTTGGTGTCGAATTCTCCGTTGTGGTGACCAACGATTTAAAGGACAACCTGATTGCAGACCTGCGACAAGCGTTGGAGGACTTAGGGCTTTCCGACAAAGTCCGAATTGAAGAATAATTGAATCCTATATGGGAGGACGTTCCTTCAACGGGGCCGGGACGAGTGCCTGAATGAGAACTGGTTCACGTCCCTTTACGAGGCCAGGGCGATCATCGAAAACTGGAGGATGGACTACAACGAAGAAAGACCGCACAGTTCTCTGGGCGATTTGACACCCCGGGAATTTGCCCGGCAGACAGAAATTTCAGCCGCCTGGGAGTGCTTTGCACTCTACTAAATACTTGTAAAGACTACGAGACAAAATACACTTCGCACTCAATAAAATAGGAGGTTTTGATGGATAATTCCTATCCAACACTTGAGCCACTTAAATTCCTTCTTCAAATGATTCACAATCAGGAAATGGCTCTTCCCGATTTTCAACGGGATTTTGTATGGGATCCTTACGCGACGGATGAACTTATTGAATCTATTATTCAAAACTTTCCCGCAGGTACGCTTCTTCGCATAAAAAACGGAAAGGAGTTACTGTTTCAGCCCAGAGCTTTTGAGGGAGCGCCCGTTTTATCTCCACAAAATCAACCATCATACCTAATCTTGGACGGACAACAAAGGCTTACCTCACTCTACCAGGCCTTCTATGGATGTGGTGAACATCGTTACTATTTGAACCTGCAAAAATTAGAGCAAGGTTTGGCTCTCGAAGATTGTGCGTTTTACATGCGGACAAAAGATGGAGAAGCAATGTACGGAAGTCTTGAACAGCAAGCTCGCGAACTAGTGTTTCCTATGCAAAATTTATTCGGGGTTTCCGGAGGATTTAGCGCATGGCAAAATGAAGTTTTGAGGGCGTGTAGCGGAGACAAGTCCTACATTTTGAATCTTCAGGAGAAATTGTCAAAAATCCATGATCAATGGATTCAACCGGTAGAAGAATATCGGTTTCCCATGGTTACGCTTAACGAAGAAACGTCCGCTCCTGCGGTATGCATGATATTTGAAACATTAAATAGGACGGGGATTAAACTCGGTGTTTTTGATCTCCTAACAGCGAGATTCTGGCCAAAAGATTTTAACATGCGAATGAAGTGGGATGAAGCAAAAGATGCGCATTCGATGATTGAAGAGTATAAGATCGACCCCTATTATTTGCTGCAAATTATTGCAATGTTGGAACCCGGATTAGATAAAGAAGGGAAAGCAAAGGTGCCATCGATCAAGCGAGGAGAAATACTTAACATGAAGGTGGAGCAGGCTCGACGGGGTTGGGATGCTGCTGTGATGGGCTTAAAGAATGCATTATTAATGCTTCGTGATGACTGTGGCATTCTTGACTCCTCGTTGATTCCCTACAATACAATAATTGTACCGATGTCAGCCATATTAGCCACCCAAACAAATGTAAAAGGGCCTGAATGGGGTGCAAACCGCATTAAAATTCAAAAGTGGTTTTGGTGTTCAGTATTTGGTCAGCATTATGAAAATGCACCCAATAGTCAGGCCGAAAAAGATTTCGGAGAATTAAAGCAATGGCTTAATGGAGGCGTCCCCCCAGAATCGGTTCGTAATTTTAATTTTGACATTGATCTGCGTCAAGTAGGACCAAGACAACGCGCAGTGTATAAAGGAGTAATGGCCCTTATTCTTAAAAATGGTGCCATGGATTTTTATAAACGCGGGAAGATAACATCTCAACTTTTAGCTGATAAGAAAAACCCAGTGGACGACCATCACATATTTCCTCGTGCTTTTTGTGATACAAATAATATGCCCGTATCTCTACGTGATTGCATATTAAATCGTACTTACATTGATCGTGAAACCAATCATTCATTAAATAAACGAAAACCTTCTGATTATTTTCGTGAGATCCGAGATAAACAAGGAAAAGCAGAGGTAGACGATCTTTTTAAGTCGCACGCAATGCCAATAGGAGATACTTCTCCAGTTTTATCAGATAACTTCAATGCCTTTCTTGAATTTAGGCACAAAGCTATAAGTGAGATGGTTCGTCAACATACCACCTAAATTGAAGAAAGAAAATCCTTACCCCCTAAATCTGTACCACCGTCAGGTTGAATTTTCTGGCCGCTGACTGCACCCCTAAATCTGTACCACTGTTAAGTTGAATTCTCTGGCTGCGAACTCTTCAGGCGTACAATTACCAAGGGCTCCATGCGGTCGCTTTGAATTATAATCGACTCGCCAATCCTCGAGTCTCTGCTGCGCGGCGGCCAGGGAATAAAAAATCTGCGTGTTCAGGAGTTCATCCCGCATCCCGATCAGGAAAATTTTGCCATAAACTCCATTACTGTTTTCTTGAGCGGGGGATCCAGGATTTCGAATACTTTACTCGTGATGTGGCACGGGGACTACTGCCGCAGGAGAAACTTGCCGAGGAAGGCGGCCCGGGCGCCACTGGCGGTGCGGCTGTCAATTCCCCGGCCGGGATCGAAGTCGACCGTGCCGGCAAAGCTGCCGCCAGCGTACAGGTTGCCTGAGTCATCAAGCATAACGCTGCCGGTCTCCTTGTCGGGGCCGCCGAGGGTCTGCACCCAATTAAAGCTGCCGTTGGGGTCGAACCGACTGAAAAAAAGGTCCTGCTTGCCGTTCGAAACGCGCCTGTCGGTACCGTTGCCCGGATCGAAATCCACGGTATCGCAGAACCAGCCCCAGGCGTACGGGTTGCCGGCCCTGTCAATCGTGACGCCGCCCTGGTCGTCCCCGCGGCCGCCCCAGGTGCGGGCCCATTGGAAGTTGCCTTCGGAATCGAACTTGCTGAGAAACAGGTCCTGCCCGCCCTGGGTGGAGTGGATATCCGGCTTTCCCCGAGGATTGAAATCGCAGTTATTGCTGGTGAAACGGCCGCACACGTACACGTTCTTCATCCTGTCCACGCAAACGCTTCCCATCGCCTCTTCGCTGCCCTTGCTGCCCCAGGTCCGGACCCATTTGAAGCGGCCGGCGGCGTCAAACTTGCTGAGAAAAACATCTACCTGGATGCCGCTGTCCTGGGCCGGGTATCCAAGCCCGGCCTTGCCCCCGGCCGGATCAAAATTGATCTCCCGGCTGGCATACATGCCGGCCACGTACACGTTACCCTCGCCGTCAACCGCCACCCCGGGCCCGTCATCATAACCTTCGCCGCCCCAGGTGCGCGCCCACTGAAAGGTGCCGTCAAGATCGAACTTGCTCAGGAAGACGTCAAAGAAAACCAGGCCCGTTGCGGGCACGTGGTTGGCGTGCCAATCGTGGCCGCCCCAGGGATTGAAATCAACCCGGTCGCCCGAGAAATCCCCGGCGACATACAGGCAGTCGCCGGCCACCGCCACGTTATAGCCCTCGGCGCCGAAGGCCGACTTGCCGGGCACTATCTTCGGGCCCCAGGTACGGACCCATTGGAAAGAGCCGTCCGGCGCAAACTTGCTGAGAAAAACATTATTTTCATAGACCTGGCCGCCGGTCGCATTGGAAGTCTGGATGGCGGTCTTCACTGGATCGGGGTCAAAGTCAACGGTGCTCCGGAAGGGGCCGACCACATAGGCATTTCCAAACCTGTCCACATCCACCCCGTAGGCGGTATCCCTCTTGTTGCCGCCCCAGGTCCGGGTCCAGAGCAGCTTTCCTTTGGGATCGAACTTGCACAGGAAGGCATCGATGGAGCCGGCTTCCGAGGCGCGCCAATCAAACGCGGCCGGATCCGGGTTGAAATCCACCGTTCCGGAGAAGTTCCCGGCCACGTAGAGGTTCCCCTGCTTATCGGCGGCCATTTTGTTGACCTGCGCCTGGTCTTTGGCCGAACTGCCGCCCCAGGTCCTTACCCAGTCGGAAACCAGGGGATCGGGGCTGGTATTCCGGACCTCATCCGCGATCCCCGGAACCGGACCGTTTTTTGAGACAAGCCCCAGGAGCAGCAATGCTGTTATCCCCGCGCCTATCATCAATCGCTTCATTTTCCCCACCCGGTTTTGGTTCTCAGGGCCCGGCGGATAATAAGGCCGGCGAGCCCGGCGATACCCAGTATAACGCAGATTGTTTCGACGTCGGAAGGATTGACAAGCCCGTAAAGGGGGTTGGCCGACGACCAGGGTTGCAATGGTTCAACGTCATTATGGAACAGGCTGTCCAGAAGTATATGGGTGTACGCCCCGATGGCCGCCCCGGCAAAAGAGGCCGTCCAGGTAGTCCGAACCGGGACGGCCGGAATCCCGGTTGCCCGGTTCCACTGTTTCTTGATCCACTGGCTTGCCGGTTTTCCGGGCAGAGGCATTAAAAAAGCAATAAGGGTGGCCCCAAGGAAGGTATGCCAGAAGCGGTGCAGGTATGGTTTGCCTTGAAGAATATAAACCAATACTTCAATATCAATCGCGATCTGCGCCAGCCCGAAGGTGGTAAGGCTGAAATGGCGCGGCAGGGCGGCTTTCACGGCCAGGCCCGGTCCGGCATGCAAAGGCGTAAACGGCATTTTGCCCTTTCTCCGCAATCGGCCCCGGTCTTCAGTGAAGGCCGAAGCCCTGGGTCAAGCAGTCATTACCCACCCAAACTCTCAACCCCAACCGGCCTCTCTGAACCGGGCAACCTGTCCTCTTCCACGACGGATTTGATGGATAATCCCGCCCGGCCATTCCTTCTCAACCGTTCTCCTGCAGCCAGCGGTCGAGCATCCGGACCTTCTCGGCGATCATCTCGGCGGCGGCCGAGTACCGGCCGTCGAGGCGGCGGTTGAACTCCAGCCAGGGCGCCTCGGCGTACATCGGCAGGGCCGCCAGGGCGTTCTCCCGCTCGTCGAGCGCCGCCAGCCGCATGGCGGCCGGGTCGCCGCCGTTGCGGCCGATGAACCAGCGGGCCGTGTTCCAGCAGGCCCGGTTGGCCCGGTAAACCGCCTCGGTCAGCCGGGTCTCCTCGCCCAGGCGGCTCCGGTCAGCCCCGGTCGCGCAGAGGGGCGCGGCGCGTCCAAGGCAATCGAGGGCGCGGCCGGCCGCCGCGGCGGCCAGGCCGTACTCGTCGCGGACGATTTCCTCCGGACTCCGCGTTTCACCGGGCAACGGTTTGGGCAGGCCGCCGCTGGGGTTGAAATCGTCTATGGCCAGGCAGGTCCGGGTGCGGCTGACGTGCTGGGCGCCGAAGGTCTCGCCGTGCTCCTGGAGGTAAAAGAGGTAGCCGTCGAAGACCGGGCTCAGTTTCAGGCCCTTTTCGGGCACGAGCGGATGGCAGGGGCCCAAAAAGGAGGGGCCGACGTAGTAGAAATTGAACTGGAGCAGCGGCAGGCGGCCGGCCGACTCGCCCAGGTGTCTCCAGGCCTCCAGGACCAGCGGCGCGGCGGCCGGGCCGAAGTCGCGCTCGGCCAGGCGTTTCAGGAAGGTCCCGGCCGGCAGGTCGGCGGCGTAGGCGGCCCAGAGCCCCAGCGCCTCGGCGCGCGAGTTGAACATGCCGAAGAAGAGCCAGGACTGGTGCACGGCAAAGGGCGACAGGCTCCGCACCACCTCCCACTTGGCGGCCAGGCGCGGCAAGGCCGGGAAGTAGGGGAGCTGGATGCACTCCAGGCCGATGCCGGTCTCGGTCTTGACCACCAGCGGCCGCTTCACCTCGCGGCAGGCGGCCGCGCACTTCACCATCGGGTCGGCCGGACCGCCGTAATCAACGCTGTAATCCCAGATGTTCTTGAGGTAGCCCTCCTTGCGGAAGGCCTGGTCCTTCTCGACGCTGAGCATGAAGGCGACCTCCGGCGGCAGGCGGCGGATGAATTCCAGCCGGTCCGGCCGCTCCCAGCCGGTGGTGGTGTAAGGCCAGGCCGCCAGGTAGGCCGCCGGGTTCGCCCCGCGCAGCGATTCCCGGATCTCGCCCAGGATCCCGGCCAGCACCTCTTCGGTGCTCCGACCCTCGCAGCGCGGGCATTTCTCGCGCTGTTGCGGCCACCACATCTTGCAGTGGTAGAAGGACTCCTGGGCCACGATCAAAATGAGCCCGGCCAGTTCCGGGACCGCGCCGAAGAGGCGGCCGAACTGTTCCCGGTAGAAGGCCCGCCCCTCTTCGCTTTCGGTGCAAAGGAAGCGGAGCCGGAGGCCCGGGTCCCGCTCCACCACGATGCCGCCGGCCGCCGGGTGGGCCGCGAAAACCGGGTGGTCCTCCCGCAGCTTGGGGCCGACCGCCACGTAACTGAAGCGGACGCCGTACCGGGCGGCCCGGCGGGCCGCCTCCTGCAGGACGGCCAGGTTGCGGCCGGCCTCCGGGTGGTTCAGTTCGGGCAGGACCGCGCTTTCGGCGTAGCAGAGCAGGTCGCCGTAGATCATCATTTCGTTGACGCCGTAATGGGCGTAAAGACGGAAGGCGTCGTCGTCCAGGTACTCGGGGCCGAAGTCCGGAACCGAGTAGTTGCCGCCCCACGGCCCCTGGCTGATCTGGTGTCCCCAGGCGGCGCGCCCTTCATGCGGACCGGCCGGCAGGAAGGGGCCGCGGCGCGCGCCCATCTCGAACTCCAGCCAGGCCACCGCTGCCCAGAGGCCGGGGACCCCGCCGGCTTCAATCGCCAGGAGGTCCGGCCGGGAATCCCAGCGGAAGTCGCGCTCGGCCAGGCCGTCCGTAGACCGGCGCAGCAGAATCCGCGGCCGGCCGGCCGAGCCGGTCTGCACGCCCAGGCGGCCGAGAAAATCCTCCAGGTCCCGGCGCACCAGCCCGGCCACTTCCGGGTCCGGCCAGTCGCAGAAGATGGCCGCGCCGTCACCAACGACCAGGTCGCCCGACGCCGGCCGGGCCGCCGGGTCGCGCATCACCAGCCGGTGCGGGTCACGCCGCTGGCGGCAGAGCGGGTCGGCGTTGGACTTCCGGAGCAGGTCGCGGATATGGAGTGAATTGTGCATGTCGGTTTTCCCGGAGATTTGGCTGGAATCGATTCAGAAAAAAACAAAGCCGACCGCTGGACCGGCCGGCCGGAAACCGGAGCCCTTCAATTGCGGTGCCGGTCGTAAATCTCCTCGAAGGCGGCGGCGATCCTGGTGAACGCCCCCAGGACGTCCGGGTCGAACTGGTCGGGCGAGGTCTTCCGGTCGCCCTCGGTGATCATCTTGAAGGCGGTCGAGTGGTCGAATTCCGGCTTGTAGGGTCGGCGGCTCCGGAGCGCGTCGTAGATGTCGCAGATCATGACGATCCGGGCCTCGAGCGGAATGGCTGCCCCCTTGAGGCCGTGCGGGTACCCGGACCCGTCCCACTTCTCGTGGTGGCAGAGGGCCAGGCGGGCCGAAAGCTGAATGGTCGGGTAGCGGGAGCCGGCCAGGATCTTCTCGCCTATCAGGGTGTGCGTCTTCATGATCTCGAACTCTTCCGGGGTGAGGCCGCCCGGCTTCAACAGAATATGGTCAGGGATGCCGATCTTCCCGATGTCGTGCATGGCGCTGGTGAAGGTTATCTCCTCGATGAAGGCGTGGGACATGCCCATGGCCTCGGAAAGGTCTTTGACGTAAAGACGAATCCGGGTAAGATGGCGTCCGGTGTCGGAATCCCGGTACTCGCCGGCCGAGGTCAACCGCAGGACGATCTCGCGGCTCATGCTGTGAAGCATGTCCAGGGCATTCGAGAGCTCGCCGGTCTTCTCGTCAATGATCTTCTGCAGTTTCCCTTCGTACTGCTGTTCGACGTCAAAGAGGCGCTGGATATGACTGTTGAGTCCCTCGGCCGAAAGGAAGCTCGGCAGCGTCAGGCCGGTCCGGCTGCGGGGCGGCGTCGGCGCCCGGGCGCCGACCAGCGAGACGATCGAAAGGTACTTGTCGCTCAGCTTGCCGGCCGCCTCGTCCAGGCGGCAGACGTGGGCGACCACGAAGACGAAGTTGAGCGAGATGAAGAAGGCCGTCGGCTTTATCCAGTAGCGGGCGAAAGTGAATAGAAGCAGGGAACCGAGGACGATGATGGCGCAGCCGGCCACCCAGAGCAGGCCCACCTTCCGGTAACTGCTCTTCGCCAGCAGGGTGAAGATCGGAAAGAAGAGAAACAGGCCCAGGAAACGCCGGAACCAGTCGCCGGCCACCTTGAGGCTGTCTCCATTGAGCAGGTTGTCCAGCATGGTGGCGTGCACCTCGACCCCGGCCATCCGGTTGCGGTGCTGGCTGAAGGGCGTGGTGAAAACGTCCCCCAGCCCGGGCGCGCTCGCGCCCAGCAGGACGGCCTTGCCCCGGAAGAATGAAGACGGGTAATCCCCCAGGATGACATTTCCCATCGAAAGGTAGGGATAGGTCCGGGGCGGTCCGCGGAAATTGATCCGGGTCGGGTCCACCTGGAATATGACGTTCCGGCCCGGCTCGGCCTTGACCGCCGCCGAGGGGCTTCCCCGGCGCATGACCTTGTCGGTCATGGTCTCGTAGAGGGCCGAGGAGAAGGAGGGAATCCCCTTCTGCTGGTAGTAGAGGGTGTGGAAGGATTCCCGCAGGATGGCGTCCACCGCCGGTTCGACGTGAATGTGGCCGGTCCGATGGGGCTTGAAGGCCGACAGCGGGTAGTGGGGCGCGGCCTCGGAGTCGAAGTAGACGGGCAGGATCACCCTCCCCTGCTGCCGGATGGCCAGGTTGAAGATGGAGTCATCCGCCGAGGGTTCGTCCATGATGACGTCGAAGCCCACCGCGTCCGCCTCCCGGACCGACTCCAGGAAGGCGGCGTAGTTGCGGCGCGGAAAGGGCCAGCGGCCCAGGGCGTCCAGCGTCTCTTCGTCGATGTCTACGATGACGATCCGCGGGTCCGGATGGCGCGCCCCCCGGAGGCGGAAGGAGAGATCATAGGAGTAATTGTCCGTCCCGTCGAAAAGGCCGAGATAGTCGAAAAAGAATATCAGGCACAGGCCGGCCAGGACGAAGACGGCCAGGCGCCGGCCGGCCGGAAACAATTTCATGCTTCGCGTTTTCTTCCGGGTTCAGGGCACCAGGATCGTGAAGATGATGGCGGTAAGCGTCACCCAGAACCCAGCGTTGGACGACGGCTTGACGTCGAAGCTCTGGGGAGCCGAGAAGTCCCCCTCCTGGTTCCACCGGTCGATGGCGGCGGTGCGGGCGTAGTAGGTGCCGCTCTTCTTGGGCTTCTCCAGGGTGATCTCCGAGGCCGGAACCTTCTGGTCGACCAGGACCTTGCCAAACTCCGGTTCGCCGGCCAGCTGGAACCGGTAACTGGTCCCATCGCCCAGGTCCTGCCAGCGAATGGAAATGTCCGTTTTGCTGATCGTGGGAGCCTCGACCGCCGGCGCGTCCTTGGGCGGCGGCAGCTGCATCGCGAAGCGCAGCGGGTCGGACCAGGCGCCCTGCCGGTTGTCGACATCAATCGAACTCACCCGGAAGTAGTAGCTCTTAAACTCGAGATCGCCGGTCTCGTAGGAGTTGGCGGTGATGTCACTGCTCTCCTTCACCAGCTTGGTGAACCCGGCGTCGTCGGCGATCTGGACATGGTAGCGCGAGGCGTCGGCCACCTTGAGCCACTTGCAGGTCAGCGCCTGGCCGCGGTAAACGGCCTGGTCACGCGGCACCTCGGTGAAGGGCGTCGCCGGCAGCGGTTTCTGCAGTTCGAAGCGCAGCGTGTCGGACCAGAGGCCCTGCCAGTTGTCGGCCGCGACCGCGCTTACCCGGAAGTAGTAGGTGTTGTAGGCAAGGTCGCCGACCGGATACTCGGTCCGGGTGAGGTCGCTGGTGTCCCTGGCCATCCGGGTGAAAGCGGCGTCCTCGGCGATCTGGACATGGTAGCGCGAGGCGTCGGCCACCTTGAGCCACTTGCAGGTCAGGTCTTTCCCGTAATAGACGGCCTGGTCGCGCGGCAACTCGGTGAAGGGCGCGGCTGGGTTGGTCCGGACCCGGAGCTCCACCGGCTCCGAAGCCAGCCCCTCGAAGCCGGCCGCGTCGAGGCTGGAGGCCTGCAGGTAGTAAGTCCCGTCCTTGAGGCCGGCCAGCTCGAAGTTGTCCTGGGGATTGATCAACCGCTGCTCGATCGGCTCCCGGAAATCCCGGTCACGCGCCAGCACGACCCGGTAGGAGACGGCGCCGGAAATTTTCTCAAAGGCGAGGCGGACCGGGAGGCGCTGATAAACGGCAAGCGGCTGGATCAGGACGGGAGCGGCCGGCAATTTTACCGGCGCGGTGGGCGCGGTTCCCTTGGCCACCAGCGTGCCTTCGCCATTCTTGATCTCGACGGTGCCCAGCTCGGCCGTGACCTCGACCGGATCGTCAAAGGCCTCGAAACGAACCACCCCGTCCGGGCCGACCGTGCTCCGGAAGGTGGTGCCCCGCACGCCGGCGATCGCGGTCGGCGTCTCGACCTGAAAGCGGGTCTCCTTGCCGGTGGCCTTCTGGATCCGGGTGACCGTCGATCCCGCGCTCAGCAGGAAACGGTAACTGGAGGAGACGCTCGAGGTGCGGGCCTTCTTCACCTGGACGGTGGTGGCCGGCCGCTGGACCACGGTATGGCCGTCCTGGTACTGGTACTCGACCAGGCTGTCGGCCCCGGTCCGGACGATGTCGCCCTCGCCGATCTTGTCCTCCATGGTAACCGGACGCCAGGTCTTGGTGGCCTCCGAGTAGATCTCCGCCTTGCCCCTGACAAAACGCAGGGAGGCCGAAACCGGTTCGCCCTTGAGCAGGTCGGTCGGGATGATGATGATGTCGTCCGGGTAGATCAGGTTGGGGTTTTTCATGCTGTTGAACCGGGCGACTTCCCGCCATTTCTTCGGCAGTTCCAGGACCTTGCGGCAGATGCCGATCAGCGTGTCATGCTTGACGACCGTGACCTTGAAGAGGGGTTTTTCTTCCTGTGCGGCGACCGTACCGAGGAGAGCGAATGAGAAGAGAACCAGCCAGGCGCCCAATAACATCTTGCGAAACATAGCCGCAGCCTCCTTCCTTATCATGGCCCGCCGGGGCGATATCCCCGGCTGAAAGATTGCCGGCCCGGAGCAACCGACCCCGGCCGCTGGTACACATTATATCACCAAAATCAAGGGTCGCACCGCCCCCGCCTTTCCGGGGGAGAAGAACGCCCCTTTTTGCCTTTGTAAACTTAGTACCAAAACGGGGCGGCCAGGTTCACTCCCGGGCCGACCGGTTCAAGGCGGCCCGGAGGGAAATCCAGCCGGGCAGGAAACGGTCCATCAGCCCCTTGAAGCGGCGGTTGTGGGAACATTCCAGCAGGTGGACCATTTCGTGCACGACGATGTATTCGAGGTAAACCAGCGGCTTCCTGGCCAGTTCGGTGTTGATCCGGATGCTTCCGACGGCGGCGTTGCAGGTTCCCCAGCGGCTCTTCATGGCGCGCAGGAAGAGCCTGGAAACCTTGACGCCCAGGCGCGCCTCCCACTTCGCGATCAGCGGTTCGGCCGCCAGCCGCAGCCGGCCGCGGTACCAGTCGTCCAGGACCTTCCGCCGTTTCGCGACCCCGGCGCCGGGCCGCACCCTCAGTATCAGCCGGCCCCCGGCCATCGTCACGCCGGCCGGAGCCTCCGTCTCGACCACCTCAAGGCGGTAGCGGTCGCCCCAGAGGCAATGGATTTCACCGTCCAGGCAGCGGAGCGGAAGCTCGGCCGGCCGCTGCCGGGCCCGTTCCTGCTGGCGGCGTATCCAGTCCAGCCGGGACCGGGCGAAGGCGCGGACATGCTCCAGGCTCATCCGCGCCGGGGCCGAGATGCGCACCCGGCCCAGCGGCGAATCCACGCGCAGATAAAGGTTCCGGATCCGCTTGCGCGAAATCTCGATCTCGATGCCTTCCAGGTCGATCCGCTGGATCGCCGGCGGCGTTTCTTTTCGGTTCGGCATCATGACTTGAAATTTGACCCGCGTTCAGGGAGAGTACCGATAGAATATACCATTTCTGGTGGAAATTTTTATCAATCCGTGGTAAAAGATAAGCGGCGGTCCGGAAGAATCGAAACCGGGGAGGGAAAGCATGCCAAGCCTGGTAAAAGAATTCCTGGGGCAAAAAAACTTCGCCGTGGTGGGCTCCTTCCGGGAGAAGACCCGCTACGCCTACCTGATCCTGAAGGACCTGCTGGCCAGGGGGTACGAGGTCTACCCGGTGAACCCGAACCTGGACGAGGTCGAGGGGCGCCCCTGCTACAAGCGGATCAGCGACATCCCCTTCAGGATTGACGTGGTTGACCTCGTTACCCCGCCGCCGGTCACCGAGATCCTGCTGGAGGAGTGCCGGCAGCTGGGCATCAGGCGGGTCTGGCTGCAGCCCGGCGCCGAGAGCGAGAAGGCCATCGAATTCTGCCACCAAAACGGCATTAAGGTGATCCACGGCCTCTGCGTGATGCTGGAGGCGGGCAACAAGAAGGAAGACCTTCCCCCGCCGCAATTTTAGCGGCCGGGAACCCCGGCCCGGAGTTTCCATCCAACCCGCGCAATCATTCGCCCCGTCTTTTCAAGTCAATCACCGCCGGCCCGATTAACCGGCCGCCGGCCTTCAATGGTAAAATATCGCTGGAGGGTTAGGCTAACGGTAAGTCAGCGGACTTGAAATCCGCCGGCTCCGAAAGGAGCCTTGGGGGTTCAAATCCCTCACCCTCCGCAGCGCCTCGAAAAACGAGGCGCGTTTTTGCGCTTGGAGGGTGAGGGATTTGAAGAGAGCCGTGAAGTAGAGTCCCTCGGCAAGCTCGGAACACACTTCACGGCCATGAAGCGTGCTTCGCTCTGCTTCATGGCGATTATTGTTTCTGAATCTTATTCAGACAAACCAGCGGGTTCCACCTACGCTTGAAAAACAGGCTTCGGCGGATAAAGGCCGACTTTACCTACCGTAGCTTTAGCGTAGGCAGGCTGAGGCGCAGTGGGAGCCGAGCGGCGCCAAATCCCCGCAAAATTTTGCGGGCAAAATTTTGCAGAGAATCGAAAATCGAAAGTCGAAAATTGATGCCCGCTAAGACTAAAGATTTTCGATTCGGTCTATTCTCGATTCTCGATTCTCAAGAGGTGGGGGCGGCGGAATCGTAAGCCGCCCAAAGGTGGCCGATTGCAGACAAAACCGCCGTTTTTTGCCCGTCATCCCCGAATGTGGTCGTCGGGGATCCAGACCGCCTGACAGACCCGCAAAGAAAAAACCTGGATTCCCGCCAACTATCCGCGGGAATGACATGCTTTTACGGATTCCCGCCTACGACCTTCGGAGACGGACACGCGGGGATTCCGGGCACCTACCGCAGTAATATTTCCCGCACCAGGGCCACGTTCTCCTCGACCATGTCGTCGCGGTCGCCGCGGAACATTCCGACATTCACCACGTCGCCCGGCTTGATGTGGCGCAGGGCATATTCGAACGACATCCTGGGGTCCATACGCCCGGCGCCCATGATCTTGTAGCCGATGCAGGGTTTCTTGATCGCCCGTATGCACTCGACCGCCGGACCGATGTCGTCCAGGCTGAACTTGTCGCCATTGCCGTCATGCAGGCTGCCGCAGTTGAAGAAACAGACGGCGTGGAAGTCAACCAGGTCGAGACCGGCTACCCAGCGATGCACCTCGGGCGCATGGCCGGCCACGCCCACCGGTACGCCGTGCGAACGGGCGTGGGCGCACCAGGTCCGCAGCGCCGACTCATCCCGCGCGGAGTAGACGCGGTCCATGACTCCGCCGTGAAAATAGAGGGCCCGGCAGCCAATGGCCACCGCCTTGTCGATCGACTGGAGCATGGCCTCGGTATCCCGGCCGTTGAGCTGGGCGATCCACTGGAGCTTGCCGCCTTCCGCCCGGTATTCGCGGACCGCCTGAACCACGTGGGGGGTCTCATTGTTGGTCACCATCGCGGTGATGCCGGCCGCCTCGGCCCGGCGCCAGGTCTCCTTGATCCGGGCAACCGTATAGTAATCAACCATCGCCCGGTCCCGTTCCGGGCTCTGGTGGCTGTAACCGCCGAACGGGTTGGCGCCCAGCACCAGCCGGGATATCCTCAAACCGCAGAAATCAACCTCCGGCAACCGATTATCCATGTTTTTATTGTAACACAGCCGGCCCGGCCACCGAACCGGGCTTCCCTTCAAAGACGGGACTGAAGGGTGATCGGGGTGCCCCGCCAGAAGGAGAAGTTCACTTCGATGAAGCTGAACCACCGGTAATCGACACGCTCTCCCTGCCGGATCTCCACCAGAAAGAAGCAGAGGGCCTGAAACGGATCGGCCCCGAGAAGATTCGGGCCGAGCGATAGTTTTCCCGCGTCGTCCGTCTTGCCCTGGTGCCGGGGCGTCCCGTCGAGCGCCTGGCGGTAGTAGTTGGTGCGCCGGGACCGGTAGACTTTCACCTCGGCCTGGCGCAGGGGGGCCCCGTCTTTGCCAAGAACCTGCAGCACGGAATCGCGCGGCTGGTAGTCGATCCAGGAGTGATTGACGACCGGCAGCGTTGCGATCTCCCGGTTGATAATCTCCGCGTCCCAGGCGTGAAAGGGACCCAGGTCATCCATCATCGTGCCGCGTACCTGGCCGTAGTTGTCGGAAGGAATCGGCTCATGGTTGACGGCGTTGTCCTTCGCCTCGATTCCGAGCGCGTAGAAATCGGGCAATCCGAGCATGTGGCCCAGCTCATGGCAGAGAACCAGGGCCGAGCGCTCGACGAACATGTCCTTTCCGGTGCCGGAATCGCCCCTGGCCCCGTGGACCTCGACGGATGAGCACCAGGGGCACGGCCAGTTGGCGCCCGGGGCGTTCTCGTCCATCGCCACCAGGATGTAGTCGTGCGGGTGCGTCTCGTAATCGGCCGGGAGACTCAGGCCGCCGGAATTCGCCGGCTGCCGGACGCCGGTCTTCTCCTGCTTGTCATAGGTGCGCACCCCGGCCACCGAGAAACGGCGCCGGATGCCCCCGGCCTCGAAAGAAGCGTTGATCCGTTCCACCATGCTCTTGATACGTTCGGCCGCGTCGGGATGGCGCTTGAGCGTCTGGGCTTCGACGGCAAAGACCAGCGCGTGATTGATGATCGCGGCCTGAGGCTGACGGCGTCCGATCCGGTCCAGCTGTTCGCCGGTCAAAACGGCGGCCATCGCCTGCCAGGCGGCCGGGTTGGCCCCGGCTTGATAGGCCGCCTGGATCGCACGCCTCTGCTCTTCATTTACGACGGCCTCATCCAGAATCCTGGCCAGGTGGGGGGAGGTGTCCCCGGCAGTCTGTCCGCCCAGGCGCGCGAACGGCACCCAGGCCCCCGTCGTGAACCTGGCGTTCCTGGGAACGGGCGGCATGACATTATTACCCGCCTTCGTCCCCGGTCCGGAGGAAGTAGCCGGGGCGGCGGCCGCCGGGTCGCTCTTCGGCGGGGCCGGCGGCGGAGAGCTCCTTTCCCCGGCCGGCGGCGGGACAACCGGGGCGGCTTGTCTCAATTTGGAGAAGACCTCGCGGAACCGGGAGGTCGTCTGGGGGCCGGAAAACAACCAGACGGCCTCCGCCTCGCCGGCGATCAGGCCAATGTGCTCAATAACCTTGTCAACCGGGATCAGGGGGCCATTCTCGCGGTCCTGCCGATACCTCAGCATGATCTGAACATGCACCTTGACATCCGGGTTGGCTTTCCGGAGACGCCTCACAACATCGAGGACCTTCTGGACCTCAAAACCGGACGATTTCTGCAAGGCCTGCGTCTGAACGACAACCACGTCCGCCCCGCCGGCCACCGCCTCTCCCCCGGTTTCCATCAGGCGGCCCATTAAAGGTCCGAAAACGTAAACCAGGCCGGCCGCCCGGGCCAACCCGGCAACCTGGCGCTCCCGTTCGACCAGCTTCTCGGCATGAAAAGAATTCTCAAGGTTATAGCCGAGCATCGTGACGCCGTGACGCCGGGCCTGGGCCAGGAGCGCCGCCATCTCGTCATCCTTCATGGCCTGCCACCTGACCTCCGGTGTCTTCTCATGCTTCGGCCCGATCAGGAGCAGTTTCCGGCCAACGGTCACCCCGTCCAGCAGGGCCAGGTTTTCCGGCCGGACGGCGACGATATCGGTAGGGCGCAGTAACGGGTTCAGGAACTCGACGTCGGAGGCATCCAGGATGATGTAGGCCAGGGGGATGGTGGAAATCGTTTCGCACTGAACGGATTCAATCGAACCGGCCAGAACCGTCAGGGCGGCCAGAATAAAAGCCCCAGCCATCCGAATCTTTCCCATTTTGCTTCCTCCCTGGGCGGCCGGCGCCCGACCTGAACGGGGGGCGGCGGCTAAGGTGGCCGGCACCAGCCGGGATATCCTGCCCCTATTTTAACATGGACGGCCGGTTCAAGCGACGCCTCTTTTTCTGCCGGTCAATCCGTGTGTTATACTTGAAACCGACCGTTTTTGCCTGAAAATCAAGAATGGCCTCTTCTCATTCATCAATAGGCCGACCCGGGCGCCGGCGGAGGAAAGATGAAGAATAACCACAAAGGGTTGCAATTAACCGCCTGGATGCTGTCAATGCTCGGCCTCTTCTGGCTGGCGGGCCAGCCGCCGGCGGCCGCCCAGGAGAACAAGAAGGGAATCGACATGAAAAAAGGGGAACGGGTTTTGTTCTTCGACGACCGGTACGTCGAGGAGATGAAGGAACTCACCCGGGTGATGCATCCGGCCGTCAAGCACGCGGGCAACCCGGTCCTCAAGGCCGACAAGCCCTGGGAGGTGAGCGACCGGAAGGCCGGCATCGGGATCGTCCACGTTTACGGGACGGTGCGCAAGGAGGGCGACCTCTTCAAGATCTGGTACCAGGTCTATCCCCGCAGCGGAAAACTTTACTGGGTCTGCTACGCCACCTCCAAAGACGGCATCCACTGGGAGAAGCCGGCCCTGGACCTCATCGAGTACAACCGGCTCAAGCGGGGCGAATTTACCGAGGAGGAAGTCAAGGGAAACAACATCGTCCTGATCAACTGCGGCCGGCCGGGCGCCACCATGGCCTGCTCGCCGACCATCAGCGTCGACCCGGACGAACCCGACCCGAACCGGCGCTACAAGATGCTCTTCTGGGACTTCGGGGTCCGCTACTATGAACCGGGCCAGTACATGGGCGGGTGCGTGGCCTTTTCGCCGGACGGCATCCGCTGGACGCCCTACCCCGGCAACCCGGTCCTGGTCGCCAGCGACGTGACGGACGCCACCTGGGACCCGGTCGAGCGCCGCTACATCGCCCACTTCAAGCTTTACCAGCTGCTGACGGAGGCGGCCGACCCGGCCAGGCCGGTCGAGATGGAGAAGCCGGCCGAATTCTTCCTGGTCGGCCGCAAAAAGCCAACCCAGGAAAAGGACACCATCCTGGCCGAGGCCTACTTCCTGGACACGACGCTACAGCAGGTCACACTTGAAACCCGGACGCTGCGCAACTGCCGGAGAATCAGCGACCGACGCATCGTGGCCCGGGCCGAAAGCAAGGATTTCATCAACTGGACCAACTACCGGGCGGCCATCATCCCGGACCGGCTGGACGCGGCCAACCAGCAGACCTACGGCATGAGCGCCTTCCGGTACGAGGGGCTCTACGTCGGGCTGCTGCGGATCATGACCGGTCAGTCCATCGATATCCAGCTGGCCTACAGCAACGACGGGGCGGACTGGCAGCGCTGCTTCGACCGGACCTCCTTCATACCCTGCGGGGCCGCCGGCGGCTGGGACGCCGGCATGGTCCTGACCGCCAGCGAGCCGGTGCTGGTCGGCGAGGAGCTCTGGTTCTACTACGGCGGCTGGCAGAAGCAGCACCACGAGTGGGGCGAGACCTCGATCGGGATCGCCAAACTCCGGCGGGACGGGTTCGTTTCGCTGGACGCCGGCGAGAAGGAGGGTGAACTGCTCACCCGGCCGGTGACGGTGTCCGGGCCGCGCCTGAAGGTCAACGCGGCCGCCGCCGGCGGAGCGGTCGCCGCCGAGGTCCTGGACGAATCGGGCCGGGTCATCCCCGGCTACGGAAGGAAGGAGTGCCGGCCGGTCGCGGCCGACACGACCGCCGGAGAATTAACCTGGGCGGGAAATCGGAACCTGTCGGCCCTGGCCGGCCGGAAGGTCAGGGTCCGCTTCTTCCTGAAGCAGGCCCACCTCTACTCCTTCTGGCAGGGGGAGTAAAGGGTCTTGACTATTTTGCCGTTTTTAAAGAGGTACTCGGACCCGAAATTCTTGACGATGCCGTTCAAGCGGCCGTTCCTGAAGTGCGACGACCGGACCAGTTCTCCCTCGACATAATATTTGCACAAGCCGTCCAGCCGTCCGTTTTTATAGCGCAGCTGGCTTACGAGAAGGCGCTTTTTACCGAGGTACTCGTAACGCTTGCAGAGACCGTGCAGCCGGCCGTCCTTGTAGCGCGAGACCGAGGCGAGCCGGCCTCTCCCGCTGCAATATGCCGGCCCGTCACTATCGTAATATTCCCGGACCAGGCCGTTCCGTTCCTTTTCCGGGGGCGCTTCTTCCGCCGGCCCGGCCTCCGCAACCGGTTCCCCGACCGCTTCTTCGGCCGGGGGTACCTGCGGCCCCTTCACGCCGCTCCCGCCCTCCCAGAGAGGCCGGTTCGCCTCGACCCAGGCGTAATACCTCTTTCCCTCCGGGGAGTCGTCGGTAACCGGGAATCCGGCCAGGTAACCGAAGGCGTATTCGGCGAGGCTCATTTTCATGCCGGCCTCATCTTCCAGGTTTTGGGTGATTCCTTCCAGGGCCCTTTTGTCCTTCTCGAGGCTGCCCAGGCAGAAACGCCCGGAAAGCAGCTTCAGGAGCCTGGCGAAAGGGGAAAGACCTTGAATGAAATCGTCGAAAGGCGTCATGTATTCGGTTAACCCTTCGACGTGTTGCCTTGCCTCGGCGAGCGAAAAATCATCCCCCCACTCCAAGAGGTCGAATTGCACGGTTTCGCCGGCCGCCGCCCCCGACAACGCCAGCTCAAAAAAACGCAGGGGGGCGAGCAGGGTCTCGGCATAGGCGTCGCCTCTTATCCGCCGCAGTATCTTCCTTACCCGGCCCCGCGCCTTCCCGGCGCTTGTCTCGACGCTGGCAAAAAAATCCCCCTCCTGGTCCTGGTCGATAAAGACGTCGGCGGAGGAGAAGAGGGCGAACCAGAGCGGCGGCGCGTACGGAGTAAGAAAATCGTCGGATAGCTTGTAGCCAAGGCTGAACGGGCTCAGGTATGTCCAGGTTCCCATCAGGCCCTCCTTGTGGTTGAAGCCGGCCGCCCGTCGCCTCGAGGATGCGGCGGCGGCGTTCCGCGCGTCCCTGTTTTTTGAATTCGTTATCGCTTTCCCGAATTCCGCCCGGCCGGCTTCTTCCTTTTTTGTCTCTTCCGAGGCGCCCGCAATAAATCCGGCTCTTTTTTCGACATCAGCCCTATGGATGTCCCTTCCATCGCTTCCTGTTCCTGCCTGGTCGCTTTTCTCATTTGAGCCTCCGTTGATATGCCGCCCCCACCCCGACAACGCTTAAAAAGAGAAGCCCTTCCGGCTGGCCTGCTCGCGCACCACCCGCGCATCCTTGAACCGGCCGAGTTTTTCCAGCGTAAGCACTTTGTTGTGCCAGGCGTGAACGTTCTTTGGGTTCAATTTAAGAGCCTTTTCAAAAATCGGCAGCGCCTCCTTGAACCGACCGAGCCCATAAAGCGCCCGCCCCTTGCTGTGCCAAACATCCTCGTCTTTCGGATCAAGTTCAAGCGACCGTTCAAAGGCCGCCAGGGCCGCCTTTAACCGGCCGCTCCGGCCAAGCAGGCGCCCCTTGTTGTTCCAGGCCGCGGCATCCTTTGGATTCAACTTTACTACCTTCTCATAGGCCGTCAGCGCTTCCTTAAACCGGCGGCGGCTGTAAAGCAGATATCCTTTCTGGTACCAGGTATCGGCATGCTTCGGATCCAGCTCGAGCGCCTTCTCATAGGCGGCCAGCGCCGCCTTAAACCGGCCAAGCTCATGAAGCACAAGTCCTTTGCTATGCCAGGCCGCGCCATTTTTTGGATCCAGCTTAAGCGCCTTCTCGTAGGCCGCCAACGACTCATTAAACCGGCCCAGATTGTAAAGCGCGTCCCCTTTCTTCTTCCAGGTATCGGCCTGCTTCGGATCCAGATCGAGTGACTTCTCCCAAGCGGCCAGGGCCGCTTTAAACCGGTCCAGATTGTAAAGCGCATCACCTTTATTCTTCCAGCTATTGGCCTGCTCCGGGTCCAGTTCGAGCGCCTTATTCCAGGCGGCCAGCGACTCCTTAAACCGGCCGAGATTTTCAAGGATGGCCCCCTTGATAACCCAGGTCAAAATATTTTCCGAATCCAGTTTGATCGCCTTGTTGCAGGCCGCCAGGGCCTCTTTAAAACGGCCCAGATCACAAAGCACGACCCCCTTTTTCCTCCAAGCATCGGCATCCTTCGGATTCAGCTGAATCGACTTTTCAAGGGCCGCCAGGGCCTCGTTGAACCGGCCGAGCCGGCCAAATAAACATCCCTTGTTATACCAGATCGCATCATCCTTCGGATCCAGTTCGAGCGCCGTATCCCAAGCGGCCAGCGACTCATTAAGCCGGTCCAGATTGTAAAGCGCATCACCTTTCTTACGCCAGGCATTGACCTGCTTAGGGTTCAGCTCGAGCGTCTTTTCGTAGGCGGCCAGCGTCTCCTTAAACCGGCCCAGATTGTAAAGCGCGTTTCCTTTCTTCTCCCAGGTATCGGCATCCTCCGGATCCAGCTCGAGCGCCTTCTCATAGGCGGCCAAAGCCTCGTTAAACCGTTCCAGACTGTCGAGCGCAAACCCCTTGACAATAAAAATGATGCCCTTATCAGGACGCAACCTGGATGCCTTATCGCAGACCTCCAGCGCCTCATGAAACCGATCGAGCCGGCAAAGCACAAGCCCTTTATTATACAAGGCCTCGATATCGTCGGGATCCAGTTCAAGCGTCTTTTCACAGGACGCCAGCGCCTCTTCAAATTTCTCCTCAAGATAGGCCTTTTTGCCTGCCTGGTTCAATAATGCGATTGCCTTTTCCTGGTCCATTTTTCAGCTCCTTGAAATCATGAAATTTAAGGGCGCTTCAGCGGCCCCGGTTCAATGCGAAGCCGTTGGCATACAGGTCGGGCTCAGGTATGTCCAGGTTCCCATCAGGCCCTCCTTATGGTTGAAGCCGGCCGCCCGTCGCCTCGAGGATGCGGCGGCGGCGTTCCGCGCGTCCCTGTTTTTTGAAGGCGGCCCGGTCGAGGAAGCCGGAGACCGTCTCCCGTTCCGGGGAGGCGGCGAAGATCCGGCGGATGTCGCGGCCGGTGAGCAGGCCTTCCGAAACGGCGTGCAAGACCGCCTGGCGCAGCCACTGGGGCCGCTCCCGGGGGATTTCTTCCGGCTCGCGTTTCCGCCAGCCCAGGGCGCTGAGTTCCCGGTACCACCAGTCGAAATAAGACCGGTTGATGATGTCCAGGTGGTAGAGGCGGAACAAGAGGGCCTGGAGGCTGATTCCAAAGTGGCGCTTTAGGATGAGCAGTTCCTCGGCCTGGAGGCAGGAGCGTTTCCGGCCCAGCCTGGCGTAAAGCGCCTCGGCCGGCGCGAGAAAGGCCCCGGCGAAGCGGAAGACCGTCCGCTCCTCGTCGCCGCCGCGCACATCCAGCACGAGGTGGCCGAGTTCGTGGCTAAGGCTGAGCCGTTCCCTTTCCCCGCAGACGCCGACCCGGTTGACGACCGCCGCCCCGACGCTTTTTTCCTTTGCGTCGCGGATCGTGACCGCCACCCCGTCAAAACGATCGTCGGTCTCCATCTCGATCACGTGGATGAACTTTTCCTCGAGCAGCCCGGTCATGCTGGCGATGGGGCCGCGCCCCAGGTCCCACCGGCGCCGGATTTCGGCCGCGGCCGCCTCGGCCTGGACGGCGTCCCGGACGGAGATGGCCGGCGGCATCCGGCCGCCGGCGGCCGGGTAAAGAGGATACTGGACGCGGAGGCGCGCCTCGAGGGCCTGCAGCATGGCCGCCTCGATCCGCTTCTTCTCCTTTTGGGTGATTCCCGCGTAATGGCGGTACCCGGCCGGCACGCAGTGGATCGGCCGTTCCCGGCGGCCGTTCAAAAGAGAGGGGTCCAGGCCGAAGACGCGGGTCAGGCGCCGCGCGACCTCCGGGGAGGGCCGGGAGAGCCCCCGCTCATAGTTGTGGAGGGCCTGGCGCGTGACCAGGCCGCCCAGCTCCTCGGCCAGGCCGGCCAGGGAGAGGCCGCGCGCGAGGCGCATTTGCCGCAGTCCGTTGTTCTTCATGGCTTCATATCCTCTGTTTACAATTATACTATTTTCTTTAAAATTTGTCAACTAAAGAGACCGGGGCGGATGGGAGCCGGGCCCCGGCGTTTCCTGAACCGTCCCTGGCCGGGTTGCTCCGAAAACGCCCCCGGCGGCTCCTCCCGGCGCCGGCGGTTTTTTATGACAGTAAAATCGCGGCCGAAGGGGAAAAAAGGCCGAGGGAGCAGAACGCATAAATCCTTTATTTATCAAGTATTAAACCCCACTTGACAAAACGACAGTTAAGTGTTAATATAGTGGCATGAAAATGAAGAAATACACGATCTACCAGCTCTCCGAAAAAAGCGGGTATTCCCTGAGAACCATAAGGTATTACGTCCAGGAGGGGCTGATCGAGCCGCCGGCGGGCCGGGGGCGGGGCGGTTTCTATTTCGACAGCCACCTGGATAAACTGAAGGAGATCCGCGCCCTGCAGGAAAAAGGGACGCGCATCGCGGCCATCAAGTCGCTGGCGGCCGCGGAGAAGGCCGTGCCGATGGAGGAGGCCATTCCCCGGAACGTCCGGGTCGGTTATCTCATCGCGCCCGGCGTTGAGCTCCAGGTGGACCGGGAACGGGAAGAAACGGACGGCGCCGCCATCCGCCGGATCGTCCGGGCGGCCAGGCTGATGTTAAACAAAAAGGAGGAGTGATGCGCGAATTACTTGAGTGCGGGCTTTTTTCGACCGGACAGAAGCCGATCCCGCTGGTCGGGGTAAAGGCGACCGGCACCATTACCGGGCGCACCGCCCGCATCCGCGTCTGCCAGCGGTTCGTCAACCGCGAGAAGAAGGCCATCGAGGCGGTTTACAAGTTCCCGCTGCCGGAGGCGGCGGCCGTCTGCGGCTTCACCATCCGGGTCGGCGAAAAAACGATCGTCGGCTCGGTCGAGGCGCGCGACGAGGCCTTCGAAAAGTATGACCGGGCCCTCGCCGAAGGAGACGGCGGCTTCCTGCTGGACCAGGAACGGCCGAACATCTTCACCCTCTCGGTCGGGAACGTGAAACCGGAGACCGAGGTGGTGGTGGAGACCGAGTACGTCGAGACCCTGGACGCGGACGGCCGCGAAATCCGTTTCGTGCTGCCGACCACCATCTCGCCGCGCTATCTCCCGGCCGACCAGCCGGATGAAGCGGGCATCCCGGTGAACGACCTGGTCAACCCCCGCTACGCGCTCGACGTCCCGTACGGAATCTCGATAAGCCTCGAGATCGGTAACCGCGGCGGCCTGGAAGCGATCGAATCGCCGAGCCACCCGATCAGCGTCGGGATGGAGGGCGAATCGGCAAAGGTGGCCTTCGGCGTCGAGTCGGTCAAGCTGGACCGCGATTTCGTGCTGGTGATGCGGAGGCAGGCGGGGTTCTCCAACCGGGCCTACCGTTGCGGCGATTTTATCCTGGTTGATTTCACGCTGGCGGAGGCGGAAGATGCCCCGGGCGGCCCGGCGAGCGGGAGCGAGATCATCTTCATTCTCGACTGCTCCGGCTCGATGAGCGGCAGTTCGATCGCCGAGGCGAAGAAGGCGCTCGAGATCTGCCTGAAATCCATGGACGCCGGGTCTTACTTCAACATATACCGGTTCGGCTCCTCCTTTGCGCACCTCTTCGACAGGCCGATCGAATACGGCGACCAAAGCCTCGACCAGGCGCTGAAATACGTT
>Ga0116143_10001034_pt1 | contig 35277 bp, 28 predicted proteins | sample AD_UKC034_MetaG_FD_89745 | JGI IMG/M metagenome (GOLD analysis project Ga0116143, IMG submission 89745) | Active sludge microbial communities of municipal wastewater-treating anaerobic digesters from USA - AD_UKC034_MetaG | ecosystem: Engineered > Bioreactor > Anaerobic > Digestate | place: USA... | reverse complement strand
TACGCCACCGGCGGGGACTGCGCATCCGTGGCCGTCGTCGCCGTCATGGCGATGGCCGAAGTGCTGGTCGGCGCCGGCGCCGAGGCAAACGTCATGGGGTCAGGCGTCGGCGGCGTCGTGTCGGGGGTTCCCGAGGAAAGCCCCCAGATTTCAATGTCGTCGATGTTCCAGCCGCAGTAGTTGCGGCTGCCGTTGGTCGTACCCATCGTCCAGCGGATGTATACCGTCGCCTGACCGTCGGCCAGGGACGAAAGATCGTACGACTCCTGGACCCACGAGCCGCCGCTCATCGAGCTGCTCGGGTTCTGCCAAACCGTTGTCCACGAAGTGCCGTCGTTGCTGACGCGAAGGTAAGCGTGGTCGTAGGTGTTGCGCTGCACGCCCAGCCAGCACCAGAACTTCAACGTGACGACCGTGACGTCGCTGCAGTTGATCGCAGTCGTCGTCAAATGGTACTCGGGCATATTGCCGGTGTAGTCGCCACTGAGGTTGTAGCCGTACACGTACTGCCCGGTGTAGCCGCTGGCTGGGTCCGGGTTCCCCGCCGACCCGCCTCCTCCCGTCGGCTGGCCCCAGGCCCACTGACCGCCGGAAATGGTCCAGCCTGGGTCGGTGTCCATGTTCCAGGAGTACAGCGGCCCCGGGGTAGTGAAAGTATAGCAGGCACCGCCGTTATCGTCGGTCGTTGAGTTCCCCACCTCGTCCGCGGCGTCTACGGCGAAGTAGATTTGCGACGCGTCCGGCAGACCGTTGAGCACGACGCTGTGCGCCGTGTCATACCCGGTCTCGCTGGAGGAGTCGCTCAGCGCCCCGCACGACAGCCCATAGCGCACCGTGCCGTTCGCCGCCTCGTTCGTGGTAAACGTGATCGTGGCCGTCCCGGAACTGATGTTGCTGACCTGCACGTTGCTGATGACCGGCCCCTCACAGTCTACCACTGCCGAGGCCGTCACCTCGATGTTGTACCCCCCCTGCCCGTTGTCCGCGTCGATGTAGTGCGCCGTCACCGTGTCCTGGTGGGCCACCTGCAACACTCCCGGCGCGTTGTCCGCGCTCAGCGCGATCGTGCCGCGGAAGTCCGCGGTGGCCGGCCCCGTCTCCGTCAACAACACCGACTCGCCGGCCGGTTCCGACGTCGAGGTCACCGTGATCGTCACTGTCTCAACCACATTGTCGTTGGCATTCAGGTCGCAGTCCACGACGCGCAGGTTCGCCGTGTCCCTGCAGGCATACCGCGCCGCATTGAGCGACACGATGCCCTGCGACGAGCAGTAAATGAGCGCCGGCGTGGCGCAGAGTGAGAACGGCTGCGGCCCGTGCGGCACGTTGTAGCCGTATACCTCGATCGTCCAGGTTCCCGCCGCCGGGCTGCTGACCAGCACCTGCTCCAGGTTGTCCCGGTGATTCTCAGCGGTGCGGACGGCCGCCCCGCTCGGATTGATCGGGGTCAGAGTCCACGGGTAGTACCGCGTTCCGGTGGGCCCGTACACCCGCAGGTCCAGGTCGTTCACCAGAGCCGGGTTGACATTCGGGGTCCCGGGGTAGTCGTCCCACGCCATCGTGACGCGCAGCTCCGTCGTCCCGCTGGCGACGCTGACGTACCGGGCGGCCGTTCCGCCCTGGCTGACGCTGCCCTCCATGAACGAACCCCCACGCATGAAGTCAATCGCTTCCTTGACCCGAACGGAGCCGTAGCCGTACTGGTAGTCGGGACCCGCATTCCCCAGGTCAACCGCAGTGTGCGCCAGCCAGATCTTCAGCGTGGAATTACGGAACAGCGGGGCCGTCGGGTACTGGACGCGGTAGTCCTGAATGATCAGGGCCGCGCAACCGGCCACCGTGGGGCAGGCCATCGACGTACCGCACAGGCTCGTGTAGGCAGTGTCGCTCGTGGAAGTACAGGACGTCACGCCGCTATCGCCGTTGCTCTGGCAACCCGGCCCGGAAATGTCCGGTTTCATGCGTCCGTCGTCGGTCGGTCCCCAACTGCTGAAGGACGTCATCGAGTCGTCATTCGAGTTCAGCGCCCCCACGCAGATGTGGTTCTTCGCCCCGGCGGGCGGCGCGCTGCTGTAGTAGTCGCCAAACCCCTCGACGTCGCAACGATTGCCTTGGCGCTCATTACCCGCGGCCCAGACGATCCGGAAGGGAGCCCCGAGGCTCCCCCGGACGATGTTGTCGATCAACTGGTCCGTGACGCCGTAGTCACCCTGGATCGCGCAGTCGAAGCCGTTGCTCTCCACGTTGGTGCCGATCGAGTTGCTGCCGATAACGGCACCGTAGGTGTTGATCGCCTGGTTGTAGTCGGACTGGAGATCGCCCGGGTTCGTGTACAGGAACGTACCGGACCCGTCGTACTCGAAGCCGTAGGACTGCATCGTCACGGCCGGGGCCATGCCCTTGTACGTCGCGTTGGCCACCCCGGCGCCACCGATCGTCCCCGCCACGTGCGTCGAGTGGTAGTGCATTCCCGAGCTGTCCCGGACCGTCAGCCGGCCCTGAAAGTCCACGTGCGTCGCCCGCGCCGTTCCACCGTCATAAACCAGGACATTGACCCCGGAACCCGTCAGGTTGTACGGCGCCGCCTGTACCAGGTCCACCTGCGTGCGGGCACGGTTGCTGTCGTTCAGTTCACTCATCCGCGGCAACGGCGGCTCGATCCACTGCACCGCGTCCTCGGCCGCCAGCACTGCAATCGCCGACCGCGGCAGCTCGATCACCAACCCGTTAATCGTGTACAGGATATCGCGGACCACGGCCCCGTGCTGCTCCGCCACCGTGATCCCCGCTTCCAGCGGCACATCTTCGTGGAACACCACGTACGCACCCGCGATCGGGTCCGCACTCTCGTCGCCACTGACGACCGACCACGCCGGCACGCTTCCCTCGACCAGCAGCGGATGCAGCTTCCACGCCGGCTGCATCTCCACCACCGCTGCCAAGGCTTCCGACGCACCCAGCGCCGCGGCATCCAGGCGGTCCGCGGTGACCGCTGCGAAGAACGAGTTCTCCCCCACGTACGCCAACAGCTCGAGTCCGTCCGAGGCCAAGGCGGCCCGAAGCCCATCGTCCACGGGCCGATCAAGCTGCACCACAACGTGCCGGTCCCCACTGGCGCGCGACGCCAATGAGTCGAGGGCATCTGTTATCTCAGCCGGAGTTTGCCACGGCACCTCCACGGCCCCCGTCCGCCACGGAATTGGCGCCCCCGCGGCCGCCGCGGGACCCACCACGACCCCAAATACGACCACGGACATCACCGTTCCCACCGCCACTGCGCTTGCTCCTCGAACCCTATTCCCCAGGCTGAACATGGGCCTCTCCCTTCAGCGCGCTACGATGACGCAGCGCTAGACACGACCTGTAAGCACTGGTACCCCCGACAAGATCCAGCCGCCGTCCCGAGCGCCGTGGGTTACCCCCCACGCCCTCCGCGGGCCGCACCCCATGCCCACCGCCCCCCAAGAAGACCCGATCCTGCGACGCGCGCGGTCCCCTACCCTCCACGCTCTCAGACCGAGCCCCGCGATGAAGCTAAAGCCATTCTAACCTACCAGACAGGGCCGCTGCAACTCGGAAATGAGCCCCGGTGGGAGTCCCGGAAGGCAGCATCGTCAGCGGGTCGAGGCCCCCACCGGCCCACCGGGTACAGCAAACGTGGGCTCGGCCAGCCGCTTACTATCGGCTGCCAACCCCTACACGGGGGAAGCCGCTTCCACGGGGATAGGCCCGGTCGGGACGGGGAGGTCAGGACGCCGCGGCCGCCCCCTTTCCACACCGCCTGACGGAGGCCGAGCGCCCCCCCCTGGCCAACGGGTATCCCTTCGCCGGCGCCACGCACCGCCCGCGGTGAAACACCGCGGGCGGGCGTGGTGCGCTCGGCTCACGCTCGGAAGACTCCTGACCCACCCCCCAGCGCCCGCCCCGCACGATCCGACGCCGAGGCTCCGGACCACGACCGTCGGGGAGCAGGGCGGACCCGGCACCCTTGGCGCGTGCAGCCACCCGGCGGCTTACGGATACGCGTCGCACGTCTCGACGTTCTGGGTCGCGTCATAGACCAGCGTCTCGTGCGTCACTCCGGCAACGCAGAACGTAAACACCGTCCGGCCGCCTTTGGGACCGATGACCAGGACCGCCACGCCGCTGCCGTTCGTGCTCGCCGTGCGGGTGCCCGAGTAGTCGCCGGCAAACGTGCCGGTCACAGTCGCGCCGGCCACTGGGGCGTTGAGTTCGTCCCGGATGGTCACGGTCGCCACGCCGTACTTGTTGCCGCCGCCCTGGTCGTCCACGCTCAGCACGATGGCGAACACGTGCATCGAGTTGACGCCCTGCGGCGCGGCGCTCGCCTCACTGCTGTAGGCGCTCTCGTTGCCCGCGTCATCCTCGGCCGTCACCACGTAGTAATAGGTGGTGCGGTCCACCACGTCAGTGTCCGTGTAGCTGCTCGCCTCCAGGAGGCTCTCATGAAGCCGTTCATACGGCCCGCCCGTTGCCACCGCACGATACACGTGGTACCCCGCCAGGTCGGATTCCAGGTTGTCCGCCCAGTCCAGCGCGACCGCGTGGAGCTGGGCCGTCGCCACCAATCCCGTCGGGGGACTCGGCGGTGTCACGTCGGGACCGGTGAACGCAAGCTGAAACGCCGCCAGGTCGTGCAGATCCACGTCGCCATCGTAGTCCGCGTCCGCCGGCTCGCATCCGGCCGCGTGCGCGACCTCCGGGCCCCAAAGACACGCCGACCAGAGCGTGAAGTCCTCCGCATCCACGTACCCGTCGTCGTCGAAGTCGCCCACCAGCGGCGGCGTCAGCACAAGCTGACCCTGCGCCATCAACTCCGGCGGGCACTTGCCGTTGGCCGCCCACAAGTCGTAGAGGTCCTGTCCCGTGCTGTTCGTGAAGTTCTCGTCCCGCAGAAACTCAACGTACTCCTTGCTCGTGCTCTGGTAGTACAGCGTCACCTCCACCGACGCCGCAGTGGGCGGGATGCTGTACAGAGTGTGGTCCCAGTACTGTCCGTCGGCATAGGTCGCCCCCACCGGGGCGCCGCCAAACGCTGCGTACGCCGCGTTCGTGAACCCGCGCGGCGGAATACGATTGTCCTTCAGGACCACGCTGTTGAGCACGAAGTGAAAGAGACTGCCGTCCGGCAGACCGGGGATGCCCTGGGTGGCCGGCTCCACCTCGTAGATCTTCGCCGCTGCGTCGTGGCTCAGCACCCCGGTCGCCGCATCGTAGGCTCCCGACTCCCCCACCAACCCCTGCTCCTGGTCGTAGAACCGCACGTTCAGCCATAGACGCCGCCCCTCCGGGTAGCCGCTGGGCAGCTTGTGGCCAGTCTCATTCGTAACCGTCACACGCAGCCCGCCGCCGATTTGCAGCAGGTTCAACGAGGCGGCGTTCTGGAGCATGTAACGAGCACGCTCTACCCCGGCCGCGATCGCCGCCGGGTCCACCTCACCGGGGAACATCGCCGGCAGCAGGTTCGGCAGCCACGTGCTGCCGCCCGTCATGTCGTGCAGCGGCAGATCGGTCCGCACCGGTGGGTTCAGGTTGCAGCCCTGGCCGGTCACGTCGCGCAGGTGACAGTCCTGGCATGTCGCAACGTAGCTCTTGTTGCCGCCGAACTGCGGCGCATACACGCCCCCCGGCGTGTTGTACGCGCTGTGCAACCACTCGCTGTAGGTCCGCTCCACCGGGCCCAGCTTGTGCGGCGAGAAATCCGTGGCCGGCGCGTCGAACGCATTGGGCACGTAGTCACCGTTGATATCACGCTCAAACGCCGGGTTACTCACGTCGTGGCACGTCCCGCACAACGCCGCCTCCCGGTGGAACGGCGACACCAGGATCGGGTGTCCGCTGTCGGCGTCCACGAACGGCCCCCGGCGCGCCCCCGTCGGGTCCACGACGAACATCCCCGTGCCGAACTCGCTGGGCGGGTTGCTCAGGTTGGCCAGGATGTTCACGTCTTCGACCGGGTTGCCCGTGCTGTAGATCGGGTCCACCAGGCGGTGGCAATGGTCGCAAGCGACGCCAAACGCGTCGCTGGGCAGCATCTGGCTGCCATCCGTCGGCACCGACCGCCCCTGCAACCACCCACGCGGCAGGTGGCATCGCAGGCACAGGTCGCCGGAGTCGGGCGCGTCCTGGTTGGCAATGACCAGGCACGCCTCGAACAGCGGATCGCGCGACGCCTGCGCCATCATGCTGCCTTCCCAATTGAAATACGGTTCCACGGCCGGGTTGTAGTTGCCGTGGCAGACCGCGCACGCCGCCGGCGGGTTCAAAATACCGGCTTCCAGCGGCTGCGAGCCGGGCTGGTCGAAGTCCCGCAGCGTGCTGGGCACCAGCCCGCCCGGCGGCGACGCAATCGTGAAGGGGCCATTGCTCTCGTCGAACCCGATGTTGAACGAGTTGTCCACCGCCTCCACGCGGATGACCGCCTGCATGCTCGGTCGGTTCGCCGGAAACCACGTCAGGCTACCCGTGTTGGAAATGCCGTCGGCGATCAGGTCGTACGTCGCCCCGCCGTCGAGCGAGAGGTAGATGAACACACCGGCAACGCCGCCGGCGTCGCTGGCCGTCCACTGGATCGTGGAGCCCGTGTTCCCCACCAACGTCTCGCCGCCGTTCGGGTACAACACCGTGACACTCGGCGGCGTGACATCGCCGCCGGTCAGCGGCGCCAGGTAACCCTGGATCTCCGCAACGTTGACGTTCGAGACCAGGCTTACGTTCGCCGGCGTCAGGCCCGGAAACGTCGGCGTGTTGGTGTAGTTGGCGACGTCCGTAATCTCCACGGCGTTACCGAACCCGTCGTTGTCCGAGTCCACACCCCCCAGACCCAGAATCGCCGCCGCAGAGCGGTCCGTCGCCTCGACCGCCAGCCCATACGGATTGCGCGCCCCACCTCCGCTGAAGTCATAGTGACAAACACCGCAGTGGCCGGGACGGCTCGGTACGGTGTCCAGAACACTCCCCACCGCCGACGGATACGCACTGAAGAAGCTGTTACGATAGGGGTTCCGTCCGTAAGCCGCTTGCTGCACGCCCGAAGCCGCCAGCCCAACCACGAGCGCCGCAATCCCCAGCGTCCTGGACCCCACGTGGTTGTTGCGTCCTGTCGTCACCGGAACCTCCCTCCGTGTTGTCCCGCCACCGAATCGTCCGCGCGACACCCGACCCGCCGCCTGACATACGTCTCACTCAAGACGCCACGCCGCGAATCCCGCACGGTCTTCTGCCCGCCCTTTTCTCGATCTGCCCGTGCGCGACCCGGCGCGCGATGTGGAAGCCACACGCAAACCCTACGGTACCAACGTAGCGTCGCGAGGGGTTTCTCGGTATCCGTCGGCCTGGAAATCGAGCGTGGGAACGCACGCTCGGCGCGGTAGGAATCTTCTGACGGGTGCTCGCCCGCCGCCCACGGCGGACCGACCGCGCGCCACCTCGGCCCGCAGCTAGTCCACGATGCCGTGTTCCAGCGCGTAGCGGACCAGCTCGGCGTTGCGCGTGAGCCCGAGCTTCTCCAGGAGCCGGCGGCGGAACGTGCTGACCGTCTTGATGCTCAGCGACAGCTCAACCGCGATCTCGCTCAGCCGTTTGCCGGAGGCGATGAGGCGCAGCACCTGGAATTCGCGGTTCGAGAGGCGCTCGTGCGGGACCGCCTCGCGCGTGGCGTCCACATGCGAGGCGAGGCTCTCCGCCACCGGTCTGGAGATGTAGCGCTGACCGCCCACCACCGTGCGGATCGCCTCCACCAACTCGCCCGGCGAGTCACCCTTGTGGAGGAAGCCGGCCGCTCCCTCCCGCAGCGTGCGTACGGCGTACTGGTCCGCCGGGTGCATCGTCAGGATCAGCACCGGCAGGCGCGGCTGCCGACGCCGCAACTCCCGCAACACCTCCAGCCCGGACATGCCCGGCATCGCTAGGTCCATGACCACGACGTCGCAAGGCACCGCCGCCACCCGCCGCAGGAGCATCTCTCCGTCCGCCGCCTCGGCCGCCACGGACATGTCACCCGCACCTTCGATGATGCGCTTCATCCCCTCCCGCACCACCGCGTGGTCATCCGCAACGACTACCTGAATCATGGCGTGCCCTCCCGCGCCACCTGCCCCAGCGGCATACGCAGGGTCACGGTCGTTCCCTTTGCCGACCGGTCGCTGACCTCCACCTGGCCGTTCCACTCAATCGCGCGCTCGCGCATCCCCATCAATCCCAGCGACTGCACACCCCCCGGCCGCGCCCCCGCCATACCCACACCGTTGTCGCTTACCTTCAGAGTCAGGAGCTTCGCGCGCGCCTGAAGCACAATCCGTACCTCCGTCGCCCGGGCATGCCGGGCGATGTTGGTCAGGCTCTCCTGCAGGATGCGGAAGACCGCCGTCGCCTGCTCCTTGGCCACCTCGACCGGCGCGGCCGGCAGCGACGCCACACACCGCACCCCCGTGCGGACCTGAAACTCTCGCGCCTGCCACTCGATGGCCGCGATCAACCCCATGTCGTCGAGCAGCGCCGGCCGCAAATCCGTGCAGATTCTCCGCAGGGCCACGATCGCCCGCCCCACCAGCTCGTGCATCGCGGCGACCCGGGCCACGGGCATGTCCTGCTGGTGCGCCGCCCGCTCCCGCAGCCAGTGCAGGTCCATATTCAGGGCCGTGAGGTATTGCCCCAGTTCATCGTGCAACTCACGCGCGATGCGCGCCCGCTCGGCTTCCCGCACCGCTTGCATATGGTGTGCAAGCCGCCGCAGCTCGCCGGCGAGTTCGCGGTGCCGACGCTCGCTCTCCCGCAGCGCTTCTTCCGCCAGCTTGCGCGCGGTGATGTCCACCATCGTGCCCTGGATCGTCAGAAGGCTCCCGGACTTCTCCCTGACGAGGCAAACGTTCTCCAGCACGTACATCGTGGTGCCGTCCTTGCAACGCAGGGCCAGTTCCGAGTTGGTGAGCACCCCCGTCCGCCGCAGGCGCCCGAGAAACGCCCGGCGATCGCCCGGCGTGTGGTACAGCTCCCCCGCCTTGTGGTTGAGCAACTCCCGGCGCGACCGGTAACCCAGCATCCTCGCCATCGACTCGTTGCAGTCGAGAATGCGCCCGCGTAGCGTCGTCCGATACATCCCGATCAGGCTGTGCTCGAACACAAGATGATACTGCGGCTCGGTCAGCGCCGGCCCCGCTCCCGCCGGGTGGTCCGCTACGGGCCGGGATGTCGCGGTCTTGCTCCGACGGCGCCGCAGCCCGGTCACTTGTCTCTTCATCGCAGCACACCTCGTCGCGCTCGGCCCCTGCCGCCCGCCTCTTGCCCTTCGAGACCACCCGCAAACGACTTGCCTGCCGCCAACACGCCCCCCCATGCTCTGTTCCACCGAGAGTCCCCGTCGCGACCGGTCGCAGCGTTCCTGCCCAAGAAAGTCCCACCGACGTGGGCTGGCCGGTGACACGGCCAGTCACCAGAAGCCTACCTCAGAACTCCCCCTCCGGACAGGGAGGGGAAGGGAGAAGTTCGGAGCCCCCCCGTTAACCCCGTCCCCCTGCCTGCTGCGTACCGCGAGGCCGCGTCTGAGGCAGCCGCCCACCAGCGCGACTTGACACGCCCACCAAACAGGGTCGCGGACATGCCGCCGGCCTCGGGGGAAACAACGCCTGGCGGTCCGCACAGGTGCCGCCCCCAGCCGCTCGCGATACCGGGCCTCCGTCAAGCACCCGCACAGCGATCCCGCCCGGGCCTGGCTTCGTCCGGCATCCCACTCCCCGCCCCGACACTCGGCCCGCCCCGCGTTTCTCCCCCGACACCGATTAGTGCTATTGCAACCAGACCCTCCCCAATCGCGCGCCGCGTTCGTTGTCGGTGCGTCCGAGAATGGGCCTTGCTTGTCGAAACCCTTTGCGGTAGTATGACTTGCGTTCACTCGGGGGGGCGTCCGGACACGGGACAAATCCGCCCTGCGGCTGATGGGACCGGCGGTTGCTCCGGCGGCGGGTCGTCAGTCGCAGGCTGGTTTTTGGCATTCGGGTTGGGCACGGCACTCGAGGGTCGCTTCAGCAGGGCAGATCACACTCATGGCCACCGTAACCAAGAAAGAGTTGATTGACCGGCTGGCAGAGCGGGAAGGGGCCAAACGCTCGCTTGTGAAGCGCATAATTCAAGGGTTCCTGGACGACGTGATAAGTGAACTGTCCAACAACAATCGCCTCGAGTTTCGCGACTTCGGTGTGTTCGAGTGCAAGATCCGGGCGGCCCGGGTCGCACAGAACCCCAAGACGATGGACAAGGTGGCCGTGCCGCCCAAACGCACCGTCAAGTTCAAGATGGGTCGGGTGATGCGGTCAAAGCTCCGCGAACAGGCGGGCAGCGTGGACGAAGCCACCGGTTTGCCTCTGGAGTCGAGTGCTCCGAAGATCGCTCGAGGGCACGCGATTCGCGCGCGCGGGTCCTCTGCGTGAGCATCAACAGGTGTGTCGGCTGCCGAGTCGGGCAGGTCTCAGGTGGCGGGTTCCGGTCAGTGTGCGGCGGCGCCGGCCGCGGCATTCACCTTGGCCATGGTCTGTTGAATCTTCTCCCCCAGTGAATCGACGGTGAACGGCTTGACGATGTAGTTGTTCACGCCCGCCTTGATGGCCTCGAGGACACGCGACTTCTCGGCCTCCGTCGTGCACATGATGATGGGGACCGTCCTGTTGACCTCGCGGATCTTGCGGACCAGGGTCAGGCCGTCCATGTTGGGCATGTTCCAGTCGACGAACATCAGGTCCGGGACCTGTTCCTGGAAGCGTGCCAGGGCCTCGACGCCGTCGGCGGCCTCAACCACGTCGGTGTGGTTCAGTTGCTTGAGCACATTCTTCTGGATGTTGCGGATGGTCCGCGAATCGTCGACGAGCATGATTTTCACGGCGTGACTCCTGCGGCAACGGCTGCGGCGCGCTGCACCTTCTTCTCGACCACCATGCCCACCTCAACGTAGAAGAACCCCGCTTCGGTCCGGCAGGGAATCACGATGCGCGGGGCGCTCCGCGAGGGACAGACGTTGTGGTCACGCCCAACGATCACGTTAGGCAGCGAGATGTTGATGTTGAAACCATCGAACTTCGACTTGGCCCCGCCGGCCACCATGTTGGCGAGCTCGCCGATGGCGTCGGCAAAGTCAGGGTGTTGCGGGGTGATCTGCGCACCAGCGAACGCGCTGGCGATCTTGGCGGCCGTGTCGAAGCTGAAGGCCAGTACGACGGACCCGGTCGCATCACCCGAGAAACCGATGACCCCGGAGACGTCAGCGCTGGGCGTCGCTTCGCTCTTCACGGTAGGCTTGTCGACGGCCACCGGCATGCCCACCATGGTCTCGAACACGTTGCAGGTCGCTCCCACGAAGGAGTTGATGTAGCGCACGTCCATTCCAGGTCTCCGGGTGTGGTCCCACCGGGGTCCGATAAGCAGGCAACCCCAACGCCTCACGTCCGCCGAGCGGCGTGGGGAATATCCAAGTGGCGTATCGACGCGAGGGGGACGGGACTGAAATGTCGGGGCCGCGGGAGTTGTGGGAGCCCGCCCATAAGTCTTGGCCGTCGCGCTGGCCGGCTGCCGACATAGCGCCCGCAGCCAGCACAGGCACCGAGTCCGCGTGGACTCCGGGCCCGCACTCGCGGCAGGCAGCAAGCAACCGCCGGTGCCCTTCCCGGGCACTGCGACACAGGATGCCTCAGGCAAGCTTCCGCGTTCAGACGGCGCACGCGCTGCGGCACGGGCCACGCCGGGCGTGGCGGACCAGTTCCTCGTGCAGGCGACGGGTAATGGGGCCCACGGTCCCGTCCCCGACGGGTTGATCGTCAATTCTGGTCACCCCCAGCACCTCCAATGTGGTGCTGGAGATGAAGGCCTCGTCGGCCGCCCGCAGGAAGTCAAGATGGAAGGCCCGCTCCTCGACCGGCACATCCACGCGGGCCGCGCAGTCCAGGACGAGGCTCTGCGTGATGCCGTGGAGGACCGCCTGGGTGCGGGGCGGCATGCGGAGGCGCCCCTGGCGCACGGCGAAGATGTTGGCGGCGGTGGTCTCCCGCACCTCGCCCTGGTCGGTGACGAACACGGCCTCGTAGTAACCGCGGCGCCGGGCCTCCGTCCGCACCAGGATATTAGGCAGCAGCGTGATCGCCTTGATGTAGCAGTTCGCCCAGCGGATCTCGCGCGTGGTCATCACGCTGACGCCGCGTTCCCGCAACTCCGCCGGCACCACCGGCGCCGGGCGGAACGTTACCACCACGGTCGGCGGCAGCCCACGGGGGATATCGTGGATGCGTGGCGCGGCGCCGCGCGTGATCTGGATGTACACCACCGCCTCGGCCATGCCGCTGCGCTGCACACCCTCGTCAATCACGCGTGCGAGGCCCAGTTCCTCGACGTTGACCTCCAGCCCGATGGCAGCCACGCTACGGCAGAGACGTTCCAGATGGCGTTCAAGCAGGAAGGGGCGTCCGTCATAGACGCGAATCACCTCGTAGATGCCGTCGCCGAACTGGAACCCCCGATCCTCAATGGAAACCTTCGCCTCGTGGATCGGGCAGAACTCGCCGTTGAGCCAGGCTAGCGCGTTAATGGGGAACCTCCTTGTTTGCGAGACGCGAGGGCTGGAACCAGCTCCCTCTGGTTCCGGGTGTTCCGGCGCCAGGCGCCGACTCCCACGTGGAATCCGACCGGGGCCGGAGCGTTCGGACGGCACGTATATCTACCACGAAACGCGAGGTCATGCAACTCGAAAGCTCGCGTTTTTTGCGGCGCCCAAGCCAGTGGGCAAGTTCGTACTTCGCGACAGAGACCCGAGCGACGTACCTGTCCGGCGTCCTGTGTGTGGTCGGCACGCGTGCGTCTACACCACCAGGCGCGCCCCGCCTCTGCGGCCCTCACCCCTACCCCTCTCCCGCCGGAGAGCACGTGTTTAGCGTCCCCGGCGTGGCGGGTGCCATGCTTTCCCGCGACCGCGGTCGCGGGTAAGCATGCCTCTGCCTGCCGCAGCACATGCCCACCCCCGCCTGCGGCGGGTGAGGGCATGGCACCCACGCTAAACAGGTACGCGGGAGAGGGGTCCAGTACCGCGGGCGTGGGTGTGCGCGGTGGATGAGGCAGCGGAACGTACGCCGGGCAGCTCCACACCTCAGGGAAACTGACAAGGAGACAACGGCGGCCGGACCCCGCGAGCGGTGATCCGCGGCGGCGCGAACTCGATGCCTGCCACTGGGTGCCCGGCGCAGTGCTAGCGAGGTCTCTGCGGGGCGGAGCCGGGACCGCCCTCCGGTGGCGGCGCGGGGGCACCCATGGTCCGTTGGACGAACTGCATGCGGAACTCGTACAGAACCGCCTCGAGCGTCCGCGCCTCTTCCGGGGTCAGGTTGCCTTTGGTCTTCTCCTCCAGCACCGTCAGCAGGTCGATGTGGTGCCTCGCCAAGGCCGGGTTGGGGGGAATGTATTCGCCGGAGGGGCCCTTGGCCCCGCCCAACCCAATGGCAGCCTGAAGGGCAATGGCGTTCAGGAGGTCGAGGAAATCGGCCCGGGTTGGGGTGTCGGGCCTGTCGGGGCCGCCCGCCGCGCGCTCCTGCTCGGCCAGCCGCTTCTTCTCCCGGGCGGCCTCGCTCTTCCAGTCGTCGTCAATCTGAAATCCCAGGGGCTCCTCAACGTCGGACATGGCGGCCTCTCCCAACGGGTCTCCACAGGTTCGGTTCGGCCACGACTATACAGCAGCGCAGGGACACAGGGAAACTCACCCGCCCTGGCCGCCCCCACCGGGACGGTCAACCTCGGTTGGATAAGTCAACTGGACCCCGTAAGTCGTTGGGCCGATAATCGTCGTGGGGCCGGTCCGGTGCCCTGCGTTCCAGCCCCGCATCGCCCGGGGCATGCGGGAAGATGAGGTTCCCTCATATGCCAAGCTCAGCTAGATCTATGCTCCTCGCGGCATCCACCGTGGTCTTCCGACTTGGTGCGGGCGCATCCAAGGTGGCGCAAGTAACCATGCGGCAGCCTGAGGCGGCGTTCGGTATGCGTTTGCGACACCCGTGCCTCTACCTGCTCGCCCTCGCCGGCATGCTGCCGTGTCTGGCGACCACTTCAGGTTGTCACGTTGTGCATAAGGTCCAAGCGGACTATCACTTGGACCGGGGGGAGAAGCTACTGGCGCAGGACAACTTGGACAGGGCCTTGGTCGAGTTTGAGAAAGCCAGCCAGCTCTCCCCGAAGCTGGCAGCGGCCCCGTCGCGCATGGGGACGATCTACCGTCGCATGGGTGATTACGAGCACGCGATTGCGTGCTTCCTGGAGGCCATCCGGCGGAACCCGTTCTCGTTCGACGACACGCTGAACTTGGCACAGCTTTACCACTTCAGCAGCCGCCTGCGCGACGCGGTGCAGGCGTATTTGCACGCGACCGAGCTGCAGCCGGACCATTTCGAGGCACAACTCAACCTCGGAGCCTGCTATCAACAACTCGGAGACTACGACCAAGCGGTGGAGCGGTTTGAGCGGGCCATAGCCGTCGATCCGGACCAGCCCAGCTCCTACGTCAACCTCGGGGTGACGCTCGACTCACAGGGTAAGTACTATGAGGCGATCCGGGCCTACAAAGAGGCGTTGGAACGCGACAACCGTCAGCCGCTGGTGTTGGTGAACCTTGCGCACACTTACGTAAATCAAAACAGACTGAAGTTGGCCAGAGGGACGCTGCAACGTGCCGTTCGGATGGACCCGCAACTCGGGGTAGCGCATGAGGCGTTGGGTTACTGCCTGTTCCGGATGCGGGACTTCGACGCGGCCGAGGTTGCGTATCGGGATGCGATTGCGTGCGACAAGGGTCTGACACGGTCGTACGCAGGGTTGGGGTCCATCTGCATGCTTCGCTACCTGGAGGACGCCACGCGTACCGACGTGCGGGCCGAGGCTCTGGAGTACTGGCATAGGTCTCTGGAGGTTGATCCCGACCAGCCGCGTATTCGCAAGCTCATCGCCCGATACGAGTCGTCAAGCCAGGACCCGGACACGGTACTCCTTTCCGACCGGCAAACGCCCACCCAGTCCGCGGGCGGGTCATAGGTTCAAGGTGCAACCTCGCCGGATGGCGGCGGACGCACGACCACAGCACAGGTCGTTTCGCACCTGCACTCCCAACAAACCGTGCCGCCAGGAAGTTCCCTCGCACGCACTACGTCGGGGTTCTCGGGGTGTCGTGCGTCACGGACAGGATTCGGCGCGTTGCCCCACCGGGGCTGGGGTTCACCCACTCCCTCAGGGTCACGGTTCGGACCCGCGGCACCGAATCGCGTGCTGCGACCTGGATGGGCTGCGGCACCCCCGCGCCGCCGGTGCCGCGCGAGCGCATGGCGGGTTCGGCGCCGAATGTCGTAAACATGTAAGCGCCGGGTCCGGCGTCACTTCTGGGACCCTTCGTCGAGAGGCAGCGTTGCCACCGAGTGCGCACCGGCGCCTGTGGCGCGGGCGGATTCTTCGGATCGCGCTTTCGGCTCGCCGTCGGTATACCTACAATCCTGTACGGAAGCTGACGGTGGCCGGGACAGCCGCACGTCTAGTATATGGGGACGGTGCGGGCCCACCGAGCGAACACCGAGAGGAGCGTATGGACCAAAGGCCGCAATCGTCCGTGGGGCAGGATGTCTTCATTGCGGATTCCGCCGTTGTCGCCGGTGACGTCATGTTGGGCGACGGATGCACGGTGATGCATCAGGTGGTGATCCGGGCGGACATTGCCCGCATCCGCATCGGCGCGCGGGTAAACGTGCAGGACGGCACGATCATTCATACGCCGCACGGCGTGGACATGGAGATCGGTGACGACGTGGGAATCGGTCATCGCGCCGTCGTGCACGGTCGGCGCATCGGCGCGCGGACGTTGATTGGAATCGGCGCCATCGTGCTGGACCATTGCGAGATCGGCAGCCGATGTATTGTAGCGGCAGGCGCGGTGCTCACTCCGGGCACGGTGGTTCCCGATGGCAAAGTCGTGATGGGGACGCCCGGGCGGGTCGTGCGGGAGGTGGGCCAGCGCGATCTGGAAGCGATTGACCACGTGGTGCGGAGCTACCTGGAACTGGGCGCAAGGTACCGGGCGGGCGAGTTTGCCTCGAGGAGCGGTCCCGGTGGTTTCGCAGCGCGCGGCCGCTAACGCCGGCCGACGGCGAATGTCTTTGTAGGAGTGACCTGCGGGCGCGACGGTTCCCGGGGTTGCCTGGCGACCGCATCTGAGTGGTGCACACGGTCCACCCGCCGGAGCGCGGCCGGGCGCTGGGCGTGGTTGCCGGGCTGTCGAGGAACTCGTGGGCCGGCGCGGGCTTCCTAACAGCGTGTTGAGGAGAGCCTCGTCAGCGCTGGTATCCTCGACGATCCGTGCGTCAGAGGCGTTCTACGTCGGCCGCAGGGGGCCGACGCTACTTCTTCAACGGGCTGCTAAGGGTGGCAGGTGCGGCAACTTGCGCGGCAGGCCCTGGCAGCCGTATGCGTTCAGCGTCTTCCGCGTGTTGGGGGGGCCGGTTGGACATCCGGGGGGCCTTCGCCGCCGCCGCCCTCGCCGCTACCCTCTCCCGGCGGGAGAGGGGGCCAGAAGCCGCCCACCGGGGGCCGGCGCGGGTGCCCGACCGGGCCGCCGATGGATGTTGCGGATCGTTCGAAACGGGCCGGTAACAAGCGGTTATAATCAACTGGGCGAATTCGCATTGCCGCAAGCGTGCAAATGGGGGACGCTGGTCGTAGTGGGGAACGCGCCGCGGGCTGGGCGGTACGGGACCCGGACGGGTGAAGGGCAGCAGCCCCCCTGACAGAGCAGGTGGGTATGGGTGAGGGGCGTGGGTGTGGTTGAAGGAACGCCTCACAATCCGACCCGTGGCGGCGAGGCGCGGGACGTGGGCACTCTGCTGGGCCCGGAGGCCGGTTTGCAGGTGCAGAGCCTGGGCGATTTCGAGTTGCGACGCGAGATCGGCCGGGGCGGCATGGGCACGGTCTACGAGGCTTGGCAGCGCTCGTTGTGCCGCATCGTCGCGCTGAAGGTACTCGCGCGGCACGTCAGCGAGTCGCCGGCGGCCATTGTGCGTTTTCAGCGTGAGGCGCAGGCGGCGGCCAAGCTGCATCACCAGCACATCATTCCGATTCACGCGCTCGGGCACGAGCGTGGTCACTACTTCTACGCGATGGAATACGTCGACGGGCTCAGCCTGCACCAGATCATCGCCGCGGCCCAGGCCCAGCTCGGAGCAAACGCGGGTGATGCTGATAGCGAGGAGACCGTCGCGGTCCGGCTACCCGAGGGGGCGTCGGGCGGCAGTGGGACCGGGGGCGGAACGTCGGCTAACGCCGCCGGATCCACCCCGCCGGGGGACGTCGCGTCGTCCGCGGCGGGGTCGGGCTCGATCCACGTTCCCGCGGAGCATCCGGCCACGGAGTCCATTGCGTGCGCCGTGCAGCGTGATGCCGAGCACTTCCAACTGGTGGCGCGGCACATCGCGGCCGTAGCCGACGCGCTGGATTACGCCCACGGTCAGGGCGTGATTCATCGAGACATCAAACCGCACAACCTGATGCTGGGGCATGATGGGCGGATGATGGTCTCCGACTTCGGGCTGGCCCGTCTGGCGGAGGAGCCGGGGGTGACCGTCAGCGGTGAGTTGATCGGGTCACCGTTGTACATGTCCCGGGAACAGCTTTCGGGGAACCCGGAGGCGGTGGACGACCGCACCGACATCTACTCGCTGGGGGCCACGTTGTATGAGTGGCTCACGTTGCGCCCACCCTACCCCGGCGACACGCGTGAGCGTGTGATCAGCATGGTGCTGAACGAGGATCCGGTACCCCCGCGGGTCCACGACCCGCGCGTGCCGGTGGACCTGGAGACCATCTGCCTGAAGGCGATGGAGAAGACCCCGGAGCGCCGCTACCAGCGGGGCCGGGACATGGCGACGGACTTGCGGGCATTCCTGGCCCGACAGCCGATCGCGGCCCGCCGGGCGGGCGCCCTGGTGCGAACGGGGAAGTTCGTCAGCCGGCACCAGTTGGCGCTGTTGACGTCGGCGGCGGCCGTGGTGGCGCTGGCGTTGGGTTCCGCCCTCTTGATGACGCGCAGCACGGTGCAGCAGCAAACGACCGCAGTGGAGCATGCCCAGACCCGCGTGGAGGCACTGGAGCAGGAGGCAGAGCAGGCGAAGGCGGAACGTGACTACTTGTTGCTTCAGATGCTGGGGTTGCCGTCGCTGGCGGCCGGTCGGTCCCTGTTGGAGGCCGGAGCCAGCACGGTGGGACCCGTCGTGGAGAACCTGGTGCAGACGGGCCAGCAGGTGGTCTCTGCCAGCGGTACGGTGCGGGGCGGCGGTGCGAGCAGCACGGAGGTTGGCACCCCATTGGGGCTGGCGCGACGCGTCGCCCGGGACTACATCGAGGCAGTGTACCCACAGCGGGCGGCGCCGGTGGACCTCGTCAATCTCGGTCCCGGGGTGGACGAGCGGCAGGTGCTCCTCGACCAGGCCCGGACGGCCGCGGACCCGGCGGAAGCGCTGCGGTTGGTGGAGGCCGCGCTGAGGCTGAACCCCAACGACGTTGAGGCCCACATGCTACGGGCTTTGTGGTCCTGTCAGGCACAAGACCACGCCGGTATGTTGCGGGAGGCCGAGGTCCTGCTCACCCTGCGTCCGGAGGCGGAGATGGGCTACGTGTGGCGGGGGCTGGCGCGTCTGCTGAGCGGGGATACCGAGGGTAGTCTGGCCGACTGTGAGGCGGCCCTCAAGCTGGACGGGCTGTCGATCTGGGCGCGCACCCTGCGGGGGCTGGACCTGCTGCATGCCGGCCGGGCCATGGAGGCGTTGCTGGAGTTCAACAGTACGTTGACGCTATCGCCTGACCATCCGGTGGCGTTGCTGGGTCGGGCAGTCGTGCATCGGGCGGACGGGCATCTGGAGGATGCAGCCGGTGACGTATCTCGGGTGCTGACGGTGGAGCCGACGAACGCGGACGCCCTGGCCCTGCGTGGGGAGTTGCTGGCGGCGTTGGGGCGGTACGCCGAAGCGGCGGCGGACTTCAAGCAATCCATGGACCTGGCGGGTCGCACCGAGGCTATGTTGGGGCAGTTTGTCACGACGCTGGCCAAAGCACGCCTGGGGGAACAGCAGAAGGGACCGGGCGAGGCCGAGCAGGGCGCCGCGGGGACTCCAGCAAGCACCCCCTCCGGGCGTGCGGGCGAGGACCGCAAGCCGGAGCCGGTGAGCCCGGCCGACGGCACTTCGTCACTGCACCCCGGCAGAGCTACGCGCCGGACGTATGCCAGCGCGTGGTGGAGGCCGTAGGCGGCCGCGGCGGCGGCTACTCCTCGGTCCGCACGTTGCGGTACCAAACGAGGCGGTCGTCGGTCAGGCCGCTACGGGCACGGCGGTCAAGCGTGGCGATCACGTCCGGCCGACCATCGGCGTCAAGGTCGACGATGAGCACACAGTTGACGTGCGTTGAGGTGTCGACCTGTTGGACACCGACGCCGCTGCCTGCCGGGGGAGTCGTGCCGGCCGCAGTCGTAGAGTCCGGCGGGTTGTCGCTGATGATGGGGTTGCCCACCCAGGGATCGAACACGGACGCTCCGGTGGAGCCGTCAAGCCAGAGCACGGAGCCCTCGGCCGCCACCACCAGGTCCAGTTGCCCGTCGCCGGTGAGGTCACCCAACGCGATGGCCTCCGGCTCCTGATCGCGAAACTCCGTGAGGGTGAAGACCGGCCAGGGGAAATCGTGCCGGTCGGGCACGGGATCATTGGGTGGAAACTCGGGGGCGATGATGCGGTCGCTGGGGCGACGGAACCACTGCACGAGTTGACCGACGGACGAGCGAACGACCACGTCCTGGTGGCCGTCGCCGTCGATGTCCCCGAGCGCCATGACCTCGGCACCGGTGTCGAGCTGCCCAATCGGGCGGAACTGCCACTCGCCGGCCAGGAAGCGCGCTCCGTCGCTGGTGCCGGCCCGGACGGCTTCCGGTCCGGAGGGGCCGCCTTCGGCGTGCGGGATGAGCGGGTTCCGCGCCCAGCGGACGTTGCGGGAGACCGAGGTCGTGTAGGTACTGACGATGTCGAGGTCACCGTCGCCGTCCACGTCGTGCAGGGCGATGGCGGCCACGTTGGGCGCGTCGTGTTCGACGGAAACCGGGTCTCCCCAGTTGGTGAGACCTTCCACGACGTCAGCGCCGGGGTTGAGATACACATCGACGGTATTGATCGGCGGCTTCTGAAGATAGCCGCGACACTCCGCGGGATTGAGTGCCACCACAATGTCATCGCCGGGGCGACCGTCGAGGTTGCCGACGGCCAGAGACGTGTAGCCGCCCAACTCCGGCTTGGTCTTCATGGTGTCCAGTTCGGCGGCTTCAAGACCGGGGTAGTGGTCGTGGATGCCCTCGGTGACGGCCTGGGCCAGCGGGTTGACGACGATGAGCTCGTGCCAACTGTCGCCGTCGAGCACGCGGGCAGCATCACCGGGGTTGAAGAGGACGACGATCTCCCCATCGAGCACGCCGATAACGCTAGGGTCACCGCGGGGCTCGCTGGGATCCTCGGGAGGTGGAGGCAGGCAGATCGTCGTGTAACCGGTGGACTTGACCAGCACCACGACGTCGAGCCAGTCGTCGTTGTTGATGTAGCCCAGCGCCACGCCGGCGACGATGGCCACCGGGGTGGTACCGGCCAGCGTGATCGTGCGGAAGGCGATGCGGTCGTCGCCGTCGCGTTGCTGCAAGTGCAATTGTACGGGCTGCGACTGGTTCCACGCGCTGACGAGATCCAACAGGCCGTCGTGGTTGATGTCGCCGGCGACGACGAACTTCGGGCCGGCGCTGTCCTCGGCCTCCGGGTCAAGCTGGAAGGCGGTGAAGAAGCTCTGGGTCGCCTCGCCGGCGGAGGCGACGCCCGTGTCGGGGACCCCGCCGGTGCCGCCGGGAGAGACCGGGGCGCTGGAGAAGTCGCTGTCCACGCGGACGGGCGCGGGGACCGCCTCGTTCTTGTTCCGGTCGACGCAGGAGGGAGAAGCGAGGATAATGATGACGAAGGCGAGGACGCCGGCAACGACGCGAATCAACGTGGTTGAGTTCATGCTCGGACTCCCGGACTGACCGGCGCAGAGATCAAGGCACGCCGCGGGGCGGACCCGCGCCGGCCGGCCTGCGCGTGAGAGCTTCTGACACCGACCCCGCCTGCTCCAGGAACGGGTTGGGCGAGGGTCGGACCCCAGCGGGATTTCCCCGCACCCCGCCCTCTCTCCCAGGGGAGAGGGGTTCCGTCCGGCGTTGCAGGAGGCAGGCGTCGGGACTCTGGCGCAGTTATCGGCATGCAGCACGGATGACTTGCGACGGGACCGGTCGGCGGGCGCGGCCCTGACGCGAGTCGTGCGGATCGAACCGGAGACCTCCCCCATGGCGCAGCCACACGAGGGCGATGACAGCACGCTGGGGGCACTGCGCTTCCTGCACCTGGACGACCAGGCCCTGATCGGACAGTGCGAGGTGGACTGTTATCGGTCGCGCGGGCCGGGGGGACAGAAACGCAACAAGACCAGCTCGGCCGTTCGCCTGCGACACCTGCCGACGGGCCTGGCTGTGACCGCCACTGAGGAGCGTTCACAACACGTCAACAAGGCGCGAGCCCTGCGTCGCCTGCGGGCGGCCCTGGCGCTGAACGTGCGGGCGCACCTCGACGCGGAACGGTACCGAGTCAGCGAACTACTGGCCCAGTGTATCTCGCGCGACGGGCGGATCGTGGTCGGTCGGCGGGACGCGCGTTACCCCCTGGCGGTAGCAGAGATTCTCGATGTCCTGGCGGCCCATGAGTGCCGGGTTCCCGACACAGCGCAGGTGCTGGGCGTTTCTACCGCGCAGCTTCTGAAGTTCCTGCGGAACGATCCGAAGCTGTGGGACGGCGTCACCCGCCTCCGGGCGGGCGCGGGGCTGGACCCGTTGCGTTCAGTGTAGCATCCGCCCCGCCGTGATCGGCATGGAAGTGTCAGAGCGTCATCAACAACCACGCCGCCCGCGGGGGCGGCGCTACATCGGCGCGAACGACTCCACGCCGGTCGGCGCCCCAATCGGCACCGACCGGGCGTTGACTCCACGCGGGCAGCCGGCTACTTGTCCGCGGTCTTGACGGTGATGCGTTTCGGCATGGCGCCGGGCTGCTTCTTCAGCGTGATGGCCACCACACCGTTGGCATGCTGCGCCGAGACCTTCTCCGTGTCCACCCCGGCCGGCAGCCGCACGCTGCGCTGGAAGCTGCCAAAACGCCGCTCCGAACAGTAGTAGTTCGCACCCTTGCGTTCGGTGCTCGCCTCCTTCTTGCCGGAGATCGTCAGCATGTCGCCGGTGATGGAGATGTCGAGTTCCTTCGGATCGACGCCGGGGATCTCCGCCTGGACGGTCACCTCGGTGTCGCTCTCCGTGACGTCTATCGACGGCGCCCAGGCGCCCAGGCGCGTCATCGGCATGCTCACCATGCCCCAGGGGTCGCGCAGGAACCGATCGAAGGTGCGCTCCATCTCCGTGCGGAACTGGTCAAACGAACTCAGCTCCGCCAGGTCCGTGGACTCCGTTTCGCCACGCTTGTTTCGCCAGGGAATGATTGACATGATACTCGCCTCCTTTCGTGTAATGCACTGCTGCCCGATTGGCCGCTGGTGTACTTCCGCGTCATCCGAGTGCCGCACCTTCCCGCAACCGCAGTCGCGGGTGAGCATGCAGTCGGCACCCGTGGTCGGCGCACCCTTCATCAGTCCCCCAGGTCCGCAGGACCTGGGCCACCCCAGCCGGCAGCTCGGCGTTCCTAACCCGCCTTCACCGCGATCTTCCGCGGCTGAACGGCCGGCACCTTCGGCAGGTGCAGCGTCAGCACGCCGTGCTGATACGCGGCCGTGATCTGCTGGGCGTCGATTGCCTCGCTGACGCGGAACGTACGGTAGAAGTCGCCCACACCGTACTCGCACAGCAGGTATTCCGTGTTCTGCTGCTGCCGCTGGGCCGCCGGACCGAAGATCGTGAGCGTGCCGTTCTCAAACCGCACGTCGATCTGGTCACCGCGCACGCCGGCCATGTCGGCCCGGATCAACAGATGACCGGGCTGCTCAATGATGTCGACGTTCGGGCGATACTGACGCCCGCTGCGCGTCGGCTCCGTCTGCGTCACTTCGCTGTCCGTCTTCCTCTGCATCGTGGTTTCGGTGGTCATGCCGGTCACTCCTTGCGGCTGATCCCTTCGCCCGCGGGCATGCGGGCGACGTTGCGGGAGTACCTACTTCGTCACACACTTCACCTCGATCTTGCGCGGGCGAGCGGCCTCCGCTTTCGGCAGCTTCACGGTGAGCACGCCGTCCTGCAACCGCGCCTCGACTTTGTTCGCGTCGATCTCGACCGGCAGCCGGACGACACGACTGAACGCACCGACACCGCGCTCGCGCCGGTGGTACACGGCCTCATCCTCCTCGCCCGCCTTACGTTCGCCCTTGATGGTCAGTTCGTTGCCGACGACGAGCAGCTCAAGGTCGTCCATCTGCATGCCCGGCAACTCCGCCTCGGCGTAGAGGCACTGCTCGTCCTCCCAGACGTTCAGGGCGGGGAACGCCGACGCGCCCGTCTCCGCCAACCAGCCCGGCCAGGGGAGGTTGGCGGCCAGGTCACTGAACAACCGGTCCATTTCCCCGCGTAACCGGGTTGCGGGAACCAGAGGATTGAATACACGGATGGTCATGGCAGCACACTCCTTTCGAGCTTGGTTTCCGATCGGTCGTCCCGGAGCCGCATCCGGCACCGCCTTGGCCACCAGCCTGTCCGCTGTGCCCCCTGCCACGGGTGGACAGCCGCCGCAGGGCGCTGTCGCCGCCCTCCGCTAAAACCCCGCGGCCATCGGCGGCACGCGAATGCCACGCGTGCGGACGCGACCACTCTGCCTCGGGCCGGCCTCCGCGTGCGCCATCCCGGCCGCAACTGTTCGCCGGCCCCGGGCGAAGGTGTTCGCAAACACCGTGCCAACGGCAAGCCGGACGCTGGCGTCCGTAACTTGGCATTTCACAATAGGTTATGACGAGGCCGGAACGGCCGGGCGTGCGGTTCTGTCACGATGGCAGACCGCCCGCGGCAGGTGGCAGGTTAGGAGGGTATTATGAAAGAAACTATAAGGGCAACCGACACTTGGCCACGACGCAACCGACTTGGCCAAACGCCCATATGCAAAAGGCTCCCTGCTGGCCTGCGTCGCGCCGTTCAGCAGGTCCAACAGGGAGCCGGGTTTTCAGCAGCAGTGCACGGGTTCAACCCGTTCGCACCGCGTTAAACAGCGTGTCGCATGCTCGCCGAATCGGCCACCATCGCTGCTCGGCGGGCCGCGTCCTCGTGCCCCATCGCCAGGTCTACGACCGCCTCCAGGTGGTCGCTGGTCAACACGTCGTCGCCCTGGACAAATGCCAGCTTCGCCCCCAGGTACAAGTACACCAGGGCCTTGCCGACCCCGCCCTGGCCGAGCGTGCACGCCCGATCTTGCAGCCACCGCTCGGCATCCGGCGTGACCCGCAGTTGCAAGCCGGCCTGGCCGACCAGGGCTCGAATGTCTGCCAGCGTGTACAGCGGCTCGCCCGGCCTGCCGTCCCGGTCGCGCGTGCGCTCCAGCAGGTCGCGGCAGACCACGACCCGGCCCGAGAGCTGGTCCATCACTTGCTTGAAGCCCCCGGCTTCCCGGAAGCCCAGGCGGTCGTAGATGACCGGCTTGCCGCACAGCAGGAGCGGGCAGCCAGTTTCGTCGTGCAAGTCCCTGAGAAACTCCAGGGTCCGGTACTGAGCGCGGTCGATTTCGTCGAAGATGAGCAGCCGCTTGGTGCCGCGCAACCGTGTCACCAGCCGGCTGAAGATCGCATCGAAGCTGCCCCGCGTGGACAGGTTGAACCGGGTCGCCACATGCTTGCACAGCGCGCACGGGCAGGTACGCGATTCATCTACGCGGATCAGCAGCGGTGAGCCGAAACGCGCGTCGCCCTCGATTGCTTGCAGGGTGAAGGTCTTGCCTATCTGAGCCGGCCCGAACAGCACGCCAATCTTGCATGTTTCCGCCACGATGCCGACGACAGCGAGCACGTCGCGGGCGACCGCCGTTTCAACCCACTGCTTGCCACCGATCAGATTGTGCTGCTGGGCCGCCAGTTCAAGCCAGTTGTTGAGGCGGGCCAGATACCGGTCGCCCGCGGTCCCGTGATACTTGTGGCCGAGCAGCTTCGACACGGTGCCACCGGCCAGCCCTACCGCCCGTCCGACCTGGTCGCGGGTGACGCGGTGCTCGCCCATAAACTGCCGGCAGCGGTCCGCCACGTCGCGCCGCTGGGCGTCGCTCAGTGGTTGATCCTCAGGCATGTACCGGGCAGAGCGGACGACCCGGCTCTCCGCGGAGAGCACGTCGAACGCATCGCCTTGCCTGTCGGTTGGCTCGGTCATGGCTTGTCCCCCTTCGCCCGGCGGCCGCGCCCCTCAAGCCACCGCATGGATTCGCGCTCCCGCGCCGCGAAGTAGGCGTCCAACTCCGACTCCGTGTCGTCCGGCTCAGGCTCGGCTGCCACGTTCGCCAGCCCCGCCAGGTCCAGGTCCGCGTAGGGATCGGGCTCCGGCTCGGGCGCTGGCGTCTTCGCAATCATCTTCAGCAGCTCGCTCGACGACATTCGCTCCGGCGGCTCGGCGCGCGTCAGCGGCCGGCCAAAGCCCAAAGCCCTAGCCACGTCCGGGTCGGGAGCCCGCCGCGACGGCCGTTCGATCGGCCTTGAAGCGGCTTCCGAGACGCCCTCGAACCCTGTGTGAACCGGCACGACCGTCGCCACCGCCCGCACGTCGTCCGTGCCCGTCGCGGCTCGCTCGGCCGCCAGTTCGCGGCGCTTCGCGTTCAGGATGTCCACGGCCGTGTAGTGTCGGCGGGCTGCCGTCCGCGTCGCCTCGTTGATTCGCTTGCGGTGGTGCCCGACTTCGGCCATTGCCTCGCGCAGCTCATCGGCAGTCGCCCGCGGGCTGATGCGGCGGTTGCTCGCCAGCCGGCCGATGTACGCCTTGCGGTCCGCGGTGAACGCCTGGCAGTAACTGACATCGTTCGGGTCCACCGTGATGAACACGTCCCTGCCCTTGAAGCGCTCAAGCTCGGGGCTGCGGTCCCCGTAGGACACGCGGCCGCCGGCCAGCTTGAGCGTCACGCCCTTGCCGGTGACCCGGTAGCAGCCGCGAGCCTGGAGCAGGAACATCAACTCCTGCTCGCCCGCACGACGCAACCGGGTCGCGGTCCGCCAGCATTGCAGCGGCGTCAAGTCAAACAGGTCTTCGGCGCTGTGCACGGTGTTGTGGTATTCGTCGATGTACTCGCCGATAGCCTGGCGGGCCTTGTCCATCGTCGGTACGCGGCTTTTGTCCACGTACTTGAGCACGACGACTTTGGTCCAGTCTTTCCCCCACTTGCTCTTGAGGTAGCGTCGCTGCTCGCGCGTGTAGCCGCGTCGGATGTCTTCCAAACACTCCGGCCGCTTGAGGCTGGACCGCCCGCAGTACGTAGTGAACGTCTTACCGCACCGCCCCTCACAGGTCCCGAACCAGCGCTCCGTAGTGCCCTTCGACCACGGTGCGTATGGTATGGCGTAGCGCAGGGCGATTCCGAGTTCGGGAACGATTCCCTTGAAGCGCGGGTCGCGGCACTCGACCAGGTTCGCGTCCCGTGTTTCGATCTTCGCCCAGTCGCGCCCGTAGAGTCTGCGCAGCCGGTCGCGCTCACCTTTCGTCACGCCCGTGAGCAGCGCACTGGTGAAGTCGCGGCCGTTGTCAATCCGCAGCACTTGCGGCACCGCCCACTTACTGAACGCCATGCCGAACGCCGCGATGATTGCGTCCTGGTGCGGCGCCGGCCCGAGGTTCCAGCCGACGATGCACCGCGAGCGCAGGTCCTGCACAACCGTAAGCCACGGCCGCAGTTGCGTGCCCTGGTACTCAACCCAGAAATCGCACTGGTGATGGTCACTCTGGAACATCTCGCCGGGCTGGATCAGCGTGTAGTCGATGTCGTTGTGGGGCAGGTACTTGCGGCAGTACGCTTGCGTCCCCTCGCGCAGCAGGCACGTGAGTCCCAGGTTGTCGTACTTGTCCAGCCAGGCCCGCGTGCTCGCCGCGGTAGCCGGCCACGCCCAGCCCTCTTTCCGGGCCGTGTGCAGGGTCACGTCATGGCAGTACGCGACGCTCTCTTGGGCTTGGGTGTGGTACAGGCTGTAAAAAAGCTCTACAGCTCGCGGATCGCGGGCGCTGGAGCTGGGAGAGCCTGGCATCCTGCCGTCTTCCGTGCTGCTTCCGCAGGCTCCAAGCGCCCGACGATCCATGAGTGCCACGAGCCCAGTCTTGCGATACGCGGCCCGCCAGCGCCGGAGGGTCCGGGCCGATGCCCGACCCTCCAGACCGCCGGAGGACGAAAGGAACGCTTCTGCAACGTCGGCCTCAGACTGCCCGCGCGGGGCGTCCAGGAGCGCGCGCTCGAATCTCTCAACCAGGTGGGCACGCTCATACGCCCGCTCAACCGCGTGCCGCGGGTACTTCGTCAGTAGTGCCTCCCGAGCCGGCGCGTCCTGCGGATCCTCAGCGGGCAGCCGCGCTAGGCGTCGATCCAGGGCTCGGCTGATATGCCAGCCCGGCCGACCCCGCCCGTCCGCGACCAGGCGGGCGAGCGCGGGCGTCCCTGCCCGCGCTGCGCCCGAAGCCAGGCTTCGTGCCCGGCGCGACAAGGTTCGTAGCGACATGCGCAGCAGCGCAGCCGCTTGCTCCAGGGACAGCCAGTCGTCCCCGCTGGGCATCGGCTCCAGATGTTGCGCCTCTGCCGGCATGTTCTCTATCCGCGGCCGGAACGCCCGGTCAGAATCCAATCGACCGACCGCCTGAGCACTCGGGCGATACGGATGAGGCTGAGCAGCTTCGGGATGCGGACTCCAGTCGTATGCATGGCCAGCGCCGCATGCGGGATGCCCGTCGCCTTGCTGAACGAGCGCAGCCAGGCCCGTCGCGGCCAGCGCCGTTGAGCCGTGGTCCGAATCCGCTCCGCAATCGCCTTTCGATCCAGTTGCTCCATCATTCCGCCAACTCCGGCCTACCCAGCCGACTGGCCACGCGCCTCGTGCGCGGGCTCCTTTGTCCCGCCAGGTGGTCGCTGAGCATGCACGCGAGCAGTTCGAGGAGCCCATCGGACAAACACTCACAGCCCGAAATGATCTCCTCGACCAACTCCGCTCGCGTTGGTTGCTTGCACCCCCCGTTGTTCGTCCGCTTGTTGCTCGCAATCATCGTGCACCTGGTCCTTTCTCACGCGCCCCGCTTTACACCCTTCGCCCCGCGCGGCTTGCCCTTCGCTCCGCGCGGCTTGCCCTTCGCTCCGTGCGCCTTCAGCCATTCGGGATCGGCCGCAATCAGCAGCGCCGTATCCCCGTTAACCTGAGCCCACGCCGTGAGGGGTATCGACGTGTGCTTCTGTACTTCGACGGCGATGCGCACCATCTCTGAGACTTGCCAGATGGTCAGGTCCTCCCCCATCCAGTGCCCCAGGCAGAAGCCCGCGCGCAACAACCCCTCGATGGTTTGCCATTCGTCCGGCTCCACGCTCTGCGGAAAGGCTTCGGGCTCAAGCCGCCCGTCAGGGCGCGTCATCTTCCCCAAGAGAGTGAATCCCGAAGTGGCGTCGCGGTCCACTCTGGACATCACCTGCCGCTCCCCGCACTCCGCGATCAATCCGTCGATCTCATCCTCTGTTACCGCCGTTCTACCCATGCCCGTGCTCCTTCTCAGCTTGGACCCGTGCTTGACGCCGCAACGTTACGGCGTCAATCTCCCCTACTCGCTTTCCGCCCCTCGCCCACGACCAGCCCGCTCTGCGGCCGCCCGCCCGGCGCGACCACGTGCCTGTCATAGCTGGTCCGATTGAACGTTACGTGTACGTTCGTGGGCCCAGACTTCCTCTCCAGACTCTCAGTGACTCTCCGCAATAGGGCGTGCAGCTCCGCGATTTCCCCGGATGTCACTTGCTCCGTGATGCCCTTTTCCTTCAGTGCCCAGTTGAGCCGCTCCAGAAGATCGGCCCGATCCGCAATCGACCGCCCACGGTCCGATGTCAGTAGCTCAGCGCTCTCCGGGTTGGCGAGCAGGGCTTGTAGTTGGACCAGCTTCACGGCAGCCGTGCCCGCATCAACCTCTGGGGCCACGCGCCCGATCTCGCGTTCCAGGCCGGCTGTGGGCGAAGTCGTCTGGGCGGCCGCCGGCGATAGACCCGCGAGCAGCTTCGGATCGAGCGCCCAGCCGTGCATGAACACGCCACTGCGCAGCGCAGACAGCGCCGACGCCGCGATTTCCGCGTCCAGCCGCTCGCGGGCTTGCAGATTGACCGCCGCGGTGCGCCCAGCGGACCCCCGCAACAGCGCTTCGATGCCGGTTCGATCCCCCCGCTGCATACGCCGCCGCAACCGCTCGGCATCGTGCCCGCCCGCCGCGAGGATTTGCGCCATCAGCGGCAGTCGCTGGTCTGCGTCCGCCCCGCCCTCCCCGCCCAATAAACCCCCGCCAACCAGGCCGGCCGTCAACTCGATCGCCACCGCCCGATCCGCACCGCCCGCCGTCAGACGCTCGGCCGCTCGTGCGGCCGCCTTGCGCGTCTGAGCATCGACGGCCTTGCCAGTCGCGTCGATTGCTTTGCCCAAGTCTTCCTGCAGTGCAATCGCCCGCGCCTGTGCGCTGCTTTGTAAATTGGCGAAGTCCGCGACGGCCCGCGACGTGGCTACCACCTCGTCCTTCAGCCCAGCCCAGACCTGCTGGAGGTGGCGCACGGCCAGGTAGGCCGCGGTGCCCGCGCCGAGCAGCTTCATCGCGTCCGCGTTGCCCGCGACCGCTTCGCTGAGTTTTTTGGCAATGCCCGTGAAAGTGATTTCGGCGTTTCCTGCTTCACCCAGCGCGCCGACGACGCGATGGAGCGAAATGGCGAGCGAACCCAAACCGGGCATAAGACGATTCAGTACTACAGCCCACTGCTCGCCGGTGACGGCCGCCTTCTGCTCGGCGACCGCGATGCCTTCAAGCGGCCCCTTCGCGTCCTTGCTCGCGTCGGCCACCCCATCGACGGCCGTGCGCAGCTCAGCGGTCTGCGGTGCAGTCCCCGCGGCGGTCTGCTGTACGTGCTTGACCGCCGCATCGAGCCTTTGCACTTCTTGCGCAGCCTGATCTGCCCCGGTCACTTCAGCTTTCAGGGTGAGTTTTTGGTCCGGCATGCTCTGTCCTCTGTCTGCGAAATCTGCGGAATCTGCGGATCAGCCCGCCGCCCGCACTCGTTCGCTCGCAATCAACGCCAGGTCGTCCGCCGTGAGCTTCCGGTCGAGCCCGGCCCGCTCCAGCTCGCCCGCTACGAAAGCCTCCAACGTGCAGAAGCGGAGTGCCACCGACCCGCAGGACAAAACGTCGCCACAGGCGGCCCGGATCGTGGCCGTCCGCCGAAGGGCCTCCACCCGCCGGGCCAGGTCGGCCAGGTCAACGGTCACCGGCTCCGCCTGGTCCACCGCCACCGGCGCCCCCGACCGACCCGCCCCCAGGACCGCCAGGCTGGCCGTCTGGCCCCCGGCGAGCGTCGCGGCTGCCTCGGGCAGGGCTACCAAGCTCCCTATGACCAACTCGTACCCCTCCCCGGCGGGCACGTGCCCGCCGGCGCGGCCCGGTACCCCGGACGCGCCGCCCCGCCGCGAATCCCCGTTTTTCCCGAGTGTTTTCACCGTTTTCGTCGCTCCAGCCGCGCCAGGTGCTCCCGCTTTCCGCTTCCCTAGCGTCCCAGCGGCCAGCCCACAGCCGCACCCCACTAGGCATATAATACTCGATAATTCTGAATCTGTCCAGAATTATCTTGACTTTCCGATCCGGCCAGGATAGAAGGCCAGAGGCAAGCCCGAAGCTCTGACGTGTCGGGACTGAATCGGTACGATAGAATCCTCACGGGGGAGTGCGCATGACCGTCGAAGTTGGACCCAGGGAGGCGCGGGCTATGGCGAAGGTGCAGAAGGGTCTCATGGTCCCCGAGGACCTGTACCGTCTGATTCAGTGGCAGGAGCGTGAGAAAGGCGCCACCTTCACGCGCCAAGCCATCGCGGCGTTTCTCGCTTACTTCTTCGCGGAAGGTCCCGCCGGCCCGGAGAGCTGCTGGATGCGCTGGGCTGTCGCCCTGGAGAAGGGCGAAATGAGCATTGCGGACGTCCCGCTCAAGTTCGCCGAGCAGCAGCTTTTGTGCGCCCAGGCCCGGATGACCGTGCAAGCGGAGACGCTGCCGAAGGGCGCCCAGCTACCGAGTCGTCGGGAGTACAGCGTCGCCCAACACAGACAGTGGGCTTGGCAGCAAGTCTTCGCACGCGGGCCGAACGCCCTTGACGGCCTGCTCGACTACTGGGCGGAAGGGATGCGGAACCCCGACGCCTCACCGGCAGCCTCCGCTACGCCTGAGGAGATAGCCGAACTACCGGAAGGTCTGCGACGCAAGTTGGGACTGCTGCCGGAAAGCGAGACTGAGGCCCCGAAGGGATGATGCTATCGCAGGGACGCTGGCATCGTAACAGTGCAACGGAGTGCACACCATGACCGTTAACAGCAAAGACGCCTTGATGGCCGCGGGAATCCGCGGAGAGTTTTTCGAGAGCATGGCGCGGGCCCCACAGCACTACCTGCGCCTCGCCACACGCATCCAGAGCCGGACGGCCGTCGAGCAGTTCCGCTTCTTGGGCCATCTTCCGAGCATGAGGCAGATGCTGAGCGACGGCCGCCGGATTCAGACGCTCGCCGTCGAGAGCTACGACGTGGCCAGCGAAGTGTACGAATGTACATGCTCTGCCACGCGCAGCGAGTTCGACGATGACCAGACCGGGCAGATTCGCGCCCGCGTGCAGGAAATGGCGCAAGCCGCCGCGACGTTTAAGGACTACGAAATCTCGCAGCTCCTGATCCACGGCGACGAGGCGGGGTACAACAGCTACGACGGTGTGCCGTTCTTCTCGGCATCGCACGAATCGTTCGAGTCCGGCGCGCAGGATAACACGCAGACCAGCGCCGCCGCGACCGGCACGCAACCCACCGTGGCAGAGTTTCAGGAAGCCCTGGCCACGGCAATCCAGCGGATCCTCGGTTTCAAGGATGACCGCGGCAACATGCTCAACTTGGCGCCCACGGGGCTCGTGGCCGTGGTCCCGCCGAACATGTACATGGTCGCGCTCACAGCGCTGGGCGGAACCGTGATTGCTGCCACCGACAACGTACTCAAGGGCGCGGCCGACCTGATCGTCATGCCGTGGCTTGTGTCGGAAACGGCGGAGTGGTACCTGCTGAAGGCGGATACCCCCATTTGCCCGTTTATCTGGCTCGACCGCGACCCCATCGAGTTCGAGGCCAGAGAGCGCGGCAGCGACAGCGCGTTCTACAGTGAGACCTACGTCTGGGGCGCGCGCGACCGTCACAAAATGACCTACGGCCGCTGGTCGGGCGCGGTCAAGCACACGTTCACGTAAGCCCCGGTGCCACCCGCTGGCACCAGCAACGGAGACGCTACCATGCCGAGCATGCGGAGAGTCCGAGACCGTGAATCTGAGCCGGTGACGATCGTCGCGCCGCCGTCGCGCTCCCTGCGACGTGGGCACGGCCCGCAGCAGCCGGTCAAGCAGCCCCCCTTCGGCGCCGATCGGCTCCGCCAGGTTCTCGGGGCGTCCACGGACGTGCCGCTTGCCGAGCTGTGCGAGACGGCCGCCAGCGAAGTGGAACGCCTGCGCCGGCTTCTGGATTCTGGCGCCCGCGGTCGCGGTGTATGAGTCTCAGCGTTTGTCGTTGGGGTACCACAGCGGCACGGCACTAGGCACCCGCCCAGTGCCGCGCCGTTTCGCCCCGATCCGGGCAGGTGCTGCGGGGTGGCTCTGAGCAACTCCCCGCCCCGCTCCCTGCTGGCTCTTGGCGGCCCCGGCGGTCGGGAAAGCATGGCCTGCGCACCCCCGCCGGCGGCCGCCGATCCCCGCAGCCGCCGATCCCCTTGCCCCCGGCCGCGTCCGTGGTACGCTGCTGGTGTACGCCCACGTTGGGCGGGCTATCCACGCTGGCACGAATGGAGTGAGTTCGACTCGTCGGTAGCTGTCGCGGCAACGGCCCCTCGAAGGGGCCGTTGTTGTTTCCGCGAACGCCCATCGCACCCCCTTCAACCCGCCCCCAAACGTCCGCCCCGGACCCCCGGTCCCCCGCCCCGATCCCCGCCGGCCGGCCCCTCCCCGACGCCTCCCCGCGTACAGCCCTGCTGGAAACCGCCGCGCCGCGTACACGGGCGCACGCGGTAGACGCGGCCGCACAAGTGGCGAGAAACATGGCGACAAATCGGTTTTGGCGAAAAAGACACCGCCCTGGCGCTATCCCCAGGCCGGTTTCGCGTCTCTGCGCACTGTAAACGTGGCCAAGTACGAAATGCCCTCAAAACCGCCCGTACCCCCGCTCCCACCGCTACTTAGCGATTTGCGGCCATTTTGCGCAAAACCCCGTTTCTTTCATAGAAACGGGGGTATAAGGGCAACCGACATCTGGCCACGACGGGGTTTTGCGCAGAATGGCGGCAAACCGCCAAGGGGCGGCCCGACAAGGGGTCCCGAGCGAATTGGGGGTGTCTTGGAGTCGGCCGCTGGTTCGCCCTGCACTCTACGGGTTTCCCACGCGCGCCGTCCTGTCCAGCGTGGTTGCTGCCGGGCCGATCACATTCTGCAGATCGACCAGCCGAAAAGCCTCGGTGATGATCTCCGGTCGGGTCTGACGCGGGCGTTTGATGATCAGGGGTACGTGCGTAAGCTCGTGGGGCATGGGGTCCAGAGCCGTGAACTGCCCCAGAGCCAGACCCTGCTCGGTGTAGAAATGCGCGAACTGCGGATCCACTCGCCAGTTGTGGTCGGCGGTCAGAATCAGGAGCGTCTCGTCGAACCGGCCCGCGTCCTTCAAGGCCCCCACCAATTCCCCCATCACGGTGTCCAGGTAGCGGAGGTTGTGACGGTAGCGGCGCACGTGGTTGTCGGTTGAGGCGCAGCGGAACACGCCGGCGTCATCCTTGTTGAAGTGGACGGGGAACTGCGCCCGCACTTGCGTATTCACTCCATGCCGATCGAAAATGAACGGTCCGTGCGGTAAACCGGGATTATTCACCATCCCGGTGCTGATAGCGTAACGCGCCACGGCGGGGGCATTCAAGGACGAGATCGGGGGTTGACGGGCGGAAGCAGGCCTGCGGGACGGCGCTGCGCGCAAACCACCCCCTACCCCCACGGCCCACACGGGGCCGGGGAGAGTGTCGGGGGCCGGGTTGTCGGGGGAATCACTCACGCAGGACGAGGCTCACATGCGCATGCCGTGGCGGCGGCACCCAACGCCGAGGCCGCGGCCCCGACCGACCCCAGACGCACTCGGCACCACGTCGCCCGGTCGGCAGACGGTACGGTTGCCACCACCGCTCAATCCGCGCCAGTAGCCGGTCCCACAGCACGCCCGCCGCGCTGAAGCTGGCCACCAGCGGATGGTAGATCGTCCGGCGGTAGTAACCGTGGTACGCCCCGCCTTCCTGCCGGCCATGCACCTCGATCGGGAACGGATCGATGTCGAGTGTCCCGTGCGTGACCTTGCACCCACGCCCCGCGGCCCGCTGGTGGCGCGCCACGCATTCACCGAGTCCCGCCCGCAACGCCCGGCGATTGGACGGACTCGCCAGCCGGTCGATCAGCCGCCAGTCCGACGGCTGACTGGCCAGCCGTTCGTGCGGTCCCTGCCGGCCCGGGCGGTCCCAGACGGACAGCTTCATGGCCACATCGTGGGCCAAGGCGTCCTGGTCGTCCTGGTGCGCGTAGCCCAGGGCCAACGCGTATACGTGCTGGCGGAGCAACTCGACCTGCTCGTAGCGAATACGCTGCGGATCCCGATCATCCGTGAGCTGCGCCGCCAGGTCGGCCGTCAGCCCGAGCCGGTGATCGGCCTCGCGCAGCAAGAGCGCCCCGGCGTCGGAGGTGATCCGCGGATCGGCGTGCCGCAGCTTGATCGCGCGGTTGAACGTGGGCTCAAACAACCATCCGCCGGCCTGACCGGCCCGTCCCTGGCCTTCACCCATGAGGTGCTACTCCCGTTCCGTGGGTTACGTGTGTCTGCACGCTTGTTTTACGCCGCGAAACGGAACGGGTTTAGGTCAACGCCCACAAAGCTGGTGAATAATCCGGGAT
>Ga0116143_10001030_pt1 | contig 35342 bp, 34 predicted proteins | sample AD_UKC034_MetaG_FD_89745 | JGI IMG/M metagenome (GOLD analysis project Ga0116143, IMG submission 89745) | Active sludge microbial communities of municipal wastewater-treating anaerobic digesters from USA - AD_UKC034_MetaG | ecosystem: Engineered > Bioreactor > Anaerobic > Digestate | place: USA... | reverse complement strand
TCGAGCAGCCGCCACAGCTTGCGCTTCTCGGTATGGTCGGGGCATGCGGGGTAGCCCGGCGCCGGGCGGATGCCGCGATAGCCCTCGCGGATCAGCTCATCGTTGGTGAGCTGCTCCTCGGGAGCGTAAGCCCACAATTCGCGTCGTACCCGCTCGTGGAAGTGCTCGGCCGCCGCCTCGGCGAGGCGATCGGCGAGCGCCTTCAGGATGATGCCGGAATAGTCGTCGTGCGCGGCGCGGAACCTCTCGAGGTGCCGCTCGATCCCCACTCCTGCCGTCACCGCGAATCCGCCGATGTAGTCGCCGACACCCGTGTCGCGCGGTGCGATGTAATCGCTCAGGCAGGAGTGCGCGTGGCCCTTGGGCTTCTGCTTTTGCTGGCGCAGGTGCGACAGCGTCGCCAGCACGCTGCGGCGCGACTCGTCGGCATAGATCTCGATGTCGTCGCCCACGGCGTTCGCGGGCCACAGGCCGATGACGGCGTTCACGGTGAGCCAGCGCTCCGCGACGATCTGCTTGAGCATGCGTCGTGCGTCGGCATACAGGTTGCTCGCGGCTTCGCCGACCACCGGGTCGGTGAGGATGTCGGGGAACTTGCCGGCGAACTCCCAGGCATTGAAGAACGGCATCCAGTCGATGTAGCCGAGCAACTCCTCGAGCGGGTAGTCGTTGAATACGTGCACTCCGGGCGATGCCGGGCGCACCGGGTGGAACGTGCGCCAGTCGATCGGATGGCGGTTGGCACGCGCCGCCTCGATCGACACGTCCGGCTGCTTCACGCGCTTGCCGGCATGCTGTTCGCGCCGCCGCTCGTGCTCGATCGCAATCTTCCCGACGAACTCGTCACGCAGGTCGGCGGTGATCAGCGACTGGCAGACGCTGACGGCGCGCGAGGCATCCTTCACGTACACGACCGCCTCGTCGTACTGCGGCGCAATCTTGACGGAGGTGTGCGCCGGCGACGTGGTCGCCCCGCCGATCAGCAGCGGCAGATTCATACCCTGACGCTTCATCTCACGCGCGACGTGCACCATTTCATCGAGCGAGGGCGTGATCAGGCCCGAGAGCCCGATCATGTCGGCCTGTTCGCGCCGCGCTGCCTCGAGGATCTGCTCGCAAGGCACCATCACGCCGAGGTCGACGACCTCGAAGCTGTTGCACTGGAGCACGACGCCGACGATGTTCTTGCCGATGTCGTGCACGTCGCCCTTGACCGTCGCGAGCACGATCTTGCCGTTGGCGCGCGAACTGCCGTCCTTCTCGAGCTCGATGTAGGGCACGAGGTGAGCGACCGCCTTCTTCATCACGCGCGCGCTCTTGACCACCTGGGGCAGGAACATCTTGCCCGCACCGAACAGGTCGCCGACGACATTCATGCCGTCCATCAGCGGCCCTTCGATCACCTTGATCGGGTGATCCACCGAGAGGCGCGCCTCTTCGGCGTCCTGCACCACAAAGTCGTCGATGCCCTTGACGAGCGCATGCTCGAGGCGCTTGGCGACCGGCAGCTGCCGCCAGGCGAGGTCGGCCTCGCGCCGCTCGGTCCTGCCGCCCTTGTAGCGCTGCGCGAGTTCGAGCAGGCGCTCGGTGGCGTCGGCGCGGCGGTTCAGCACCACGTCCTCGCAGGCGGTGCGCAACTCCGCGTCGAGATCATCGTAGATCGCGAGCTGGCCGGCATTGACGATGCCCATGTCCATGCCCGCCTGGATCGCGTGGTACAGGAACACCGAATGCATCGCTTCGCGCACCGGGTCATTGCCGCGGAACGAGAACGACACGTTGCTGACGCCGCCCGACACCAGTGCATGCGGCAGCCGCCGCTTGATTTCCCGCGTCGCCTCGATGAACGCGAGACCGTAGCCGTCGTGCTCCTCGATGCCGGTCGCGATCGCGAAGATGTTCGGATCGAAGATGATGTCCTCGGGCGGAAAGCCGACCTGTTCGGTGAGCAGCCGGTAGGCGCGCTCGCAGATCGCGACCTTGCGCGCGGCCGTGTCGGCCTGGCCCTGCTCGTCGAACGCCATCACGACGACGGCGGCGCCGTAGCGGCGGATCCGGCGTGCCTGCTCGAGGAACGGCCCCTCGCCCTCCTTCATGCTGATCGAATTGACGATGCCCTTGCCCTGCAGGCATTTGAGGCCTGCCTCGATCACCGCCCACTTCGACGAGTCGATCATCACCGGAACGCGCGCGATGTCCGGCTCGGCCGCGATCAGGTTCAGGAAGCGCACCATCGCCGCTTCCGAGTCGAGCATGCCCTCGTCCATGTTGACGTCGATGACCTGCGCGCCGCTCGTCACCTGCTGGCGGGCCACTTCGACCGCCGCGGCATAGTCGCCGGCCTCGATCAGCTTGCGGAACTTCGCGCTGCCGGTGACGTTGGTGCGTTCACCGACGTTGACGAACAGGCTCGACTCGCCGATCGCGAGCGGCTCGAGCCCGGAGAGCCGGCACTGCGGCTCGATCGTGGGGCGCACGCGGCGCGGCACCGGGGCCACGGCCTCGCGAATCAGGCGGATGTGCCCGGGTGTCGTGCCGCAGCAGCCGCCCAGGATGTTGATGAATCCCGCGGTCGCGAACTCCCGCACGATTGCGGCCGTCTGCTCCGGCGCCTCGTCATACTCGCCGAACGCGTTCGGCAGTCCCGCGTTCGGATAGACGCACAGGTATGCATCCGACACCCGCGACAATTCCTCGACGTACGGCCGCAGCTGCTGCGCACCGAGCGCGCAGTTGAGGCCGACGGCGAGCGGCGCGGCGTGGCGTATCGAATTCCAGAATGCCTCGCCGGTCTGGCCCGAGAGCGTGCGGCCCGAAGCGTCCGTGATGGTGCCCGAGACGATGATCGGCAGGTCGATGCCGAGTTCGTCGAGTGCCGTGCGTGCGCCGAACAACGCCGCCTTTGCGTTCAGCGTGTCGATGACCGTCTCGACCAGCAGCAGGTCCACGCCGCCAAGCGCGAGGGCGCGCGCCGAATCGGCATAGGTCGCGGCGAGCTCGTCGAAGGTGACATTGCGAAAGCCCGGGTCGCTGACGTCCGGCGACAGCGAAGCCGTACGGGTCGTCGGCCCGATCGCGCCGGCGACGAAGCGCGTCTCGCCACTCGCCGTGGCGACTTCGTCGGCGACGCGCCGCGCGAGGCGGGCCGAGGCGTAGTTCAGCTCGGGTACGAGCGCCGCCATGCCGTAATCGGACTGCGACACGGCGTTGGCGCTGAAGGTGTTGGTCTCGATGATGTCGGCGCCCGCCTCGAGGTAGGCGCGGTGGATGCCCTCGATCATCGCCGGCTGCGTCAGCGAAAGCACTTCATTGTTGCCGCGCAGGTCGCGGCCGTAGTCGGCGAAGCGCGCACCACGGTAGGCCGACTCGTCGGGCTTGTGCCGCTGCACCATCGTGCCCATCGCGCCGTCGAGGAACACGATGCGGGTCTCGAGCAGCTCGCGCAGCTTGCGGATGCGCGCAGTGCGCGCTGCCTCATCCACCGGCTCGATCACATAGGGTGCGGTCGCGGCCTGCACGTCGGAGCGGCCCGGTCCGCGAATCGCGCCCGCGCCGTGGCCGTGAGGGGCGTGGCCGTGCGCCGTATCGCAGACACTCATGCCGTGGCTCCGACGGCGATCGCCGGCGCGGCGGGCGGCCGCACGCCGAGGGCATGGCAGATCGCGTAGGTCAGTTCGGCGCGGTTCAGCGTGTAGAAGTGGAAATCGACGACTCCGTGCTCGCGCAGCCGCTCGACCTGCTCAATCGCGACGCTCGCCGCGATCAGCCGTCGCGTATCGGGATCGTCGTCGAGGCCGGCGAAACGCTCGCGCAGGCGCGCGGGGATCGTCGCGCCGCAGCGCTCGGCGAAGCGCAGGACCTGCGGGAAGCGCGTGATCGGCAGGAGGCCCGGCACGATGGGTACGCCGATGCCGAGCGCCGCGCAGCGGTCCCGGAAGCGCAGGTAGGCATCGGTGTCGTAGAAGAACTGGGTGATCGCGCGCGTCGCGCCGGCGTCGATCTTGCGCCGCAGGTTCTCGAGATCGCGCTCGCGCGAGGGCGCCTCCGGATGACCCTCGGGATAGGCGGCGACCGAGATCTCGAAGTCGGCCAGGGCCTTCAGTCCCGCGACGAGGTCCGAGGCGTACGCGAAGCCGTCGGGATGCGGCTCGTAGCGCGCCGCACCCTGCGGCGGGTCGCCGCGCAGCGCGACGATGTGCCGGATACCCTGCTCCCAGTAGGTGCGCGCGATATCGAGGATTTCCCCGCGCGGGGCACCGACGCAGGTCAGGTGCGGCGCGCCGGTGAGCGCGGTCTCGCGGCTGATCCGCGTGATGATGTTGTGCGTGCGGCTGCGGGTCGAGCCATCGGCGCCGTAGGTCACCGAGACGAAGCGCGGCGCGAGTGGCGCGAGGCGCTGCACCGACTGCCACAGCGTCGTCTCCATGGCGGCATCGGCGGGCGGAAAGAATTCGAAGGAAACGGCAATCATGCGGCACTCACTGCGTAGGCGGACAGGCGGGCGTGTGCGACGAGCACGTGGGCGCCCTCGTCGATCGGCTTCAGTTTCTCGGCGCGAAACCCCGCCGCGGCGAGCACTCGACGCAATTCCGTGATCGGGTGCGCGACGACATTGCCGCGCGAGAACTCGAGCAGTTCGTAGGGCAGGACGAGCCAGAGCGATGCGGCCGGCGCCAGCTGCGTGCGCAGTTCGCGCAGTGCCGCCTCGACGCCTTCGGCACTCTGCGCGCCGCTGCAGTCGAGCACGGCGACCTCCCGGGAGCCCTCGCCCGTCGCGAGCCGCGCCCGGACATCGGCGTCGATGCCGCTGCGGTCGCAGTGTTCGCGCAGCGCCTCGCGCACTTCGCCGCGCGCCGCGACGACTGTCACGCGCCGCGCCACTGCCGCCGCCGCGTCGACCAGTTCGAGATGCGTCGGTTCGATCACCAGGGCGCTGCCTGTCGCTGCGGCCGGCGCGCACTCGTGCACGAATGCCGCCAGCGCGCGCCCGAGCTTCGAGCGGCGGGGTGCCGCGGGCCGCAGCTCCTGCGCGCTCGCGCTCGCCTGCCGTGCATCACGGCGCCGGGTGGGATCCGCCGGATCGATGCGCGCGAGCAGTGTGCTCGCGAGCGCGGCGACATCGCCCACGTCGGTCAGTGAATAGCAGACCCACTGCCCGCGCCGGGTCCGCTGCAGCAGGCCCGCCTCGCACAGCACCTTGAGGTGGCGCGAGACGCGCGGCTCGCTCTGCCCGAGGCTCGCGGCCAGTTCGGTCACGCTCCATTCGCGCTGTGCGCAGAGCGCAAGCAGCCGCAGCCGGGTGGTCTCACCCGCGGCGCGCAGAACGGCAGTGGCTTGATTCAGGCCGAGCATCTTATTAACGATATGCTTAATTTGTTAATTGTCAGTCTAACGCCTTGAGCAGCAAGGCGCAAACGGATTCAGTTCAGGCGCTTGGGCGCCGGTACGGGGGGCGGCCCGAAGGCCTGGGTGACGTCGATCGCGTCGAAGACATACGGCCGGCGGCAGAACTCGCAGGTCACGGTGACGGTGCCCTGCTCGCCCAGGACGTCGCGCACTTCCTCTTCGCCGAGCGCACGCAGCACGCCGAGCACGCGCTCGCGATTGCAGCGGCACTCGAACTGCACGGGCGAGCCGCTGAACAGGCGCACGTCCTCGACCGTCGCGCTGCGCCGCACGAGTGTCTCGGCCGGGGCGTACAGCAAATCGTTCGCGTCGAGCGTCGCCGCATGCCCATACACGCGCTCCCAGACCGCGGCAGCCGCCGCCGCATCGACATCCTCCGCGGACTGAATATCGGCGGGCAGTTTCTGCACCAGCAGCCCGCCGGCGCGCGTGGCGTCGGCGGCCAGGCGCACCCGCGTCGGCAGCTGCTCCGAAGTCGCGAAATAGCCGTCGATGCACTCGGCAAGCGAGGCACCCTCGAGCGGCACGATGCCCTGGTACGGCGCGCCGCGTCCGGCCGATTCCACCGTCACGGTGATGCGCCCTTCGCCGGCGAGCGCGGCGAAATCGGCCGCGACGCGCGCCTCGTCGTAGTGCGCGACGGCGCGGATGCGGAAATCGTGCGTGCACTGCGCAACCAGCAGCCGCACGGCGCCGTTGCCCTGCATCTGCAGCGTGAGGCCGCCCTCGAACTTGAGCGTCGAGGCGAGCAGCACCGCCGCAGCGACCGCCTGGCCCAGCAGGTCGCGCACCGGCGCGGGATAGGTCGCGTGCTCGCGCAGCGCCGTCCAGCTCGATTCGAGCTGGACGAGTTGCCCGCGCACCGGGAACTCCTCGAGCAGGAAGCGCCGGACCCGATCGGTATCCGCCAGCGAACTCACGGCGCCGCGAGCTTCTTCTTCAGCAGCTCGTTGAGCTGCGCCGGATTGGCCTTGCCCTGAGTCGCCTTCATGACCTGGCCGACGAAGAAACCGAACAGCTTGTCCTTGCCCGCGCGGTAGTCCGCCAGCTGGCCCGGATTGGCGACCATCACGGCGTCGATCGCGCGCTCGATCGCGCCCGTGTCGGTGATCTGGCGCAGGCCCTTCTCCTCGATGATCGCGTCGGCGTCCCGGCCGCTCGTCCACATCGCCTCGAAGACATCCTTGGCGATCTTGCCGGAAATCGTGTTGTCGGCGATGCGCGCGACGAGGCCGGCGAGCTGCGCCGAGCTGACCCGGCTGTCGGTGATCTCCAGGTTGTTCTTGTTGAGGAAGGCAGCGAGGTCGCCGTTCACCCAGTTGGCGGCGAGTTTCGCCTCGCCTCCCAGGCGCGCGACCAGGTCCTCGTAGTAATCGGCGAGCTCACGGCTCGCGACCAGCACGCCGGCGTCGTATTCAGAGAGGCCGTACTGCGCGGTGAATCGCGCCGCCTTCGCGTCCGGCAACTCCGGCAGCGTGGCGCGCACCGAATCGAGGAATGCGGCGTCGATTTCGAGCGGCAGCAGGTCGGGGTCGGGGAAGTAGCGGTAGTCGTTCGCTTCTTCCTTCGAGCGCATCGAGCGGGTCTCGCCCTTGTCGGGATCGTAGAGGCGCGTTTCCTGCACGACCTTGCCGCCGCCCTCGAGCAGGTCGATCTGGCGCGCGACCTCGTAGTTGATCGCCTTCTCGACGAAGCGGAACGAGTTCAGGTTCTTGATTTCCGCGCGCGTGCCGAACGCTTCGCTGCCCTTTCTGCGCACCGACACGTTGGCGTCGCAGCGGAACGAGCCTTCCTGCATGTTGCCGTCGCAGATGCCGAGGTAGCGCACCAGCGTGTGCACCTTCTTCATGTACGCGACCGCCTCCCGTGCCGAACGCATGTCGGGCTCGGAGACGATTTCGACGAGCGGCGTGCCGGCGCGATTCAGGTCGATCGCGGTGGCGCCCGCGACGCCTTCGTGCAGCGACTTGCCCGCATCCTCCTCGAGGTGCGCACGGGTGATGCCGATGCGCTTCACCGTGCCGTCCTCGAGCGTGATGTCGAGCCAGCCCTTGCCGACCACCGGCAGCTCGTACTGGCTGATCTGGTAGCCCTTCGGCAGGTCCGGGTAGAAGTAGTTCTTGCGCGCGAACACCGAACGCGGCGCGATCTCGGCATTGATCGCGAGGCCGAATTTCACGGCCATGCGCACCGCGGCCTCATTCAGCACCGGCAGCACCCCGGGGTATCCGAGGTCCACCAGGTTCGCCTGGGCATTCGGCGCGGCGCCGTAGGCCGTGGACGAACCCGAGAAGATCTTCGAGCGGGTTGCGAGCTGGGCGTGGATCTCGAGCCCGATCACCGTTTCCCATTCCATCATGCGAACTCCGCAGGAACGCGGCGGTGCCAGTCGGTTTCCCGCTGCAGCGCGTGGGCCGCCGCCAGCAGTTTCGCCTCGGCGAAATGCGGGCCGACGATCTGCAGGCCGACCGGCAGGCCGCGCACGAAACCGCACGGGATCGACACGGCCGGCAGGCCCGCGAGGTTGGCGCCGATCGTGTAGATGTCGTTCAGGTACATCGTGACCGGATCGGCGGTCTTAGCGCCGAGCGCGAAGGCAGGCGTCGGGGTGGTCGGCCCCATCAGCATGTCGACACGCTCGAAGGCGCGCGCGAAATCGGCGCTGATCAGCTGCCGCACGCGCTGCGCCTTCAGGTAATAGGCGTCGTAATAGCCCGCCGACAGCACGTAGGTGCCAGTCATGATGCGGCGCTTCACTTCGGCGCCGAAGCCCTCGCCCCGCGAACGCTGGTAGAGGTCCAGCAGGTCCTTCGGCTGCTCGCAGCGATAGCCGAAGCGCACGCCGTCGAAGCGCGCCAGATTCGACGAACACTCGGCCGGCGCCACCACGTAGTAGGTGGGCACCGACAGGCCGACGTTCGGCAGGCTCACTTCCTCGATCGTGGCCCCGAGCGATTCGTACACGGCGAGCGCCGCGCGCACCTCCCGCTCGTTGTCGGCATCGAGCCCCTTGTCGAAGAACTCCCTGACGATGCCGATGCGCAGCCCGCGGGCAGGCGCCGCGAGCGCCGCCGCGTAGTCGGGCACCGGCGCATCGACGCTGGTCGAGTCGCGCGGATCGAAGCCCGCCATCGCCGTGAGCAGCAGCGCGCAGTCCTCGGCCGACGCCGCGATTACGCCGGCCTGGTCGAGGCTCGATGCGAAGGCGATCATGCCGTAGCGCGACACGCGGCCGTAGGTCGGCTTCAGGCCGGTGATGCCGGTCAGTGCGGCGGGTTGGCGGATCGAGCCGCCGGTATCGGTGGCCGTGGCGGCAGGCGCGAGGCGCGCAGCGACGACGGCTGCGGAGCCACCCGAGGAGCCGCCCGGCACCAGCGCCTTGTCCCACGGGTTGCGCACCGGACCGAAATAACTCGTCTCGTTCGACGAGCCCATCGCGAATTCGTCCATGTTCGACTTGCCGAGCATCACGGTGCCCGCGGCCTTGAGCCTCGCGACGACGGTGGCGTCGTAGGGCGAGACGAAGTTCTCGAGCATGCGCGAGCCGCAGGTCGTGCGTACGCCCGCGGTGCAGAAGATGTCCTTGTGCACGATCGGCAGGCCGGTCAGCGGCCCGGCCTTGCCCGCGGCAGTGACGCCGTCGGCCTGGGCGGCCGCGGCGAGCGCCGACTCGGCCGTGATCGACACCATGGCGTTCAGATGCGGCTGTGCCGCCTCGAGTCGCGCCAGCAGGTGACGGGTGAGCTCGACGCTCGAGAAATCGCGCCTGGCGAGGCCGGCGGCCAGTTCGGCGAGCGTTCGCCTGTGCAGCGGTACGTCGCTCATTCGATCACCCGCGGCACGATGTAGTAGCCGCCCTCGACCCGCGGGGCATTCTCCTGGTACAGCGCATGCCGGTCGGTCTCGGTGACCTCGTCGGCACGCAGTCGCTGCGTCTGCCCGGCAAGCGGATGCGCCATCGGATCGACGCCGGCGGTATCGGCGCGATCCAGCTGGCCCACCATTTCGAGGATGTTTCCGAGGGTCTGGACATAGCCGGCCACTTCCTCCTCCTTGAGAGACAGGCGCGCGAGGCGGGCGATGTTTTCGATGTCCGATCGATTGAGGCTCATGAGAGGAAGATCACGGAAAAACGGCGCGAAATCATACACCTCGTATTGTGGAAAGTGTTGTCGGTTGCTAGATTACCGGCCACTTTTACGGGGATTTCCCGAAGGTCCGGTCGCTTTCATGTTCAAACGCCTTCGCGGCTATTTTTCCAGCGATCTTTCGATCGACCTGGGCACTGCCAATACGCTCATCTACGTGCGCGACAAGGGTATCGTCCTGAACGAGCCCTCGGTGGTCGCGGTCCAGGACGAACCCAACCGCGGCGGCAAGGTGATCGTCGCGGTCGGCGCCGACGCCAAGGGCATGCTCGGGCGCACGCCCGGGCACATTACCGCGGTGCGTCCGATGAAGGACGGCGTCATTGCCGACTTCACCTACACCGAAAAGATGCTGCAGTACTTCATCAACAAGGTACACGGCAACCGGATGCTGAAGCCCTCGCCGCGCGTACTGGTGTGCGTGCCGATCGGCTCCACGCAGGTCGAGCGGCGCGCGATCAAGGAATCCGCCGAGGGCGCCGGCGCGCGCAGCGTCGGGATCGTCAGCGAGCCGATGGCCGCCGCGGTCGGTGCCGGCCTGCCGGTGCACGAAGCGCGCGGCTCCATGGTGCTCGATGTCGGTGGCGGCACTTCGGAAGTGGCGGTGCTGTCGCTGAACGGCATCGTCTACGCCGCCTCGGCGCGCGTCGGCGGCGATCGCTTCGATGAGGCGATCATGAACTACGTGCGTCGCAACTACGGCATCCTGATCGGCGAGGCGACCGCCGAGCGCATCAAGATCGAGATCGGCTCGGCCTATCCGGGCCAGCAGGTGCGCGAGCTGTCGGTCAAGGGCCGCAACCTCTCGGAAGGCGTGCCGCGCGCGTTCACGCTGAACAGCAACGAAATTCTCGAGGCGCTGCAGGAGCCGCTGCAGGGCATCGTCAGCGCGGTCAAGCAGGCGCTCGAACAGACTCCGCCCGAACTCGGCGCCGACGTCGCCGAGCGCGGCATCGTGCTGACCGGTGGCGGCGCATTGCTGCGCGACATCGACAAGCTGCTGATGGAGGAGACCGGCCTGCCGGTGCTGATCGCCGATGATCCGCTGACCTGCGTGGCGCGTGGCGGAGGGCGCATTCTCGAACTGATGGACGAGATGGGCCCGGGCCACTTCGGGCTGGAGTGATTCTGGCCGCGCGCAGGGGCAATCGCGCGTGACGATATTCGGGTCAGGTCGTGCCGTCCACAGCCGTGTCGCTGCGACGGGCCCGCGCTTCACTTTCTACGTCGCCCTGGCGATCGTGCTGATGTTCCTCGACCAGCGCGGCAACTGGCTCGAATACGCCCGTTACGCGCTGTCGGCGGCCGCCTATCCGGTGCAGCTCGCAGTCAACTCCCCGTCGGCAGCCTGGCACTGGGTGCGCGACAATTTCGTCTCGCGCGAGCGGCTCGCCGCCGAGAACGCCGCGCTGCGCGAAGCGAACAAGGCGCTCGAACTGCGCGCGCTGCGCATCGAATCGCTCGAGGCCGAGAACGCGCAGTTGCGCGAACTCGAGGCCGCGCTGCCCGACCTGGCCGAGCGCTGGCTGGTCGCCGAAGTGCTCGCCGTCGAGCTCAGCACGCTGCGCCAGCGCGTGGTCGTCAACAAGGGCGCCGCCGATGGCGTGTTCAAGGGGCAGTCGGTGCTCGCGCGCGGAGGCCTGATGGGCCAGGTGATGCGCGTCGGACCCTGGTCCGCCGAGGTCATCCTGATTTCCGACCCCGAACATGCCGTGCCGGTGCAGGTCGCGCGCAGCGGCCTGCGCACGATCGCCGTCGGCCAGGGCAACACCGGCGTCATGACCCTGCCCTATCTGCCGGTCAACTCCGACATCAAGGTCGACGACCTGCTCGTGACCTCGGGCCTTGGTGGCGTCTTCCCGGCAGGTTATCCGGTGGCACGCGTCCTCGATGTCGGCCGCGACCCCGGCCAGCCGCTCGCACAGGTGCACGCGCAACCGCTCGCCGCGATTGATCGCGATCGCGAGGTGATGCTCGTGTGGTTCCGCGCGGGCCATCCCGCCGCGCCGGCCGTGGAATCCACGGTCCTTCCGTCCCCCGAGGCCGCCCCATGAACGTGCGGGTCAGAGAACCGCGCGGCCCGTTGCTGCTGTCGGCACTGATCGCGCTCATCTTCCAGGTCGTGCCATTGCCGGAATGGCTCGCGATCGCGCGCCCGGCGTTCCTCGTGCTCGTGGTGCTCTACTGGTCGATCGTCGCGCCGCGCGCCGGCGGCCTGCTGTTCCCTTTCGTCTGCGGCCTTGCTCTCGACGTGTTCCGCGGCGCCGTGCTCGGCGAGCACGCGCTCGCACTGACCATCGTCGCCTTCCTGATGATGCGCTTCCACCTGCTGATTCGCGCCAAGCCGCTGTTCGAGCAGGCGCTGATCGTGTTCGCCGCGCTCATGCTCTATGAATTCGTCGTCTGGTGCATCGACGGCTGGACCGGGCACACGCTCAACTCGCCGCTGCGCTGGCTGCACCCGGTCACCGGCGGCCTGGTCTGGCCGGTGGTCTTCGGCGTGCTGTCGCGCACGCATCGCCCGCGCTGAGCGGCCATGCCGGCCAACGTACGCATCAAGGACCACTGGAAGGAACAGCGGCTGTTCGAGCGGCGCGCGATGGCCGCCGGCGCGATCATCGGCGTGCTGGCCCTCGTGCTGTTCGCCCGCCTCGTCACGCTGCAGGTCGTGCGGCACGAGTACTACACCGATCTGTCGCAGGGCAACCGCGTGCGCATCGAGCCGCTGCCGGCACCACGCGGGCTGATCCTCGATCGCAACGGCACCGTGCTTGCCGAGAACCGCCCGGCCTACCAGCTCGAGCTCGTGCGCGAGGAAGTGCCCGATCTCGACGCGACCCTGCGGCGCCTGAGCGAGATCGGCCTGATCGCGGCCGACGACATCGACGACACGCGCAAGCTGGTGCGCTCGCACCGCAGCTTCGACAGCGTGCCGATCCGCCTGCGCCTCGACGATGAACAGATCGCCACCTTCGCCGTGCATCGCTTCGAGTTCCAGGGCGTCGACATCCGCACGCGCCTCGCCCGCTCGTACCCCTACGGCGAACTGGCTGTGCACGCGCTCGGCTACGTGGGCGCGATCAGCGAGCAGGACCTCGGGCGCATCGACCGGGCGGCCTATTCCGGTACGACACTGATCGGCAAGCTGGGCGCCGAGTCGGCCTACGAGAGCGAGTTGCACGGGCAGAACGGCTCGCGCGAAATCCTCGTGAATGCGCAGGGTCGCTCGGTGCAGCGCCAGGGCGCACTCGTCCCCAACCTCATCACCGTCCAGCCGGTCGCGGGCAAGGACCTGGTCCTCGCGATGGACATCGAGGTGCAGCGGGTCGCCGAGGCCGAACTCGGTGCGCGGCGAGGCGCGGTCATCGCGATCGATCCCGCCAACGGCGACGTGATCGCACTGGTGAGCCGGCCCGGCTACGACCCCAATGCCTTCGGTCGCGGCATCTCGCGCGTCGAGTACCAGGCGCTGCTCGACGACATCGACCGGCCGCTGTTCAACCGCGCACTGCGCGGCACCTATCCGTCCGGCTCGACCATCAAGCCGGCGATCGCCCTCGCCGGCCTCGTTCATGGCGAGGTGATCCCGACCGAAACGCGCTTCTGCAACGGTGTCTTCCGCCTGCCCGGCAGCAGCCGCATGTTCCGCGAAGGGCGCAGCGGCCGGCACGGCGCGGTCGCCCTCGTCGATTCGATCGCGCGCTCCTGTGACGTGTACTTCTACGATCTCGCGAGCCGCCTCGGCGTCGATCGCATCTCGGGCTTCCTCGCGCCCTTCGGCTTCGGCAGCCTGACGGGCATCGATATCGGCGGCGAAAAGCCTGGCCTGCTGCCCTCGCGCGAGTGGAAGCGCAAGGCGTTCTCCGATCCGGCGGACCAGGTGTGGTTTCCAGGCGAGACGGTCAATTTCGGCATCGGCCAGGGCTACTTCCTCGTCACGCCGCTGCAGCTCGCGCACTACACCTCGATCCTGGCCAACCACGGCACCTCGTACAAGCCGCGGCTCGTCACCGCGCTGCGGGATCCGGTCAGCGGCGCCGTGCGGCAACTCGCGCCGCAGAAGGTCGCCGCGATCAGCGCGACGCCCGAGCAGTGGGATATCGTGACCCAGGGCATGATCGGTGCAATGCGGGGCCGCGGCACGGCGGCGGCGACCGCCGGCCGCAACATGACCTACACGATCGCGGGCAAGACCGGCACGGCGCAGGTGTTCTCCGTCGGCCAGACCGAGAAGTACGACGAGAAGACCGTGGCCGAACGCCTGCGCGATCATTCCTGGTTCATCGCGTTCGCGCCGGCGGAAGCGCCGCGCATCGCCGTCGCCGTGCTCGTCGAGAATGGCGGCTTCGGCTCCACCGGCGCCGCACCGATTGCGCGCAAGGTCATGGATGCCTGGCTGCTGAAGGGGGGCGGAGCTTGACCTTCGGCAGCATCGACAGCTCCTACACGCGCCGCACACTGACCCGCTCGGCGCGCGCGCTCGCGAGCCTGAAGCTCGACGGACCGCTGCTCATCGGGCTCGCGCTGATCGCGCTCTATGGCCTGATCGTCATGTACAGCGCCTCCGGCCAGAACGTCGGCGCGGTGATCAAGTCCGCCACGCGCCTCGGCATCGGGATTGTCGTGATGCTGCTCGTCGCGCAGGTCAAGCCCGGGTTCCTGCGCCGGGCCACGCCGATCATCTATGTGGCGGGCGTCGTGCTGCTCATCGTCGTCGACGTGGTGGGCTATGTCGGCAAGGGCGCGCAGCGCTGGCTCGATCTCGGCCTGATCCGCTTCCAGCCCTCGGAGTTCATGAAGATCGCGGTGCCGATGATGTGCGCGTGGTACCTGCACGAGCGACCACTGCCGCCATCGACGCCCCACCTGCTGGTCACCGTGATGATCATATTCGTGCCGGCGGCGCTGACGATCGCGCAGCCGGACCTCGGCACCGGCCTGCTGATCACGATCGCCGGTGTCCTCGTGATCCTGATGGCGGGGCTGCAGCTGCGCGTCATCCTCGCGCTCGGGGGGCTCGCCGCGATCGGCGCCTGGTTCGGCTGGAGCTTCCTGCACGAGTACCAGCAGAAGCGCGTGCTGATGTTCCTCGACCCGCAATCCGACCCGCTCGGCGCCGGCTACCACATCATCCAGTCGCAGATCGCGATCGGCTCGGGCGGCATCTTCGGCAAGGGCTGGATGAACGGCAGCCAGGGCCAGCTCGAATTCCTGCCCGAACGCTCCACCGACTTCATTTTCGCCGTGATCGGCGAGGAATTCGGCCTCGTCGGCCTCGCGCTGCTGTTATTCCTGTACCTGTTCGTCGTCGGCCGGGCGATGTTCCTTGCGATGCAGACGCAGGAGACCTTTGCGCGCCTTCTGTCCGGCAGCATCGCGATCACGTTCTTCGTCTACGTCTTCATCAACACGGGCATGGTCAGCGGCCTGCTGCCGGTCGTCGGCGTACCGCTGCCGCTCGTCAGTTACGGCGGCACTTCGATGGTGACCCTGATGGCGGGCTTCGGTATTCTGATGTCGCTCTATTCACATCGGAAACTGATCCGCTCTTGAGGACACTCGCCACCGCCCTCGCCCTTGCCTGCCTCGCGCTTCCCGCCGCCCACGCGGATGGCGTGTTCGCCGGCACCGACCGTTTCGATCTCGCCCGTGCCGACATCCGCCAGTACGTCGAGTCCGCCGCGGCCAGTGAAGGGATCGCGCCCGAGGATTTCTACGGCCTGCTCGCCAAGGCCGAACCGAAGCCGAAGATCATCGAGGCGATGGAGCGGCCGGCCGAGAAAGTCTCGCCGTGGTGGGAATACCGCAAGCGCTTCCTGACCCCACAGCGCGTGCGCGAGGGAGTGGCCTTCTGGCAGCAACACCGCGAACTGCTCGAGCGCATCAGCGCCGAACGCGGCGTGGCGCCCGAGTACATCGTCTCGATCCTCGGCGTCGAGACCTATTACGGCCGCATCACCGGCAACTATCGCGTACTCGATGCGCTCGCCACGCTGGCGTTCGACTATCCGCCACGATCGCCGTTCTTCAGCAAGGAGCTGACCCAGTTCCTGCTGCTCTCGCGCGAAGAGAGCGTCGATCCAACGACCGCGCTCGGCTCGTATGCGGGCGCCATGGGCGCGCCGCAGTTCATGCCCTCGAGCTACCGGCGCTACGCCGTCGACGGCGACGGTGACGGCCGCCGCGACCTGTTCGCCAGCTGGGACGACGTGGTGGCGAGCATCGCCAACTACTTCCGCGAACACGACTGGCAGGTGGGCGGCCCGGTGCTGATCGAGGCGCGGCTGGCCGAGGGTCGCAGGCTCGAGCTCGACCCGCGCAACCTGTCGCTGACCGACACGCTCGATTCGGCGCGCGCCAAGGGCCTCGTGTTCGAGTCGACGCTGCCTGGCGACAGCAAGGTGATCCTGATCCCCGCCGAAACCGAACACGGCACCGGCGTGCGGATCGGCTTCGCGAACTTCGTCACCATCACGCGCTACAACCGCAGCGTGCGCTATGCGATGGCCGTGCACGACCTCGCGCAGGCCGTCGCCGCGGAAGTGTTCGAGAGAGGCGAGTGAGGCGCATAGTCCTTCCGGCAGCGGCTCTCGCCCTGCTCCCGCTGGTCCTCGCCGGTTGCGGCAGCCGCGACACGAAGAGCGCGCCCGCCCGCGCGCCGGTACCTGCAGCCACGCCCGCACCGCCGGCTTCGGTGGCCGCGATTCCGGATGCCGTGCCGCGTGCCGAGCCGCGCAGCCTGCGCGGCAACCCCCCCTTCTACGAAGTCTTCGGGCAGCGCTACGTGGTGCTGCCGAGCGCCGAGGGCTATATCGAGCGGGGCGTCGCCTCCTGGTACGGGCCGGGCTTCCATGCCGCACTCACCTCGATGGGCGAGCCCTACGACATGTACGCGATGACCGCGGCGCACAAGACGCTGCCGATCCCGTGCTACGCGCGCGTCACCAACCTCGCCAACGGCCGCAGCGTCGTGGTGCGGATCAACGATCGCGGCCCGTTCGTGGCCGGCCGCATCATCGACCTGTCCTACACGGCCGCCGCGAAGCTCGACATGCTGCAGAAAGGCACCGCCTTCGTCGAAGTGCAGGTCATCACGCCCGGCACCGCGGTCGCCGTGGCGCCGGCGCCGCTCGCGACGCCTGCCGCGACCAGTCTCGCGCCGACGGCGGGCGAGGGTCTGTACATCCAGGCGGGCGCCTTTGCCGACGGCGGCAATGCACGGCGCCTCGTCGAGCGGCTGCGCGAGGGCGGCATCGGCAATGCCTTCGTGCGGTCGGGTGAAGTCGGCGGTCGCACGCTGCACCGCGTGCGGATAGGCCCGGTCGGCAGCGTCGCCGAATACGACGCGCTGGCTGCGCGTCTCGCGAAGTTCGGCATCACGGACGCACGCCTCGCGCTCGACTGACGCTACAATCCTGCGCTGTCATTCCCTTTCAGCCGCTGGAGATGTCGGATGCGCCATAGCCGACGACTTGCCGTACTCTGTCTCGTTGCCTGTGCATTCGCCTCGGCGCATGCCGCCCTGCCGATCCCGAAGCCGCCGGCGATCGATGCCCGCGCGCTGATCCTCATCGACCACGACAGCGGCCGCGTGCTCGCCGAATCCAATGCCGACGAGCGCATGGAGCCCGCGAGCCTCACCAAGGTGATGACCGGCTACATCGCCTTCGAGGCCCTGAAGGATGGCCGCCTGACCCTCACCGAGGAAATCCCGATCAGCGAGCGTGCGTGGAAGAGCGAAGGGTCGCGCTCGTTCGTGCAGGTCGGCACGCGCATCCCGGTCGAGGTGCTGCTGAAGGGCATGATCGTGCAATCGGGGAACGATGCGACCATCGCGCTCGCCGAGCGCCTCGGCGGCAGCGAGGAAGGCTTCGCGCAGATCATGAATGCCTATGCGAAGAAGCTCGGCATGAGGAACACGAATTACGAGAACAGCACCGGTCTGCCGGGCGCCAACCACTACACGACCGCGCGCGACATGGCGACGCTCGCCCGCGCTGTCATTCGCGATTATCCCGAGTACTACCAGTGGTACTCGCTGCGCGAGTTCGTCTGGAACAACATCAGGCAGCAGAACCGCAACGGGCTGCTCGCGCGGGATGCGAGCGTCGACGGCATCAAGACCGGGCACACCGAATCGGCCGGTTACTGCCTCGCCACCTCGGCCAAGCGCGACGGCATGCGGCTCGTCTCGGCGGTGTTCGGCACGAAATCGATGCGTGCGCGCGAGGATGCGAGCGCCGCACTGCTCAACTACGGCTTCACGTTCTACGAGACCGTCAAGCTGAAGGGCCGCGGCGAGACCGTGCTCGCGCCGCGCCTGTACAAGGGCGAGGAGGAGAACATCGCGATCGGGCCGCGTGCCGATGTGTACGTGACCGTCGGTCGCGGCGATGCCGCGCAGGTGACAACGGCGGCCACCGCCAACGAGCCGCTGCTCGCGCCGGCCGATCCCGCCACCGCCGCCGGCGAACTCGTCGTCTCGGTCGGCAACGACGTCGTGTCGCGCGTACCGCTCTATCCGCTCAAGGCCGTGCCCGAGGGTGGCTGGTGGACCCGCATGATCGACGGCCTCCTGTTGATGTGGCACTGAGGAGCGCTGCCGATGGCCGAACCGCTGCCGACCGCGTACCTGAATGGCAGCTTCCTGCCGCTGCGCGAGGCACGGATCTCGCCACTCGATCGGGGCTTCCTGTTCGCCGACGGGGTCTATGAAGTCATCCCGGTGTTCGGCGGGCGGCCGTTCCGCTTCGGGCCGCATTTCGCGCGGCTCGCGCGCAGCCTCGCCGAGATCCGCATGCGCGAGCCGCACGACCTCGAGGGTTGGCGCACGATCTGCCGCGAGCTGATCGCTGCGAACGGCGGCGGCGACCAGTACCTGTATGTCCAGGTCACACGCGGCGCGGAATACGGCCGCAACCATGCGCCGCTGCCCGACCTCGAGCCGACCGTGTTCGCGTTCGCCGCGCCGCTGCCACGCGCGGACGCTAGACAGCTCGCCACGGGCGCCGCGTGCATCACCGCCGCCGACACGCGCTGGGCGCGCTGCGACATCAAGTCGATCGCGCTGTTGCCCAACATCCTGCTGCGCCAGCTCGCGGTCGACGCGGGCGCCGGCGAGACCATCCTGTTGCGCGACGGCTGGCTGATGGAAGGCAGTGCGTCGAGCGTGCACGTCGTCGTCGACGGTGAAGTACTCTCTCCACCCAACAGCACGTGGATCCTGCCGGGCACGACCCGCAGCGTCGTCGAGGAACTGTTGCTCGAGCTCGGCATCCCACACCGCAGCACACCGGTTGCGGAAGCCACGCTGCGCGCCGCCGACGAGATCTGGCTCGGCGCGGCCACACGCGACATCACCGCCGTCACGCGCCTCGACGGCCAACCGGTCGGCACCGGTGCGCCCGGGCCCGTGTGGCAGCGCGTCCATCGCGGCTTCAGGCAGCTCGTGACGCGCGTTGCCGGAGCGCCCTGGTGAGCGACCTCACGCTGCTCGAGTTCCCGACCGACTACCCTATCAAGGTGGTCGGTCGCGCCGGCGAACTGCTGCGCACCGAGGTCGATGCGATCATGCGCCGCCATGTCGCCGATCTCGACTCGCAACGGACCAGCGAACGGCTGTCGTCGGGCGGCAACTATCTGTCCATTTCCTACACGATCGTCGCGCGCAGCGAGGCGCAGGTCGTGGCGCTGGCCGCCGAACTCGCGGCGCAGCCGCACGTGATCATGGTCATCTGAGCCAGGGAGTCGCACATGAGAGGCACATCAAGCCGCACATTCCTGCCGATCGCCGGCGCGCTCGCCGTCGCGCTGCTGCTGTCGGCATGCGGGCTCGCGGAAACCGCCGGTACCGCTGCGGCCACCGGAGCCTCGGCAGCGGAGCAGGCCCGCCAGGCCAGGGAAATCGAGGCCGAGGTCGAGCAACAGGTGCTGGACGCGCAAGCCGAGGCGAAGCGGCTGCGGGATGAGGCGGAAGCCGCCGCGAACTGAGCTGCTGGCCTAGCGCGACACCGACGCAAGGCGCGCCAGCAGCCACGGCACGTAGGCATCGCCAACTTCGCGCACGTCCCCGGGCCCGCCGAGATCGACGAGGCGGCACATTTCGAGTCCCTGGTAGCCGCACGGATTGATGCGCTTGAATGGCGCGAGATCGAGGCTCACGTTGAGCGCGAGGCCATGGTAGCTCGCGTGGCGACGCACGCGGATGCCGATGCTCGCCAGTTTGCGGCCGTGCACGTAGACACCCGGCGCGCGCGGCTTCGTTTCCGCGTAGATGCCGAGCATGGCGACATAGTCGATCACCGACTTCTCGAGTGCCGTGACGAGCTCGCGAATACCGAGACCCGCGCGCCGCAGATCGATCAGGGGATACACGACCAGTTGCCCGGGGCCGTGGTAGGTGACCTGCCCGCCGCGGTCGATCTGCACGACCGGAATGTCGCCCGGCGCGAGCAGGTGCGCGGGATCGGCATTCATGCCGAGCGTGAACACCGGCGGATGTTCGAGCAGCCAGATCTCGTCGGGAGTGTCGGCGCCGCGCTCGTCGGTGAAGCGTTGCATCGCACGCCACGTGGGCTCGTAGTCGACCCGGCCGAGCCACTTGACGGCAGGCTGCGCGCCGTCGGCGGCGCCCGTGAACTCAGGCGTTGCGGGCAGCGGCAGCATGGTTGTCGAGGCCGACGTTGTTGCCGTTGAGGGCCTGTTCGGCGCGATAACTCGAACGCACGAGCGGCCCCGACACGCATTCGCGGAAGCCCTTCGCCAGGCCCCATTCGCGATAGCGGTCGAACTCCTGCGGCGAGACGTAGCGCTCGACCGGCAGGTGATTCATCGTCGGACGCAGGTACTGGCCGAGTGTCAGAATGTCGACGTCGATCGCGCGCAGGTCATCCATGGTCGCGGCGATTTCCTCGTCGGTCTCGCCGAGGCCCAGCATCAGGCTGGTCTTGGTGACGACCGCGGGCCGATGGCGTTTGGCGTGCGCGAGCACCGCGAGCGTGCGGTCGTAGCCCGCACGCGGATCGCGCACCGGGTGGGTGAGGCGCCGCACCGTCTCGACGTTCTGCGCGAATACTTCGAGGCCGGAATCCACCACCGTCTCGACGTCGCGCAGCACGCCCTGGAAATCAGGCGTCAGTGCCTCGACCGCGGTCTCGGGATTCAGCGCCTTGATCTCGCGGATGCACGCCGCATAGTGCGCGGCGCCGCCATCGGGCAGGTCATCACGATCGACCGACGTGAGCACGACGTAGCGCAGCTTCATCAGCTGCACGGTGCGCGCGGCATGCTGTGGCTCATCATGGTCGAGCCAGCCTCGCGGATTGCCGGTATCGACCGAGCAGAAGCGGCAGGCCCGCGTGCACACCGCGCCCATCAGCATGATCGTGGCCGTACCCGCGTTCCAGCACTCGCCGATGTTCGGGCACTTGGCCTCTTCGCAGACGGTTGCGAGCCTGTGGTCGCGCACGGCGCGCCTGACGCTGTCGTAGCCCGCGCCCGCGGCGAGCGGCGCCTTGAGCCAGCGCGGCTTGCCGAGCAGCCCGCGGCGGTCGGCCTCGCCGCGCGGCTTGATGCCGTCCTTGATGGCCGTAAAGCCTTGCGGGGTCTGGTATTTTTCCCCGCTGCGGGCGGCGGGCCGGACCTCGCGCACGACGGGGATGTCTTTGAGCTCGGACATTTAGCTATTTTAGCGGATTCGCCCCCTCGAGCGCGGCGAGGCGTGCGGGCGTGCCGATATCCTGCCACTCGCCCTCGAAGAGCTCGCCGTGCAGGCGCCCGGCAGCGATCGAGCGTCGCAGCAGCGGCAGCAGCGGGAACCGGCCGGGCGTGCAGCCCGCAAAGAACTCCGGCCGGTAGATGCCGATGCCGGAGTAGGTGTAACGCCGTGCGTCCGGTGAGGCGTCCTCGCCCACCACCCCATCCTGCAGCGTGAAGTCGCCGCGCGGGTGCTGCGGCGGATTCGGCACCAGCACGAGGTGCGCATCGGCGCCCGCCCCGATGCGCAGGCCCGCGAAATCGAAGCGGGTCCACACGTCGCCATTGACGACCAGGAACGGGTCCGCACCGAGCAGCGGCAGCGCATTGAAGATGCCGCCGCCCGTTTCGTACGCGACCTCGCCCTCGTCGCTGTAGACGATGTGGAGGCCGAACTCGCGTCCGTCGCCGAGCACTGCGCGAATCTGCCCGCCACGCCACGCGAGGTTGACCACGACCTCACGCACTCCTGCGCGCGCGAGCGCCTCGAGGTGGTAGGCGATCAGCGGCTTGCCACGGACCGTCAACAGCGGCTTCGGTACGGTGTCGGTCAACGGCCGCATGCGCTCGCCGCGCCCGGCCGCCAGGATCATGGCCCTCATCGCAGCGAGAGTTCCCGCGCGTTCGCGGCGGCGAGTCCGGGAACCACGCGGGCCTCGAGCCAGCGCGCGAAATTCTGCAGCTCCGCGTAGCGCGCGCAGGCATCGCGCACGTAATCGAGAGTCAGCACGAGGTCGGACAGGTAGCCGCGCTTGCCGTCGCGATACCAGAGGCGCGCGAAAATGCCGAGCACCTTCAGGTGCCGCTGCACGCCGATGAGATCGAACCAGCGCACGAACTCGCGCTCGCTCGTCCCCGCTGGCAGGCCCTCGCGCGCAATGCGGCGGCGATACTCGCGCAGCCAGCCGAGCACGCGCGCGCGCGGCCAGGCGATGTAGCAGTCCTTCAGCAGCGACACGAGGTCGTACGCGATCGGCCCCTCGAGCGCATCCTGGAAGTCGATGATGCCGGGATTGTCCTCGTCCACGATCATCAGGTTGCGCGAGTGGTAGTCGCGATGCACGAACACGCGCGGCTGCGCGAGTGCCTCCTCGATCAGGAAGTCGAAGGTGCGCACGATGAGCCCGAGTTCGCCGTCGTCGAGCGCAAGGCGCATGTGGCGCGCGCAGAACCATTCCGGCATCAGGTCGAGTTCGCGCTGCAGTGTCTGGTCGTCATACGGCGGCAGTTCACGCGCGGCCTCGCGGCCACGCACCTGGATGGCCGCGAGCGCCGCGAGCGCGTCCGCGTACAGCCGCTCGACATCCTCGCCACGCGCGAGCTGCGTGAGATAGGGCGTATCACCGAGGTCCTCGAGCAATACGAAGCCCTGCTCGATGTCGAATGCATGCACGTGTGGAACGTGCACGCCGGTTTCTTCGAGCAACCGCGCCACCCGCAGGTAGGGGCGCACATCCTCGCGCCCGGGCGGGGCATCCATCGCGATCCAGCTGACGCCGTCGGCGTGCACGCGGAAGTAGCGGCGAAAGCTCGCGTCGGCCGACGCGAGCGTCAGCCTCTCGATCGGGCGGCCGAGTCCCGCGGTGAGCCATTCCTGCAATTGGGCCGCGCGCGCGTCGTTTTCGGTCATTGTCTCATTATAATGGCACGCCACATGCCTTCCCCCCGCGTTCACTGGTCTGGCGCTGCCGTGATCGGCACCCTGTTGCTGCAGGCCGCAGCGCATGCGGCCGATCCCGAGCCGGCACTGTGCTTCGGCGCGCTGGCCGACAGCGGTGGTCTGCCCCAGGGCGCGAGCCCGGTTCCGCGCAGCGCCGAAGAGCTCAGGAACGAACCGATCGAGGTGTCGAGCGACGACGCAAGCCTCGGCGTCGACGGCGACGCCGTGCTGGCGGGCAATGTCCTCGTGACACAGGGCGACAGGCGGATCACGGCGGACAGCGTCGCGTATGACGCGGACGCTGGCAAACTGTCGGTCGATGGCAACGTCGAATACCGCGATCCGCTGCTGACAGTGCGCGGCAGCTCGGGCCAGTACTCGGCCACCGAAGGCGCGACCTTCAGCGGTGCGGAGTTCCTGTTGCCGTCGCGGCCCGCGCGCGGGACGGCTGGCGCGATGACGCTCGATACGGGCGGGCATATCGGTCTCGAGCGCGTCACCTTCACCACCTGCCCGCTCACCGATCCGGCCTGGCAGCTGCGCGCCGACCGCATCGATCTCGACACGGCCGCGAGGAACGGCGTGGGCCGCGGCACACGCGTCGAATTCAAGGGCGTGCCGATCTTCTATACGCCCTGGATCTCGTTCCCGCTCGGCTCGGACCGCAAGAGCGGCTTCCTGTTCCCGGGCGCGGGCTATTCCTCACGCAGCGGCGCGCAGTTGAGCGTCCCCTATTACTGGAACATCGCACCGAACCGCGATTTCACCTTCGAGCCGGTCTATTTCGCACGCCGCGGCGTCGACCTCTCGGGCGACTTCCGCTATCTGACACGCCGCAGTCGCGGCAGCCTCGACGTGTCCTACCTGCCGGACGACCAACTGTTCGACGGCGACCGCAGCCTGGTGAAGCTCGTTCACCGCACCGAACTGCCGCGCGGCTGGCGCTTCACCATCGATGCGGCGAATGCGAGCGACACGCAGTACTTCGAGGACTTCGGCCAGGGCCCGGAGGGCACCAGCATCACCTTCGTCGAACGCGGCGCGGAGCTCACCTATCGCGACGCGAACTGGCGGCTGCGCGGCGCATTCCAGGACTTCCAGACGATCGACACCGACGTTGCGGCCGACGATCGCCCGTACAAGATGCTGCCGCAACTGTACGCGAGCGCCGACTTCCGAATCGGGCAGTCGTTGCAACTGCGCTATGGTTTCGACGCCGAGGTCATCAAGTTCGACCGCAACACCGGCGTCACCGGATGGCGCTACGACGCCGCACCACACATCGGCCTCGACTGGCAGGGCGCCGGTTATTTCCTGCGACCCGCCGTGAGCTGGCGCTCGACCGGCTATTCGCTCGAGGATACGGCGCCGGGCATCGACGACTCGCCGCGGCGCAATCTGCCGACCGTCAGCCTCGATGCCGGGCTGATCTTCGAGGGCGCCGCGGGCTCGCGCAACCAGCGACGCGTCACGCTCGAGCCGCGCGCGCTGTACGTGTATACGCCCTACCGCAACCAGGACGACCTGCCAGTGTTCGACACGGCGGTGCCCGACCTGAACCTGGTTCAGCTGTTTCGCACCAACCGCTACGTCGGTGGCGACCGCGTGAGCGACGCCGACCAGGCGAGTTTCGGCATCACGAGTCGCATCCTCGACTCGGCCAGCGGTCGCCAGCTGCTCGCGGCGACGGTTGGCCAGACCGTGTACTTCGATGCGCCCCGCGTTGCCCTGCCCGGCGAAGTCATCGTCGACCGCGATACGTCGGACGTGATCGCGCAGCTGGCGATCACCGCATGGCAGAACTGGAACGCCGATGTCGGCGTACAGTGGAATCCGGAGACTTCCGAGCGCGAGCGCATGCACGTGCAGCTGCAGTACCGGCCAGCCTCGACGAGCGTCGTCAACCTGGGCTACCGCTACCAGCGCGACCGCGTGGACCAGGCGGAGGCGTCGCTCGCCTGGCCGGTCTCGGACCGCTGGAGCCTGTTCGGGCGCTACGTCTACTCGATGCAGGAGAGCGACGCCCTCGACCAGTTCGCCGGCTTCGAATACCGCTCGTGCTGCTGGCGCTTCCGCGCAGTGGGCCGCCGCTTCGTCAGCAGCCGCACCGGCGAGCGTGACACCGGGATCTACCTGCAACTGGAACTCAGCGGCCTGGCCAGTGTCGGATCATCGGCGGTGGCTTTCCTCGAAGAGGCAATTCGGGGATACTCTCCGGCCAACCCAAGCCCTTGACACATCACGGAAAATCAATGCTACGACCCTTTCTCGCCGGCCTGCTCGCGATCCTGGCCGCGGGCGCCTCCCACGCCCAGACGCGCGAACTTTCCGCCGCCGGCGAGCTCGTCGACCGCGTCGCGGCGATCGTCAACGACGGCGTCGTGCTGAGGAGCGAACTCGACGAGCAGACCGCGCAGATCGGCGCGCGCCTGCGCCAGCAGGGACTCGAGCTGCCGCCGGAGAACGTGCTGCGCCAGCAGATCCTCGAGCGCCTCGTGATCCAGGAAGTGCAGATGCAGCGCGCCAAGCGCGCCGGGCTCAATGTCACCGACGAAATGGTCAACAACGCGCTGAAGGGGGTGGCGGAACGCAACGGCATTCCTCTCGCCCAGCTGCCGCAGGTGCTTGCCAGCCAGGGCGTCGACTACGCCGCCTACCGTGACAGCCTGCGCAAGGAGATCACGCTCAGCATGCTGCGCCAGCGCGACGTCATCGCGCGGATCGTGGTCACGCCGCGCGAACTCGACCAGTACCTCGAGCACCAGAAGAACGCGCCGTCCGAATCGACCGCCTACAACCTGTCGCACATCCTGATCGCGGTACCGCAGGCCGCGACGCCGGAGCAGATGGCGGCGGCCGAACAGCGCGCCGAGGACGTGCACCGGCGTGCCGTCGCCGGCGAGGATTTCGCGCAGCTCGCCGTCACCTATTCGAACAGCCAGACCGCACTCGAAGGCGGTGCGCTCGGCTGGCGCCAGGGTCCCGAACTGCCAACCGTGCTCGCCGAGGCGGTGATCAAGCTGCAGGCGGGCGAGGTGAGCGACGTGATCCGCACGCCGAGCGGCTTCCATCTGGTGCGCGTGAACGAAGTGCAGAGCACGGACGGCCCGTCCATCGTGCAACAGGTGCACGCGCGCCACATCCTGATGAAGCCGAACGAGCTGCAGGACGATGCGACCGTCGAGCAGCGCATGAACTCGATCCGCGATCGCATCATGCGGGGCGAGGATTTCGGCGGCATCGCCACCATCGTGTCCGAGGACCCGGGCTCCGCATCCGAGGGTGGCGACCTCGGCTGGACCAGTCCGGGCACGTTCGTGCCGGAATTCGAGGCGCAGCTCGCGGCGCTCGCGGATGGCGAAATCAGCCAGCCATTCCGTACCCAGTACGGCTGGCACATCGTGCAACGGCTCGGCCAGCGCGAGATCGACAACAGCGAGGAAGTGAAGCGCCAGCGCGCGTACGTGGCGTTGCGCGACAGCAAGGCCGAGGAAGAAACCGAACTGTGGCTGCGCCGGCTGCGCGACGAAGCCTACGTCGAACTCAAGATGTGATCGCGTGAGCCGCCTGCCCCGCATCGCCCTGACGTCGGGTGAGCCGGCGGGCATCGGCCCCGAGTTGTGCGCGACGCTCGCGCGCTCGGCCTGGCCCTGCGAACTGGTGTGCTTCGGCGATCGCGCCCTGCTCGCCGAGCGCGCCGCATCGACCGGCAATTCGCTCGTGCTGCATGACTATGCGCGCGACCAGCAGCGCGCACACGTGCCGGGCGAGCTGCGCGTCGCGCACTGCCCCCTCGGCGCACCCTCGCAGCCCGGCCACCTCGAGCGGCGCAATGCCTCCTATGTGCTGTCGCTGCTCGATGCCGCGATGGCCGGTGCCGTGACCCGCGAGTTCGATGCGATCGTGACTGCGCCGGTGCACAAGGGCATCATCAACGACGCGGGCATCGCCTTCACCGGCCACACCGAGTATTTCGCCGCGCATGGCGGCATCACGCGCCCGGTCATGCTGCTGGTCGCCGGCGGCCTGCGTGTCGCGCTCGCGACCACTCACCTGCCACTGCGCGCGGTCAGCCACGCGATCACCCCCGCGCTGCTGCGCGAGGTGCTCGACGTGCTGGCCACCGACCTCACGCGCCTGTTCGGCATCGCCCACCCGCGCATCCTGGTCTGCGGCCTGAACCCGCACGCAGGCGAAGGCGGTCATCTCGGCAGCGAGGAAATCGACGTCATTGCGCCTGCGCTCGCGGATGCGCGTGCGCGCGGCCTCGACGTCAAGGGTCCCGTGCCGGCCGACACCGCCTTCGTGCCGGCGCAACTCGCCGGCGTCGATGCCGTGCTTGCGATGTACCACGACCAGGGCCTGCCGGTGCTCAAGCACGCCGGCTTCGGCCGTGCGGTCAACGTCACACTCGGCCTGCCGGTCATTCGCACTTCGGTAGACCACGGCACCGCGCTCGATCTCGCGGGCACGGGCCGCGCCGATGCCGGCAGCCTCGAAGCGGCGCTCGCGCTCGCGATCGAGATGGCCAACCGGCGGCATTGACGTGCCGGCTCCGGCACGCAAGCGCTTCGGCCAGCACTTCCTGCACGATCCGGCGATCGTCGATCGCATCGTGCAGGCGATCGACCCGCAACCCGGCGAGCCCATCGTCGAGATCGGCCCGGGCCGCGGCGTGCTGACGCGGCGGCTGCTCGCCGCCGCCCGCCACATCGATGCGATCGAGATCGATCGCGATCTCGCCCAGGGGCTCGCGCGGGAGTTTCCGCCGGAGGCGGGCCTCACGCTGCACGTGGGCGATGCACTCGCCTTCGATTTCGCGGCACTCGCGGCCCGGCGCGGCGCGCGCCTGCGCATCGTCGGCAACCTGCCCTACAACATCTCGACGCCGCTGCTGTTCCACCTTCTCGCGACCCCCGCTGCGATCGCCGACCTGCACGTGATGCTGCAGCGGGAGGTGATCGATCGCATGGCGGCGGCGCCGGGCCACAAGGAGTACGGACGACTCACCGTGATGCTCGCGCCGTGGGTGCGCATCGAGAGACTGTTCGACGTGGGGCCTGGTGCGTTCCAGCCCCCACCCAGGGTCTGGTCGGCCGTCGCCCGCCTCACGGTGCGCGAAACGCCCGCGTTCGCCATCGCGCCGGCCTTCCCGCGGGTCGTCGCACTCGCGTTCTCGCAGCGGCGCAAGACCTTGCGCAATGCGCTGCGCGAACTGCTCGACGAGGCCGGGATCGAGGCCGCCGGGGTCGATCCGGGGGCGCGCGCGGAGACCGTCGCGCCGGAGGGCTTCGGGGCGCTTGCACGCATCGCGCAGGGGCGATAGTTTGGTGGTATGGACGCCTACCGACGCATCCTGCTTCCCGTTGACCTCACCGAGGACAGCACGCCGGTCGCCGAGCGCGCGAAGTTCCTCGCCGAAACCTTTCACGCCGACCTCGAACTGCTGCACGTCGTCGAATTCGTGCCCGTCGAGCCCATGGGCGAGACCCTGATGCCGGCCGTCGCCATCGAGGAGGAACTCGTGCAGCGCGCGCGCCAGCGTCTCACCGCGCTCGCCGGATCGCTGGGCCTCGCCGAAGCCCCCGTGCATGTCGAGGCGGGCAACGTGAAGGCCGAGATCATTCGCGTGGCCCGCGAGCGCAATGTCGACCTGATCGTCCTCGGCAGCCGCGAGCGCCACGGCCTGTCGATCCTGGTCAATCTCACCGAAGACGCCGTGCTGCACGGCGCGCCGTGCGACGTGCTCGCGGTACGTGTCGGTCCGCGCGGTCCGGCCCGATGAGCAGCGCGCCGCATCGCATCCGCGTCGACGTCGAAACCGTTTATCTCGACGAGCGCTCCGACCCGGGCGAGCACCGGTACGTGTTCGCCTACACGATCACCGTACGCAACGACGGCACGACGCCGGCGCGGCTGCTCGCGCGGCACTGGCTGATCACCGACGCCAACGGCAAGGTGCAGGAAGTGCGTGGCGACGGCGTGCTCGGCGAGCAGCCTTACCTGAAACCGGGCCAGGGCTTCCGCTATTCGAGCGGCACCATGATCGAAACACCGGTCGGCGCGATGCAGGGCAGCTACCAGATGGTCGACGACGAAGGTCTGGCCTTCGACGCGCCGATCGCGCCATTTCGCCTCGCGATCCCCGGCGTCCTGCACTAGGCGCGATGGCGCGCTACGCGATCGGCGACATCCAGGGTTGCTACGACGAGCTGCGCGCGCTGCTGCGCGCGCTGCGGTTTTCCTCCGATCGCGACGAGCTGTGGTTCGTCGGCGACCTGGTCAATCGCGGACCGAAATCGCTCGAGGTGCTGCGCTTCGTGCGCGACCTGGGCGGCAACGCCGTCACGGTGCTCGGCAACCACGACCTGCACCTGCTTGCGGTGGCGTTCGGACACGGCAGCCGCAGACTCCGGCGCGGCGACACGCTCGACGCGGTGCTCGAGGCGAGCGACCGCGAGCAACTGCTCGAGTGGCTGCTGGCGCAACCGCTCGCGCACCACGACGCGGACCGCGGCGACCTGCTGGTACACGCGGGACTCGTTCCGCAGTGGCGCGCGGTCGACGCCGTGCGGCTCGCACGCGAGGTCGGAGCGGCGCTGGCCGCGGACGCACCGGCGGTATTCGCCGGGATGTATGGCAACCAGCCGGACACCTGGGACGAGAACCTCGAGGGCATGGCGCGATTGCGCTTCATCATCAACGCACTGACGCGACTGCGGTTCTGCACGCCCGGGGGGCGCATGGACCTGGCGGAGAAGGCGGCCCCGGGCGACGTCGCGCCGCCGCTCGCACCCTGGTTCAGTTACGGCAGCGCGCGCACGCGGGGCGCGCGGGTGATCTGCGGCCACTGGTCGGCGCTCGGGTACTCGGACAGCAACGGCGTGATCGCCATCGACACCGGTTGCGTATGGGGTGGCGCGCTCACGGCACTGTCGCTCGACGATCCGCAGCGCCTGCCGCTGCAGGTGGCCTGCGGCGCCTATCAGCGCATCGGCGCGGACTGATCGGTCGCGGCACTCGCCGCGGCGGGTGCCGGCGGCGGCGCCTGCGGAAACACCACCGGCGGCGCGATCGCTGCGCCCCAGCGCAGCTCGATCTGCGGCGTGCCAGCCGCGAACACTTCCGGCGGTATGGCCACATCCACCATGTCGCTGCCGTCGGTCGTCAGCGGCAGCAGCACGCGCTGCGCACCGCGCACTTCGAGGGCCCCAAAACGCCCCGGCCAGGTGCGCACCGCCATGCGCAGCGGCCAGCCGCGCGCATGGGTCGGCGTGGCGCTCGCCTGCCCTTCGGCGGGCACCGTGGTGAAATCGAGGACCAGCGTGTTGCCCTGCCAGTGCTGGGCGATCGGCGCGGTAGCGTCGCCCGCGAATGTCAGTTCGTCGACCGGTTGCGGCGCAGGCGCGCCCGCCCTCGCCCATGGCCAGGACAACTGTGGCATGCCGCCGCAGCCGGCTACCATGGCAGCCGCCAGTCCCACGCCGATCCAGGCCCTGTTCCGCACCATGCTCGCACCTCTTGCCGGCGTGTGTACCATTAGCGGATGACACAGCTCAAGGCTTTCTCTCTGAAGTCGTGGATCGATGCGCATCGCGACGACCTCAAGCCCCCTGTCGGCAACCGGCGACTGTTCCGCGAAGGCGATTTCATCATCATGGTCGTGGGCGGACCGAACCAGCGCAACGACTTCCACCTCGATCCGGGCGAGGAGTTTTTCTTCCAGCTGGAAGGCGACATGCTGCTCAAGGTGGTGCAGGACGGCCGCATCGTCGACGTGCCGATCCGCGAGGGCGAGGTGTTGCTGCTGCCCGCCCACGTGCCCCACAGCCCGCAGCGCTTCCCGGACACGGTGGGACTCGTAATCGAGCGCGTGCGCCGCCCCGGTGAACTCGACGGCCTCGCCTGGTTCTGCGACAACTGCCATGCGGAGCTCTATCGGGAGGAATTCGAACTGACCGATATCGAGACGCAGTTCCCGCCTGTATTCGAGCGCTACTACGCGAGCCTCGCGCATCGCAGCTGCCGGCGATGCGGCACCGTGCAGCAGCCGCCGGCAGCACGCCGTTCGTGAAAGCGAGCTTTGCAGTCGGCAGCAGCGAACTGCGCGTCGACCTCGCGCAGGCCGTCGAGCTCGCGCGGCCGCTCGGCTTCGACGGGGCGAGCGCGCGACACTTCGCGGCACCGGCGGCCGAGGCGCGACCGTTCTCGATCGGTGACTTCAGCGGCGATGTCGCGACCGGCGCGAGCTGCAATTGCCGAACCATCACGCTCACGCCCCACTGCAATGGCACTCACACCGAGTGCGTGGCGCACCTGACCGTCGAGGCGCTCGACGCCTGGCGGGTGGTCCCGCGCGCGCCGGTTGCCGCGATCGTCGTGAGTGTCGTGCCGGATCGCATCGGCGAGGATCGGGTCATCACCCGCGCGGCGCTGGCCGCAGCATGGCAGTGCGCCGACGTGCCTCCGGGGCCTGTCGTCCCGCAGGCACTGATACTGCGAACGCTGCCAGACCCGAACGACGCCGGCGCCACCGCGCCCGGCTCGATGGCGCCCTATGTCGCGGCCGACGCCGCCAGCTGGATCGTCGGGCTCGGCATTGCGCACCTGGTACTCGATCTGCCATCGCTCGATCGCACGCACGATGGCGGCCTCCTTGCCGCGCACCGCATATTCTTCGGCCTGCCGCCGAAGAGCCGCCGGCTCGCCGATGCGGCGCGGGCGTACGCGACCGTCACCGAGCTCGCGCACATCCCTGACAGCCTGGCCGACGGCCCGTGCCTGCTCGCGTGGCAGGTGCCGGCCATGGCCGGCGATGCGGTGCCGAGCCGCCCGCTCGCCTACCGGTACGAGACGATCCACGGACCCGTTACGTGATGCGCGAGCGCTTCGAGCTGCCACGCGATGCCAGCGGTGAACCGCTCGTCTATTTCTGCGGCCATTCGCTCGGCCTGATGCCGATCGCAGCGCGCCGGATCGTGAACGAGGAACTCGACAGCTGGGCCGCGCGCGGCATCGACGGACAGTTCGTCGGCCAGCGCCCCTGGGTCGACTACGCCTCACTGATGCAGGCGGGACTCGCGGCACTCGCCGGCGCCGAGACGGGCGAGGTCGTCGCGATGAACGCGCTGACCGTCAACCTGCATGTATTGATGGCGTCGTTCTACCGTCCGCAGGGTGCCCGCCGCCGCATCCTGATCGAGGCTGGTGCCTTCCCTTCGGATCGCCACGCCGTCGCCGGGCAGATCGCCTGGCATGGCCTCGACCCGCGGGAATGCCTGGTCGAACTCGCCCCGCGCGCGGGCGAGGAGCTGCTGCGCGAGGATGACATCGATGACGCCATCGGGCGTGCCGGGGATACGCTTGCGCTCGTCCTGTGGCCCGGCGTGCAGTACCTCACCGGCCAGGCCTTCGACTGCGCGCGCATCGCACGCGCGGCGCGGCGTGCCGGCGCAGCGGTGGGCTTCGACATGGCCCATGCGATCGGCAACCTGCCGCTCGCGCTGCACGACTGGGATGCCGACTTCGCCGCGTGGTGCAGCTACAAGTACCTCAATGCGGGCCCCGGCGCGGTCGGCGGCGCGTTCGTGCATGCGCGCTACGCGCAGCGCAGCGACCTGCCACGCCTCGCGGGCTGGTGGGGCCACGATCCGGCGACGCGATTCCTCATGGCGCCGCGCTTCGATGCCGCGGCAGGCGCCGCCGGCTGGCAGGTCAGCAACCCGCCGATCTTCTCGAGCGCACCGCTGCTCGCCTCGCTCGAGATCTTCATGACCGCGGGCATCGCTCGCCTGCGCGAGCAGTCCATCGGCCTGACGCGCGCGCTCGAGGCCGAGATCGACGCCCTGCCCGCCGGCGAAGTCCACCTCATCACGCCACGCGATGCGCGGGCACGCGGTGCACAGCTCTCGCTGCGCGTGCGCGGCGGCGACCGGCGCGGCCGGCGCGTTTTCGATGCGCTCGCGGCACGCGGCATCGTGTGCGACTGGCGCGAGCCCGACGTACTGCGCATCGCGCCGGTGCCGCTCTACAACACGCCGGACGAGGTGCGCAGGGCCGGCGCCGCGCTACGCTCGGCCCTCGCGACGGTCGGCTGAGGCGGCGATGCGCGGTCCGGTGAACATCGTCGGGGCGGGACTTGCCGGCACGCTGCTCGCGATCGTGCTCGCGCGGCGCGGCTTTCGCGTCGAGGTGTTCGAGCGCCGCGCCGATCCGCGGCTGCGCGCGGAGGAGCGCGGCCGCTCGATCAACCTCGCACTCGCCGCGCGCGGCCTGCGCGGCCTCGAAGTCGCCGGCGTCGCGCAGCGCGTGGCCCCGCTGCTCATTCCGATGCGCGGGCGGCTGGTACACGATCACGACGGCGGCGAGCAGTTGCTGCCCTATGGGCAGCACGACCTCGAGGTCATCCATTCGGTGTCGCGCGAGGCTCTCGGGCGCACGCTGGTCGAGGCAGCGGCGGAGCAGCGCGGCATCGCCCTGCATTTCGGGCAGACCTGTGTCGGCGTCGACGTGGCGCGCGATGCCCTGCTGTTCGGCACGGCGGACAAGGTGCAGCGGCGCGTGCCGCTCGTGCCGACCATCGCGACCGACGGTGCGGGTTCGGCCGTGCGCGTCGCGCTCGCGGCAGCCGGCGCCATCACCGTGCGCGAGGACATGCTGGCGCACGACTACCGGGAGCTCACCGTGCCGCCGGAGCGGGCCCGTGGACTGCACCCGAACGCATTGCACATCTGGCCGCGTGGCGGCTTCATGCTGATCGCATTGCCGAACACCGATGGCAGCTTCACCGCCACGCTGTTCCTCGCGCGCGAGGGGTCGCCGTCCTTCGCGGAGCTGACGGACGCCGCGGCCATCCGCGATTTCTTCGCGCGTGAATTCCCGGGCGCCGTGCCGCTGCTGCCGCGCCTCGTCGAGGAGTTCGCGGAAAACCCCCAGGGCCGGCTCGGCACCGTCTACAGCGAACCCTGGCATGTCGGCGGCAAGGTGCTGCTGCTGGGTGACGCCGCGCATGCGATCGTGCCGTTCCACGGCCAGGGGATGAACTGCGCATTCGAGGACGTCGCGGTACTCGATGCGCTGCTCGGCGAACACCAGGACTTCGACGCACTGTTCGGCGCCTTCATGCGTGCGCGCCGCCCCGACACCGACGCAATCGCACAGATGGCGCTCGAGAATTACCTCGAGATGCGCGACACGGTGCTCGACCCTGCGTTCCAGCGCCGCAAGACACTGGGTTCCTGCCTGGAGCGCCACTATCCCGAGCGGTTCATTCCGCGCTATTCGATGGTGATGTTCCATCCGGAGATCGGTTACGCGGAGGCGCTGCGGCGCGGCGCCGTCCAGGATGCACTGCTCACCCGCATCGACGCCGCGCATCCTGGCGCCGACCCTGAGGAGATCGCCGACCTGGCCGCCGTACGGGAACTGGTCGAGGCGCGCCTGCCGCGCCTCAATCGCGCGAGCGCCGCTCGAACGTGACGAAGTCCATCGCATGGGCGTGCCGCGCGTCGGCGGCATGGTGCTCGCGCGCCACTTCGCGCCACTCGCCCCGATCGAAGGGCGGCAGGCGGGTGTCGCCCTCCACTTCGGCGTCGATGGCCGTCAGGTGCACCCGGAACGCCAGCGGCGCAGCGAGCGCGTAAACCTGCGCGCCGCCGATCACCATCAACTCCTCGTGGCCCGCCGCCGCCGCGACTGCAGCCTCGAGTGAGGCCACGGCGTTCGCGCCCTCGGCACGAAACGCCGGGTCGCGGGTCAACACCAGGTTGGTGCGGCCCGGCAGCGGCCTGCCGATCGATTCCCAGGTTCGCCGACCCATCAGGATCGGCTTGCCCAGCGTCAGCGCCTTGAAGCGGCGCAAGTCGTCGGGCAGATGCCAGGGCAGCGCGCCGTCCTGGCCGATGACGCCATTGCGCGCCATGGCCACGACCAGCACGATGCGCGGCGCGCCGTTCACCGCCGCGCGCGCTTCTTCGCCCCCACCTTGGACTTCGTACCGGTCTTGCGCTTCGCGCCGGTCTTGCGCTTCGCGCCGGTCTTGCGCTTCGCGCGCTTCTTCGGCCGCTTGGCCGGCCACAGCATCGTGCCGCGGCAGGTCGCGGCGCCGCAGCGGCACGCAAAGATCTCATCGACGTTCGGCGGGTCGCTGTCGGCGCGGCCGATCTGGTAATCGTAGTTCAGCTCCTCGCCCGGCCGGATCGTGCGGATCGCTTCGATGAACACGCGCCGGTTCTCGATCACCGACTCGCAGTTCGGGTCGCAGCCATGGTTGATGAAGCGCGCATCGTTGCCGTCGACGCCCGCATCGATCACGACGCCGCGATCGACGATGAAGAGGAAAGTGTGGCCGTCGTCCTCGTCCTTGTCCTCGTAGC
>Ga0116143_10001028_pt1 | contig 35379 bp, 27 predicted proteins | sample AD_UKC034_MetaG_FD_89745 | JGI IMG/M metagenome (GOLD analysis project Ga0116143, IMG submission 89745) | Active sludge microbial communities of municipal wastewater-treating anaerobic digesters from USA - AD_UKC034_MetaG | ecosystem: Engineered > Bioreactor > Anaerobic > Digestate | place: USA... | reverse complement strand
GTCAATACTTCCAAACTCACCTGAAAAAGCAATGCTTGCTCCCGACGAATCCCTGTTTGAAAAGCCGTGGTAATTCTTTTCTTAAAGATGCTTCAAATAAAAATGATCGTAACAGAAATACTAATTAATTATGAATAGTTTTTCCACAGTTGGATGTTCCCCGGCTATGCGCAGGGTGGGGATAAGAACTATGTCTGGAGCCTATGCGATTAAGGTTAACTAAAAGAGATTAGGTTTCAAATATTCCATCAGTCCGACAGGAGCATAACCCTTTAAAGCGGTAGTTAATTTCTTACACCAACAGGATAAAGTTTAAAGCCATCTTCTGACTTTGAGTTTGTAATCTAAATACTTTTTTCCAAAAGCACGTTCAAGATATTTTTCTTCTTTTTTAATTACTAATTGATTTATTATAGCTATTACGGCAGGAATCAAAATAAATGTCCACCAGTTTCCATTCATACAGGCAATCCCCATGTATATAAATAGCAACCCTACATACATTGGATTTCTTGAAATTGAATAAATCCCATTAGTCTGAAGTGATTTTGCCGGTAATATTGTCACAAGTGTGTTCCTTGTCCTAAGAAAAGCAATTAGCGCAGGCAGTAAGGTTATGGCACCAAATCCTATAAAAATTAAAGCTAAAAATTTACTCAATGGGCTTTCGAAAAAATCATAGGAAAGACTAATGTAGTGTTGCAATAAAATGGAAATAAAGAATATTACAACATAGAAAAGTGGTGGAGGTGGGTATACGCCGGGGCTGTCTTTTTTAACTTTCATTTTTATTGTTTTAGAATGTGGTATGTCGAATTTAATTACCGCTAAGGTTAGTTCGGGCAATAACTAAATGTAAATAATATTTTCATATCCACGTCATCAGTAAATTATATTCATTACTTTCATGCTAACTTGAAAAAGCAAGGCCTGCTCCCGACGAATCCCTGTTTGAAAAGCCGTGGTAATTCTTTTCTTAAAGATGCTTCAAATAAAAATGATCGTAACAGAAATACTAAATATTTATTAATGGTTTTTGCACAATCTGACGTTTTACAGATTTGCGATTGGCGGACTTTTCAGCACAAATGTCCATATGGAGAACTACACTTTCATTAAACACAAAAGTGTCATAGAAGCACTTCGCCCGCCTATTGCAATGGTGCAGTTAGGTTCTGGCGTTGCTGTTTATGGTTTAATAATTATTTTTTGTGTCGCCTTTTCATAAGGTGTTTCAATTGTCAAAATGTATGACCCTCCAAGGTCAAGGTTTTTAATTTTATGCTGAAATGTATTTTCGCCTAGAACTAAATTGGTTAAGACTCTTTCTTCTGTTTTTATACCGTCAATACTATATATGGAAATTTTTGTTTCTGCAATTTTGTTTAAATTGAATTTCACTACAAAATTTCCATCATTAGGATTTGGAAACACTCGAACTTTGAGTGTTCCGGTACTTTGTTCGTTCAAGTCGTGAATACCTACTGTTGAATTTTTTATGACATAAACTTTAAATATTTGGCTACTGGCACTACTCTGAGTTCCTGTATTCGTAAAAAATATATTTGCTGCGGTGCTGCTAATACCGCCATAAATGTATCCTGCCAAAGTACTGTCTGCTGTAAAATCATCTAATTTAAAAACTTCATTGTTAAACTGAGGGACACTTGTAATAGGTATAAATTCAGCACCGGCACCCAGCAAACTTGGCATTTCAACAGGGAGTTTATACTCTGCCATTGTCCCTGAGGAGTTTCTTGTCACTCGCGCAATAGTATTTACAAAGGGGACATTATTATCTTGTACCAGAACACCTAAACTGTCGTAATATTGAGCAATACCGCCAAAAAAGACGTTGTGCATCTCATTGTTTGAGGCGGAATAGATTGGCAAAACAGCACAATGGTAATGATTATAGTATTGTTGAAACGTGTTATTTACTGTATAACTTGTGCTATCAATATTTATGCAATTTAAAAATGGCAAATCAACTGTTGGTTGAAATACACCTGAAAAGGCTGTAATACCTTCTGCGCCATTTGGTAATATTTGAGGCACTGCATTATAATCTCTGCGATGCAGGTTAGTAGCGTCAGTAATTGTTGGTAAATGTGTTATCGTAATCGTAGTCCCATCATCTGTCAGGTTGAATTTACGTATTGCATCTGTATAAACTTGTGTGTAAGTCGGATGCCCCATTGGATTGTAGTTACCATCAAACCTATTTCCACCTATTAGATAAAATGTATTATTTATTTTTTTTAGTTGTCCGCCTGTTACTGCAAATTGAACATCACTAATCTGTCGAAAGTAACTTGTAAATGAAGTGGCGCCTATAACCGCATTGATTACGGCAGGAACATCAATGGCCGTTAAATTGTCAAAAGTTTTTCTTGCTGCAGATGCCGTGTTATAGCCATAACCACCAATGATATACAAGTATTTTCCATCTTGATGAAACTCCATATTAGTTGAACTTAATTGTTCTTGCAATGCAACTGAAAGTGATGTAATTGGGGCTGTCCATTTTTGTTGAGATACCGGGTCAATTACAATTATTTGATTGTTGTTGCCTGCTACGTCAAATGCGGCAAACGGTTGTCTTTGGTGAAGTCCGTCAAGGCGACCACCAACAACAAGCCATTTTCCATTGTCTTGTCCAAAAGCATAGGCTTGAAGCCCGCCAAGTCCGGATATATTCAACGGTTCAATATAAATATTGAAAGGTGCTGTCTGAGAAAAAACTGAAAGGCTAAAAAATATTAGTCCTAAAAATGTCGTTAGTTTCTTTGTCATTTTTATTTAGTATTTATTTGCCCCTAAATTACATATTTGTTATAGGTCTGTTTGTGACCTTTGTTACATAAGTGATATTTAGTTTATGTCATCCTCACCGCTTGCCCCTAACGGCAGTTCGTGCAAAAACAAAATGTAAATAATATTTCCATACCCACATTATCGGTAATTTATAGTCAATACTTCCAAACTCACCTGAAAAAGCAATGCTTGCTCCCGATCAATACCTGTTTCAAAAGCCAGGGTAATTGTTTTCTTAAAGATGCTTCAAATAAAAATGAATCTAACAGAAATACTATATATGTATAGGTGGTTTTGGCACAGTCTGACGGCCTGGGCATTTGTAGAACTTTGGACTTTTGTAAACTATTCGACACACACTTTACGAAAGTGACCCCAAAATCGAAACGCCCAAGTTTCCACATACAACCCAATTTTTGGCAATTCGCTGTTTGGCATTCGTTTTCAATCTAAGTTCGTGAATGCAATTTTATCATTCGGTCGATGGGTAGTCGATCAAATGTCCAAAATCAAACAAACAAGCAGATCAGAAGTCTGTTGAATTGAAATCAAGTCAATAAACAAGAACAAGTCATAAGAATAGAAATCAAAAATCCCTGAAGTAAAATCAATTCAAAACAATATTAAGAAGAACCAATGAAAAGACTATGAAAAAAATATCTCTACGATATCAGTCTAGTGTGTTTTATTTTGAAATTAAATTTTTACTTTGCATATAGTTTTGATGAATGTTTTGGTGATTTTTTAACTTCAAGCAGACTTCTAAAATTCAGTTAGCTAAATATTCAATGTGTTATATTCAAACAAACTAATGTGCTTAAAAAATAAATACAAATCACTATGAAAAAAGTAGTTTTATCTATGATCTTGCTTGTTATAATGATTTCTCTAACAACTACAAGACCTGTCTTCTCGCAAACTGTGCTCTTGTATCAAAATAATTTTGAATCTCCGCTTATTTCTCCTTCACCCAACTGCGGTCCAGACCTTGATGTAACATTAATTAATGTCATTTGGGGAGGAACAGGTTTGGGGACTGGAGGAGGTGGAGAGTTTGAACAACAGTATACCGTGGAAACTATTTTGATAAATGGCCCTGACTTACAATACATTGACTCTTCCGGTTTGGGCGGCGATTATTGTCTGAGCATGCTTTCTGTTTATGAGGATGACAGAGCGGCGCTCACACTAAATTCTCAAATGTTGCCTTTTGCAAACATATCATTCTTAATGTCGCCAATTGATGTAGCAGGTTGTGGAGGTCCTTTCGGACTGGATACAGCAGTAATGCACATATCTGTTTATGATACACCTGGTGGAATATTTTCTTTTTCTTCACCTGGAACCTTGCTTGATCAAGATACCGTTTCGAGCGGTGGACCTGGGCTTACTTCTTTTACATTTAACTGGACTGTTTGCACAACAAGCCTAGATATCATGAATACTAGTGATGGAAATATCACTATCGTATTTGACCTTATCCGAAGTGGCTATGCGGCAATTGATAGTATTGTTATTTCTTCTTCAGTTTTACCAAGTTTTGTTCAAGAAAATCATGTATTAGGTAGCATAATGGCTTATCCTAATCCGTTCTCAAATGAGCTATCAATAAAAGGAACTTCGGCCAATGGCGAAATTGTAATGTATGATCTTACAGGAGTTGAAATATCAAGACAAAATACTTTTGCCAGAGAGACAGTTATTTTGACTGAAACCTTAAGGCAGGGATCGTATCTTTTAATGTATAACGATCGAAGTAAATTAGAGTACCTAAAACTTATGAAATTCTAATCAATTGCATCTTCAATTCAGAGTGAAGAATAATTTAAAGGTTGAACTTTTTTCATTTTTAAAAGTTTCGTAATTGAGAGTAACCTGTCCGAGCAAATTAAATCACAAAATTCCGTAGGAATATTTCTATGAATTCAAATCTATGTTTTGCGATTATACACATAGGAAGAGATTGCTTGAAAATGTTGCTTAACGGTTCAGGCCTTGGCGAAGGTGGCGATTTTCACCACAAATGTTGATGCGGAGAACCAAACTTTGATTAAGCACAAATGTGTCTGCACAGCCCTGAACCGCCACTTTTGACAAACCGGTGTGCCTGTTGCACAACTAAGATACATTGTTAATTAATTCATCGCACCTGTTTTCAAAAATTAATTTTCTTTTCAGAAATTTAAACATACAGGGAAAAAAACTGTACTCCGAAAAGCTGTTTGCCAGTTTTCAGCTTTCTGAAAGAGTTCTCAGATCAATACCTGATTGAAAAGACAGGGTAATTGTTTTCTTAAAGATGCTTCAAATAAAAAAGAATCTAACAGAAATACTATATATGTATAGGTGGTTTTGGCACTGTCTGATGTTTGGCGGCTTTGCGTTCGGGCGAGTTTTACCACAACACTTTATACGTAGGACCGAACTCAACTATACGCAGAAAGCGTCGAACGAAGCACAAAACCTCACCTCAAGCAAAACCGTTGTTATAGGGTGTTTTATTTAGAAGTCAACATCCGTTACAACTAAAATATAGTCGTGAGAAGCTGTTTTTCTTTGGCCGTCTACGTTAGATTGCCAATTCGACAGAGCTTTATAATCTTTTTGAAGTGTGTCCCCATTGGAATTTATAATGAGCATATTGTTACCAAACATTGTTGTTGGTTCAAATAGGTCGGTTTGAAGTCCACGTTTTGACCAATTTGTAATTCTCATTTTTTCTCTAGAAGATATCGTTTGATCTAAGTCTGTTGAATGAATAATATCAGTTCCATCAATTATAATTGAGGTAGATGATTGGTTGTCTATGTAATATTCAATAAAAGTCTCCTTTTCGCATGAGCTTAAAAACGTAGATGCAAAAATAAGGAATGTCAGTTGTCTCAACTTTGTAGTCATATTTCTATACTTTTATATCGTTTAATATTGAGTCTTCATTTGAAATATTGTTTATAATTATGTTTTATTTCTTGTTAAAAATTATTGTCGCTTTTTTTCGTCTATAAAAATGCCCTATAACATTTCGGACTTTGAGTTGGTGGGCTTTTGAAACCGAAAACTGTCTGCCAGCACCAATGTTTATTAATTGCTCAAATGTTTCTATTCGCACTGTCCGCCCACTAATGCAAAACCCGTGTTAGCGGTTCGTTGTTTCTGTTCTTTAGTCACATAGATACCAGTCATAAATTAATTGCACCTTGTTTGGTTGTTGCATATTCCAAGCAGTCGTTACGACAACAAGGTTTTCTTCTCGATTTACGATAATATTTTGTCCTCCTGCCCCTCTTGCTAAAAATACATTTGTTTTTTTGTCACTTTGTGAAATCGGATTGCTCCACCAAAAATAACCGTAGTCATATTGTTTATAAGCACCATTTAACCCAACTCCTTTTACAATTGGCGAAGTCGCCATTTGAACATAACTCTGGGGTATAATTTGTTGATTGCTCCATTTACCATTTTGAAGGTAGAGTTGTCCAATTTTAGCCATATCTCTTGAAGTCAGTGAAATAAGTGCCATTCCATTATTTTGAGGCCCGTTATTACCTTGCCAAAACCAATAATTATTGATTTCCAATGGCTGGAACAAGTATTTAATGGCAAAAGAGTCTATTTGCGTTTTACTAGCTGTTTGAACAAGCCCCGAAACTAATGTTGGTGCAGCATTGCTATAAATAAATTTTGTTCCTGGAACAGTGTCCATTGGTACTTCAAGAATATTTTTAAACCAGTCGCCTTGTTCGCTGATGACTTTTCGCCACGCATTTTTTGGGTCTTCCCAGGTTCCTTCGCTCCAGTCAAGTCCGTGTCGTTGGGTTAAAAGGTCACTGATTTTTATTTGTTTTTTTTGATTATCATCAATTTGATATTGTGAGTAATAAGTCGAAATTAAGTCTTTATCACTTTTTATAAATTTTTGTTGTATGGCACAGCCTAATAATGTGGAAATAATGCTTTTAGTTGCTGATTGCAACTGATGTAGAGAATCCTGCTTCCAATCATTATAATAGTTTTCAAACACTACTTTTCCGGCCTTTACAATGAGTAAGCTATGAACTGTCCCAAATTCACCCGCTTTTATGGCACTGTCGGCTGACAATGCTTTTTTATAAAGTTTTTCGTCAGCAAACTTTTCATCAAATTTTATTTGAGCAAATGAATTGTTTGCCAATAACGCGAATGTTACTACTAATAGTTGTTTCATATTTCCTTTGTCGCTTTACAATGACTGATATTGGCGGCGGTCGGCGGTATGCGCCGTAGGGGATTTCGGAGTTGCGTTTGTTTCACCCGTTTCAAACCTTAATGCGAGCTGAAACGCTTGATATACCACTAAAACCCCTATGGCGTATGATCGCTTGTTGGCGCTAGTTAAATTTCATTATATCATTTGGTTTTAAATAAATATTACCATTTTCCCAAAATACAGGTAGATATATTGTAAATGATACAGCATCATCAGGCTTATCCCATTTATCCAACGAAATAATTATATTTTTCAACTCATCAGCCCTCTTTTTGTCGTTGGTAATTGATTTAAAGCTATTTGAGTTTACTACTCCATTATCAAGTTGAAATTCAAACAATGCATAAAAAAAATCATTTGTATTAAACTTATTACTTATTTCTTTTTCTAATTCCACAAGAAATCCCTTTTCGATAATTTCATTGTTATATGTTGGCCAATAAAATCCAGACTTATTACATGCAATTAAATAATCAAGTATTGATATTGTTTCAAAATAAGGAAAGCCTGAAGGGTTAATTACTGAAACATCCTTATATGTGCGATTATGAGGTGTTTCATGTCCTCTTATAAATCTACCATTTTCAAATACTTCCGTTGAAACACTATATCCGAAATTAATTGTCCAGCGGCCAATCATAACTCCATCCTTTAATTCTCCCTTTATTTGATATTGTTCACATGAAAAATAATCTTTATTTGAGTATCCTTTATAAATACCATTACCATCAAGAAATATTGGTTTTCCATTCTTTTTATAATACTCAGTTAACTTTTGCTGAGTGTGACTATAGTCAATCTTCTTTTCTACTATTTCATTCTTATAATAGAAAGTCCATGTGCTATCTCTATTATTATTTATGTAATTGCCAATTTCTTTTATTGTTCCAGTTTTATAATAATTTATAATACGACCTTCATAAAATCCATTTTGGTATTTAGCACTAAAAGCTAGTGTTCCTTTTGGGTAGTAGTTATCATTTACATTACCAGAAAATCCTAATCTTTCTTTATCAAAGAATCCAATTCTTTCATAAATAGCGTTGTCTTTGTCTGTCATACTACCATTGCAACTTAAATAAAGTATAATAGTATCTCCTTTTTGTTCAAAGAATATAGGTTTTTGTGAGAATAAGGGGAATGCAAGTAGTAATAGAAATGCTCCTAAAAGATATTTTATCATTATTCGTTTGATTTAATAATGGATATTAGTCCTTGTATTTCAGTTTTAGAAAGGTAGTCTCGATTTTGCTTTCTAGGCAACCTGTTTTGTCTTAAGTCAAGATATTCAAGACTAGTTGCATTTTCAATTGAAATAGGTATTTGTTTAATTCTATTATTTGTCAAAATCAGTTCTTTAAGATTAGCCAATCTAAATAATTCATCAGGTAGATAACTTATATTACAATCACTTAAAACCAACACTTCCAAGGATTCTAATTGTGTTAATACAAGTGGGAATTCCTTAAAATTATAATCAGTTAGAATTAAATGATTAAGGTTTTTTAATTCACTAAAACAATTTGGTAATTCTTTTTTTCCTTTTCCAGGAAGATTTAAAAATCGAAGGTTTGAAAGTGCACAAATCTCGGTCGGAAATTTTGGAAAGAAATTCCAAACTAGGTTTAGAGATTGTAAATATTCAAGTTTCTCTATTTCTGAAGATATTTCAGTCAGTTCATTCCAAGGTAATTGTAATTCTTGAAGTGTCTTTATGGAGAATATTTCTTCAGGAAGTTTTCTAAAACCTTTACTTGCCAAATTTAATCGATAAATGGGGATACCATCATTATAATCTGAAAGTGCGCTTTCAACAGTGGCATAAATTTTTTGTCTCTGAAGTTCTTGAAATGTCAATAACCTAATAGAATCCTGTCCGTTAATATTGGTTAGGATAATAAAAGTCGATAGAATTAAAATGTATCTCATTTTATTTATGTTGTTAATTTGCACAGTGCTTTGTTTTAATTAGCGCTAACGGTTTGCAGCTACAAGAAGTTGGCGATTTCGAAGCACTAAACTGTCTGCCAGCACTGCACCTGATACAAAGCTCAAAGCTTCATTTGACCACAGAACCGCCAATTTCTTGTAGCTGCTGTTATAGCCAGCGGTTTTTGTTATCAGTCCTTGGAAAATGCTGTTAGTATTGAGTTCTAGTGTCATTATTATTACTTATAACTTGAGATGTTTAGACTTCTCCGTTTCACCCATTTTTCCGATTCTACTGCCCAAAAAACAATACTTGATAGTCCTATACAGCTCAATAATTCAATAAGTGTCAAAGATTGTGTTCGAAAGATATCTTGTAAAAAAGGGACATAAATTACTGCCATTTGCAAACCAAGCGTCAACAGAACTGCCCCTACCAATTGTTCATTTCCAAAAATGCCTTGATTGAAAAGCGATTTCCAGTCGCTGCGAATAGCCATTGCATGTCCCATTTGTGATATACTTAAAACTGTAAATACCATTGTCATCCATTTCCCATTACCTGCGTGTATTGCCCAACCTTGTGTTCCTATACATATAGCACCCATTAGCAACCCCACCCAGAGAATATGAATTCCTACACCACCACTGAAAATACTTTCATCTGTTTTGCGTGGCTTTCGTTTCAAAATATTCTCTTCGGCTTCTTCGGATGCAAAAGCAAGACCGGGCAATCCGTCTGTAACTAAATTTATCCAGAGAATATGAATGGGAAGCAGTGGAATTGGCAAACCGATAAGTGGAGCAAGGAATATAGTCCATACCTCACCACTGTTGCTGGTCATGGTGTATTTGATGAATTTGCGAATGTTGTCAAAAATTCTACGACCTTCTCGCACTGCTTTTATAATAGTGGCAAAATTATCGTCTAACAAAATCATGTGTGCCGCTTCTTTTGAAACATCAGTACCTGTAATGCCCATCGCGATACCAATGTTGGCTCGTTTCAATGCAGGAGCATCATTCACTCCATCGCCTGTCATCGCAACAAAATGATTTTTCTTTTGCAATGCTTTTACAATATTTAGTTTTTGTTCGGGCGATACACGGGCATATACTTTTATGTATTCAATCTCTTTTTCAAATTCTTCATCTGTAAAATTAGCAAGTTCAGTTCCTGTAATTACCCTGTCGGTTTTGTGGCGTAAAATCCCTGTTTCGGTGGCAATGGCTTTTGCTGTAATAGGATGGTCGCCAGTAATCATAACTGGGGTAATACCTGCTGTGTGGCAATCTGTAATCGCTTGTATGACTTCTTCCCTTGGTGGGTCAAACATTGCTACCAAGCCAATAAAATTCAAATTGGACTCAATACTCTCAATTGAAATGATTTCAGGTAAAGCATCTACGAGTTTTACCGCATAAGCCAAAACCCTTTTTCCTTGTTGAGCAAACTTTTCGGTAGCATCATTTATTTCTTCTGAATTTGCATCTTTACAATTGCTTAAAATATTTTCAACTGCACCCTTTGTAACAATTAGCCATTGTCCGGCTAAAGGATAAATGGTTGTCATTCGTTTTCGCATAGAATCAAACGGCAATTCATGTTGACGTTTAAAATCTGTCAACCATTTTTGGTCGTAACTTTTATTTTTTCTGGCATATTCAACCAAAGCCACTTCGGTTGGGTCGCCTTTAAGTTGTTTACTTTCATCGGCTGTCACATCATGGTTCAGTTCCATCGAAAGTAGCAAAAACTGCTCTGCTGAAAACTCATTGATTCCTTCCGTTTTAGGCGAAATCCAACAATCCATAACCGTCATTTTATTTTGGGTGATGGTTCCTGTTTTATCGGAACAAATGTAAGTGACTGAACCCAATGTTTCAACGGCAGGCAATTTTCGGATGAGGGAATTATTACGAACCATCCGTTTTGCACCCAAAGCCAATGCAATAGTAATAACGGCTGGTAATGCCTCGGGAATAGCAGCTACTGCGACAGAGATGGCGGTGAGTAACATTCGGATAGGGTCTTCGCCACGCAGCAAACCTGTACCGTAAATAATTGTACAAATAAAAATTACAACAAAAGATAGTTTTTTCCCAAAGTCAGCTAATCGATTTTGAAGTGGTGTTTTAGTTTCATCCTCTTGCAGCAGTTGAGCTATCCGACCAATTTCGGTGTCCATACCCGTTGCCACTACAATGCCTTCGCCTCTTCCATACGTTACAATAGTTGTTTTGTAAGCCATATTGAACCGGTCGCCCAAAGGTGAATTCTCCTGTACTATTTCATCTGTATTTTTTTCTACTGCATTTGATTCTCCGGTTAATGATGCTTCTTCAACTTTTAAGGAGTAAGATTCTGTTAAACGAATATCTGCCGGAACCGACATACCTGCTTCAAGAATTATGATATCACCGGGAACTACCTCTGATGCAGCAAGCTGAACAATATTTCCACCTCTGCGAACCGTGGCAGTAAATGCCGACATTTTTTTCAATGACTCCATTGCTTTTTCTGCTCGGTATTCCTGCACAAAACCTATGATGGCATTGAGTATTACAATGATTAATATTACAATGGCATCTTTTAAATCGCCAATGACCAAAGAAATTGCTGCGGCTAATAGAAGAATAATAACCATTACATCCTTAAACTGATGCAGCAATAAAACCAGCATAGAAATTTTCTTTTTTTCTAAAAGCTCATTTCTGCCATATTGTTTTTGGCGTTCTTCTACTTCCGTACTATTCAAGCCTTGCTTACTAGTGTTGAACAATTGATATGTTCCAGAAACGGATAGAAGATGGCTGTTCATTTCAACGTGAGTAATTAGAGCTTTTTCATGATTATTGTTTTAAATGTTTGTTGCTTTATTTGTTTTCTCGGCCTCAACAATATTCTCTATTCCTTTTATCAAAGCATCAGGGTTAAATGAAATACTATCTATCCCTTCTTCTACCAAAAATTTTGCAAATGCAGGAATGTCGCTAGGTGCTTGTCCACACAAACCTACTTTAATACTGTTGCGCTTTGCAGCATGAATAGTTTCTTTTATCAACCCCTTTACTGCGGAATTTTCTTCATTGAATAAATAACTTACCAATGCAGAATCTCTGTCTAAACCAAGTGTTAGTTGTGTTAAATCGTTAGACCCAATTGAAAAGCCATCAAATAATTTTGCAAATTGGTCGGCCAGCAACACATTGCTTGGAATTTCAATCATCACATAAATTTCCAAACCGTTTTCTTTTTGCTTTAGTCCGTTTTTAGCCATTTCAGCAATTACTTTTTCACCTTCTTCTACGGTACGGCAAAATGGGATCATCAGCTTTACATTTGTCATTCCCATTTCATTACGCACCTTTTTCATCGCTTCGCATTCCAATGCAAAACCTTTGCGATAGAAATTGCTATAATAGCGCGAAGCACCACGCAAACCAATCATAGGATTTTCCTCATCTGGTTCAAAATATTTTCCACCAATAAGATTGGCGTATTCATTGCTTTTAAAATCACTCATTCGTACAATAACATCCTTCGTGTAAAATGCAGCGGCAACTGTCGATACCTCTTCAGTAAGTTTATTAACGAAATAATCTTTCCCGCTTGAATAATCTCTTATTAGTTCGTTTATTTCTGCTTTTGTTTTTTCGTCTGTAATTTTTTCAGATTCAATCAAAGCCAAAGGATGTACACGGATACTATTGCTGATGGCGAACTCTAAGCGTAACAACCCAACGCCCTGGTTCGGATAATTGCTTAGTTCAAAAGCACGATCTGGGTCGGCAAGAATAAACATGGGTTTAGTTTCAGGCATTGGTAATTGGCTAAAATCCTGTTCTTTTATATTCCATTTTAAAATACCATCGTAAATATTTCCTTCTTTCCCTTCGGCACAGGAAACAGTTATTTCCTGCCCGTTTCTAATTACTTCCGTTGCGTTTCCACAACCAACCACCGCAACTGTTCCTAATTCTCTGGCAACAATGGCAGCATGGCTTGTTCTGCCGCCTTTGTTGGTAATAATAGCTGCTGCCTTTTTTAATACCGGATCCCAATCAGGGTTGGTGATATCTGTAACCAATATTTCGCCTTTTTGCAATTGGTCACCTTCCTGCGGACTAAGCAATATGCGTGCTTTACCGGTTGCAATTTTATCTCCTAATGCAATTCCAGTTGTAAGGAGCTTCCCTTTTTCTTTGAGCGTAAATATTTCCCTTACTTGCTTTTTCTTTTTTCCATGAACAGTTTCCGGTCTTGCTTGCACAATGTATAGTTGATTGTTCAAGCCATCTTTTGCCCATTCAATATCCATTGCTTTTCCATAGTGTTGCTCAATTTTCCAACACCATTGTGCTAATTGTATGACTTCTTTTTTTGTTAGCGAAAATTCGTTTTGCTTTTCTGAAGGGGTATTAATATTTACAATCGTTTTATCGGCAGACGCACTTTCTGCATTTTGAACATACATCATAGTATATTCTTTTCTACCGCAATTGCTTTTTAAGATCGGGTTTAATTTTTCATCAAAAAGTGTAGGTTTAAAAACCAACCATTCATCGGGTGTAACCCTGCCTTGTACAATGTTCTCTCCTAGGCCCCAGGTACTGTTAATAATAATACCATTTTCAAATCCACTATCAGGGTCAATTGTAAAGGCAACACCGGAGGATGCTTTATCGCTGCGTACCATTTGTTGTACACCTACAGAAATTGCAACATCTATTCCCGTAAAGCCCATATCGTGACGGTATTTTATGGCACGGTCGGTAAACAAAGATGCGTAACAGCGATGAACGGCTTCAAGCAATTGTTTTTCTCCGCTAATATTTAGGAACGATTCTATCCTTCCTGCAAAACTTGCTGTTGGCAAATCTTCGGCAGTAGCGCTGCTGCGTACAGCTACATCTAAATTTTTAATACCGCAATCACGGGAAAGCGTTTGATAGGCTTCATTAACCGCTTCAATAATTTCTGTTGGAAATGTTCCTGACAAAATCAACGCTCTTGTAGTTTCTCCAATTGCAGTAAGGTTTGAGTAATGCTCTGTATCTAATGAAAGCAACAATTCATATAGTCGTTGCTCGATATTATTTTGTTTAAGAAATAAACGGTACGCATCGGCAGTTAAAGCAAATCCATTAGGAATACCGATACCTTTTGGGTTAAGCTGATTGTACATTTCGCCAAGCGAGGCATTTTTACCGCCAACCTTGGCAATATCCGTAATACTTATTTGGTCAAATAATAAAATGTATTTTTGAAGTTGCATATAAATTACGCTAAATTTTTGTTTTTATTGATTTCTACATTCATCTTATATTGCTTTAAATTTTCTATAATGCTATAAGATGGGCACTCAATTAATAAGAATTTTTATTGCATAAAGCTTGTTATTTTATTATAATGTTCTCGTTTTGCGACCGCATTTCAAAATTATATCTTACGTTTTGGCAGCTGCCCGAATGTGGCGATTTCGAAGCACTTCACTGTCAACCAAGCACGAACTTTGATAGAAGCACAAAACTTGATTTAACCACTGAATCGCCACTTTTGGGTAGCTGCTGTTAGCTGTAGTTATTCTATTTTAAAATGTTTCATTACTCGTAAAACTCTCAATGTATTCCATCTGCTTGGTTTACCAGCTTTCTCCATGTTGAGGTGTACTTGTCCAGGATGAGCAGCTGGCATATTCCAAGATCCTTCCTTGTTTTGTTTTGCCTTCAGAACATCAATTGCGGCTTTCATTCTATTGTCCCATTCAATACCTGCATATTGAAAAAAGTCCATGGCTCGGAGAATATCATATTTCCATCTGCAGGGATAAGTTAGCTTCAAAAAGTCGTTATTAATAATTTTACCTGTTCTATCAGACAAGAATAATTGATGGTGCAATATAAACTCTATTGAACTATTTTGAGCGCTGAGAATTTCCTTTTTTCTATAAGTATGTCCAGCTTTCTGAAATTCTGCAAAGCCTTCAAGTACGGATATTGTGGAATGCAATGAACTGTGTTTAGCACCGCCTCTTGTTGTCCTGCAATTAAATCCTCCGTCTGGCATAATCTCATTAAGAATGCTGTCAATAATGGAATGTAACTTCTTTTCAGATGTTTTAAAATAGGTAGCGTAATTCAAAAACATTCCATTTACACAAACGTCACTATGCTGTGATGTTGATGGTCCCAATTGAATACCTCCATCATCTGCAAGGTTATTCTGTAAAACCAATTCGATTGTCTCTTGCACAACTTCATAGTTTGATGGTAGATTTAAATTGCGAAGATCAAGCAGAGTGTAATGGGTCGAAATCCATTTGGGTTGGTAGAATCTATCTCCCCATTGTCCGTCCGGATTACGTTTTGATAAAATTATTGCACCCCAACCTTCCTTTGCTATTCTGGTTTGAATATTCTTTTCGTCAGATCCTAACAAATCACGATGAACTTGGTATTGAATAGAGACGTCTCCTTCCAATAACCAGTCTATGATTTGTTGATTATTCATTTACTTAATAATTTCTTTTTAAACGAAGCATAGCAATTATCGCTTCCATCGTTCAAGTTTTGGAATTGATCTGGTAGCCAGCCAAGCAAAGAAACCGTTGATTCCGTATTTCTTCATTTCTTGTATGCAAAACTACTGCATCTTTTCCGCAGTGTCAATTTCAGGTGGAGTTAAGAATTCACCATTATCATAGCACATTTAGCAATACTTTTTGCTCGCTGTTCCGTCTTTTTCAGACCCTCCACCTTTTTTGTCTTTCCTCAGTGGGAATCCACAGCTCTGGCAAAATTCGTATTCTTTCATTGGTATGAATTTTATTGTCTGGATTTATAATTACTGCTAACGTTTTGCGGGTTTAAGAAGTTAGCGATTTCGGAGCACAAAACTGTCTGCCAGCGCTGCACTTGAATAAAAGCACAAAGTTCCAAGTTTGCAAGTCACCCCGCCTGACGCAAAACCCGTGTTATCGGTAGCTTTTCCTTCTGTCGTCATAGTGGTCCAGTTGCAAATGAAATAGTTACCGCAAAATTTTTGTCCGTCAATTTCTCAATTCTGTCAACGGTAACGAAACTTCTTATTTCACTTCCGTCAAAGTCTATTTGGTCACCGAGTTTTAAGTTTTTGAATTTGTTTTTTTCGTCTCTCAAAATGTAACTGTCGAGAAAAACAAGTCCTCGTTTAATGTCAATCGGAGCATCAAGTCCAGAAAGCATACTTGTCATAAGTCTGTTAGCCGCTTTAAACCAATATTCAAGATTTGTTGTGTCCTGTTGAAACTTTGTTGTCTCGAAACGAAAAGTTAAAACATAATACTCACAACCCCAATTTCGAATTATTAATTTGTCTCCGTTGTCAAAGGTTACGGTCTCAATAGCAGTTAAACTGTCTGCTTGTAAAATAAAAGACGTGTTGGGATAGTCCTCTTTTTGAATTACTGGCTCTGCTTGTCCACGAACACAGTCGTTACTCTGCTCTTGTTCGGTCTCAGTTTCGGTCGTTTTGTTATTTGTCAACTGAACGCTGTCAACCGTTTCAGATTTTTCAACATTACTTTCTTGTCTGTCCGCTACCGAGTTACAAGCGAAAAGTCCAAGAGTCAAACCTGCTATTAATATGTTGTAGTGTCGTTTCATAAAGTTACCGATAACGTTTAGGGGCTTAAAGTAGTGGCGGTTTAGAAGCATGAACTGTTAACCTACCACTACTGTTTATTAAATGCCCAAATGTTTGATTAACCACTTCACCCGCCATTTCTTTTAAGCCCTTGTTATCGGCTGCCCTGCTGTCAGTCCGAAGTGCTGTCGTTGCAAGTTTGCAGTCAGTTTGTCCAAGGTGATTTGAATTCATTGTTGTGCCGTTACATGTTGTGATAATTGCCTAACATTTTTATTTCCCTGCCTCAAGTATTCATCAACAACTTTTCCAAACTCTGAAGTTCTGTCGTTGATTTGTATGTAGAGAGAGTCAATTGTTCTTGTCATTGCCATTAGTACCCAAGTTGCGGCATACATATTTTTTCTGTCCTCGTTTGAAACTTTAAACATGTCTTGCATCAACTTTGTTTTTTCTTTATCGTCTATCAAAAATCTTTCTGCATCAGGGTCATCTCTTTTTTGATTGAAAAATTTGTCAAGTGAAAAGCAAGCAACACACCATGCTTCAAGTCCTCTACTTGATTCGTAATAGATAACTCTTGATTCGTTTGGACTTGGAACAATTAACTGTGATTTATCCTCTACCGTTCCATCCCAAAACATGAAATCGTCTTTCTCCAAAGTTCCTAAATGTTTCCAAGTTCCTCGCTGAAGATGCGGAGCATCTTCAATGTTACCATATTCATTGATTATAGCTGTATCACTCATTGGTTCTGGTTGCCCCTGAAGTCCTGTTCGCTGAGAATTGGATTCAAGTAGAACCAATAAAGATTCATAGGGAGAACAACCGTTTACTTCACCTTTTAAATTCAGATGATTAAATATCTCTTTGATTTCAGTTTCCGAATGGTTCTGTCTAAAGTCAAATAAAAGTTCACCCTCGTCTTCAGAATCAAGCGGCTCTAAGTTTAAATCAATCTGAAATTTCTTACCTAAGAAATTGCAAAAATCTACTACGGTCTTTTTTACTCTGTATGATTTGTTTCTTGTGTAATGCTTTTTAACATTGATGTCTTTCGCCTGTGACTTCTCCCAATTACAAAGTTCAACATGCCTGATAAGTTGCTCTCTGCCTCCATTCGCAACAACTATGTTGTCGCTATTATAGATTGAAATCAAAATTTCCTTTTCCAAAGGATGGCAATCTTGTGCCTCGTCAATGAATAAAGTTCTCTTTCTTCTATAACCTCCTACGCTTCTGTTTTTTTGTTCGTTAAATCCTTTTGATTTTATTTTAATTCCATCCTCACTTTTCTCAACATGCTTGTCTTTCAATTTAAGGACAACTTCAAGTAGTTCATATTTATCTTGAAGGTTGTATTTGTCAAAGTATTTCTGTGGGTCTTGAATTGCTAAAAGTGTGTTCTCTAACACTCCGTAATAGTCAGCTAAAAAAACATCATTTGCTTCAATGTTGCCCACGATTCTTTTTTTGTGATTGTAGAACTCAACACTTTGTTTCTTAATCTGCTCTGCTGTTGAACTGTTTCTTCTTTGAATGAAGTTTACAAAATCAATTCCCACTTCTTTTGTAGCTATGTCAAAGGAATTGTGGTTTTGAATTTCCGTTTTAAGAATTTCCCAATCAATTTCGTTACCTGTTATTTTGCTTTGGATGAAATCGTAAACCAATCTCATTCTTTCCTTTAATGTGATTAAGAGTTTTTCAATTCTCTCTGCATTTAAAACATGTAACACTCCCAAAGATTTAGATAGGCGGTAAAAAAACTGATGTAAAGTAATTACTGAACCTTCACCTGGCTTTTGTTCAGAGTTACTTAGCAATTTTGCATTAATGAAAGATTTTACTGTCTTGGAAATATCAAAGATTAAGAGTTTGTTGTAAGTGAGATACAAAGTGTTTTGTCCGTTGCTGATACACTTCATTGTAAGTAAGAGTAATTCACTTGATTTTCCTGTCCCTGCTTTTCCGCTGATGATGACAAGGTTTTTGTTTAGCTCTTCAAAAATTGTTCTAGAACTGGAAAGTTGTTTTCCTATTCGTTCAATTTTCTTTCGTGTTAAGTATCCGACTTCGCTGTCTTTTGATGCTTGGTCTGTGATTCGTTCTATATCAGTTGCTAAAACAGAATATGCAAATTCGGATTTCCATTCTTTGTTAGAAATGAAAATCTCGTCATGACATTGAACAAAGTATTTATGCAAAGCATAAAAGTCAAATGACTTTGCTGCTAAATAATTGTCAGCGACAAATTCATTTTCATTTTGAATGAAGATTAATGGTTTGATGTAAAGTGATTCTTTCTTAAATCCACATTTACTTGACAAGTATCTACTGAACCCAAATTTGATTGAGTTTATCTCTGTTGAGTAATCTAAGAACGATTCTCCTGATATTACTTGATTGCCTTCAAGTGAAATTTTGTCGTCCTTGAATTGAGTGATAAATTTTATCGGTATGATTTGGTTGTGAAAATAGATTGGTCTGTCTTCAACAGATTTTGGAATGTAGAAATTCCCCTTCTTATCCTCAATAGCAATTATCAAAATCAAGTCAATGTTTGTTTCAACCGAAACTGAAACGGGGAAATTGTTCAAAAGAAAGACCTTCGCATCAGAACACTTCTTCCCAATCTTCTCTTTGAGAGTAGATTCAAACTTGTCATAGTCAAGATATTGACTTTTGCCGTTGATTGGAATAATGTCAATGCTCATTTCATCGGTTGTTTGTCTGTTCGTTTTTAGCAGTCAGTTTCAAGTTAGCAGTGTCGCCATAGGGTTGCCGATAACGTTCGGGGTTAATGAAGTGGCGGAAATCGAAGATAATAATTTTACATGGCGGCTCAACCAAAATATAAAAATTAAACAATCGAGCCGCCAAGCACAAAACCAGCCATTTCATTTAACCCAATGTTATCTGACATTCCTTAGCTACTCAGTAACTTAAAATGAATTGCAAGATTTGAAAAATTAGAAACTAATGAAAAAAATCTTGTTGTATTTATTGTTTTCAATCAATATCCTTTTGTTTCCGATAACCTTATTACATATGGGATTGATGAACTCAATTAGTGAAGAGACCAATATGCTTTTCGGGAATATAAGATTAACTTTAGCTTCAGTTTTTATGGGCTTTTGGATTTATCTGATGGGTGTTTGGAGTAAACATGATAAAAAAGTGGTCAGGTTTTTTCTTTTGTTTTTCTTTAGCGCCCTATATACTTGGTTTTACTTTCTATTCGCAAAAGAACGCGGTTGGATACTTCCGAAGCGAGAAAAGCAGAATTAATAGAGGATTTTAAAATATTAAGATCTTAAAAATCATGACTTCAAATAGAGGTAGAACGTCAGATAACATTGGGTTAAATGAAATGGCTGGGACATTGCTTGGCGGCTCGATCTGTTGATTTAATAAATTATTGTTTGAGCCGCCAAAGAAAAGTTGTAGCTTCGAACTCCGCCACTTCATTAACCCGGAACGTTAGGCGCAGTTCTACTTTTCGTCGTTTAATGTCTCAACAATGATAAATTTATCCAAAAATGTCGGAATCCTTCCAAGGTAATCAAGTTCTAAATTATTACGCAACGATATAAAATCCGTATAACAATATTCATGCAACTTTGCCACAATTTTATTCGAATTGTCGATTAATAATATTTTGTACCCCCATGAATATGTATCCTTGTATCCTATTAACTTACTTTTATCCAATTCTATACTACGTCGTGATAAAATATTCTTTAGGATAATTCTATTTTTTGTGATTGAAATAAATTTTAATTCAACTAAAATCATTCGTCCTAAGAACAAAATTAAAAATCCCGAGCATGGCCATGCCAAGCTCATGAACAATTTGTCTTCACTCCCTAAGTTATTATAACAATAGGTAGTATAAAGAAGAAATGAAAGATTGAACAGCCATACAATAATTATTAATCCTGTTTTTCCAATTATCCTGAATTTTGATTTGTAATATGGCATGAGGTTCCTAGAATTGCGCCTAACGGTTGGCAGCTACCTGAAGGTGGCGATTTCGGAGCACTTCACTGTCAACCAAGCAGAAACTTTGATAGAAGCACATAGCTTGATTTAACCACTGAACCGCCACTTTTGGGTAGCTGCTGTTAGCAAACGTTTATTTTTTATTTTCTTGATTTGCCTTAACAATTTCCCTTATTGAAGTCCCGCCAATTAATACGTCCTTTAATACTGCGTCACCGTCTTTAATACTTACCAAAGCATAAGCTATTTGGTTACTGTCTCGTTGGGATTGTCTGTATGTTAGTTCTGCATCATATGCTTTTGATTCCTCCATGTAATATCTGTCAAAAGGGTAGTCAATTGTCAACTTGTTAGAACCATTTTCCGTTATGAAACTTACTTTAGCTTTAATAAAGTCATGATTGTCGGTCGGCTTTTCTTTTGAAATAGATTTTATTTTCGCAAATCCTTCAATGTCTGTTGTGATTGAGGCGTAAATTATTTCTCCTCTCATCCAATCTTGTTCGTTCGGAATTTCAACAGTGTTTTCGTCATAGTTAAGTGTTATGTATTTTCCTCTAAATGGGTCACTTGGATCTATTGGAGCAGTTTTGAACTTATATTCTGTCCCTGTCTCTAATACACTTTCTTTGTCCAGAATCATTTTAGCAGGAACATACAATTGCACTAATGCAACAAGTATAAAAGCTGTAAATAAGATTTTCTTGTTATTCATTTGTCTTTCTTTTTTTAAGTAACCAATAATTTGCCACAAAGAACCCGATACCAACGCTCACAAACAAAAGACCTCTAATCACAAAACTTAAGTCTCTATCGAAGAATCTGCAAATAACTAATGCTGTAATTACAAGCAATCCAAAGTTTAATATTCCTAAATTGTCTTGTTTAGCACCATCTTTAATTGTCAAGATGCCAATTGCAAAAACAAGAAAATTAATAAGCACAACTGCAATTGGTGATGACAATCCAAGAACGAACGCTGCAATAAACAGAAGAAACATAGGTGCTAATGGCTTAATATTCATGATAGCTTTATTCTTTTGTTGCAAATAAAGAAGTACACCCGCTAATAATGATGTGATTGAAGAAGCATAAAATTCAGGTGCTGTAATTATATCATTGAATGGAAATTCTTTTCTTCTTAATTCCTCCCAAAACCAATCAAAACTCAATGCAAGGAGCAACGAAATTGTACCAAGAGAACCTAATATTTTATATCCATTATTTTTTGATTTTTGCCGGGTAAAGAAATCTATATTTCCTACTAAATACAAAAGACCAAAAAGGCTGATATAAGCTATGAACATTAACTCTTCTGTCCTTTTTGCAACTGTTCCAAGAGAAATAATTACCGAAAGGGGAACGAGCCAATTATGAAAAATCATAAAATTACTTTCAGGTTTATTCTTGTACAAATTGTAATATTTGGGCAAGACACTTAAAAGCAATAACCAGTATAGATATGGGTCGGTTGATGGGTATGACCAATAGCCCAAATGAGTTGCATAATATGTAATTCCACCTATGAAAAGCAATGAAGTGATGGAAGAATGCATTAAGTAAACCAATGGTAAACAAAGCAACATCCAGGTAAGCAGGAAAGTCCCAGTACCACCAGGGATATTATAAATTTGACTTACAAGAGCTATACTTGCTCCAACTGCAAAGAACAAAAAGGCAGAACCGCTTTCTCTCCATGCAATGCTGTCTTGTCTTTTTATTAGCGTGTAGCCACAAAGTACTTGTCCAACGAGAAGTGGTAAAAAAGCAAAGAATGTTTTTGTTCCTGTTGAAAGTTCGTCCCAATTGTGTGCTAGTATTAAAATAATTCCCAGTCCAACTAATATTGCTCCTAATATTCCAAAAACAATAAAAAGTCGGTTAGTCGATGAACTGCCTTTATTTTTATAATAGTCAAAAATTTTGTCAGCCGTTTCCTGCGTGATAATGTCAGCCTTTATGAGGTCAGATATTTCTTTATGTATGCTCATTGTCCTGTTTTAAATGTTTGCTAACGTTCAAGGGTTAATGAAGTGGCGGTACTACGAAGCTAAGTCTTTTCTTTGGCGGCTCAACCATAATTTAAAAATTATAATCTCGAGCCGCCAAGCACAGACCCAGCCATTTCATTAACCCAATGTTATGGCTCGTTTTTTACTTTCTTAGAACTATTTTTCTTCCAAATTCCGATACATCGGTTACAAAATAAATATAATATATGCCATCAGATAGCTGACTTAAATCTAAGTTACTGTTATCATAGTTTGAATTAAGGTGAACATTTCTCCCTAAGAAATCAAATACTTTTATCTGCTTTATTTTTTTGTCTGTATCAGATAAGTTTAAAATTCCTTGAGATGGATTTGGAAAAATAAACAGATCTTCAGGTCTATTCTCATTTATTCCTGTATGGTTAGCAATAATTTGAATCTGATCAATCATCCAACCTTCATTCAAGTGATCAATTGAGTCTGATGAGAACACAAATCGTAAATCAAATGTATCAGGCAAAACAAAAGCTTGCTGCCACTCAAAGACAAGCGTGCTACGTACCCAACCATTTGAATTGCCACTGAACCCTGGCTCATTAAATACAGAGACTGAATCATTAATCGTATAAAAATTTGAGGTCCCAAAAAAATTGTAACCGAGGGATGCCCAATAAGCATCGTCGGTGATATTATGCCAAGAAGCTCTTCTATCAATTGATACTTCAACTTTGCCACCATCGGCTAAGGTATCTGTATTGAACTTGTGTTGGAAATCGAAAATCATATACCCCTCAGCAACAACAAACGTCATATAACAAGCCGAATAATTATTGACAGGGTATGAATTCATTGTATCAGTTACTAATGCATTTGGACTACTAAATGCGTTATTAAAAATTACTTTCTGTGGCGCGCCAATCTGCCAAATATTATTGGATAAACTAGTGTCTATTTGGACATATTTGATTGACAATGTGTCATCAAATCTTATAAAAGGATAAAAGCTAAATTCATAAGCCAATTGACCATTACTAAGGAACGAAACTAATGTCAGTAATGAGACAAAAAAAGATTTTTTCATGTCAGTAGTTTTAAAAATGAGCCATAACGGTTCGGGTATTGCCGAAGGCGGGGCGTTTCAGCACTACTGTTGATTTGAAAAACTAAAGTTCGGTTAAGCACAAAAGTGTCATAGAAGCACATCACCCCCGCTTTTGGCAATACCTTGTTAGCGGTTCGTGCTTCTGTCGTCTGTGTCAGGTTGCACTGTCCAGTTAAGGTCTGCAATAAACTTTCTGATTGCTTGTCTGTCGTGGGCTGTGCGGTTGCAAAAAAATTAAAACACCGAAGGGTGGGAGAAAATAAATAAAATTCTTTTCTGGGGTGGAGAAAAAAATACTCTCTTATAAACTTTGGTTGGCAGCGTTGGCTTGCATCGGTTTTTAAGAGTGTATTTTTTTGTGGGTGGCTATTTTCCGAATCCATATTTCTTTACTTTCTTCAAATTAAGTCCGGCAATAAAAAGATTCCTGTCTGTGATTGTCTTTTTTCCTTCTGCTAGGTCAGCCATGAATTTGTATTCAAAATCTTTCAGGCATTTATTTTTTCTGTCCCACTTTACAATCTCCTTAATAATGTCGAGGGTTATTTCCGGTTTCTGTTTTCCTGATTTGCTTTCCTTCTCATTCAGTTCGTCAAGATTAAAAAATAGTTCTGGTGCTTCTTCTGTAACGATGTCAAGAATCTTATGAGCATTTCCTATTTCAATTGGAGTAAGATGTCTGCTGTTACGCAACCTATTTGAAACAGTGTTTGCCATGTCAGAAAGATATTTACTCAATTTACCTTCTGTCTGTCCCCATTCTTCAATGTTCTTCCAGATTTGATAATGAACGGAATTTATTCTTTCTAGTGATGCTTCAAATTCTGCTTTTGCAATTTCATCATCAGAAATTCTTTGTCGCTTTGTTGCTGACGCACTTGATTCAATATCTTCTTTAATGCTTGTCAGGTCAACTTTGAAATCTTCCTTCTTGACTGCATTCCAACAATCTTCCTTTTTTGCGAACTCACCATAGAGTGAACCTGGTGCATTCTTCCTGATAAATGCTTCAACCTTTGTCATAATTTCATAAAGCAATTCACGAAGCTTTTCTGAAAGGGCTTGGTTCTTCCATATTTTATACAAGTCAAGTTTGTAATTGAGATTGTAACCTAACCATGCAATTGCATAAGGAACGGTGATGTATCGCATGTCACCAATTGCTTTTGGTTTTACACCATAAACTTTTTCTGCTGTCCGAAAAAGAATTGCTTTTGCAATTGTATCTTCAAAAAATATGTTGTCTGGTTTCTTTCCGAAATTGAAATACATGAACTGAACATAGTTCTTCTGATTTCCTCTCACAACGAAGTGAGGACCGATAACAAGTTTCTTTCCGTCAAAAATCTCTTGCCATGTGTTTACATATTTTGCAAGGTCTTCTTTTGTGAAAACCTGTTGCTTTGGATTCTTTGTTTCAAAAACTTTTCGCTTTGCCGGACTCATTCCAAACTTCTTTATCTCATTCTTGTATTGTCCTCTTGCTCTTTCATAAAACCAGGTTGACTGTTGCGATTCACCTTCTTTCGGTGAAGCCCAAACTGCTCTTGAAATTTTTTCAAGTTCAATATGCTCCGGTTTGTTTGAACTCAAATCAACAACCGAAACTTTGTTCTGTGTATTTGCATACTCAGAAATTCTCCCGACTATTTCACTGAACTTATCCTTCTTCTTTACAACCGATAATTTGACAGGAACAAAAATCTGAGAAATATTTGCCTTGTCTTTTTTCCATGTGTGATAAATAGATGCAGTTGTTTGACCGCCATTCACAATTTGAAGGTCTTTCACAAAACCAATTGCTTTTCCTTTTCCATTGGGTAAGTCAATTAGTTTTACTTCATCTGCTGTCGCTGCAATTCCATTGTTGTAAGCAAGAAACATGTGAGGTTCTTCTATGATAGTCTTGCGGATACCTCTGTTTGTCTTTCCTGTTGATTGCAGAAATGAACGAACATTTTGTTCAAGTAATCTTGAACCGAACTGCTCATAGATGTTTGCCAAAACTTCTCCTGGAATAATAGCAAGGTAAGATTGATATTCTTCGTTCTGATTGTTTGCAACGATGCAAGGAATGGAAGCATCATTCGCTTCAAAATCTATTTCAATTGGAATTCTTGATTTTTCCGAAAGGTTGAATAGATAGTTGATGTCAATTACACGGTAGTAAATGGTGTAACCGGCAATCTTTTCAGAAGTTTTGAATTCTGCTCTTACTTCCCCATCTGTCAGAAGAAAAATATTTACTCTCGTCAGAAACTCTTTTACTTCTGGTGAATTTGAAATTGTATGAGCCAAATCAAAAATCTCAGATGATTCATCTATTTCAGAGACATAATTCTTGTAAGCAGCATTCTTAAAGAATTTCAACAAGCGTTCAACTGCCTTGTCTGCATCAGGTTTTGAAACCAACTGAACTTTGCTTGCTTCATTGTAGATAGTGATGAACAAATCAAGTGTTTCATAATTTTCAGAAAGTGCATAAGCATTTATTTTATGTTCCATTCCACGCTTACTCACTTTCTCATCATAGCAAAGGCGATAATTTTCTGTCTCGCCTGAATCAGATAACATTGACAAAGCAATGTCTGTAAAAACCTGCTCTGGTGTATTTCCTTCTTCGGCTGTTTTGAAAAGTGCTTTTACTTCTTCCTGAAGTGAAGTGAGAAATTTTTGTTGTTCAATATTTTCAAGAGTTGGCATTATACAGTGATGATTGTTTGAAAGAGTTCGGTTTCAGTTCTAACGAAAGATAAACAGTCAGCGATAACAATGGAATATTTTACATCACCAACACCATTACGGATTTCATTTTCTGTTATCCTCGGAAAATCACCTTCAACCCTGTAAATACTTTCCTGGCGAATGTTATATCCTGTATCTCTGTAAATCGGCTTATGAATATCAAAGTAGCTAACTTCAAAAAGTTTCAACCGGAATGAATTCAATTCAATCATATCATTGACCAAATAATTTTCTACCCACTCAACTAAATCATTCAAACTTTCACCGTGATTGTTTCTGATGTCAAGTGACAAGTGAAAGAGCAAAATATTTGGAATCACTGTATCATCTAACTGTCTTTCACTGCTGATTTGAATTTTCTGGTGATTGTTTCCATGAGTTGTTTTTACTTCAACTGCCCAATTCCCATAATGAAAATCCTGAACGGTGTTTGATGGAACTTGCCAGGCGTTGATACAATAATTTTTATCTGTTGAATAGCTCAGAAACTTTCTGAGAAAATAAAGTTCTCCGAACAAACCTCTTTGTGCTTCGGCAGTTAAACCTTGTTGCCCTAATCTTTCAAATAGAGTTTGCCACTTTGCAAGGCGGTTTAGCAATTCTTTTATTAAAACTTTTTCGTCAAGAATGGAAGCAACCTGGTTTATCAAATCTTCGCAGAGAACAGAAAAAATATCCTTGTGCTGCTGATTCAAAATCAGAATGAGCAAATAAGATTTTGCAGGATTCCTGTCGTCATTCAGAATTTCAACTTTGATGTCTTTGAGTTTATTCCAGTTTGCAACATCAGGTGCATTATCTCTCACAATGTGTGCTGCAATACATCTTAATTTCTCAGGTGCACGAAGTGCTACATACACATCAGGTAAAACTGTTGCAGCAAATCTTTTGTAAATAATTCCAGAACGAAAAGAATCATCATTTTCAAGTTCTGTCCAAATGGTATCAATCTTCGTCATCGTATGTTTCTGTTTCGTAATCAAAATCAAAACGGTCAAGCAATTCATCTTTCACTGCAAATGCAACAAATGCATTGAAGTTACTTTTCGGAAAACTGATTGCATAACCAACAATCGGATTTGAACTTGAAGGAAGTTTTGTTCCCTTCGGGTCAAGCAAGTAAATCAGCAGCAAAGGATTATTCGGATTGCGAATTTCATTTCTTACAACCTGACCATTCGGATATGAAGGTTGTCCTTCCTTTTTCTTTTTCACCCAATGTTCTCTTGTGAGTTGCATTGCTTTTTCATATTCAGCAGTTGATAAATCAATGAACTCATCTTTCGGACTGAGTATGTGAGATTTTTTCAGGTAATAAATTTCTTCGCTTGAATTGTTGTCGTCTTGTGTTCGCATCCAGCAACCAACTTTTTTATTTCCATCACTGAATGAAACAGAACTTTCTGTATCTGCATTTCCCTTTGACATCAACGCAACTGTCCAGTTTGTCAATTCTCCATTCGGTAATTGCAAATCAATAAAGCGAATGAGGTTGTGGGGTTCGTATGCTTTCAGGTTTTCAAGCAACTGAATATTTTTCAGATATTCTTTCACCTGGTTTGCAGAAATATTCTTCCAAACAAAGTTGTTATTCTTTTTTTCAAAGCTATTTGGCAGCGATGCAATGAATTTATTTGTTGCGTTAAAATTGTTGTCAATTGCATCCTTGCTCCGTTTCAATTCATACGATTCAACCAATCTTCCTGACCATGTAATTTGAATCTCGGTTGTGTCTTTCATTTTGTTTGAAGAAGTAATCTGCAACACTCCTGGATGTGTCCGCACTTTCAATGCGTATTGCTCAGGTGTTGAACCTGCAACATCTGCCATGTAATCAAATTCTTCTCGCAATTCTTCTGACGCATGTGTAATGTGACAGAACCACTCATTCAATTCTCTGCTTGTAAATAATCTGCACAAGTCAACATATCCGGGTCTGTAACCAAACCACCTTCCCATCTGCATTAGTGTATCATACATAGTGGATGCTCTCAGGTAATAACTCACACACAAACCTTCAAGCGTGAGTCCTCTTGAAAGTTTGTCTCCGCCAATTGCAATAACTGATAAACCATTTGGATGGTCAACATAATCCAGAATATCTCCTGAACCTCCATTGATTGCTCTCACTTCAATTTTTGTAACAGCATCGTTCAAATGAAGCAAAACATCTTTCCATTCATGCACCTGAATCAATGAATCAATATCAGCCAAATCAGAATTCAAAATTTCCTGTGAAACTGTTTTATAACTCTTGTATTGATAACCTTCTTCTTTCACATCTTCTTCAAATGTCTTTCGCAACTCTTCCAAAACAATTTGATTGTTCTGGTCAATTCCCATTTTGTAATGTTCAAATACTGCTGCAACCAATTCACGAATGTGATTCTGCCATGTTACAAATCGGGTAACATGCACAAGCATGGAGTTGTGTTCTTTCTCATGTCCTCTTAATCTTCTGATTGCACATGTGAGAATAAAACATCTGATTGCTCTTTTCAGTGTATCGGGTAAACCCGATGGCAACTGGTCTCGCATCTTGTGTTTATTCGGAATGTAACTTTGATAATCATTGATACGATTTACAATTGGCAGAACTGTATCAGAAGTTTCATCATCTGCTACTGCCCTGAAACCAAAAACTTTTTCAGGTCCGATATAATTTGAAGGCGCAGGAAGATTGATTATGAAATCTCTTGGGAAAATATCGTTCTCATTGAACGGAATAAAAATGTTTGCAAATGGAGTTGCAGTGTAACCAACATAACCACTTTTCACAAACAAGCCAAGTATGTCGGTGATTGCTTTATTGATTGCACTTCGCTTTGTAATGTCGTTTGAAACATTGATTGAAGCATTGTCGGCTTCATCATCAATCAGCAAAAGAGTTTTGTCTTTTATTTTTCTGTTGCCGCTTCCATCATCTGTTCCATGACTGTGCAACCAGCGATAAAGATTTTCAAGTCGTGTTTTATTCTTCTTTACAACTGCAATGATTGGTTCATTGGTATGAAAAGAATAAGTTCCTCTCTTGCTGAAATCTCCTCCTTCATCACTTGAAGTAAAGGAGTGTGCCGGATAAATTTTTTGTCCTACTCCTGCACCAATGATGCTGTTACCAGTGTTGAATGCACGCTGATACTTTGTGTCAAATCCAAGAAACCCTTCGTCAAGTCGCAGCTGCGTTTGTGTCCGCAAGTTGTTGTGCATGCCTGCAAGAATTATTATCAGGTTGTAACCTGCATCAGCAGCTTTACAAATTAAGCCAGTATAGTTGGAAGTTTTTCCTGACTGAACTTGTCCTACAACCAAACCTTTCTTATCAAAACCAACATCTGCTTTCGGATTATACAAACCGTCAAGCGTTTTGTTTGTCAGCCGGTCAAGATGCCCGATTGTTTCCGGTGCAAAATTCTTTCTGTATTGCAGATAGATTTTATACCTCTCCCAAAAATTCCAGGGAATAGAATTTTTGTTGTCATTTATCCAATGTCTTCTTCTTTCGCTTGCTTCAATCATTCTGAATTCTTCTACACGAACTCTGTAAAGCGATTCCACTTCACGAATGAGAAAATTTCTGTCAAGGTCTTTGAACTGTGGATTTGTCAGAACAAAATCAACCTGTGTTTCAATTTGTTCTTTGGTTACAGAGCCAGAATCAGGAAGCAATGTCCGTATTGTAAGTATTGCGTTATTAATCATCATTGTCTTTTAAATATTCAATGTATTGAGGATAAAAATTAAATGGTTCAATGCTAAGAATAATTGCTTTTGCTTGCTCGTCTTTGTTTCCCTGTTTGATTAAATTCTTATACATGGCTTGCATTGTAACCTGAATCAAATCATGGCTTGTTCCTTCAAAAGGTTGACCATGTGGAGTTTCATTTTCATTCTCTTTCAGAGTGATTAAAGGAATCGGAATTGTTTCTTCAATAAACCGCAAAGCTTTTTCAATTTCTCCTTTGTAACTGTTTGCATTTTCCAAAAGCATCTTCAACACCGGATGCTTACGATTCAGTTTGTAATATCTCTTATCGTGTCGCTTGTAATCTTCCCAAAGAAACTGGTCTTCGGTCTGAGAATGTTTTCTTCTGATTATTTTTCCCTTGTGCCTGTAAACTTCAACTGCCTGTGCTCTTACATCTTTTGCAACTGAAAGAATTTGCTCTCTGTATTTCAATGGTGGTCGTGCAATTGATTTCTTAATATCAATCTGCCATTCATCATCACAATCATTTGGTAAGTCAATTTGTATTCTGCACAAATCGTAATGAACTTCCTTTTTGAAATTTCCAATTCCTAACCAGTCGCCATCTACTATCAATCTTTTATTTCTGTAAACATAAAATCCCTGGTGTGCAGTCCAACTGTCTTTCGGTCCCTTTCCCAAATTGTATTGATCGGCTGTAAGTTTGGAACGATGGGGGAGAACAAAACCTTTCACCATTATTTTTCTGTTGTCAAGAAAAACATCTGCCTTCAGTTGCAAACCTTCTACACCAATCATAAATGGATTCCAGGGTTCAATCTCTCTGTCACGGAAATGAATTTTCAAACCTTCACTCATGTAGCGATGAAAAACCATTGACAAATGTTTTTTCACTGCATCCATTGACCGCATGAATTTGTCCATTGATTCTGTGTTACTCGTTTGAGTTCCTTTTGTGAGCCGGTCAATGTCCCACCAGATTACAGCCGTTCCTTTTGCTGACTGATTTATTTTTTCAAACAAAGATTCATTGGGATAATATTTTACCAATGACCATGACTTAACATCATTCACATATTCCAAATCCCAACACCACCAGGAAGTTTCTCCGCTTTTTGTTTTTGAAATGACTGAGAATTTTTTGCACTGGGAAAATGATGCGGTCTTTAAACCCAAACCAAATCTTCCCAAATCTTTTTGCTCACGAATGTCAAGCGGATTCTTGCTGCCTGGTCGCATTGCGTTTATGAGTTCTTTATTACTCATTCCACTTCCATCATCAATAACGGAGATTGTTGTTTCTTCTCCTTTCCATTCGTAGTCAACCCAAATATTTTTTGCTCCTGCTGAAATAGAATTGTCAATAATGTCTGCAATAGCAGCTTCAACTGAATATCCGATTGCCCGGAATGTTTCAATCATTGAACTTGCTTCCGGTTCGGCTTGGGCTTTTTCGTATTTTGAATAATCAATCATTGATTACAGCAAGTTGGTTTTGTGTTACACTCCAACTTATCTGAATTGAGGTGTAGATATTTTTTTTAGGGTTGAGCTTGTCGGCAGGATTCTGAATGAAAACTATTTCTGCTGTTTCATTCAGGTTGGAAACTACACAAAGAAAATATTTTTCTCCGTGTTCTTTCGCTGTTGACCATTCTTTGTTGGTGAACAAGACTCCGCCTGTGAATTCTGAAAGTCCTTTGACTTCCACAAAATATTTTTCTGTTTCGCTTTCAATTCTGAAATCATAACCAACTCCCAAATCACGGCAGGCAATCAGTTTGCCGTCAACTGGTATTTTGTTTTCAGAATAATGTTTCCGGAAATATTCCTCTGCTGCTTTCCCTGTTGGTGCTCTCAGAATAAATTTCTGAGTTGCGTTTCCTTTTTTTTCATCTGATGCAATTGTGAGTAGTTGTTCTTCTTCATCTGGTTCTTCTTTAATATTTCCTGAAAGAATATCCTTCACTATACTTCTGACCTGAAACTCATCCAGGTTTTCAAGTGCCTGAGCAACTCTTATTCTGCTTGGACTCATTGGTCGTTGATACCAACCTGCACGATGACCAAACAAAGGGTCAAATTCGTCTCTCCAGTTCTGAACTGTTTTTGGTTTTACAGAAAGTAATTCACCAAGTTTGTTGTGTGTTTCCATTTGATTACCAAAACCAAGATTTTGATACGCTTGTTCATCAAATCTTGAGAGATAATAAGAAACATATAGTCCAAGCTTGCGATTATTTTCCATTAAAAAGGTTAGAGATAGTTTTTGCTAATGCAGCAGCCATAAGTGGCGGAACTGCGTTTCCGATTTGTTTAAAAGCCGCTGTTCTTCCACCTTCAAAAAAATAATCGTCAGGAAAGGATTGAATCCTTGCTGCCTCACGAACTGAAATTGAACGAATCTGTTTCTTGTCAGGGAAAATATAATAGTGTCCGTCTTTCGCTATATGTGCAACCACTGTATGTGAGTGTCCGGTTGGGTCAATGACTTTAAAGCGGTCAAGAAAAATATCTTTCTTGTTGTGTGTCTGCAATCGTGCAGGAAGCTCATCATATTTCAATCGTTCTTTACCATGCAGCCACTTGTCAATTGCAATGGAATAAATTTCCAAATCTCTTTCGTTGTGCTGTCGTGTGATGTGTTGCGTTACAAAGTCAACTCCGTTTCTCGTTTCGGTTTCTTTCAAATACTCGTTAATTGGCTTGGTGTATTTCGCAATCTGTAATTCTTCTCCTGGTTTCAGTTTCGGCAAATCGTAAAACAAATCTCTCTTAACCTGAAAATTGTTTTCTCTTGTTTTCAGTTTTGGAAATGCAAATTCTTTTTTGCTTCTGTGTCCGATAATTACAACTCTCCGCCTGCGTTGCAGAACCCCGTATTCTTCTGCATTCAAAACTTGTATTGCAGTTGAATAACCCAAGTCTGAAAAGAGTTGCTGCATTTCATTCAGATATTTTTTATTTCCGGCTGTCAGCAAGCCCAACACATTTTCAAACACAAAATATTTTGGTTCGTATCTGTCAAGAAACTTTGCATAGTAGCGAAACAAAAAATTTCGTTTGTCGCCTTGCATTTTGTTTGGGTCACGGCTTCTGCCAACAAGCGAATACGCCTGACAAGGCGGACCGCCAATAATTACATCAACTTTTTTGTTGCGAAGTTGCTTGTCAATCTGTTTGAAAATATTCTGAATTGTTCTGCCGGAAATTTCATCATTGATTACTGAGTTCAGTAATTCTTCTGGAACGGTTTTCCAAAGTTCCTCTCTTGAAATTTCGTTTTGCAGATAAGCGAAATAAGTTTTGAGTTTTTTGTTCTGGTTCAGATTATGAAAAGCCAACCTGGTTTTCAAAGTATCACATGCCTCTTTGTTCATCTCAACATGAGCAATCGGGTGGAAACCTTCCCTAATGAAACCTTCGGAAAGTCCACCTGCTCCTGCAAAGAGGTCTATGTAATTCAGTTTGCCCATGTTTAGTTAGCCGATGAAAGTTTGTTAAGTCGTGTCAAAATACTATTCAAAGTTCTCTCTTGTTTTTGCCCTTTTAATTCACATTCAAAGATGCTGAAAACTTTCCAACCTTCGTTTCTTAAATTCAAAAAATTTTCCTCGTCTCGCTTCTTGTTGCTGTGTATTTTTTCAAGCCAGAACTTTGTCCGTGTTTTTGGCACAACAAAGTATTTGCAGTTCTCATGTCCATGCCAAAAGCAACCGTGAACAAAAATTGCGGTTCGCAATTTTGGTAATACGATGTCCGGCTTGCCGGATAATTTTTTGTCGTGGAGTTTGTAACGAAAACCATTTGCGAAGAGAAATTTCCGAACCTGGATTTCCGGCTTGGTGTCCTTGCCTTTAATCTGGCTCATGTTGTAACTTCTCGTCTGCTTATCGTGAACATCACTCATGCTACAAAGGTAAATAAAGCGTTGGGAGTTTGCACTCTTTTGACTGCCACTTGGGTTGGCTTGTGTGAGGGGTGGCAGGCAAATGTGTGCAATGTGCGTAGGCAAAAGAATTTTATTTTTTTTGTGCGGTGGCGGTGTTTTAATTTTTTTATTGCGTAGGCGTAAGTGTCGGCAAGTCAGCCCGAATTGTCCCGAATTTATATTGCCTGTATGTCGTTGTCCACCTGTCAAAATTTGTCGTCTTTAAGTTTATCGTCAGCCTGTCTGTTTAATGGTTGCACTGTCCCAATAGCATGACCGCTAACGTTTTCGGGCTTTGCGTTCGGGCGGGTTTCGGAGCACAAAACTGTCAACCTGCACTGAACTTGAATAGAAGCACAAAGCTCCAAGTTTGCATGTCAGCCCGCCTGACGCAAAACCCGTGTTAGCGGTTCGGCTTTCTTCTATTTCGTTAATGTCAGTCAATTTTAAGCGATATTTTATGTTCTTGTCCATTCAATGTGAAGTGAACTTTTTCTTTGTCGTGTAACAAAATATTTCTATCGCCATAGTCAAATTCTTTGTGGTGATTTGGGCAAAGAAGCAATATGTTGTCAGGTGTCTCTCTACCTTTTCTATGTTTTGGTTCTATATGTGCTGCTTCAATGTAAAATGTCCCGTCTTTCTTTTTGATTGTTGTCGAACAAATTTGGCATTTGAAGTCACGCAAAATTTTTATTTGGGCAACTGTCCGATTGTCTCTTTTGAATGATTTACTGTTAATGATTACTTCTTCTGGGTCGGTCGGTTTTAGGTTTTTTAGTTCGTTAATTATGTCTTGCTTGGTTTTATTTTGAGTTTTAAACTCTTTGATTATTTCTTTCTGTTCGTGTTCGTCTGGCGTGTCTAACGGAATTGCGAAATACTTATCGTAAATACTCCGCATTGATTTCATATTTACTTTTTGAATTCCTTCATAATATTCGATATGAAGTCGTAATGCTGTCAATGCGTTTGAAAGTCCTGTCGAACCGTAGTCTTTGTAAATGTTGTCAAAGAAATATTCCATTGAATAAGCATTATTTGTCCTTGTAAACCGTCTGCCTTCAACCATACAGCGAAAGTTGTTGATATAGTCAGCCGCAGAATTAGGGTTCATTCTGTTGTCGCCCACAAGTTGTTCTTGCCCTTCTTTAAAAGTCAGTTTACCTTCAAATACTTTCTTTGAAAGTTCATATGCTAATGGTGTTAATTCCTTTGGTATTTTCATTTTGTCCGTTTACTGTTTTGGTGTCGTTTTAAGCTGACCGCTAACGTTC